>TARA_R110002072_G_scaffold121598_3_pt1 | contig 36527 bp, 31 predicted proteins | sample TARA_R110002072 | Tara Oceans TARA_R110002072 (sample SAMEA4397118) | marine metagenome | biome: Polar Biome; feature: [SRF] surface water layer (ENVO:00010504); material: water (ENVO:00002006), including particulate matter (ENVO:01000060) such as... | depth 5 m
AACCGTCGTCGCCGTTCTCGGAATCCAGTGCCTCAAGCGCTGCGCTTGGCGCCGCGCCAGCCGAATTCTCAGGCCTGGTTTCTGCCACGGCTATATTGCCATTGGGCTCCTCGGGCAAGACAGCCGTCGGCGATTGTTTCTTCGCTGGCATGTCCTGATCTTGCGCCTGCGCGGCAGTATCAGCGCCCTCCACATTGAGCTCGGCAGAGTCAGCGGCTGTTGCCGACTGCGGTTTGCGCCCGCGACTGCGTCGACGTCGTTGAGGTTCAGACCGCTTCATATCAGAGGGGCGTTTGCGTGGCTTGTCCTGCCCACTACTCGTTTCCAGTTCGCTGGACTCAGCACTTTCCGGGCTGGCGGCTACACTCTCGTCCTGCGGGCGGCGCTGATTGCCACGGCTCGTGCGACGGTTGCCCTCGCTGCGCTCTTTGCTACCCTCATTAGAGCGGTCGCGGCGCGGTTGTGTGCGCTTTTCCGTGTTGTCTGTGCGCGCTTCATTTTCGACGGCATCTGCCGACTCTTTCGAGCGGGTTTGCTGACGCCCCTGTGAACTGCGGCGTCTGTTGCGGCTCTTGCTATTGCCCGAGGACGGCGTTCCCGCAGACGTGGAGGGTCGTTTTGGCTCGGTGACGCCCTCTGCCTGCGCGCGTTTTGGCTCCTCGGGCTGTTCGGCTGTTTTAGATCCGAAGAGTGCAGAGGCGATACGCGATATCAGTCCCTGCGCAGGCGCCTGTGGCTGCGAGCGCACTTGCTGCACAGGTGTTGCAGCGGCTGCCGCGGGAACGTCGGGTTCGGAACGTGGGGCAGGGGCCTGTCGTTGCGGTATGCCCTCGACAGCAGCCTGCTGCACCGGCAAGGCGGGCGAGTGGACATCGCTGATCGCGTCTGTGTCTGGCACAGTGATGTCTACCGCGTAGCTGACCTCATGCTCTCCATCGACTTCATCGTTGCGCAGGCGCTGGACTTCAAAATGGGGTGTTTCCAGGTTCGGATTGGGTACCACGAGCACACGTGCTTTGGTGTCCTGCTCAATTTCGGTCAGTGCCGCGCGTTTCTCGTTCAACAGGTAAGCGGCCACATCCACCGGGACAATCGCCCTGACTTCTGCGCTGCGATCTTTGATAGCCTCTTCCTCAAGCAGGCGAAGAATCGATAGCGCAAGTGACTTGGTATCGCGAATGCTGCCCTGACCCGTGCAGCGAGGGCAGACGATAGCGCTGGTCTCACCCAGTGAGGGGCGCAGGCGCTGGCGGGACATTTCCAGTAGACCAAACCGGGATATCCTGCCCACCTGCACGCGTGCCCGATCAATTTCGAGTGCCTCCCGCACGCGGGTTTCTACAGCCCGCTGGTTTTTGGGCGCGAGCATATCGATGAAATCGATAACGACCAGCCCGCCCATATCGCGCAGGCGCAATTGCCTGGCGATTTCGTCAGCAGCTTCAAGGTTGGTGTTTAGCGCTGTCTCCTCGATATCCCCGCCCCGAGTAGCGCGCGCGGAGTTGATATCGATCGATATCAGCGCCTCAGTGGGGTCGATAACAATGGAGCCGCCCGACGGCAACCGGACTTCACGTTGAAACGCCGTTTCAATCTGGCTCTCAATCTGGAAGCGGTTGAACAGGGGAATATTGTCCTCGTAGCGCTGTATCCGGTTAGTGTACTTGGGCATTACCTGCGCGACGAATTCGCTGGCCTGTGTATACGCATCTTCAGCATCGATAAGCACCTGGCCGATATCATCGCGCAGGTAGTCTCGCACAGCGCGAATGATGACATTGCTCTCGCGAAACAGGAGATCCTTGGGTTTGGCTTTCTCGGCAGCAGTGGAAATGGAGTCCCAAAGTTGCAGCAGGTAGTTCAGGTCCCACTGTAACTCTTCGACCTCCCTGCCTACGCCGGCAGTGCGGATAATGACGCCCATGCCCTCCGGGATTTCAAGCGCGCTGAGCGCCTCCTTGAGCTGCGATCGGTCATCGCCCTCGATACGACGCGATATGCCGCCGGCGCGCGGGTTATTGGGCATCAGGACCATGTAGCGCCCAGCCAGGCTGATAAAAGTGGTCAGTGCAGCACCTTTGTTGCCGCGCTCTTCCTTATCGACCTGGACGATCACTTCAGTGCCTTCCTTGACGATCTCCTTGATCTTGAGACGACCATCGCCGCCAGGCTTGCGGTAGAAGTAGTCCCGGGCGATCTCCTTCAGTGGCAGGAAGCCGTGACGCTCCGCCCCAAATTCAACGAATGCAGCTTCCAGGCTGGGTTCCACACGGGTGATCTTTCCCTTGTAGATACTGGCCTTTTTCTGCACGCGGGTTCTATTTTCGATATCGAGATCATACAGGCGTTGCCCGTCGACCATTGCTACACGCAACTCTTCTGGTTGAGTTGCATTGATTAACATTTTTTTCATAGTGCCATTGCCTTGTGACTGCAGGCCTGGCGGGGCAGGGGATCAAATATAAAGCCGACACAGGGTCGGTTAACAGTAGTCTGCAGCTATAAAACCTTTTTATTTCAGCTGCTTACCGAATTATTCCAACAATTTACTTGAAGGGTCGTCCGGATTTCTTGTTAATGCCAACCACAGTGTTAAGCGTGGTCAACTCAGCGCCAGGCAGTACAGGCAGTAAATGGTATGGTACTGAAGCTGCCTTTTTGCTAGTGTCGCAGCACCTGAGGCCTGCAACGACGCTGAACGTTCTTTATAACTGATTCTGTGTCCCGGCAGTGCTTGCTGCTCGGTTCATATCATTGTCGGTCAAGCATCCCAGTGTACGATTCTTTATTCGCGTACGCTGTGCTACAACATCGACATCCATTAAGTTTGTGTGGTTGAACTGGCGGAACCGTGCATCTCTTCTCGTGCAGGCCCAAACAACCGCCAGTGGCTTGTCCATCACCGAACCCGGCTTCATAACTCGGGCGGGTGCAACCACAGCGCCAACTATAGCAGTATACGGAAAAAATTGACATGATTTGTGCAGCCTGTGCCGACTAGCCCGGATACCCCCTCTGCGAGACAAGTGCGCCATCTGCAGGTCGACGAAAATGATGTCGGCCAACGGCTGGATAACTACCTGTTGCGCGAGATGAAAGGTGTGCCCCGGGCCCGCCTCTATCGCGCCCTGCGCAAGGGTGAGGTGCGGGTCAACAAGGGCAGGGTGCGGGCCGACTACCGCCTTGCGATCGGCGATCTGGTTCGCATCCCGCCACTGCACCAGCCTGAACCCACCGCACCTGCAAGCGTCCCCAGGCACCAGCTCGAGCAGATTACACGCCAGATTATCCATGAGGACGAGAATTTACTGGTCATCAACAAGCCCTCCGGGCTGGCGGTTCACGGTGGCAGCGGCCTGAGCTTCGGGCTGATAGAGTGCCTGCGTCAAATGCGGCCGCAGGCCCGTTACCTGGAACTGGTGCACCGGCTGGATCGCGATACCTCGGGTGTCATTCTGATCGCGAAGCGGGCACCTGTATTGCGCGAGTTGCACAGACAGCTGCGCGAAAAGCATATCGAGAAGCGCTACCTGGCGCTGGTCGCCGGAAAATGGCCGAAAGCAGTGCGGGTGGTGGACGCACCGCTGGAGAAAAACGTGCTGCAATCAGGAGAGCGTATGGTCCGCGTCAGCCGGGAGGGGAAGCGTGCCGTCACTGAGTTCAGTGTGTTAGAGCGCCTGGAGGGCGCCACGCTGATTGAGGCCAGGCCTGTTACCGGGCGAACGCATCAGATACGGGTGCATGCCCAGCACGCGGGGTTCCCCCTGCTGGGTGATGACAAGTACAGTGATGACAGGACGGCAGGTTTCGCGCGCCAGATCGGCTTGAAGCGCCTATTCCTGCACGCTGCATCACTGCGCTTCTCGCTGCCGGAAAATGGTCAGTTCAACCTGCACGCGCCGCTCGATCATGACTTAGAAATAATAATAGAAAAGTTGCGTAAATAATTGATATATATGATTATGACGCAAATATTTTCGTTGTTTTAAGGCGGTATATCACAACCTCTACTGTCCAAGCAGTAGCACATCCAGGCCCTCGTCCAGCAGCATTTCATTCAGTTTGAGCAGTGGCAGGCCCTCAAGACTGGTCGGATCGTTACCGAGCAGCTGGGCAAACAGTGCGATACCCAGGCCTTCAACCTTGAAGCTTCCCGCGCAATCGTAGGGCTGCTCCCGGCGCAGGTAATTTGATATCTGTGCGTCGGACAGCTCGCGAAACCAGACGCTGAACGGCTCCACGTGAAACTGCTCTAACCCTTGCGCGATGCAGCAGAGGGCTATTCCCGTATAGAATGTGACCTTCTTCCCCGAACTCGCCCGCAGCTGTGTCCTGGCCGCTTCGAAGCTGCCAGGTTTCCCGATGATGGTATGCCCGTCAATGGAGGCTACCTGGTCGCTACCAATGACAAGCGCATTCGGGAAACGATCGGCCACGACGCGGGCTTTGGCGCGGGACAGTCGCGCGGCGAGGTCGCCCGGCAGTTCGCCAGCGGTGGCTGCCTCATCCACTTCAGGCGCAACGCAGCGAAAGTCAAACTGTAGTCGTTCCAGAAGTGAGCGCCGATAGGGGGAAGTCGATGCGAGAATGATATCCATAGGTACGGCCAGAATCTTTGGTAACGGCTAGAACTGTTTGTATTGTAAAGATTTTTTTGACAAAGGGGCAGACCGCACCTATGATGCGCGCCTATGTTGACTGAGACTCTACCGATGATGCTGGATGTACGCCAGGCAGCGGTGCGTGGTGTCACTGTCGGCGGAGTCCTGAAACCACTTGATTTGAAGCGTTTTCGGCCTCTTTTAGCGGGAGATGAAGGTGCTGTTTCGGCGGAAATCATCTTCTCTCGCGACGAGGAACGAAGATACCTGATGCATGTGGCGATCCGGGCTGATGTTGTGGTGACGTGCCAACGATGCCTTGAGGCCATGCCTGAGCACCTGTCCAGCGAGAGCATGCTGGCGATAGTGTGGACAGATGAAGAGGCGGCACACGTACCCAGGCAGCTGGAGCCATTGGTCGTAATGGATGCACCCAGTAATCTGTGGGACGTTGTCGAAGAGGAACTGATACTGGCTTTACCGCCGTTCAGCTACCACGAAACTGATGAATGTAAAATGAAGACTGCGGCTTATTCTGACCCAATCCCCGATGAGGGTGCCGGTGTGAAAAAGCCCAACCCGTTCAACGTGCTGGCGCAATTGAAGCCCGGCAAATAGTACTAGGAGTTTAGGCCATGGCTGTTCAGAAAAGTAAGAAGACCCGCTCTCGTCGGGGTATGCGTCGTTCACACGATGCGCTGCGTGGATCCACGCTGTCGGTCGATCAGACCTCTGGTGAAACCCATCTCAGGCACCACGTCACCGCAGATGGTTTTTATCGCGGTAAAAAGGTCATTGATACCGGCAACGACGACTAAACCGGTTGCCAAGCACGGACGTCTTCCGGCCTTGAACCCGACGGTTCACGCAGATCAGACAAATCGCGGAGACCTCGTCTCCGCACGCGCTTCCACACTTGACAATGTAAGCGCTGCGCACACTCCAATTACCTCCTCCTCACTCGTTATCCTCTGTCTTCGCTTAAACCACTGGCGCGCGCCCTGTGGCCTGCCTGTAACTTGCTTGTATTTGACATACCCTGTGGCTCAGGCACTGGCCAGCTGTTGACGGCGGGTGGAACAATTTTGTGCAGTTGCTAATACAAAGGAGCTAAAAATGCCGGACAATTCAATTGCGTTTGTTTTTCCCGGGCAGGGTTCGCAGCAAGTGGGCATGCTGGCCGCCGCTTATGAGCGGTTTCCCGCTGTCCGCGAGACGTTCACTGAAGCCTCTGATGTTCTCGGGTATGACATGTGGGGCCTGGTAAAAAGTGGCCCGCAGGAAGCGCTGAACCTGACGCAAACCACACAGCCCGTGCTGCTGGCATCCAGCATAGCGCTGTGGCGGGCCTGGTGTGCAGAATCGGATATTCAGCCTGCAATACTGGCCGGCCACAGCCTTGGTGAGTTTTCCGCACTGGTCTGCGCACGTGCCCTGGATTTTGCAGACGCATTGACACTGGTGCGTAAGCGCGGTGAGTTTATGCAGACTGCGGTACCCGTCGGGCGGGGGTCGATGGCGGCGATAATTGGCCTTGAAGACAGCGAGATCAATCGCATCTGCGAGCAGGTGACGCAAGGCGCCGATGCCGTCGTCTGTGCGGTCAACTTTAACTCTCCGGGGCAGGTGGTTATCGCTGGCCACAAGCAGGCGGTTGAGGAGGCGATAGTGGCCTTGAAAGCGGCGGGTGCCAAAAGAGCCATGCCGTTGCCGGTCAGCGCACCTTTCCATACGATATTGATGAAGCCTGCGGGAGAGCAGTTGGCAGAGGTGCTGGCCGGCATCACAGTTTCTGCCCCGCAGATCCCGGTAGTCCACAATGTTCACGCGGCGACGGAAAGCGATCCGGAAAAAATCCGGCAGTTGCTGGTCGAGCAAATCTACAGTCCCGTGCGGTGGACCGACTGCATCCAGACTATCGTTGAATCTGGCGCACTCAACCTCGTTGAGTGCGGCCCCGGCAAGGTGCTCAGTGGGCTTAACCGGCGTATTGATAAATCGCTGCAGAGTTACTCGCTGGAAGAGCCTGACGCGCTGACAGCCACCGCAGAACAACTGAAATAACGCAGGGAGAGTACTTTATGTCAGTAGAAGCAAAAGTGGCCTTGGTCACGGGTGCCAGCCGCGGTATCGGGAAAGCAATTGCCAAAGCGCTGGGAGCTGCCGGTTATACAGTCGTTGGCACAGCGACGAGTGAGGAGGGCGCTGCAGCGATCAGCGCCTACCTTGAGCAGGAGGATTATACTGGGCGCGGGATGGCTTTAAACGTGGCAGACCAGGACAACGTTTCAACAGTGGTAAAAGAGATTACAACGGAGTTCGGTGCCCCCCTGGTGTTGATCAACAATGCCGGCATCACCAAAGACAATATCCTGATGCGCATGAAGGATGATGAGTGGCAGGACGTGATTGATACCAACCTCAGCTCGCTCTACAGGGTTAGCAAAGCCTGTTTGCGCGGGATGACCAAAGCGCGCTGGGGTCGGATAGTCAACATCACTTCGGTGGTGGGCTCCATGGGCAATATAGGCCAGAGCAATTATGCGGCGACCAAGGCCGGTGCCGAGGGCTTTTCCCGTGCATTGGCACGAGAACTGGGTTCCCGATCAATTACGGTGAACTGTATTGCCCCCGGCTTCATCGATACCGACATGACACGAAAACTGCCCGATGAACAGCGCGATTTACTGATGCGGCAAATCCCACTGGGAAGGCTGGGCACGCCAGAGGAAATTGCCGCCCTGGTGGGTTTTTTGTGCAGTGATATTGCAGGCTACATTACGGGTGAAACAGTGCATATTAATGGCGGCTTGCATATGGCCTAATTTATTGAAAAATATAGATTAACCGAGGGAAGCGAGCGCGCGCCAAAAAAAATTTATTACTCGCCGGAAAAACAGAGTAAACTGCGCGCTCAGGCCGTTTAATCGGGTACAAATTAGCAGTAAAAACCTCAGGAGTAGAAGATAAAATGAGTAGCATCGAAGAACGCGTTAAGAAGATTGTAGCTGAGCAACTTGGCGTCAAAGAAGAAGAGGTTCAAACCGGGGCGTCCTTTGTGGAAGATCTCGGAGCGGACTCTCTCGATACGGTCGAACTTGTCATGGCGCTCGAAGAGGAATTTGAAACTGAAATTCCTGACGAAGAGGCAGAGAAAATTACCACTGTCGCGCTGGCGATTGAGTACATCAATAGCAATCTCGGCTGATACAGTATTTCGTTGCGAGGAGCCGTTTCTATTTTGATAGAGCGGCTTTTCTTTTTTACAGTGGCATAGAACGCACGCTCTAGGGGAGTTAGCTTTTTGATTGGCAGACGAGTTGTGGTAACTGGCCTGGGAATGGTAACGCCTGTCGGCCTCACGGTGAATGAGACCTGGGGTAATATTCTGGCAGGGAAAAGCGGTGTCGCCCCGATAGAAGGCTTCGACACGACAGCCTATTCCACGCAGTTCAGTGCCAGCGTGAAGAATTTTGATGTCTCCCAGTACATGCCCCCTAAAGACGCCCGCAAGCAGGATGTCTTTGTGCAGTTCGGTATGGTTGCGGGCATACAGGCCATGGAAGACAGCGGTCTGGAAATAACCGAGGAAAATGCCTCGCGCATAGGCTGCTCAATCGGTTCTGGCATCGGCGGGATCGGCCAGATTGAAAAGAATACAGAGATCATCAGGGAGTCCGGGCCGCGTAAAATTTCACCCTTTTTTGTACCCGGTTCTATTATCAATATGATCTCCGGCAACCTCTCCGTAAAATACAATATGCAGGGGCCAAACCTCGCGGTGGTAACAGCATGCACCTCGGGAACACACAATATTGGCCTCGGCGCGCGGCTAATCGCACTGGGTGACGCCGATGCAATGTTGGTTGGCGGCGCCGAAATGGCGACAACGCCAGTGGGACTGGGCGGATTTGCCGCCGCCCGCGCACTGTCCACACGCAATGATGACCCCACCAAAGCGTCTCGCCCCTGGGATAAGGATCGCGACGGTTTTGTACTCGGTGACGGTGCCGGTGTCATCATGCTCGAGGAATACGAGTCAGCAAAAGCGCGTGGCGCCAAAATATATGCTGAATTGTGCGGTTTCGGGATGAGTGGAGATGCCTATCATATGACACTCCCCCCCGAAGATGGTCGAGGGGCGGCTGCCTCCATGCGCAACGCGATCAGGGACGCCGGTATTGCGCTCGAAAACATCAGCTACATCAACGCCCACGGTACTTCGACCCACGCTGGCGACCTCGCCGAGAGCCGCGCCATTGAGTCAGTGCTGGGCAGTGCTTCCGCGCAGGTTGCGGTTAGTTCCACCAAGTCTATGATCGGTCATTTACTGGGTGCAGCCGGCGCCGTTGAGGCTATTTTTGCTATTCTGGCACTGCGGGACCAGGTCGCGCCGCCCACAATCAACCTGGACAATCCCGATGAAGGATGTAATTTAAACTACGTCCCCAACACTGCGCAGGAACGCGCTATTCACAGCGTCCTATCCAACTCTTTCGGTTTTGGCGGAACCAACGGTTCACTGCTGTTCAGCAAAGCTGATTGACGATACATCCCGTGTCCCGGCAGTCCGCGTTCTGGCTTAATGGCACACCGACCGCAGTGTTGCCACTGCCCAATCGCGCTGTCGAGTTTGGTGATGGCCTGTTCGAAACACTCCTGCTGCACCGTGGTGAAGCACTGTTTTCAAATTTGCATCTGGAGCGTCTGGCGCTGGGTCTGCGTGCACTCGCACTGCCCGATTGCCTGGCGACTGTGCAACAACACCTGGACAACGTGACTCGCTCCATCGATAAGGCACCGCTGTGGGCGGCCTTGCGCTTGAGTGTCATCAGGGGTGCAGGCAAGCGCGGTTATGCGCCCGAGGAAAATGCGGAGCCAGCCATACTGATTACGGTGACCCAAATAGAGCGCGATTGCACCAGGCTGTCCCGCGCGGCTACGATGGGGGTGGCTGATATTCGCCTCGCTACGCAGCCGTTGCTCGCACGCATTAAACACCTGAATCGACTCGAGCAAGTGCTGGCGGCGGCTCAGGCACAGGCTGAAAACGTCGATGAGTGTTTCGTGCTGGATCAGGATGGGCGCGTTGTGTCGGTTATCGCTGGCAATGTGTTCCTGGTGATCAAGGGCGAACTATTGACTCCAGCACTGGTCAACTGTGGGGTAGCGGGCACGCGGCGCAGACTGATCACTGAAAAGTGGGCGCCGGCGATTGGGCTGGAGGTCCGTGAAACGCAAGTGACGCTGTCGGATCTGCAGGTCGCCGATGAGGTATTTTACAGTAATAGCCTACACGGGGTGAGGCCGATCTCACGACTGGACGCACATGCCTGGGATGATCACGGAGTATGTGCAGCACTTTTTCAACAGTATCTGGATGATTTGGCATGAGGCAAAAGGTCATTGTTCTCTTCCTCGCCTTGATCGTGGCGGCAGCCTGGTTTACTGGCGAGGTTCGGCAACGGTGGGCTGAGCCACTGCAGATACCAGAAGCAGGATTTACACTGGTTGTGGGGGAGGGGGACTCCCTCAGCAAAGCGGTAGATACGTTGCATAGCGCAGGCGTGCTGGCCTATCCGCGGCTGGTCATCCTGTATGGGAGATGGACGGGGCTGGACCAACAGATCAAACGAGGCGAATATCTGCTGCCGCAGAATTCCACTGCCCGCTCGGTGCTGTCTATGCTGCATCGAGGCGATGTCGTTCAGTACCAGGTGACACTGCCGGAGGGTATTACGCTGGCGGCAGCATTGGATATACTGGCTGGGCAGGAGCAATTGCAGAGTGAACTCTCGAGCCCGGATGACCCTAAAATTCTTGAAATGATCCGACCTGAAACCCACCCCGAGGGGCTGTTTTTCCCCGATACATATCGCTACGCAAGGGGCGACTCGGACACCAGTATTCTGCAGCGTGCGCACACCGCGATGCTGAGTGTGCTTGAGGAAGAATGGCAGCAGCGAGAGCCATCAGTAGTTTACGAAAGTCCTTACGAGGCGCTGATTATGGCGTCCATCATTGAGCGGGAGACCGGCCTGCCCGAGGAGCGAGAACAGATTTCCGGCGTATTCAGTCGTCGCCTGGCAAAAGGCATGCTGTTGCAAACCGACCCCACGGTGATCTATGGTCTCGGGAGCGAGTTCGATGGCAATTTGCGGCGCTCGCACCTCAAGGAGGAGGAGAATCTCTACAATACCTACCGCATCCCGGGTCTGCCGCCCACACCGATCGCATTGCCCGGTCGAGCGGCCATTCGCGCGGCGTTAAATCCCGACACTGGAACCGCCCTGTACTTCGTCGCCAGAGGCGATGGGGGGCATGTCTTCAGCGACACCTTGAATGAGCACAATCGGGCCGTGCGCGAGTATCAATTGAAGCGTCGGGAAAACTACAGATCGTCACCGGAGACTTCGCCATAGTATGAGTTCCAGGGGAGTTTTTATCACGATGGAAGGGGGTGAAGGCGTAGGGAAGTCCACCAATCTAGCTTTCCTCCAGCGCTATTTGACTGACAACGGTGTCGATATTGTCACCACCAGGGAGCCTGGGGGCACGCGACTCGGGGAAGAAGTACGCGAGCTGTTGCTGAATGTCCGCAGTGAGCCGGTCAGTGTGAATGCCGAGTTATTGCTGATGTTCGCGGCACGAGCGCAACATATCTTTGAAGTGATCGAGCCAGCCCTCGCGAGCGGGAAGTGGGTTTTGAGTGATCGATTTACCGACGCGACGTATGCGTACCAGTGCGGTGGCAGGGGTATTGATCCGGCATCGGTGGCGCAATTGGAGCAACTGGTGCAGGGAGACTTGCGACCGGACTACACCCTGCTGCTCGATGCACCTGTCGACGTTGGCATGGCACGGGCGCGAAGTCGCGGCGAACTGGACCGATTTGAACAGGAGGCTCTGGCGTTCTTTGAGCGCGTTCGACAGAGCTATTTGCAGCAGGCCAGGAGCCACTGTGACCGCTACCGGGTTATTGACGCAAGCCAACCGCTGCAAGTAGTGGAAACCGCGATGGAGAAGGTTGCCAGTGAACTGCTGTCTCGCTGGCACCGGCGTATAGGCGGATTGTGATCGACCTTCTCAATTTGCCAGCGATCAGCACACCTCTGCCCTGGCACGAGCGGGAGTGGGCGCGACTGCATCGGCAGTTGAAAGACGGGCAATTGGCCCACGCGTTATTGCTTGTGGGCAGGCAGCACACGGGGAAAGAGCAGTTGGCTATGGCCCTGTCGCGACTACTTTTGTGTGCGCAACCCGGGGATTCGCTCAATTGTGGCGAGTGCCATGCCTGTCAATTGAGCGCTACCGGTGGTCACGGTGATTTTCTGTGGGTGACACCCAAAGAGAAAAGCCGCGTGATTAAAATAGATCAGGTCCGTGAGGTCGTGCGCTTTACGAGTAAGACCGCGGGATTTGGGGTACGCAAGGTCATTGTGCTGGCGCCTGCGGAGAGTATGAACGTCAATGCGTTTAATGCGCTGCTCAAGTCACTGGAAGAACCCGCCAGGGATACCCATTTGATACTTGTGTGTGACAATATGCATGGTGTGCCGGCGACCATCCGCTCTCGCTGCCAGATACTGCACCTGCCGACACCGTCTGCCGCTGCGTCATTGGACTGGTTGGATCGCACAACCGGCCAGCGGGAACTGAGTGAGAAACTGTTGTCGCTGAGCGATGGCTTGCCGCTACTCGCCGCCGAACTCTACTGCAGTGGAGGCGCTGATGAGTTCGCGGTCAGGCGGCGGGCGCTGGAAAGTTTGATCGCAGGGCGCATAACTGTTGCCCAAGCGTCTGCCCTGTGGGGAGAGCTTGAAATGAGCGCGATACTCGAGCAATTTACAGCCGATATCCAGAGAATCCTGGTGTCGCTTTCCATTGACCGTCTGCGCACCAGACAGGGTCGGGTGTTGTTCAGCCTGCTGGATGAGGTGTCACAATTGCACAGAGCGGTCAGTGCAGGGTCGAATCCCAGCAAACAACTGTTGTTGGAAGCGTTGATGTCAAAAGTGCATAGAGGTTTGGGTGCCGACCTACTAGGTGATAGTATCCCATCGCGAACTGGAGATCCTGGCGTATGAATGACCCTAAACAGAACAGCCGAAACGGGATTTTGTCGCTCACTATCAAAGACAAAGCTGTACTGTACTCCGCTTACATGCCCTTCCTCGACAATGGGGGCTTGTTTGTTCCCACGAACAAGCCCTATGACATCGGTGACGAGGTTTTTATGCTGCTGACCCTGATGGACGAGTCGGAGAAAATTCCGATTTCCGGCAAGGTGGTGTGGGTAACACCTCGCGGAGCCCAGGGCAATCGAACCGCTGGAATTGGCGTCCAGTTCAGTGAGCAGGACGCGGCGGCCAACGCCAAAATTGAAAACCACCTCGCCGGTTCCCTGACTTCAGATCGGCCCACCCACACCATGTAGTGATGGCCCGGGAGCGGCTTCCAGAGTGACTGGCGAGATCTGTTATATTGAATAAAAAGGCAAAAAAATGGGTCCCGCAAGGGACCCACCAAGACCATTAGGAGTGAAACATAAAGGAATTGCTTCCACTAAAAGAGCATCAGGATGCTCCCTGCGACTGCCCGGTTGATTCAGGGGATAGGCAATCACTGTTTAAGTATTGTTCAGAATTGGTAATTTTCCACATCGCTGCACGCTATTTTTAGAAATATTTGGCTATATAAACGCAGCTTTTAATTCGCTGATAGCAACAAGGCGACAAAATGGCGACGACGACTGATGATTTCCTCACCGGCGTAATTGAAGGCTTTTATGGGCGCGCCTGGAGTTTCGACACGCGCCTGGCCTATGCTGGATATCTGTCAGAGGCGGGGTTAAACACCTGTATATACTGCCCCAAGGGTGATTTGTTCCTGCGCAGTCGATGGCAGGAGGACTGGCCCGCTGCAAACTGGCGCGAATTGCGACAGCTCTCCGCCGCTTACAGACAGTGCGGTCTCAAATGGGGGGTAGGGCTTTCCCCGGTGGAACTCTATCGACATTACGGGGTAGCGCAGCGCGAAGCGCTGCGGCGCAAAGTGGGGCGACTCAGTGAGTTGGATTCTCCGGTAATGGCCATTCTCTTCGATGACATGCCGGGTGACCTGGACGCGCTTGCCTCGCGCCAGGCCGAGATTGTGGCAGACGTCTGCGACTGGTTACCCGAAGCCCTGGTACTGGTCTGTCCTACCTATTACTCCTTTGACCCGGTGTTGGAGCAGTATTTTGGGACGATGCCGGTGAACTATTGGCCCCAGTTGGGGCGTGAATTACCCCCCGATGTGGGGGTATTCTGGACCGGTAACAAAGTGTGTTCTGAGTCTATTTCCAGAGGCGATATAGAGGGTATCGTCGAGCAACTGGCGCGTCCGGTCATCCTCTGGGACAACTATCCGGTCAATGATGGTGCCGTGCGCAGCAATTTCCTGTTTACCAGCAAACTGGCAGACCGGTCGCCCGCGCTGAGGCCGCTCTTGAGCGGCCATCTGTGCAATCCCATGAACCAGGGGTTGCTGTCGCTGCCGGCTCTAAGCGGCTTGTCCGAGCTCTATGGCAGCGGAGGTTTGGATGACGCAGCGCTCGCCAGCATCCTGGGCCCGGCGACCTGGGATCGGTTGTCTCGAGATCGACATGTGTTTCAGCACCTGGGACTGTCCGGGCTGGGGGAGAATCGCTGCCGAATGCTCGCCGCCGAGTACGGCAGGCTGCCCGGTCCGGCGGCATCGGAAGTGTCGCAGTGGCTAAACGGCGAGTACAGTTTTGATCCGGCCTGCCTGACGCTTTGAGTCGGCATCACGCCCTGCCTCTATCGGCACGGGTGACGTTCCGGGCTCAGCGGGAGTGCTGTTGGCGACTGGTCTGTCGCGGCGTCGGGCGGTTGAACCGGCGCAACCTTTATGGCAGAATCAGCGCCCTTACGACAGCCCGTAAATTATTCGCGGTTGATAACGAAAAATCAGTTTTAATCAACACGTTAACCAGAGCTTGTAGAGTTGTTTCTATCTGGTTGGCGGGTGTTTTCTAAGCGGAAGTGGCGAAATTGGTATACGCGCTGGATTTAGGTTCCAGTGCCGCAAGGTGTGAGAGTTCGAGTCTCTCCTTCCGCACCATACTTGAGAGGGCAGTCATCACCATGTTTCCGATGTGGTGATGCTGCCTAATGTGCGGGTGCCAAATGCACCCGATAGCAATCGAATGATGAGGAACTACTATGCGGGTATCTATTGAAACGACGTCGAGCCTGGAGCGTCGCTTGACCGTGGGTGTGCCCGCTGAGCGCGTGGATGGCGAGGTGGATATACGCCTGCAAAAGGCCGCGCAGAACGTCAGGCTGCCGGGTTTCCGCCCTGGAAAGGTGCCTATGAAAGTGATGCGTCAGCGCTTTGGTGCTGGTATTCGTCAGGAGGTCGTCGGCGAGGTGGTCAATGAGTCGTTTCGCGAAGCCGTCATCCAGGAAAAACTCCGTCCCGCGGGTCAGCCCAGCATCGAACCCAAAAATCTCGAACAGGGCAAAGAACTGCAGTACGTGGCAACGTTCGAAGTCTTTCCCGACGTTGAACTGCTGGAGATGAAAGGTTTTTCCGTGGAGAAGCCGGTGGCCGAGGTAAGCGCAGGCGATATCGACACGATGATCGAGACGTTCCGCAAGCAGCAGGGTACGTGGGAGGTTGTCGAGCGGGCTGCCGCACTGAACGACAAGGTCAATATTGACTACGCAGGTACTCGCGACGGCGAAGCCTTCGAGGGGGGCAGTGCCGAGGGAAGTGATCTGGAACTGGGTTCGGGCCGTATGATTCCTGGATTTGAAGAGGGTATTGTCGGTATGACCGCTGGTGAGGAGCGCACCTTGTCCTTGAACTTTCCGGATGACTACCACAACGAGGAACTGAAGGGCGCCGCGGTAGAATTCAAGGTGACCTTGAACGCTGTGCAGCAACTGGTCCCTGCCGAGCTAAACGATGACTTTTTTGCCAAATACGGTGTCGAAGAAGGCGGTGAAGAGCAGTTTCGCAAGGACATCGCCGACAATATGGCAAGGGAGTTGAAGAATGCCGTTGAAGCCAAGGTCAAGCAGCAGGTGATGGACGCTGTGCTCGACGCGCACAAATCGCTCGAGGTCCCCAAGGCCCTGATCGACCAGGAAGTCAACGGTTTGCGCAAGCAGATGTTCCAGCAGTATGGTGGTATGGCCAATCAGGATCTTGACCTGCAGTCGCTGTTGCCCGACAGCATGTTTACTGAGAATGCAGAGCGCAGGGTAAAACTGGGGCTGGTGTTGGCTGAGTTCATTGAGCAGCATGAATTGAAGGCGGATAGCGACAGGATCCGACAGGCCATTGAGGAAATGGCTTCAACCTATCAGGATCCACAGGAAGTTATTGATTACTATTACTCGAATCAACAGCAACTTGCCGCGGTGGAATCGAAAGTTTTGGAGGATCAGGTGGTTGAAAAGCTGCTCGAAAGCGCCAATATAGTAGAAAAGGAATGCGGTTATCAGGAAGCTATCAATCAATAGTCGAGCGAGAACGGCAATGGGCTTATGGCGCGACCACCACCGTGTCGCGATTTGGAACGCTAGAACAATATGGGGATATAGTGCACATGCCGATTCAATACGACGGGCAAGATAAACACGGCGTCAATAGCCTGGGGCTGGTTCCCATGGTTGTGGAACAGACAGCTCGTGGTGAGCGTTCCTATGATATCTATTCCCGGCTGCTCAAAGAGCGCGTGATCTTCGCCGTCGGTACGATAGAGGATCACATGGCGAACCTGATTGTCGCGCAGCTGTTGTTCCTGGAGTCTGAGAATCCCGATAAAGATATCCATTTGTATATCAATTCACCCGGTGGTTCGGTCACTGCAGGGCTATCTATCTATGACACCATGCAATTCATCAAGCCCGATGTCAGCACAATGTGTATAGGACAGGCTGCCTCGATGGGGGCGTTTTTGCTGAGTGGCGGCGCCAAGGGCAAGCGTTTTTGCCTGCCCAACGCTCGCACCATGATCCATCAACCCAGCGGTGGCGCGCAGGGGCAGGCGACCGATATTGACATTCAGGCCAAGGAGATTCTCATCATCCGTCGGCGCCTCAATCAATTGATGTCAGAGCACACAGGGCAGAGCCTGGAGCAGATTGAGCTCGATACCGAGCGCGATCGCTTCATGAACGCGGAACAGAGCAGGGAATACGGGCTGGTAGATGAAGTGGTTGGCAGCCGGGTGACGGCTCCAACAACTTCGGACAATAAGTCCAAATAGCGTGATTTAGTTCCTTTTGGGACTTGCAAATAACCCCAAAAAACATCATCGTGGAAATGTCTGATGACGTAACGGGCACACTTTTAATGGCGTAGGATGGCTGGATGAGCGACAAAACCACTAAAATGGGTGACGATGGCAGCAAGCTGCTGTACTGCTCCTTCTGTGGCAAGAGCCAACATGAGGTCCGCAAACTGATTGCCGGGCCGTCCGTGTTCATTTGCGATGAATGTGTTGATCTTTGCAACGATATCATCCGTGAAGAAGTGCAGGAGAACAGTGCCGGGGCCAAGCAGGATCACCTACCCGTGCCGCAGGAAATCAAAACGATCCTCGATGACTATGTCATTGGCCAGCAACGCGCGAAAAAGGTTCTGGCCGTTGCCGTTTACAACCATTACAAACGCCTGCGGCACAGCAAGAGTCGGGAGGATGTAGAACTCGGCAAGAGCAATATTTTGCTGGTGGGGCCCACAGGCAGTGGCAAGACGCTGTTGGCTGAGACGCTGGCCAGGTTGCTGGACGTGCCGTTCACGATAGCAGATGCGACGACCCTCACCGAAGCCGGTTATGTCGGCGAGGATGTCGAGAACATCATCCAGAAGCTGCTGCAAAAATGCGACTACGATGTGGAAAAGGCCCAGGTGGGCATCGTTTACATCGATGAGATCGACAAGATTTCGCGCAAGTCCGATAATCCCTCAATTACGCGTGATGTGTCCGGAGAAGGTGTACAGCAGGCATTGCTGAAACTGATCGAGGGGACCATTGCATCCGTGCCGCCTCAGGGCGGGCGCAAGCACCCCCAGCAGGAGTTCCTGCAGGTTGATACGTCCAATATCCTGTTCATTTGTGGTGGCGCTTTTGCCGGTCTGGAGAAAGTTATCCGCAACCGTTCTGAAAAAGGCGGTATCGGTTTTGGTGCGGAAGTCAAAAGCAAGGATGAGAAACGCAATGTCGGTGAACTGCTGTCGCAGTTGGAGCCGGAAGATCTCGTGCACTACGGCCTGATTCCTGAATTCGTCGGCCGCCTGCCGGTAATCGCCACACTGGAAGAACTGGATGTGGATGCGCTGGTACAGATCTTAACTGAGCCCAAGAACTCGCTGACCAAGCAGTACAGCAAACTGTTCGAGATGGAGGGAGTGGAAGTGGACTTCCGTGAGGATGGTCTGCGTGCAATCGCTGAGAAGGGTATGGAGCGAAAGACGGGCGCCCGTGGTCTGCGCTCGATTCTGGAGGGTGTACTACTGGATTCAATGTACAACATTCCATCGCTCGATGATGTCAGCAAGGTTGTAATCGATGAATCGGTTATCCGCGGCGACTCTGAACCCCTGCTGGTTTACCAGCACAGCGAGCCGGCTGCGCGAGCAGCGTCTACTGACGACTAGTGTACGCGCGCAGTGCACTGCTGCGCGCCGTCAAAGCATGGTTATTTCGGGGCGATAAGCTTGTTTTCCGGGATAACGTCCCCAAGTATAAGCTTTATCGTGTTTAATTCCTCAAAACCCGGAGATTCTTATGGGTTCTTCTTCTGTGATAGTTCTGCCTCTCCTGCCGCTGCGGGATGTAGTCGTGTATCCACATATGGTTCTGCCGCTTTTTGTAGGCCGCGAGCGCTCTATTGACGCCCTCGAAGATGCCATGGCGAATGACAAGCAGGTGCTACTGGTGGCGCAGCGCGATGCCGCTGACGACAACCCCGATGCAGACGCTATTTACCAGGTTGGAACGGTTTCCAATATTCTGCAGTTATTGAAACTACCCGATGGAACCATCAAGGTTCTGGTTGAAGGCAGTTATCGGGCCGCTGTTGACAGCGTTGACGATGAAGGTTCCTTCAGCCGGGCGGGTGTCCGTGAAATTCTCAGCGAGGATATACCCGACGCTGAGGTTGATCCACTGCTTCGTACCACGATAGCCCAGTTCGAGAAATACGTGAACCTCAGTAAGAAGGTTCCTGCAGAGGTCCTGACCTCGCTGACGGGTATCGATGAGCCCGGTCGTTTGGCGGATACCATTGCGGCGCACATGAGTGTGCCGCTGGAGGAAAAGCAGCACATTCTGGAGATGTCGGGTATTCGCGACAGACTCGAACACCTGATGGGCCTGATGGATGCCGAAATAGACCTGTTCCAGGTTGAAAAGCGCATTCGCGGCCGCGTCAAAAAGCAGATGGAGAAGAGTCAGCGTGAGTATTATCTCAATGAGCAGATGAAGGCCATCCAGCGCGAATTAGGCGATATGGATGAGGCCCCGAATGAATTGGATGAACTGCAATCCCGGATTGATAAAGCAAAAATGCCGCAGGAGGCAAAGGATAAGGCGCTATCCGAACTGGGCAAATTAAAGATGATGTCGCCGATGTCCGCCGAGGCCTCTGTGGTGCGCAGCTATATAGACTGGATGGTGAGTGTGCCCTGGTCAAAGCGCAGCAAGGTCAAGCACGACCTGAAACGAGCGGCGACGATACTGGACGAGGATCACTACGGCCTGGAAGAAGTCAAGGACCGTATTATCGAGTATCTGGCCGTCCAGAAGCGCGTGCGCAAGGTGAAAGGACCGGTACTGTGCCTGGTAGGGCCTCCCGGCGTCGGAAAGACCTCTCTTGGTGAATCACTCGCACGAGCAACCAATCGCAAGTTTGTACGAATGGCGCTGGGTGGGGTTCGTGACGAGGCGGAAATTCGCGGGCATCGGCGAACCTATATTGGCTCGATGCCAGGCAAATTATTGCAGAAAATGTCCAAGGCGGGAGTGAGGAATCCGTTATTCCTGCTCGATGAGATCGACAAAATGGGTATGGATCATCGCGGAGACCCGGCATCGGCGATGCTGGAAGTCCTGGATCCCGAGCAAAATCATGCCTTTAACGATCACTATCTCGAAGTGGATTACGATTTGTCAGACGTGATGTTCATCTGTACTTCAAACACGATGAATATACCCGGGCCACTGCTGGATCGCATGGAAGTTATTCGAATACCCGGTTACACAGAAGATGAAAAGCTGAACATCGCCGAGCGCTATCTCATTCCAAAACAGGTCAAGCTCAACGGACTGGCAGCGGATGAACTGGTTATCGCCAATGACACTGTGACGGATATCATACGGTATTACACAAGGGAAGCTGGCGTGCGTTCCCTGGAGCGCGAGATAGCCAAAGTGTGTCGCAAAATTGTGAAAGCGCTGACGCTTGGGGAGATTTCCAGCGGTACGACGGTGGTACCCGATATGCTCCCAGACCTGTTGGGTGTGAGAAAGTACAACTACGGAATCGCGGAGGAAACCAACAAGGTGGGACAGGTCACTGGGTTGGCCTGGACGTCCGTTGGCGGTGAACTGTTAACAATTGAAGCTGTTGCCGTTGTCGGCAAGGGCCGGCATATACAGACAGGTTCGCTTGGTGACGTCATGCAGGAGTCCATCCAGGCCGCGACAACTGTTGTGCGAAGTCGTGCGCAGATGCTTGGGATCCCCGCCAAGTTTCACGAGAATCACGACGTACATATCCACGTCCCGGAGGGTGCCACGCCCAAGGATGGCCCGAGCGCGGGCGTCGCCATGTGCACAGCACTGGTGTCAGTTCTGACCAATATACCGGTTCGATCTGATGTCGCTATGACCGGGGAAATCACATTGCGTGGAGAAGTATTGCCCATCGGCGGGCTCAAGGAAAAACTGCTGGCTGCGCGCCGCGGTGGAATCAAGACAGTGATCATTCCGAAAGAGAACGAGCGCGACTTGAAGGAGGTGCCTGACAATATTAAAGAGCACCTCAATATTTGCCCGGTGAAATGGATTGATGAAGTGCTGGCGTTGGCGCTGGAATCAATGCCCGAGCCGCTCAGTGACGAGGAGTTTCTCGCAGACGCTTTGTCAACCGGTAACGAGAGCGAAATCGACGAAAAAAATCGTATAAATACGCACTAGCAGGCGCTGGCAATATTGACCAGCATTCCTGCTCTAGTATACAGTCGTGCGTCTAACTGCATGATGATGTCTTAACTGACTGTTTCATTAAAAGACATGCGGCTATAACTGGAGATTGGGAGCCAAGGCTAGATTAATAATCGCGCTCCGTGTTACTTAGCGGTAACATACAACTTCCGCAGCGATAACTTCCGAGGGGATAATTGTGAACAAAACTGAACTGATCGACGCGATTGCAACAGCAGCAGACCTGCCAAAAGCATCAGCTGGCCGCGCATTGGATGCCGTGCTGGACAGCATAACCAACGAATTGAAAATGGGTGAGCAGGTTGCTCTGGTGGGCTTTGGTACCTTTTCCGTCAAGAACCGCAATGCGCGCAGTGGCCGCAATCCGCAGACCGGCGCCACCATTGAGATCAAAGCCTCAAAGGTCGCCAGCTTCAAGGCGGGCAAAGCGTTGAAAGACGCCGTCAATTCCTGACACAAGCGAAATTCGAACGCATCCCTTTGGTTGCGTAGGCATCTGGTCTCGATCAATGAGCCATTTGTGAATTTAGTTGAAAAGGCGCACTTTCTTGTGCGCTTTTTTTTTAGTTTCCGTGAGTAATATTCATGCTTCAAAACATACGTCAAAATGTGCAGGGTACCGCGGCAAAGATTATTGTCGGACTGATTGTCATTTCCTTCTCATTTTTCGGTCTTGAATCCATTCTGGTGAGTGGAGGAGGGAGCGAGATTGCGGAAGTCAACGGTGAGCCGATCTACCCGCAGCAGTTGCAACAGGCACTGGATACCCAGAAGCGCCGCCTCATCGCTATGATGGGGGAGAACCTTGATCCCTCCCTGCTCGATGATGAACGACTGGGGCCGCAAGCGCTTGAGGCACTGATCAACCGCGAGTTACTGATGCAGTCTGCAACCGAAATGGGATTATCGGTCTCTGACAGCGAGATAGGCGCTGTGGTGGCGAGCATGGAGCAGTTTCAGGTGGACGGTGTTTTTTCCCCGGAACTGTACAGAAACGTACTTTCCAGTGCAGGCTACACCCCCGCCTATTTCAAACAAAGCTTACACGACGATATGCTGTTGGGGCAGTTGCGCAGTGGCATCGCCGGCAGTGAGTTCGTGACGCCAGCTGAGCTTGAGGCGAATACTCGTATCGTATCCGAGCAACGCGACCTGCGGTATTTCACCATCCCGCGCGAGAGCATCGCGTCTAACCCGCAGATTACTGACAAGCAGTTGCAAGCGTACTACGACGCTCATCAGGACTCTTTTCGAACGCCGGAGTCTGTGGATCTCGATTACCTCGAGCTTACTCTTGACCAGTTCCGTAAACCGGTAAAAGACAGCGCGATTCAGGAGGCCTACCAACAAGCCATCCGGGGCAGCGAGTTCAAGGCCCAGAACCGTGTGTCGCATATCCTGTTTGAAAGTGATGATGACGGTGCCAGGGCCCAGCGCATTGAGCAGGCGCAGCAGGAACTTGCCAGCGGTGCATCGTTTGCTGAGGTTGCCAGGACTTTTTCCGATGACATCGGTTCCGCGGACAGGGGCGGCGATCTGGGTTACACCAGCGGTGACACATTTCCGGCGCCGATGGAGGACGCCATTGCACAGTTGGAGCCGGGTGTGGTCTCCGATCCGGTCACTACTGAAGCGGGAACGCATTTGATCGTGGTCACCGAGCGTAAACCCGGTGAAGCACCGAGCCTGGAGGAGATGCGGGCGGAGTTACAAGAGTCTATCCAGGAAAGCGAAGCACGTGTGGTGCTGCTTCGCACCGTCGAGGCACTCAAGGACCTGTCGTTTAACGCGGAGGACCTGGAGTACCCGGCCAAGGAACTGGAATTGACTGTCAAGCGTGCCGATGCGGTCTCACGTACCGGGAACGAGGGGCTGTTTTCCAACCCGGCATTGGTCGAGGCCGCTTTTTCCGAGGATGTGCTCGAGGCCGGTAACAACAGTGAAGTGATCGAACTCCCGCAGAACAAGTTCGTTGTCGTAAGTGTGCGACACCACAATCAGCCCGAGGTTAAGCCGCTGGCTGAGGTCAGGGATGAGGTGCTCGCCGCAGTTACCGATGAGGCCAACCGTGCTGCGGTAATGGCGCAGGCAAGGCAGGCGCTGCAGCAATTGAGTGCTGGTGTTCCAATGCAGCAGATCGCGGGCGCAGGTGAATACCCGCTGCAAGTGGAACTGGGTGTCGATCGTGGCAACACGGTTGTGCAGCCTGAAGTGTTGCGGCGCCTCTTTGAACTGCCCGCGCCTGATACAGGTGTTCAGTCGGCCGATGTTGTCATGATGCCCAATGGCGATGCGGTTGTCGTCCAGTTGTTGCAAGTGAGTACCGGTGAGTATGCATCGCTTCCCGCAGCCGAACGGGCACAGTTGCAGCAGGCATTAACTGGCGAGTTCAGCGGCTTGATCGATAGCGAGTTTCAGAGTGGACTGCGAGACCGCGCTGACATCAAAGTAATGTAATAGGATTGATCGAGACAAACATGGCCAAACGCATACTCACCTTAAACCAGATTTCACTGAAAGGTCTGGATCGTCTACCCCGAGACCGCTATGAGATAGCCAGCGAGTTCTCACAACCGGATGCCATCCTGTTGCGCAGCTACAAGCTGCAGGAAGAGGATATTCCTCCATCGGTGCTGGCGATTGCTCGCGCAGGTGCTGGCGTCAATAACATTCCCGTAGCACGTTGCACAGCGCGCGGTATACCCGTCTTCAACTCTCCTGGCGCAAATGCCAACGCTGTGAAGGAACTGGTCGCCACGGGGTTACTGTTGGGTTCTCGCGGTATTGTCGAGGGTATTGACTACGTGCGTACGCTGAAAAGCGTCACCGATGGTGCCGAGCTGAACAAGACACTGGAAGCCCAGAAGAAACAGTTCAAGGGCAGCGAACTGGTGGGCAAAACCCTCGGAGTGGTTGGGCTCGGAGCCATTGGCTCACTCGTTGCCGAAATGGCACTGACTCTGGGGATGGACGTGATTGGATTTGATCCTGCTCTGTCCGTCGAAGCTGCCTGGCGCCTGTCCAGCCAGGTACGCAAGGCAGACTCTCTGTCGGCGCTGTTCGCCAAATGTGATTACATCAGCTTGCACCTGCCGGTGCTGGATTCCACGCGTGGATTGGTCAACGAGGAACTGCTGCGCACGATGCCGGCCAATAGCTGTTTGCTCAATTTTGCGCGTCAGGAGATTATTGACCAGAATGCGTTGCTACAGGCATTGGAGCGAGGTCAGCTGCGCAAATATATCGCGGATTTCCCGACCCCGGAACTGATTGGTCGGCCTGATGTTATCCTGATGCCGCATATAGGCGCCAGTACCGATGAAGCAGAGGATAACTGCGCAATCATGGCTGCGGACCAGCTCAGCGATTTTCTCGAGAACGGCAATATCAGCAACTCGGTTAACTTCCCGACACTGGTGCTGGATCGGGTCACTGGTTGTCGGTTGGCTATAGCCAACGCCAATGTCCCCAAAATTCTCGGTAACGTTCTTTCGATTTTAGCCGATCAGAACATCAACGTGATTGATATGCTGAACAAGAGTCGGGAAGATATTGCCTACAACCTCATTGATATTGGCACCCAACCCTCATCTGAGGTACTGGAGAGAATGCGTGCGATAGATGGGGTTATCAACGTCCGGCTGATCGGTGACTGTGCCTGATTCCAGGGAGCCCGTGCCCTATTGAACATCGTCGTGTAGTGTCTTCATTTCGACACTGCTGTTCATGTACATGCCTTTTTCCTCTGCACTGAGCCGTGCCGAGCCCTGCCATGGCAGCAGGCGTTGATCCGCGTGTAACTGGAAATCGAGAAACGGGTATTTGATGATGTCGAAGTAGGGCGAGTAGTCGAAATGGTTAGGTGTGCACAGCTTCGGGTTGCGAAGGAATAGCTGCACACGATCTGCATCTACCCTTTTGACCAGAGGCAGGATAGGAAACTGAATACTGCCAAAGGCCTCCGCAATCATGGTCGAGCAGACGGTCTGGGTGCTCTTTCCCGGATGAGCGCTAAACAAGCTGGAACGCCATCGCCTTGGCATGATGGCCCATGGAAACAGGAATCGGGCCAGATCAAATATTTGACGCACGTCATAGGTCGTACCAAGTCTGCCGATGGCATAGTTAATCGCTTTCTGGCTGTCGTTGTAGGCGAGACCGCGAGGGCGACAAATGCGTATATGCTCGTGTTTATACTCTGTCAGTGCACGCACCACTGTACCCATGCCAAGTTCGCTTTCAATAATCAATTGCGTATCGGCAGTCCCGGGATAGTGCCGTGCAACCCGTTCCCTGAGCTGCGGGTTTTCAATGTCGTGTAATCGGCCGATATAAAGCGCTGCATGGGACCAACTGCTTTGCGTGACCAGTTTGATCACTTCACTGGCTCTGGAACGCCCCTCAATGAGCAATACGTCACAGGCTTTGATTTCATGCCGTATGCGCTCAAAATCGCTGAGAGGGGCATCGGGCAGTGGCTTCCTGTGCATTAGCCAGTTGACAACAGCAGTGCGTATCCAGTTAATCATTGGATCAAATATATTTAGAAGATGGTATGGCTACTGTTATATCGTAGTCGGCCAGCAGACACCAGAGGTAAGATGATGCAGGAATCCTTGGAAACCCTGACCGCCAAGCTTGAAACACCCCGCAATTATGAGGCGCCACCACTACATCTCTGGTACCCGGAACTGTCCGGAGATATACCGATTTACATCGACGCGCAGGGTGACTGGTACCACGACGGCAGCAAGATTGAGCGCGAGTCCCTCATTCGGCTGTTTGCCAGCATATTGCGCAGAGAGGATGACGGGGAGTACTACTTACTCACGCCTGCTGAAAAGTGGCGCATCAGGGTCGAACGGCATGCGCTGCTTGTCACTGATATCAGTGCGCGGGAAGAGGGGGGCGAGCAGCTGCTGGTAGCAACCCTGAATACCGGGAAACAACTGCTGGTCAGCGCTGAAAACCCGCTGTTTCTGGATGAGGCAGCAGGACAGGTCGCCGCACTTACTCTGCCACATGGGTTAACGGCGCTGTGTACGCGCGCCGCCTGGTATCGACTGGTAGAGCTGGCTGAAACGCGCGATGGCTACGCAGTACTGAAATCAGGCGAATACGAATTCAGGCTGCCTACCGAATAATCCCGCGCGAAGATTTCGCGGCACTCCCCTACATATTGGGGTAGTTGGGGCCGCCAAAACCTTCCGGTGTCACCCACACAATATTCTGCGAGGGATCTTTGATATCGCAGGTTTTACAGTGAACACAGTTCTGCGCGTTGATCTGAAAGCGCTGGCCAGCATCGTCCTCAACGATTTCGTACACACCTGCAGGGCAGTATCGCTGCGCCGGCTCATCATAGAGCGGCAGGTTTTTCTCTATCGGAATGCTGGGATCTATCAGGGTGAGGTGGCAGGGTTGATCCTCCTCATGATTAGTGTTGGACAAAAACACGGAGGAGAGGCGATCAAAACTGATGGTGTTATCCGGCTTCGGATAGGCGATCTTTTTGCACTCTGCCGCTGGTTTGAGCGCAGCGTAGTCGGGCTTGGAATCGTTCAATGTGAAAGGCAGTTTGCCGCCGAAAATATTCTGGTCAATCCAGACCATCGCAGAGCCGATCAGGATACCGAACTTGTGCATAAAGCCTGAGAAATTGCGTGTGCTGTAGAGCTCCTCATGTAACCAGGAGGACTGTAATTTGGTGGCATAACTGTCGAGGTCGGCGGGTGCACTTTCACCCTGGGCAATCGCCTCGACAACCGCTTCGGCCGCCAGCATGCCACTTTTCATGGCTGTGTGATTGCCCTTGATCTTCACGCTGTTCAGGGTGCCTGCATCACAGCCGATCAGCAGCCCACCCGGAAAATGCATTTTGGGAAGAGAGTTGTAACCACCCTTGGTGATGGCCCTGGCGCCGTAGACAATCCGTGTTCCACCTTCCAGGTATTTCACCGTTCCAGAGTGGTGTTTCCACCGCTGAAACTCTTCATAGGGGCTCATGTGGGGGTTGCTGTAGTTCAGGTCGGCTATCAATCCAACGTACACCTGGTTGTTTTCAGCGTGGTACATAAATGCGCCACCGCCGGAGCCACTTTCACTGAGCGGCCAGCCGAGGCCATGAATAACCAGGCCTTCTTCGTGCTTTTCCGGTGGGATTTCCCAGATTTCCTTGATGCCTATGCCATAGTGTTGGGGATCCTTGCCGGCAGCCAGCGAAAACTTCTCAATCAGCTGCTTTCCGAGATGGCCACGGCAACCCTCGGCAAACAAGGTGTATTTTGCATGCAGTTCCATGCCGGGCATATAGCTATCCTTGTGCTCGCCGTTCATGCCGACGCCCATATCGCCCGTTGCGATGCCTTTGACCCGCCCGTCATCGTGATAGAGCACCTCTGCTGCGGCGAAGCCCGGATACACCTCTACGCCCAGTCCCTCAGCCTGTTCGGCCAACCAACGGCAGACATTGCCCATGGAGACAATATAGTTGCCGTCATTGTGAGTGGGTTTGGGAATCATGAAGTTTGGCAATTTGATCGCACTGGTCTGGCTGAGGTAAAAGAAAAACCTGTCGCCTTTCACAGCCGTGTTGAGCGGGGCGCCCATCTCCTTCCAGTCCGGAAAGAGTTCGTCGAGGGCGCGCGGCTCGAGCACAGCACCAGAGAGTATATGGGCTCCCACTTCCGAGCCTTTCTCAACCACACAAACAGTGATTTCCTGCTCTTTTTCCTGTGCGAGCTGCATGATGCGACATGCGGCAGACAAACCGGCAGGGCCGGCGCCGACGATCACAACATCAAATTCCATGGCTTCACGTTCCACTGCGCTGTCCTCTTGCTTCGGTTTCGGGTTCGGACATTCGATCCGAACGTTAAAAGAGGGGCCGAAGTATATAATTTTTAACGATTAAAAACTATAAATATGGCAACAGAAAATCCTCTCGCCTATCTCGGCACCGGGTTCCCGCAGACGCCTTGGGCCTTGACCCCGCGCAGTTTTGACGGCAACATACGCCGCCTAGTTCACAGGCTTGTACGCGTGTTCTATTGCTGCAGCCCCCTTAAACCCACCTGAAATATCTGGAGAATCCATGAAGGTTCTTGTTGCTGTAAAGCGCGTTGTTGATTACAACGTGAAGGTGCGCGCCAAAGCTGATGGCACCGATGTCGATTTAAACAACGTCAAGATGTCCATCAATCCTTTCTGTGAAATCGCGGTTGAAGAGGCTGTTCGCCTCAAGGAAGCTGGCGTGGCTACTGAAGTTATCGCGGTTTCCGTTGGCGACAAGAGTTGCCAGGAGCAGATTCGAACTGCGCTTGCTCTCGGCGCCGACCGGGGCATCCAAATCGACACTGACGGCAAGGTAGAGCCGTTGGTCGTCGCGAAATTGCTGAAGGCCGTGGTAGATAAAGAGCAACCGCAACTGGTTATTTTGGGCAAGCAGTCCATCGATGGCGACAACAACCAGACCGGGCAGATGCTGGGTGCGCTGGCCAATATGGGCCAGGGAACGTTCGCCTCAGAAGTGGTTGTGGATGGCGACAAAGTCAATGTTACGCGCGAGATCGACGGTGGTATGCAAACCGTAAGCCTGTCGTTGCCTGCGATCGTGACTACCGATCTGCGCCTCAATGAACCGCGCTATGCGTCTCTTCCCAATATCATGAAAGCCAAGAAGAAGCCGCTGGAAGTCGTTACCCCGGAGGAACTGGGTGTTGCGATTACCTCGCACCTGACTCAGGTGAAAGTACAACCCCCCGCTGCGCGACAAGCCGGTATCAAGGTCAAGGACGTGCAGGAACTGGTCGATAAACTGAAGAATGAAGCAAAGGTGATCTCATGAGTACTCTTGTTATTGCGGAACACGACAACAGCAGCCTTAAGGTCTCCACGCTCAATACCGTAGCAGCAGCTCAGGCAATAGGCGGAGACATCGATATGCTGGTAGCCGGTGCTGACTGTGGTGCAGTGGCGACTGAAGCAGCCGCGATAGCCGGCATTGGCAAGGTTCTGGTAGCGGATAACGCCGCTTACGGACATCAGTTGGCCGAGAATGTCAGCCTGTTGATCGCGGAGGTAGCGGCAAATTATGACAATATTCTGGCACCGGCGACGCCGAACTGTAAAAATTTCCTGCCTCGCGTCGCTGCGTTGCTGGATGTCGCGCAGATTTCAGACGTCACCGCGGTAGAATCGGCTGACACCTTCCAGCGACCAATTTACGCTGGCAACGTCATTGCAACGGTACAAAGTAGCGACGCCAAGAAGGTGATCACTGTGCGCACAACTGCTTATGATGCCGCACCGGCTACAGGCGGTTCCGCTACTATCGAGTCGGTGGACGCTGTGCACGATGCCGGTATTTCCTCGTTCGTCAGTGAGGAAGTGGCCGTATCGGAGCGCCCTGAACTGACATCTGCATCTGTCGTTATCTCTGGCGGCCGCGGTATGCAAAACGGCGACAACTTCAAGTTGCTCGACGGCATAGCCGATAAACTCGGTGCCGCCATTGGCGCCTCGCGCGCTGCCGTCGATGCGGGCTTTGTGCCCAATGATATGCAGGTAGGTCAAACCGGTAAGATCGTTGCCCCTGACCTGTATATTGCAGTTGGGATCTCCGGTGCTATCCAGCATTTGGCCGGCATGAAAGACTCCAAGGTGATTGTCGCTATCAACAAGGACGAGGACGCGCCTATCTTTCAGGTGGCGGACTACGGCCTGGTGGCAGATTTGTTTACCGCACTGCCCGAGCTTGAATCGCAGCTGTAATCGAACAGGGCTCGCCAGAAACCGGTCTTCGCGACCGGTTTTTTTTCGACCTCAAATCAGTCCCTGCGCAAACGGTCCGATATAGCGATCGGGGTAGGGTAGTTCAGCACCACGATATAGGACGAGACCAGCAGCGTGAGGATGGTCGTAGCCTGGATCAACAGTGACGCCTGCTCCGAGATCAGTGCGCCGCCAACAGCTACATAGGCGATCAATAGTGAGAATTCGCTGGCTTGACCCAATCGAAAACCGAGATCCCACCCAAGGCTGCGCTTTTCACTGACCCCTTTGAGAAGATAGCGATACACCACGGGTTTGACGCCCAGCACAAGCAGTGCCAACACAAGCGTGGGGGCGAGCACCTGATACAGGACCGAGAGGTCAAATCTGGCGCCGACAGAGAAAAAGAACAGGATCAAAAAGAAGTCGCGCAATGGCTTCAGGTTCACCGCGATATATTGTGAGATGGGGCTGGTGGCAATGGTAATGCCGGCAATAAAGGCGCCAATTTCAGCAGACAGCCCCAGTGCTGTTGCGGCTTCCGCCATGCCCAGACACCAGCCTATGGCCAGCAGAAAGATATATTCGTGAAAGCGATCAAAGCGTGTAATCAGCGGCAGCAGTGCATAGCGCACGATAAGCAGGGCAGCTCCCGCCAGCATGGGCAGGCTCAGCAACGAGATGACCAGATCGCTGCCCATACTGTTCTCGCTTCCTGACGCGGCACTCAGCAGCACCATCAGTACGATGATAGCCAGCAGATCTTGCAGCAACAGCAAGCCGATCATCAGGTCGCCAATATGACGGTGATGCAGTACAGTCGTCGGCAGTAGTTTGATGCCGATAATCGTTGAGGAAAACATCATCGCGGCGCCCACGACGAGACTGTCCTGTGTGGAATAGCCAAACAACAATGGCACGGCTGCACCTACCGCAAGAAAGATTGCCGAACTGAATAGCGCGACCACTGTCGATTTACGAAGCGTTGTCCACAGCGCCCGGGGGTGCATATCCAGCCCGAGCAAAAACAGCAGAAAGATAATGCCGACATGACCGATATCCGAGAGCAGCGACAGGTCTTTCACCATGGACAGCCCATAGGGCCCGATGAAAGCCCCCAGCGCAATGTATGCAATGATGAGTGGCTGGCGCGTATACAACGCCAGTGATGCGAATATAGCTGCACCGGTGAAAATCAGAAAGAACGAGAAGGTGACGCTGTGAAATTCCATTTGCAGCTCTTGAATAACGTGCTGGCTACGAGTGTAAACAAACCACTCGCAATTAGGAACTCAGGGTGTCGGCTCGGCTCGTCGGCGAAACAGGGGTAACGGTTGATCATCAGCCGCCTGGTAGAACTCCGTAAAATCACCCAGGCTTGCCAGCGCGGCTTCCAGGCCTGATTCATCGGCCATCTGGAACGCGTCGAAACCGCAGCGACGGAGGTAGGTGAGCTGATCGCGAATAAAATGCCCTCCGGCACGCAGCTCTGCGCAGTATCCATGTTCGCGCAGACGACGGGCATAGGAAAAGCCGCGGCCATCGGTGAAGACCGGGAAGTTGATCACGACCAGCGCGATCTGTTGCAAATGTGGAAACAGGATGTCAGGTTCCTGGCTGGGTTCCAGTTGTACTGCACTGCCCGTCTTGTCAGCCAGCTTCAGCCACTGGTCCAGGTTACAGATCTGCCCCGCCCTGGGGACTTCGCTGCTGGGGTCCAGTGGCAACCACTGGTCATCGATAACCGCGCCGTCTTTAATCAGCCTGGGCATAGACTCGCTCCTTGAAGGGATCGATACCGACACGTCGATAGGTATCGAGGAAACTTTCCTCCTCCTGGCGCAATGTCACATAGGTAGAGAGAATGTTATCAATCACATCCGGCATATCTTCCTGCTTGAACGACGGGCCGAGAATTTTGCCAATTGACGCATCTTTTGCCTGGCTTCCGCCGAGGGACACCTGGTAGTACTCCTGGCCTTTCTTGTCCACGCCGAGAATGCCGATATGGCCGATATGATGGTGGCCACAGGCGTTCATGCAGCCACTGATATTGAGTTCCAGTGGGCCCAGGTCGTACACATAGTCGAGGTCGTCGAAGCGCGACTGGATAGCTTCCGCCACCGGCAGGGATTTGGCATTGGCCAGTGAGCAGTAGTCACCGCCCGGGCAGCAGATAATATCGGTGAGATAACCAATATTGGGGGTTGCCAGTCCCGCTGCCTGCAGACGCTGCCACAACGCGTATAACTGCGACATGGGTACATCCCCCAGCACGAGGTTTTGCTCATGGGTACTGCGAACCTCACCAAAGGAATAGAGATCGGAGAGCTCTGCAACCAGCTCAAGTTGCTCCGCCGTCACGTCGCCCGGCGCGTACCCTGTGGATTTCAGGGACACCGTTACGATACGGTAGCCGGCAACCCGATGTGGATGTGTATTGCGCTTGACCCAGTTGCCAAAAATTGGGTCGCGCTCACAGGCTGCATCCAGTTCGGCAGTGGCAACTGAACTATCGATCGCGGCGTAATCGGGGGCGTCGAAAAACGAGCGGGCACGCACCAGGGCCTCGTCAGTCAGGGTGGTGGGACCATCCTTCAGGGTTGTCCACTCGTGCTCAACCGCCTGCCTGAATGCATCCACACCCATTGCCTTGACGAGAATCTTGATACGGGCTTTGTACTTGTTATCGCGTCGCCCATGCTTGTTGTACACGCGAAGAATGGCCTCGAGGTACGTCAACATGTGCTTTTTATCCAGCCATTCGCAGATGACAGAACCGATAGCCGGTGTCCGGCCCAGGCCGCCCCCGACCAACACTTTAAGACCGATTTCACCGTCTGCATTGGCGAGTAGCTCAAGGCCTATGTCGTGGTGGTGTATCGCCGCCCTATCCTCTGTGGATCCGCAGACAGCGATTTTGAACTTGCGCGGCAGGAATGCGAACTCCGGGTGCAGAGTTGACCACTGCCGGATGATTTCGCAGTAGGGGCGGGGATCTTCCAACTCGTCGCAGGCGACGCCAGCGAACTGATCGGTGGTGGTATTGCGGATGCAATTGCCACTGGTTTGTATAGCGTGCATCTGCACCGTCGCAAGCTCCGCCAGGATATCGGGCACCTCAGCCAGTGCCGGCCAGTTCAACTGCACGTTCTGGCGGGTACTGATGTGCGCGTATCCCTTGTCGTAAACGCGGGTAATGTCGGCCAGTTTACGCAATTGCGCGCTGTTCATCAGTCCGTACGGTACCGCAATACGCAGCATCGGTGCCTGTCGTTGCAGGTACAGACCATTTTGCAGTCGCAGTGGTAAAAACTCGGCTTCGGAGATTTGTCCATCCAGAAAACGCGCCGTCTGGTCGCGGAACTGCGCGACCCGCTGGTCAATGATTGTCTGGTCATACTGATCGTAACTGTACATCTACATATCCTGCGCTTGCGCTGAGCCAAGGCTGCATGGGTAAGAAAAGGGCGCTACCATAGCAGAAAATTGGCATGAACAAATAGTCATAATATTCATAAGCTTAGATCTCTCCAGGCAGTTTCTGGCAATTCTTCACAGGCGACCGGCAGTGCTTCTGATTGTGACAAATATTGCTATAATGCGGCGACAATACACGCTCATACCTGGAGTTAGAAATGTCCGATCAACCAAATGACGAACGCGCCGCAGATGGCGCTGCCGACGCCATTGCCAGTGTTCTGATAATCACCATCGCGGTTGTCACGATGTACATCTGGTTGTCTGGCATGCCCGGCGGCGTGCCCCACTGAGTCCGCTGGCGGGGGAGCGATTCGAAGGATCACTCTCCCGCACTCTTGACCACCATCTGCACGACAAACATTACTGCGCCAATAAATAGCAGCGTAAATATAATACCTGCGGCGATAAATACACCGATTCGACCCTGCTTGAAATCCCGCTCCCGATTCTTGCTGCTCTGGACACCCAGGCCAGCTGCGAACACACTCGCAACAACCTGAAACGGGTTGAGTTTGTCGCGCTTTTCGTCGTTTTCAGACGGCTTGTTTCCTGACTCTGCCATTGCTATACCTCGCTAATAGCTCAAATTGGGGCGCAGCCAGCGTTCGAGTTCCTCCACGGACTGGCCCTTGCGTCGTGCCAGGTCTTCAACCTGGTCTCGACCTATTTTTCCGACCGCAAAGTAACGCGATTCCGGATGTGAAAAATAGAAGCCACTGACTGACGATGGAGGCGTCATAGCAAAACTTTCCGAGAGACTGACACCACAGGCATTAGTGGCATCCAATAGCGTGAACAGGGTTGCCTTCTCGGTGTGATCCGGGCATGCAGGGTAGCCGGGAGCAGGGCGGATGCCACGGTATTTCTCGCGGATCAGGTCCTCGGTGCTCAACGATTCAGCGGCGTCGTAGCCCCACAGTTCCTTGCGTACCAGCCTGTGAAGATACTCCGCAAATGCCTCCGCAAGGCGGTCTGCGAGTGATTTCAACAGGATGGCGTTGTAGTCGTCATGCTGCGCCATATACTCGGCTGCCAACTCCTCTGCACCGTGGCCTGTGGTCACGCAGAACCCACCGATATAGTCACTGCTCACCGATTCCAGTGGCGATATAAAATCGGCCAGGCTGGCATTGTGTTTCCCCGACGGCTTCTGCGTCTGTTGGCGCAGATGGTGCAGGGTGGCAATGGGTTCACTGCGTGATTCATCCGCGTAAACGGCAATGTCGTCACTGCCGACCCTTGCAGCGGGCCAGAACCCCACAACCGCTTTCGCCGTCAGCAGTTTTTCATCAACAATGCGCTTTAACATCGCCCGCGCATCCCGATAAAGTTCCGTGGCCTGGGTGCCGACCACCTCGTCCTCGAGTATTTTGGGGTATTTGCCAGCGAGTTCCCAGGTGATGAAAAACGGTGTCCAGTCGATGGTGTCCACCAGTTCCTCGAGTGGAAACTCGTCAAACACACGGGTACCGGTAAAACTGGGGCGGGGCGGCTGGTAACTGTCCCAGTCGAACTGTGGCGCATTGGCGACGGCTTCTGCGTAGCTCAATTCCTTTTCGCGTGGTTTGCGATTTGCCACACGCTCACGCACCAGTACGTACTCGTCGCGCAGGTCACGCACAAACTTTTCCTTGCCGACGCCAACGAGTTGGGTCGCCACTGCAACACTGCGTGAGGCATCGGGAACATAGACCACGACATCGCCGTCGTATTGCGGATCAATCTTCACGGCGGTATGTGCCTTTGACGTTGTCGCGCCACCGATCATCAACGGCACATCGAAATTCAGGCGTTGCATCTCTGCCGCGACATGCGCCATTTCATCGAGCGAGGGCGTGATCAGCCCGCTGAGGCCGATAATATCAACCTGCTCGTCTTTTGCCACCTGCAGGATTTTCTCGCAGTGCACCATGACACCGAGATCGATCACCTCGAAGTTATTACATTGCAACACGATACCGACAATGTTCTTACCGATATCATGGACATCACCCTTGACGGTGGCCATCAGGATTTTGCCGTTTGTGGAGTTGCCGCCCACCTTGTCCAACTCAATATACGGTTGCAGGTGCGCCACAGCCTGTTTCATCACGCGGGCACTTTTCACGACTTGAGGCAGAAACATTTTGCCGGAACCGAACAGGTCGCCGACGATGTTCATACCATCCATTAGTGGCCCCTCAATCACCTCGATGGGGCGATCAAACCTTAGCCTGGCTTCCTCTGCATCCTCAACGATCCAGGTGTTGATTCCTTTTACCAGCGCATGTGCAAGGCGTTTCTCTACATCCTGTTCACGCCAGCTCAGGTCCTCCACCCGCGCCTCGGCGCCGCCTGTGTCGCGGTAGCGCTCAGCCAGCTCCAGCAGCCGTTCAGAGCCGTCTGTGGTGCGGTTGAGAATGACGTCCTCGACGACGTCGCGCAAATCGCTGGGCAACTCATCGTACACCGCCAACTGACCCGCGTTGACAATCCCCATATCCATACCGGCTTTAATTGCGTGGTACAGGAATACCGAGTGAATGGCCTCGCGCACGGCATCATTGCCGCGGAACGAAAACGACACATTGGACACGCCACCGGACACCAGTGCACCGGGAAGCTCGGCTTTGATATACCGCGTCGCTTCTATGAACTCAACCGCGTAGTTGTTGTGTTCCTCGATGCCGGTGGCAATGGCGAAAATATTGGGATCAAAAATAATGTCGTTGGGATTGAAATCCAGTTCACCGACCAGCAAATCATAACAACGCTTGCAGATATCCTTGCGTCGTTGCAGGTTGTCTGCCTGGCCTTCTTCATCAAACGCCATGACCACCACGGCTGCGCCATAACGCTGGCAGAGGCGTGCCTGGGTGAGAAATTCTTCCTCCCCGGCCTTCAGGCTGATCGAGTTGACGATGGCCTTGCCCTGTATACATTTGAGCCCTGCCTCAATCACATTCCATTTGGACGAGTCCACCATGATGGGAACCCGGCAGATATCCGGCTCAGAGGCAATCAGATTGAGAAAGGTCACCATGGCCGCCTCAGAGTCCAGCATGCCTTCATCCATATTGACATCAATGACCTGCGCGCCATCTTCTACCTGTGTGCGCGCCACGGCCAGTGCCTCGTCGAAGCGGCCGTCCATAATAAGGCGTTTGAATTTGGCCGAGCCGGTGACATTGCAGCGCTCCCCCACATTCACGAACAGGCTGTCAGACGTGATGTTGAACGCTTCCAGTCCGCTCAGGCGACAGGCCGGTTCATGCCTGGGCAGCGGGCGCGGTGTCACGCCTTCACAGGCATGCGCGATCGCCCGAATGTGGGCGGGTGTTGTGCCACAGCAACCGCCCGCGAGATTCAGGAAGCCGCGGCTGGCGAACTCCCGGTAATCCTGCTCCATGATTTCTGGCGTCTCGTCAAACTCACCAAAGGCATTG
>TARA_R110002072_G_scaffold89232_5_pt1 | contig 36495 bp, 34 predicted proteins | sample TARA_R110002072 | Tara Oceans TARA_R110002072 (sample SAMEA4397118) | marine metagenome | biome: Polar Biome; feature: [SRF] surface water layer (ENVO:00010504); material: water (ENVO:00002006), including particulate matter (ENVO:01000060) such as... | depth 5 m
TTGCAGGAACGGCGCATCATACCGATTTCATCTAAAAACTCAAGGGCTTGAGAAGGATTCCGGGAAGATTTCGTTGATGATTTTTGCCGAGGGATCTTGTCCACCCAGTGCTTCGATGGTTTGGATTCCACCTGGGTTGACGACGTTAAATTCAATGACCCAGGGGAAGGCGAGATCTAGCCCTACATACAGCGCGCCTCGTGCCGCGAGGAAGGCGCCTATTTTCTCACAATATTGTTGTTCGTCGTTGGTCAGCTCGCACAATTCGGTTGTGGCACCAGCACTGACATTGGTTCGGTGGTCGCCATTAGAATGTCGGAGGTATTGGGCAACGGGCTTTCCATTCGCAATCAGAACCCGCTTTTCTCCTGCGGTAATCTCGTTGACATAGGGCTGAATCAGGCAATATTGATCTGATTCGGCGCCGGTCATGGATTCCAAAATGACCCGGGTATTGGGATCGTCTCGGCTGAGCAGAAAGATATCTCGTCCGAGCGAACCAGCGGGGGGTTTAGCGATCCAGCGGCCACCTTTGCCATTTATCACTTCGAGCAATTCATTGGCTGAGGTGGACGCATAGGTCTGGGGATATTGAAAAGTTTTGCTATGGCTCGCCAGAAAGTACTTGCTCTTAAAGTGCATCAAGGCATCCAGGGAGTTGATCAAGCGGCAACCCGGGGGTAGGCAGTTCAGCAGCTGGATTTTGTCGAGAAAGCTATGCCGCATGCCGAGGGTTAGGATCCAGACAATATCTGCAGATCCGATTGAGACAGATGTTCTGGCGGGAAATGGCGCATCTAGCTTCAGCGGTTCAAAAAGAGAAAATCCATCCGCGACAATCTCAGAGTCCAGCATGGCGAGGGAATCCATAAAACAACACTGAACCGGAACCCCCCGGCCCAGCAGTTCATTGCCAAGTCTCAGGTAATTTGTATCCTCAATGGCTTCTGTATCAGCGATGAGCAGGATGACGTTGAGCATGATGTGGGTGTCAAAAATCGGTTGCACAGTGTAACTCGGCAGCGGCCTGTTAACATCTTTCTGCTATATAGATAGAAGTACGTAGCCCCTTCCAAGTGGGGCGGGGGTATGGTTTATAATGATCGGAGCTTTTAAGGATTCCCTCACCATGGGTGACACCGCGTTTGAAATACCACTCCACCAGAGTCATGAGCTAACTGAGTCTGAACGATTGGCCGCTACAGATAGAATCAAGGCATTGCTTGAGAGAGAAAATGCCGTGCTTGTGGCCCACTACTATACCGACGATGCCATTCAAGCTCTGGCAGAAGAAACCGGAGGTTGTGTGTCGGATTCCCTCGAGATGGCGCGCTTTGGTGCCCAGGCAGAAGCACAAACCCTGATTGTCGCTGGCGTTAAGTTTATGGGGGAAACCGCTAAAATCCTCAGCCCCGAGAAGCGCGTCTTAATGCCGACTCTGGAAGCCACTTGCTCTCTTGATCTTGGCTGCCCAATTGACGAGTTCTCAGCCTTTTGTGACCAACATCCCGATCGGACTGTTGTGGTGTATGCCAATACCTCAGCGGCCGTAAAGGCCCGGGCGGACTGGGTGGTGACCTCAAGTATTGCCCTCGAAGTTGCGGAACATCTGATGGATCAGGGTGAGAAAATACTCTGGGCACCGGATAAATATCTGGGTGGTTATATCCAAAAGGAAACCGGAGCAGATATGGTGCTATGGGATGGCTCCTGCATTGTCCATGAAGAATTTAAAGCCAAGGGGATATTGGATCTCAAACAGGTGCATCCTGATGCGGCAATATTGGTTCATCCAGAATCCCCTGATTCTGTTGTGGCCCTGGCGGATGTTGTCGGCTCCACAACCCAAATCATTAGAGCGAGCCAGGAGCTACCTAACGAGAAATTTATTGTGGCGACGGATCGGGGTATTTTTTACAAAATGCGCCAGTTATCACCGAACAAGACTTTTCTTGAAGCGCCAACTGCAGGCACGGGCGCAACCTGTCGAAGCTGTGCCCATTGTCCCTGGATGGGGATGAACATTCTGGAGAATTTAGAATCGTCTTTAGCAAAGGGCAGCAATGAAATTTTTGTTGATGAAAAAATTGCCAGGCAGGCCATGATTCCGCTGCAACGAATGGTGAACTTCCAGAATCAACGCTAGTACAGGCTAAGGAAGTTTAAGCAAGATTAAATAGGGCCAAATAGGGTCAAACAAGGTTAAGTACGTTGGGCTTTTAGTTCGAAAATCTCTTCGATACGCTGTTTGATTTTTGCTGATTGTTGAAAGTTATTTTTTACCAGCGGTGTTGCAAAGCCCAACTGTTTAATGGCCTGGTCGAAGTTGCCGACGCGAACAAAATACTCAGCCCGGGCCTCGTGCACCCCAACAATGTTGTTGGATAAGCCCTGGGCTTCAGCAAGAATATACCAGACAAATTGATCATTCGGTCGCTCTTGACTTAGTAAGGTAAGCTTCTCCGCCGCCAGTTCCGGGTTACCACTTTTCATCAAGGCATCAGCGTAAGCCATTGTCAGGGGGAAGTTGCGTGGCGTGACCTTTAACGCCGTGGCTAATACATCCCGGGCATCTTCAAACCGTTGAGCGGTAAGGTGAAGTTCCGCCTCGGCCAGTATAAAAGCCAATTTTCCGGGGTGACTATATTGCAAGCCCAATATGCTTTGCATACTGTCATCAAGCTTGCCGGCTTCCATTTGTGCCAGGGCAAGCCCGTAGATGGCTGCGGTTTGTTTGATGGGGTTAGGATCATTTAAGCGGGCGGTCATTTGCGCAATGGTGACCGCGGCATTATCTGAAACAATCACCTGGGCCCGGGCTCGCATTAACTGGTAATCGAGACTCTCGGGTATATCTACAGTCTCCATCTTGGAAGATTTTGCAATTGAATCCGCAATCCGATCTTTGGTGACCGGGTGGGTTAAGAGGAATTCTGGAATGTTCCTGCCGGAAAATCGTTGGGATCTGCTTAACCGCTCGAACATATAAGCCATTGCATTAGGATCCATGCCGGAGGCAGCAAGGGTGTCGATGCCCACCAGATCGGCTTCTTTTTCTCGAGACCGGCTGTATCGCAATAGTTCTGACTGGGTAATACCCTGGGACGCAGAAATGGCAGCGATACCAGCGTCTGCCCCCGTGGTTGCCAGCAGCACAATGCCGGCTAGCATGCCCGCCATACTCGCAACGCTGGCTTTACGACTGGCTTCGGTTCGGCGTGCAAAGTGCCGCTGGGATACGTGGGCTATTTCATGGGCAAGAATCGCTGAGGTTTCCGACTCGGTTTCACCGTGGAGGAACAGCCCAAGATTGATGCCGATGACACCGCCGGGAACCGCAAAAGCGTTAATCGATTCGTCTTTGATAATGGCCAGGGTTAAGCGCCGATCTGTTAGATTGGAATGGGACGCAATTTTGTAAATGAGGTATTCCAGGTAGTCCTGCATGATCGGGTCGGACAACAGTGGTGCCCGGGCCCTGAGGGCCCGTAGGAAGGACTGACCCAGCTCATACTCCTGTTCAAGAGATATGATGCCGGAGGTGTGGTCGCCGAGGCTCGGCAGGTTGTCCGAGGCACTTTCCGCAGCGGCCACCGGTGAACACAGAAAAAATACTATGGTCACGAGCGTGAGAAGACTCTGTTTTAAGGCGCCCTGTTTTAACGTATTAGAACTAACTTGTATCACCATTCAATCGTAGCACTATCGAATACGACCAGATTACCCGGGGATTGGTTCCGGGAATAGATTAATGCCGAACTGCGTCTGGTCGTCATTGACGATATACTAACCGTTTTTACGAGGGAATGACGTGACCATTCACGACAATCTTGACGCCTGTGGACTGACCTGCCCTTTGCCCTTATTGAAGGCCAAGCAGGCACTTAATAAGCTGGCGAGCGGAGAGGTGCTGGCGGTGGTTTGTACCGATCCAGGTTCCGTTCGCGACTTCCAGGTGTTTTCCGATCAAAGCGGCCATTTGCTCTTGTCCTCCAGGGAGGCCGAGGGAAAATACTACTACGAACTGAAGAAAGCCTGAGTCTGAGATTATGTTTAATGTCCTGAAAAGCTGGCTAGATCGGTTCCTCTCGGAAGAGGAAGCCGTATTGCTTGTGGTCTTACTGGCCACAACCTTTACCCTCATCATTTGGATGGGCGGCATTTTAGCGCCGCTACTGACGGGGATTGTGCTGGCCTATGTGATGCAGGGCATCATTAAGCTGTTGTTAAAAGTGGGTGTGCCAAAAGGGCTGTCGGTCGCAGCAACCTTCCTGCTATTTCTCGGCGGTTTTGTCACAACACTGTTTTTGGTTATCCCGCGAGTCTGGAGGCAGTTGCGCCGCTTGTATGACGAGTTGCCGGATATGGCAGCCCGGGCCCAGGAAATATTGGCGGGTCTACCCGCCAGCTATCCGAAGTATGTATCTCAAAATCAGGTGGATACCTGGGTTGAGATGTTGAACGCCGAGGTCGGTGATATTGGTCAGTGGTTGGTGTCCTTTTCACTGTCTCAGTTACCTGTTCTGGTGACCGCTGCGGTTTACACCATGCTGGTACCCATTCTGGTGTTCTTTTTTCTTAAGGATAAAGACCTGATCCTCGAGTGGTGCCGCTCGTTTCTGCCCAAGAAACGGCCCCTGATGACGCGAATATTCCATGATATGAACCAGCAGATGGCCAACTATATCCGTGGCAAGGTCACCGAAATTATCCTCGTTGGGCTGGTCAGCTATGTATTGTTTATCTTCTTCGGCCTGGACTACGCTGTCCTGCTTGCCTTTTTGGTGGGGCTCTCGGTAATTGTGCCCTACGTGGGTGTGATTGCTGTGACGGTCCCGATTGTCATTATTGCCTATCTGCAATTTGGCCTGAGCGATGAATTGACCTACCTGCTAATCGGCCACACGATTGTGCAAATGATTGATGGTTTTGTACTGGTGCCCATGTTGTTTTCGGAAGCGGTCAATCTGCACCCCATTGCAATTATTGCGGCGGTGCTCATTTTTGGCAGCTGGTGGGGATTATGGGGCGTGTTCTTTGCGATTCCGCTTGCTACATTGGTGAAGTCGATTATGAACGCATGGCCCCAGGCGGTTTCAGAAGTTGGCTGACGCCTTGTTATGCGCTCGACGCGCCAGTAAGATTGGCGCCTTTTGCAAGAGGGTAATCCTTTTGCGTGAGGAAACATTTTGCACGACAAAACAATGATTTCAGGCAGTATTGTTGCGTTAGTTACACCAATGCATGCGGATGGATCGATTCACTGGGATCATCTGAGCGATTTGCTGGAATGGCATATTGATCAGGGCACCAATGGCATTGTCCCGGTAGGCACAACCGGCGAGTCAGCCACCGTTGATGTGAAAGAACATTGCGAGATTGTGAAACATACCGTCAAGGTGGTTGATGGTCGCTTGCCTGTTATTGCCGGAACCGGTGCAAACTCTACTCGAGAAGCAATTGAACTCACCCGCGCGGCAAAAGACGCCGGCGCGGATGCGTGTTTACTGGTCACGCCCTACTACAACAAGCCGACCCAGGAGGGCCTCTACCTCCACTACAAGGCAATATCCACCGCCGTTGCAATTCCACAAATACTCTACAATGTGCCAGGCCGCACTGCCTGCGATATGATGCCTGCAACAGTGGCGCGCTGTAGCAAGCTTGAGCATGTGATCGGGATCAAAGAAGCTACCGGTGATCTACAACGTTCCCTCGACATCCAGGAACTATGCGGTGACAGCATGGTGATTTATTCCGGTGACGACGCAACTTTTGTGGATCTTATTTTAGGCGGTGCAAAGGGCACAATTAGTGTGACAGCGAACGTTGCGCCACAATTGATGTCCAACGTTTGTAACGCAGCGCTGCAGGGAGATGGCGATCTGGCAAAAAAGCTCAACGAGAAGCTGGTCAGCCTGCATAATGATTTGTTTTTAGAATCCAACCCAATACCTGTGAAATGGGCTCTTGCTAAAATGGGCAAAATTGAAAGTGGCATTCGTTTGCCGCTAACTGAGCTTTCACCGGAATATCACGAAATCGTCCTTGAGGCGATGCGACAGGCGGAAATACTGTAGTGAGACGTACAACAATCTTTTTAACTCTGGCGCCACTGGTGCTGATGAGTGGCTGTAGCTGGGTCGATAACTATGACCGAAATGAAAAATATCTAGAGGCCGAGAGCGGTCCACGGGTTGTGGTTCCCGAAGGTCTCGATGAGCCAGAATTTGTCGATATGATGTCAATTCCAAGTGTGGTCGATTCCCGGGGTCTGGCGGGTCAGTCAGCGGACCTCGAATTGCCCGATGCCTTGAGTACAACCTTTGGTATTGAGCAAATTGTGCTTAAAAAGCTCGGTGATGAGCGATGGATATTCCTCGATGCTCCCCCTGCGGTTATCTGGCCAAAACTGTTGCAGTACTGGGAGAACAATAATATCCAGATCGAAACAGCGACGCCTCGAAAGGGAATCGTGGAGTCCGTCTGGGTATCTGCAAAGGCTGGAACAGCAGCCGAAGCACTAGAGAGTATTATTTCTGGCACCGGAGCAGAGGGTGGCAGCTTAAGCGAACTGCATAAGTTTCGATTGACGATTGAGCCTGGTATTCGAAGTGGTAGTAGTGAGGTTTATCTGACTCACCGACACGCGTTACCCGGCGGTACCTCCAGTCCAAACTGGGACGAAGATTCCGACAATCTGGACATGGAAAATGAGTTGCTGACCAAGCTTGCTTACTACCTTGGTGAAACCATTAATGATCCTGTTATTTCCGTCATGGCAATTGAGAATAGAGGTGAGAAGGCGCTATTGGTTCCGGATAGAGTGAAACCACTGTTACTCTACAAGCTCGACTTCGATCGAGCCTGGGCCACGGTTGGCGGCGCATTGGAAAATGCCCGATTGGAGGTCTCCGATCTTGACCGAACCGCTCAAGTTTATTATGTGTTGTATGACGAATCTAACACCAAAGCCCCGGGCTTCCTGCGTCGGTTCTTTGAAGATGAGGAGGTCAGTGTAGCCAATCGGTATTTGATTCGACTCGACGAAAGACCCGAGGCCATTCAGGTGTCTGTTTTGAAAGATGAATCTACTCCCGCTGATGCGCTTATTGCAGAACGTTTGCTGAAGATAATTAAAGAATCATCCACCTAACCAATGCGAGTCGCGTCCCTTGGCAGCGGTAGCAAAGGCAACGGTACACTGATCGATGATGGTAATACCTGTGTCCTGATTGACCTGGGTTTTACCTTAAAGGAAACCGAGCGGCGGTTGCGTCGTTTGGATGTCTCCCCCCTTGATATAGACGCGGTACTGGTTACCCACGAACACGCTGATCATATTCATGGGGTAGGCCCATTTGCCCGAAAATTCAAACGTCCCATCTACCTAACCCCTGGCACCTATAGCAATAGCAAAGTTGGTGTTATTCCCCATCTGCGTACGGTCAATTGTCATAAATCTTTTATGATCGGTACCCTCTCGATTGAGCCTGTACCGGTCCCCCATGATGCACGGGAGCCCTGTCAGTATGTTGTCTCATCGGGAGGAACCAGGGTTGGTGTGCTGACTGATTTAGGTCACATCACGCCTTTTGTGACCGAGACTTATATGCTCTGCCATGCATTGTTGCTGGAGTGTAACCACGATGTGGCCATGTTGGAGCAGGGGCCATATCCCTATTCCCTGAAAAAGCGCGTTGGCGGTCCCCAGGGCCATCTGAACAATCAGCAGGCGGCTGGTCTGCTAGCTGACATTGAACTCGAACATCTGCGGCATCTGATTATTTCCCATGTGAGTGAGCAAAATAATGCGCCCCATTTAGCGGAGTCCGCCGTCAAGGGGATGCTGGGGGGTTGGCCGGGCGCACTGAAAGTTGCGAACCAGAATGAAGGCTTTGACTGGGTCGAAGTCTAATAAAAAAGTGTAATTTTTCTTGTTCACTGGTTAAGTATACAGTACTGTATGTATTCCCAGTATCCATTCAAGAGAAGCACGCCATGAAAGTCACCCACATTCGTTCTACCGATGTATGGCTCCTAAGCAAAGGCAACAAGGTGTTGTATCGTGGCAGAACAAGCCCCTGGTCATCACCCAGTGTGGTTGCCGCCGCATTGAGACGTGAAGGTAAGTTATGCCAGTTGGTTTCCTAATTCAGGGCTAAGGGGATCAAGTCGTCAGGTAAGGCGCATCTTACCTGACTGTTCCGCATGCTTTTCCATTCTTGCCCATTCTTGCCCATTCTTGCCCGAGCTTGCCTGCGCTTACCGGCACTTACCTAATAGGCTTAACCCCACCCTTTTTATCTGATTTTCTCGGCGTTGTGGCGTTCTCCTGGTCCCAGCTGTTCTGTTTTGATCCAATTCAAAAAGGCCTCTAGAAGCGAGGGTGAAAATTGTCCTCTAAAACGGTAGGCTACGCGTTTTTTCGGATACTCGACCGCCCATGAACCCAACCCTCGATACCACTAGTTCAGTTGTTGATATCACCGCTCAAAACTTCCAGGAAGTCATTGAGCGATCCCGTGAAACGCCAGTCTTACTGGAGTTTTACATAGAGGGTGCTGAACAATGCCAGCCTTTATCTTTTACCTTAAACAAGCTGGTCACTGAATATCAGGGCAAATTTATTCTCGGTCGGATTGAGGTTCAACAGAATCCTCAGGTAGCCCAGCAGCTAGGTGTTCGCGGCTTGCCTACCGTTAAGGTCATCTTTCAAGGGCAAATGGTACAGGACCTTGAAGGTCCCCAGGAGGAAGCGACCCTGCGGGATATTCTCGATCAAATTACAATGAGTCCAGTGGAGCGCATTCAGGAGCAGATTCGTTTGCTGCTCGAGGGCGGGAACCGTGCCGGCGCAATCGAACTGCTGCAACAGGTGATCGAGCAAGAACCAGCTAATCACGCTATGCAGGTTGAGCTAGCGGATTTACTGATTATGGATAATCGAGCCATGGAAGCGCGTCAAATTGTGGCTGCGTTACCCACAGACACCGACGGCATTAACAAACCGACCAACCGCCTTAAATTTATTGATAGGGCTGCTGAGCTGCGACCACTGCAGGAGTTGGAAACTAAAGTTGAAAGCCAGGCAGATGACCTATTGAGTCGACATCAGCTTGCCATACGTCTGATCGTTGATGATCAGATTGAGGCAGCGCTGGAGCACCTCCTGGTGATGCTGCAACAGGATAAGACTTTCGAAGATGAACTCGCCCGGAAAACGATGATCGAAGTGTTTGAGCTGTTAGGTAAGGGGGATCCTACCGCGACAGCTTATCGTCGTAAGATGTTCGCCTTCCTACATTGATCTTTGCTGTATAAATAAACAGTCTCGTGTAAGCTTCTCAGGGTCAGTTCTTGAATTGAGGTTCCCATGTCAGAAGTGTTCCTGGTTGGCATAGGCGCATTTGTTGTCGGTTGCTGTGCCGCAAGTTTTTTTGCCTATATTCTTTCCCGCCAGCGACTGGTCCAGTTGCAGGATCAAGCCGCCTCTGACCAATTCAAACTTAGCCGGCTTGAAGCTCAACAATCTGAGGTTTTGCAACAATTGCAGACGGCCCGCGTCAATGAAGCCGGGTTATTCGCAAACCGTGCTGCGGTAGAAGCCCAAAGGGATGCACAGCAGGCTTCCAATCAAATTCTCGCCGATAAAAACGAAGGGTTGCAGGCGCTTGTCACTCAACACAGAGAAAAAATCTCCCGGTTAGAAACCAGTTTGCATGAACAGCAAAAACAAACCGAAGATAAGCTGGCGCTATTACAGGATGCCAAAGTTCAGCTTAATGCTGAGTTTAAAAATATTGCCAACGAGATATTTGAGTCCAAACAAAAGCGCTTCTCGGAACAAAGCCAGGCCCAGTTGGACGGCATTCTTAAACCCTTGGGAGAACGCATTCAGGCCTTTGAGAAAAAGGTCGAAGATAACTATTCGAACGAAGCGAGAGAGCGGTTTTCTCTCATCAAAGAAGTTAAGAACCTGCAGGACATTAATGTCCGAATCAGCAAAGATGCCATCAATTTAACCAATGCCCTGAAGGGAGAAAGCAAAACCCAGGGCACCTGGGGTGAGGTGATCCTGGAGCGAGTGCTGGAGAAGTCAGGGCTGGTGAAGGGGCGCGAATACGAGGTGCAGTTTGCCGCAAAATCCGAGGAAGGACGCCGCCAGCAACCGGACGTTGTGGTTCACCTGCCGGAGGGCAAAGATCTCATCATAGACTCTAAGGTGTCCCTCACGGCCTATGAGCGGTATTGCAGTGCAGATGACCCGGTAGTCCAACACTCGGAACTTAGCGCCCACGTCCAGTCTCTGCGACAACATATCAAACAACTTGGCGGTAAGGACTACCAGAACCTGGCCAGTATTCGGACCTTAGATTTTGTCCTGTTGTTTGTGCCGGTTGAAGCCGCCTTTTCCGTTGCGGTTCATGAGGACGGCGAGCTGTTTTCCTCGGCGTTTGATAAAAACATTGTACTGGTCGCCCCCTCCACGTTATTGGCGACGCTTCGCACCATTCAGAATATCTGGCGATACGAGCAGCAAAATAAGAATGCCCAGGAAATTGCTGATCGGGCCGGGGCACTGTTCGATAAGTTTGTGAATTTTGTCGCTGATCTAGAAGACATTGGCACCCGGGTCGGGGCTGTTCAAGCCGCCTACGACAAGGCACACAATAAGCTGGTGTCAGGACGAGGGAGTCTGGTCAATCGAGCGGAAACCATGCGGGAGCTCGGTGCAAAAGTGAGCAAGAGCTTGCCCCAAAATCTCGTCGAAATGGCACCACGAGACAAGGTTACAGGGATCAAAAGCGTAGACTAGATTGTAAATTTCGCAAGGTTCTCGGTCGGCTCTAACCACTAACCTCCCATTGAATCTGGCTGAATCAGTTGGCAGGCACTTACAATCCAACTCTAGTTGTTCACAACCTGACCCAAACTCACGGTTTGTTTACATTCTTTACAATACCCATCTTTAATAAAACTTTACCCAATAAGTGTTTGATTAATAAGGATATATAGAGTTGGTTACTTTTTAACCAGTAGGCACCTCTTTAAAATTCGCCTATACGTGTGACAAAACTTATTTTTATCCCCGTACTTATCCACAGGGATTGTGGACATCTTGGTACCGATAAGAATGTCAATAGCGGTTTTGAACTCAAAATGATCTAGCTGACGAAAGGCGGTCAACTGGTTTATCCTCGCTACTCGCGCTGTGCCTGCTGCCGTTCTTACTGGAGCTGACCAGGAGCAGCCATTCGAATCTATTTGGAGAATTTCCTTGTCGAAAAATACTGACCGCTATTGGAGGGCAAATATTCGCCTGATGTTAGCGTTACTGGCTATCTGGTTTATGGCCTCCTTTGGTGCAGGAATATTGTTTGTCGACTACCTTGATCAGTTTCGTTTCTTTGGTTTTAAGCTCGGTTATTGGTTTTCCCATCAAGGTTCGATCTTCATTTTTGTTGGGCTTATTTTCTTCTACGTCTGGCGGATGAATCGTCTGGATAGAGAATTTGGCGTTGAAGAGGAGGATCTATGAGCGCTACGGTTCTCACTTATATTTTTGTTGTCGGTTCTTTTGCGCTCTATATTGGCATCGCGATTTGGAGTCGTTCGAGTTCTACTAGCGAATTCTATGTGGCGGGCGGGGGTGTTCATCCCCTGGCAAACGGTGCGGCGACGGCGGCGGACTGGATGTCAGCGGCATCATTTCTGTCCATGGCAGGCATCATCGCCTTTGAAGGCGCTGATGGTGCACGGTACCTGATGGGCTGGACCGGTGGATACGTACTACTGGCTCTTTGCCTTGCCCCATATCTAAGGAAGTTTAATAAGTTCACGGTGCCTGATTTTGTTGGGGAGCGTTACTACTCCCAGGCCGCGAGGCTGGTTGCGGTAGTGTGTGTGATCTTTATTTCATTTACCTACGTTGCGGGGCAAATGCGCGGTGTAGGTGTGGTGTTCTCACGGTTTCTAGAGGTTGATATCAACACCGGCGTATTGGTTGGTATGGGTATCGTATTTTTCTATGCGGTGCTGGGTGGCATGAAAGGAATTACCTACACCCAGGTGGCACAGTACTGTGTATTGATTTTTGCATACCTGGTGCCCGCAATTTATATCTCCCTGATGCTGACCAGCAATCCCTTCCCGATGTTTGGATTTGGCAGCACTATTACGGGGGAGGGTGTCTATCTACTTGATAAACTTGATGGTCTTACCACCGAATTAGGCATGACGGCGTTTACTAGCACAAACAAATCGACAATAGACATGTTCTTTATTACCGCGGCGCTAATGGCAGGGACCGCAGGCTTACCCCATGTCATCGTCAGGTTTTTTACGGTACCAAAAGTGAAAGATGCGCGGATTAGTGCTGGCTACGCTCTGGTATTAATTGCCCTGCTATATACGACGGCGCCCGCTGTTGCGGCATTCGCACGAATTAACATCATCAACAATGTTGATGGCATGAAGTATGTTGAGGCACCTGAATGGTTCGGCAAGTGGGAAGCCTCGGGCCTGATCGCCTGGGTTGATAAGAATGACGATGGTGAGGTTCGTTATCGAGGCGGCGCGGCGATTGATGGTGCGCCGGTTTTCACTGAGTCCAAGGGTCAAAGCGGAGAACGATTGCTTTCTAACCCTGCCACAGAAAACGAAAATGAACTCTACATTGACCGGGACATTATTGTCTTGGCTCATCCTGAAATTGCCGGCCTGCCGAACTGGGTGATCGCGTTAGTTGCAGCTGGGGGACTTGCGGCGGCCCTTTCGACCGCAGCTGGTTTACTGCTGGTAATATCTACCGCAATTTCCCATGATCTGTTGAAGCAAACGATGATGCCGGATATTACCGAGAAGCAGGAACTGCGCTACGCCCGAATTGCTGCAGCTGTTGCCATTGGTATCGCCGGTCTGTTTGGAATCTATCCGCCGGGTTTTGTGGCGCAGGTGGTGGCTTTTGCCTTCGGTCTTGCGGCGGCGAGCTTTTTTCCCGTGATTTTACTCGGCATATTTTCTCGCCGAATGAACAAGGAGGCTGCGATTGCCGGTATGCTAACCGGGCTAATTTTTACTTTTAGCTACATTGTGTATTTCAAATTTATCAGCCCCGGGGACAATAATCCGCACCACTGGTGGTTTGGGGTATCGCCAGAAGGTATCGGTACCCTCGGCATGATGTTCAACTTTGTTGTGTCGTTTGTTGTGATGAATGTGACAAAGCCGCCGCCGGACTATGTTCAGGCAATGGTAGAAAACATCAGGCTCCCGGGTTCTGAACATGCGGTGAGAAAACCAAAATGATTGATGCAGCAACGCTCGTAGCCAGGTACAAAGAAGAAGGGATTCGCCGGGTAAAGCTGGGGGTCACCGATGTGGATGGTGTTATTCGAGGCAAATACCTGAGCCTCGATAAGTTTGAAGCAATAGTTTCGGACGTTTCTGGTTTTTGCGATTGTGTGCTTGGCTGGGATGTTGCGGATGAGCTTTATGACAATGCGAGCTTCACGGGCTGGCACACAGCTTTTCCCGATGCCCTGTATAAACTTGATCTCACAACCGAGCGCCGTCTAAAGGACGAAAACAACATCCCCTATTTTATTGGCCAGTTTGTTGGGGCTGACCGTGAAAGCTTGCACCCCATCTGTCCCCGCAGCGTGATGCAGCGAGTGTTGGATCGTGCCGAGGCCCTTGGGTTTGGTGCGAGAATGGCATTCGAATATGAATTTTTTATCTTTAATGAAACCGCCCAGAGTGCCCGGGATAAACACTACCGTGACCTGATTCCACTTTCACCGGGTATGTTCGGTTATTCAGTGTTGCGCACCCAGGTGCATGGCGATCTGTTTAATGAGTTTATGGATTATTGCCTGGACCATGATTTTGAGGTCGAGGGTTTGCACTGTGAAACGGGACCCGGCGTTTGGGAAGCGGCCATTGCAGTAGACGAAGCCAAACAAGCCGCGGATAAAGCGAGTCTCTTTAAGACATTCACCAAGGGCTTCTTCCAGCGTCGCGAGAAGCTGGCAACATTTATGGCAAAATGGTCGATGGATTACCCTGGCCAAAGTGGCCATTGCCACCAGTCCCTGTTTGATTTGAAATCGGGTAAAGGCAGCTTCTTTGATGGGGCTGCTGAAAATGGCATGAGTGAAGTCCAGCGTCAATATGTTGCTGGCCAGCAGAAATATATGCGGCCGTTTCTGGCGATGACGTCCCCGACCATCAACAGCTATACGCGTCTAGTGAAAGGATTTTGGGCTCCCACCGCGTCGACCTGGGGTATTGATAACCGCACCACAGCGCTGCGGGTCATTCCCGGCGGTGAAAAGTCCCAGCGGGTTGAATTTAGGATTGGTTCCGCTGACGCGAACCCTTATCTGGTTGCTGCAGCTACCCTGGGAGCGGGGTTACTTGGTATCGAGGAAAAGCTAAGTCTAGGTGATCGTGTCATCGGCAATGCCTATGACATCCAGGATGACTTGCCGGAATCACAACAGTTACCGGCGAATCTGCGGGATGCAAATCGTGAATTTGTGAAGTCCGCAGCCGCGAGGGATTTGTTTGGCGATGCATTTGTCGACCATTTTGCCGCGAGCCGAGACTGGGAAGTCCGAGAACACGAAAGACAGGTAAGCGACTGGCAACTCAATCGGTATTTCGAAATCATATGAAAATTGGCATCTTAAAAGCTGACTCGGTGTTACCTCAATTTCAGGGCGAGTTTGGTGACTATCCCGACATGTTTGTGGCCAGGCTATCGGCGAATAGTGAGCAGGAAGTCAGTTTCCAGACCTATGATGTTGAGCATCTGGAATACCCGGCTGATATCGATGACTGTGATGGCTATGTGATTACCGGCAGCAAAAAAAGCGTTTACGATGATGAACCGTGGATTCATCAGTTAGAGGAGTATGTTCGGACTTTGGATCGAGCGCGCAAACCACTGGTTGGGGTTTGTTTTGGCCATCAACTGGTGGCTCAAGCACTCGGGGGACAAACACGTCCAGCGGATGTGGGTTGGGGCGTGGGTGTGCACACCAGCGAGTTGGTCAGCGAGAAGGATTTTATGCAGCCTTCACTTAATCAGATACGGGTTCTGGTGAGCCATAAAGACCAGGTGACAGCCCTTCCCGAAGGTAGTGAGAGACTTGCATCAAGCGAGTTCTGTCCGAACGCCATGTATCAGGTGGGGGAACACATTTTTTGCCTGCAGGGACACCCAGAGTTCATCAAACCCTACTCCGAATCCCTGATGAATTTGCGGCGGGAGATACTAGGCGAGACCTTGTTCGAGGAAGGGGTAGAGAGTCTGGAGCAGCCGCTGGATAGCGATACCCTTGCCCGTTGGATGCTTAACTTCCTCCAGTCCAGGGCAGTGGTCCGGGTCTAGCCTGGTGATAGTTCGCCGGTTAGGTTGCTGGAGCCGATGCTGTCTGTGAGCGGCGGCGTTGGAGTTCAGCAATTTTTTGTCGTTTGCGTAGAAAATGCGGCATGGCCTGGGGTTTTTGCAAGGTTATGGTGAGCTGCCGGGTTGAGAGCGGCGTTGTACCCTGCAATACACCATCAACATGATCAATCTGATCCGCAATGACTGTCATATTGCCCTTCATTTCTTTATCAAATCTGGCCATATCGGGGATTTGGAGTTCTAGTTCCTCAACGGACATCTTCTTCGCCTCGGCAGAAAAGAGCTGGTAGGCGTGATCAATTTCGCTTTTTGACTTTTTGCTGAAATCCCTCAGGGTCGACAACCAATCTCCAACGGCCTCCCGGGGCGCGCCACTTAACCGTGAGGACACTAGATGACTGCTTAGCTCATCGCATTGAATGACCAGGCGTTGCCAGAGCATTGCGCCGTCGGATAGCGTGTTGGCGATCTCTCCGTAGACTTCCTGCTTCCGGTTGCTGCCATTGCTTTGGGGTTGGGCATGCTGCCTACGGCTTCTGACCGCAATAGTCAGGGCTGCACAGGCGACCAGCAGGGCGAGCAAGGCAATGCCGACGGTCATGTAGGGAAGAATGTCCATATCCAAATCCTTTTGAATCTCTCTATAAGCGTAGACCATTTTTTGAAATTCTCTATAATCGCGAGCTTTTTCGCCAAAAGGAATGTCATGAGCGCTATCTCTCGATTTCAGGCCATTCGCAGCAATAAGGTTTTTGAGACCTTCATCATTGTTGTGATCATGGCGTCAGCGCTGCTGATTGGTCTAAAGACCTATGATATTCCCGAGTCCGTCCACATCGGGATCCGTTGGCTTGATATTTTGATCACAATTATTTTTATCATCGAAATTAGCATTCGCTTTGCGGCGGAGGAGCGAAAGCTCGATTTTTTTAAGAGTGGTTGGAATATCTTTGATGTGGTGATTGTGGCGGTCAGTCTGATCCCCATCGACAACACCGATATGGCATTGGTCGCTCGTCTGGTCAGGGTATTCCGGGTGCTGCGGATGGTCAGTATTATTCCTGAACTACGCATGCTGCTGAACTCATTGCTGGTTGCCTTGCCGCGCCTGGGTTATGTGATGGCGTTGATGTTTATTATTTTCTATATGTATGCCGCGGTTGGGAGTTTGTTCTTCGAGGAGATCAACACATTCCTCTGGGGGGACATTGCGGTATCCATGTTGACCCTGTTTCGGGTGATGACGTTTGAGGACTGGACCGATGTGATGTACGAGGTCATGGCGGTGTATGGTTGGGCCTGGATCTATTTTGTGTCGTTCATTTTCCTGACTGCTTTTGCCTTTTTAAATATGGTGATTGGTATTGTGGTAAATGTTTTAGAAGAAGAACATCAACGGGAAATTGAGGCTGATCCCGATCAGATCTCGCTAAAAGACCTGCACGAGGAGGTTGTAGCACTGCGCCAATTGCTTGAAAAACAGCGTTAGTCGGCTCGCACCAAATTGGCCAGGGAATCTATTCACGAATAGGTTGCGATCTCCGTCCAATCTGTTTTAATTCTGCCTGTTCCCCGACCCGAATTGGCATTACTGTGAATCAATCTCGTCAGCTTTCCGACATTGTCATTGTTGGCAATTTCTCGGATGACCCTTTTGCGATTGATCTCGCATACGCTATGGGCCAAAGGGAGGACATTGCTGATCTCATCAGCATGAAAACCTTTGCCAATTCCGAATTCTGCCCCCGATTTATATCAGACGAACACGACTTCTCAAAGATTGGGGCCAAACTCAAAGGCAAAACAATTGTCATTGTCAGCACGGCAAATGGCTACGTAAGCCGCCAGAATCTAGCGATGCGAACCATGCTGATTGCACGCTCGGCAAAAGAGAACGGTGCTGAGGAAGTGATCCTGCTTGAGCCCGATCTATTTTACAGTGCCCAGGATCGTGGTCCCCACGGTTATTTAGGGGAAACTCAAGGTGAGCGGGACAAAGAAGATTTAAAGAAATTTGATGGCCAGCCATTTACCGCAAAACTCTATGCAGAAATGCTCAAGGTCGCTGGAGTGGATACAGTTGTCACGGTACATAACCATTCCTATGCCGTACAAACCATGTTCTCGGAAATCTTCGAGGGACAATTCCACAATCTAATCCCTTACGAGCTTTATCTCGATTATCTCACCGAGTCTAATATTGTCGACATCAAATCCGATGGCGAAGGCCTGGCGCTGTGCGCACCGGATAAGGGCGCACGGGATTTTGTTAAAGAAATGTTCACTCGGCTGAATATGCCAAAAGCCCGATTTATCATGTTGGACAAGGACCGCACGGGTGAACGCAAGGTTGAAATTCAATTGCATGCCGAGAGTGAAGCGACCTTTGAAGAAATTACCGGTCATGATGTTGTTCTATTTGATGACATGGTTCGAACCGGATCAACGGTGGTGAAATCCTGCCAGTTCTTGAAGCAAATCAAACCCCGCAAAACAGTGTTTGCGGTCACTCATTTTTATGCCAGTGACGAGGGTAGAGAAAAGATGGCGCACACTGCCATTGACGAAATTCTAACGTTGAACACATTGCCGACGGTCTTAAATCGAGATGTTCAAGGCCGCCTCAGACGAAAGATGGTTGTGTTGAAAATTGAGATGTGGCTTGCACGCAACCTATGTGAGATTCTCGGCTTACCCACACCCAGAGGTGAGTCGCTATATCAGATTGATATGTCTTCTAAGAACCCCAGATTTTCGCGGAAAATTTGGGCGAATGATCAATTGGCCAGTCTGCGAGGGGCCAAGTAGTATTCCGGATTGCAAAACCACTGCTCTCGATCAAAAGGGCTGTCGCAAAAATCAGGCGGGTCGCATTTTGTAAATTGCCCTGAGGTCAGCGGTCATAACCGCTGCCCCTGTTTCTGCAGCAAAAACATGCACTCGCACATCAACAAACTCATGCCCCTTTCTGCCAAACAAGTCAGTGATTTCACATTCGGCGATCAATTTTGTGCCGAACTCAACGGCCTGATAAAAACGCGACGTTGTTTGTAAGTGCACCCATGGGTTCATATAAGCATTCCCGGCAAGTACCCAATTGGTGATCCCCAACATAAAAGCTCCGTGGGCAAATCCACCTGACTTCAGTTGATGAATGCCTGGCATCTCGCCGGGTGCTTTCAAAAAAGACGACATGCTGTGCCGTTCGTGCCAGGTAATCCCAAGGGCTTTCATACCCATGTTCTGTAGGCGTTGCATCTGTTCCAGTTCTGCCGGAGGTAGCTGCTCGTCTTTTGTCAGTAATGCATCGCCACGCATCACCGGAATTGGTGCGGGGGGAGGATTGAGGTTTACTTCCGCCGTGGCGCAAATTGTGCCTTCTGCATCGACTAATTCTGCGCTGTAGGATTCATCGGTGGCGTCAGAGACGCAGACTTCGAAGCTAGCACCGTCATAAAGCGGTTTTGCCACAACCACCTTTGCCTGCCCACGATCTAACCATTCTTTGCCCCAGGTAAGCACCGCTGGATTCATCAGGTAACCGGAAACGACAACCCCGGGCACCAGGCCTCCTCGATAGCCATAGGCCTTGGCCATAGCATCTGAGTGAATTTGGTTGCTCGATTCTGTTGCCGGGTTGAACGCAACGGCCTGCCAGTTTTCGGGTTTCATCAAGACTTCTCCAGTATTTGATTGATGTCGTGGTGACTCCACAACCAGGCTGCGCCTCTGACTCCGCTTGAATCCCCATACTTGGCTTTGATGATTCGGGTGTGGACCACGTCGCTGAAGACATATTGGGGTAAAAGGTTCGGAATACTTTCATATAGTTCATCAATATTTGAAAGCCCACCGCCCAGGACTATGACCCCGGGATCCAGAATATTAATGACGTTAGACAGGCCTAGTGCAAGTAAGTGTTGATACTGTTCAAAAACTCGGATGGAGAGTGGATCGCCATTCCTCATTCGTTGGATAACCTCTGGAGCTGAAACTGCCTCGCCGGATTGCAACTGGAAGTTGTTTTCGAAAGCAGGCCCGGCGACCCACTGTTCAACACAATGGTGTCGGCCACAAAAACAATCCCGTGGGGACTCGAGGAGCCGGGCAGGTAACGGGTGCTGTAGGGCGTTGATGGGTAAGGTATTGTGACCCCACTCACCGCTGATTGCATTCACCCCCTGGTGCAAGTGTTTGTTGATGACTATACCGCCGCCGACGCCCGTACCAATAATGACCCCAAACACAGTGCTCTCGTCGGACCCTGCGCCGTCGCTGGCTTCCGATAGGGCAAAACAGTCAGCGTCATTGGCGATGCGGACCTTTCGACCTGAAAGCTGCTCAAGATCCTCCCGCAGGGGTTGATGATTCAGGCAGGTGGAATTGCAATTCATCATCAAGCCCGTCTTCAGCGAGACCGCGCCAGGCGTGCCAATTCCAATCGGCAGGGCATCCGGCAGAGCTGCTTTTACTGCAACCTCCGTAATTAATGTGTGCAGAGCTTGAAGGGTTGCCTGGTAATCATTTTGCGGGGTTGAACAACGCTGGCGATGACTGATTGCGCCGTCGCTTTGCATGACAATCAGCTCAATTTTGGTCCCGCCTAAATCGATGCCAATTCTAGATTGTGGGTGCTGGGTGTTTTGCATCGCACGATGTTACCACGGTGAATATCCGATAAGCTCCAGGGGCTAAATCAAATATGGCATGATCCATTGAGGCATCATCATTTGTGCCTATAGAACCCCTGGGGGAAATTATGTACTTAAAGTCCGATGAGCAAGATCTGTGGCATGGATGGTTGCCGTCAACCCCATGTGCTTGCTGCTCTCCCATTATTGCAAAACTAAATACATTGATGAACGTTAGTGACACATCGCTCGGCGATGTGCAGCACTGGCGCAATGCAATGCCCCCATTGCCTGAAGCATCGGTCGGGACGCAGTTATTTATCAATGCAAAAATCTATACGTTGGATTCGAATGCAACCGAGTGTGATGGTCTTGCAATAGCAAACGGAAAGATTCTGGCGACGGGGGCTGCTGGGGATTTAAGGGATCAGTTCGACGATGCTGAGATTGTAGATTGCGGCGGTCGGACTATTCTGCCTGGGTTTATTGAGCCACATATGCATTTTCTACCCATTGCAACCATAGGGCAGTTTGCAGACGTGGGGCCATTTCGATTTGTTAAAGTTGACGATGCTCTAGCCCATTTAAAAACACTCACCTCTGAGTTGAAGCCAGAGGAATGGTTGGTAGCTCGCCAATTTGACCCTTCACTTCAAGAAGGAGCAGATGTTTTGACCAGGCAGATGCTAGACCAGGTTTCGCAACACAATCCGATTTTGGTATACAACGCGTCGCTTCACTTCGCCTACTGTAATTCTGCAGCACTAAAACTTGCCGGAATAGATAGGCAAACACCGGATGCTTCGGGCTCTTCTTTTGGTCGAGATGCCAACGGTGAACCGAATGGGGTGCTGCAGGGTAGCTTTGCGATGTCTCAGGTTGCAAAACATAATCCCGGACAAAAGGATTACGACCTGACCGAAGCCTGTTTGGATGTTTGTCGCCGGGCAAACGAGGTAGGAGTGACGACGTTCTGTGACCAGGCGACGGGCATGTCCAGGGGCGTTAAAGAATTAGAACTCTACAAAGCGTTAGCTGATTCAGGACGAATGAGCGCGCGACTCCGGTATTCCCTGAGCTATGCGCTGCAGGACAAATGGGATGACACCGACGCTCGTCCAGGTGACGGTGATGAGATGGCGCGCTTAACCGCATGGAAAATTGTTTCCGACGGTTCTAATCAGGGACTCTCGGGATTACAAAGAGAGCCTTATTTAAATTCGGAAAGTCGGGGTGTGGCGTATGTGGAGCCAGATGCGTTAACAGAAATGGTAAAAGACCGCGCGGCCCGGGGTTGGCCTCTGGCGATACATGCTAACGGTGATCAGGCTATCGACCATGTACTAGATGCCTATGAGGCAGCGGATGGGGAAGGTTTACTTACCAATGGGCCCTATCGGATTGAGCATTGTTCAATTCTCCACGACGAACAGATTCTCCGTATTAAACGCTTGGGTTTATCTCCGAGTTTCTTGATTGGGCACGTATTTTACTGGGGCAAAGCTATGCGGGATAAAGTGTTCGGTGCTCAAAAAGCAAGTCTGCTAGACCGAGCCCAGGCCTGTGAGGCCGAGGGTATTCGTTGGACCTTACATTCTGACGAACCCGTCACGGAGATGGGGCCATTACGTTGTATACAAAATGCGGTAACCCGGGATATGTGGCGAGAAGAGGGTTCAAAGCTTGCGGAAAATGAAGCGGTAGATGTGAAGGCAGCCATTCGTGCCATGACCATTGATGCGGCGTGGCAATGTCATTCGGACCATGAAGTTGGCAGTCTCGAAGCTGGGAAACTAGCGGACTTTGTTGTACTGGAAACTGACCCTCACATCTGTCCGGAGAGCGAAATTGGTGCAATTCCCATTTTGCAAACCTGGCTCGGGGGACGGAAAGTTTTTCCGATTGAATAAGAATTATGGAGAAAACAGGCGCTAGTAGCATTTACTAATAGCGCCTATTTCTGAAAATTCCAGGGGCTAGTAAACATCCTCATAGACATCGTCCTCTTCCATCACCAGGTACGCTAACCAGTAGGCTGGTAAGGTGAAGTGAGGCATAGCAAAAAGTCCAATAACGGCTAACACACGTACCGTAAATCGCGACAGACCAAAGTGGTTGGCGATCCCAGCGCACACACCACCTATTTTTTTATGGACCCGATCCAGTCTCAACGCTGGTCTGAACTCTCGTCTAAACTCTCGTCTGTAGTCGTTGTATCTTCGTCGTTTCATGTTAGATCACCTCGCTTGAACTGCTTGATTCTCTAGAACTGTGGGGAGAAGCCATACGTTGCTTAAGTGACGCAAGCTCGATATCCAAATTCTGGTCGACCTCAAGACTTTCAATTTCAGCTGAAAGGGTGAGGTTGCCCAGGTCGAAAGCTTCAACTTCGCCTTCCATCTCGTCGAGTCTCCGCTCATAGAGATCAAATCGCTCGAGGGCGTCGTCAAAAGAAACATCGTTTAATTGGCGTTTGACTTTCATTCTTGATCTCGCCGTTTGTCCCCGGACAATGAGCGCTTTTTGTCGTGCTTTGGCCTGACGAAGTTTTTCTTCGAGACTATCGGTATCAATGCGCAGTTTCTCAATTGCTGTCTCGATATGGATGAGATCACCCTGAACTCGAGTTTCTGCATCATCGACAAAACGCTTTTCTCTGATGGCGGCTTTGGCCAGGTCATCGCGGCCTTTTTCGATCGCGAGTTCAGCCTTGCGCTCCCAGGCGATCGACTCTGCTTTGATGTGGTGTAGCTGTTTGTTGAGTTGTCGTTTGTCCGCAAGGTGCCGGGCGGAAGCAGATCTGATTTCAACCAGCGTGTCCTGCATTTCCTGGGTAATCAGGCGAACAATCTTTTCGGGATCTTCAGCCTGCTCCAGAATCGTATTGAGGTTAGCGTTTACGATGTCAGATAGTCGATTGAATACACTCATGATACGGGTTCCTTTAGTTGCCTTGGTTAGCACTGGTCGAAGTAGTTGTCTGGGCGTTGATCAATAGGGTCTCAGATACATCCATGTGGCGTTCAGCGAAGACACCGAATCCAATCATCACAATTGCTAGTAGAGCAAAAGTGAGTCTAGTAGCCTGGGGCCTGGGCGTAATGGTCATCTGAATTCCTATTAGTTTGTCCTGTGATCTAATGTAATTCACGATCTGTGCCAATAGTTTATGATTACCGTTAAGATATTGATTAATAAGGTAATAACAAAAATTTCGGGTCGGATAATTACGTCTAAAGCCAGACGTAGTTGGTGATTTTCACGACTAAATTGGATTTTGACCAACTATTTTCTGCCAGCTTTGCCCGGTTCCCTAAGGTATACTCGCGCCTTTCAAATTTCGCGGAGTTGACCACCGAATGAATGGAGCAGAACGGATGTTGCAGGCCCTGATCGATCAGGGTGTTGAGGTATGTTTTACTAATCCAGGCACGTCGGAAATGCATATGGTGGCGGCCATCGGTAAAACCGATGGGATGCGTTCGATCCTTTCATTGTTTGAAGGTGTTTGTACCGGTGCCGCTGACGGTTATGGTCGAATGGCCGGTAAGCCAGCGTGTACTTTGCTTCACCTTGGGCCTGGCCTTTCAAATGGCTCCGCCAACCTGCATAACGCAAAAAAAGCCCATACGCCGGTCCTGAATCTCATTGGCGACCACGCGACTTACCACAAGAAATTTGATGCACCGTTAACCTCTGACATTATTGGCTTGTCGAAGCCTGTTTCTGATTGGACTAAAACAACTCAAACGGCAGATCAACTCGCCCCGGACGCAGCTGAAGCGGTTGCGGTTGCAAACAGCGGAGCAGGCAAGATTGCAACACTTATTGTGCCTGCAAATTGTGCCTGGGATGAGGCGAATGAGAGTAGCCCTAAAGGTGAACCAGTGTTGCCCGTGGTCGTCGACGATAAGCAAATCCAAGCTGCCGCAGAGCTTTTAGGAAACGGTAAACCCACCGTGCTGCTGATGAATAATCTCGCGCTAAAGGAAGATGCTTTGCAAATTGCAGACAAGATTGCCCAGTCTACGGGCGCGCGCCTGTTTAGTGATACATTTACCCGACGAATCTCCAGAGGGGAGGGGCGAGTTTCCGTTGAGAGACTCGGTTACTTCGCAGAACAAGCAGAAGTACAGCTGGAAGGAGTGACACAATTTATATTGGTTGGGACAAAAGCACCCGTTGCATTTTTTGCCTATCCCGGCAAAGCCAGTGAGCTGTACCCTGAGGATAGTATTCGGCATGAGTTAGCCGGTGTTGATGACAATGCATTGGACGCCCTCCAAAGATTGTCTGTTGTGCTGGGTTGTGACACCGCAGCGCCACGACTGACACCATTGAAGAAACCAGGACTGGGTAAAGGTGAACTTAGCCCGCGTAGTATTGGTGAGACCTTTGCTGAACTGATGCCAACGGACGCCATTGTGGTCGACGAGGGCGCAACAAGCGGAGGTGGCTGTTTTATGGCTTCTGCTACTTCTGAGCCTCACGATTGGTTATCACTAACCGGTGGCTCAATTGGCTATGGATTGCCGGTTGCTGTCGGTGCCGCGGTTGCCTGTCCAGATAGAAAGGTTATCTGCATTCATGGTGATGGTGGTGCGATGTACACCATTCAGTCCCTCTGGACCATGGCGCGGGAAAATCTTGATATCTGTGTTGTGATTTTTGCTAATCGAAAATATCAAATCCTACAGGTTGAGCTGGCGCGAGTTGGTGCCCAGTCCATGACCAAGAAAACTCTGGATATGTTGGATATTTCAAATCCAGATTTGAATTTTGTGAAGCTTGCTGAGGGTATGGGTGTTACCGCTAGTCGCGCGGTCACGATTGATGAGTTTAATGAGCAGTACCAACAAGCGATGTCTGAACCAGGACCGCGATTGATTGAGGCAGTGTTGCCCTGAGGTGAGTGGTATGGGGCTCGATTCGAGTCAACGGGAGACGTTGCTAAACGAGGCTCAGGTTGAGGATTTTGACCTGATCATTATTGGTGGCGGTATTACCGGCGCCGGAATATTGCGAGAAGCTTCTCTCCGAGGTCTGTCAGCAATATTGATAGAGGCTGAAGATTTTGCATCCGGTACTTCTAGTAAGTCGACAAAGCTAATACACGGTGGCTTGCGTTATCTGGCCATGGGTCATGTTCACGTGGTTCGTGAAGCTGCGCGAGAGCGTAAACGAGTACACCAACTCGCGCCTCATCTAGCGGAACCGAGATGGCTACTCCTGCCCGCCGCAAATCGATTTGAACTTGCAAAATTTGTCGTCGGCGTCACAGCCTACGAGAAGCTGGGTCAGGTTGAGAAGAACGACAAGCACTTCAACCTATCCGGTGAAAAGCTCGCAGAATTTGAACCGCTTCTGGATCAGAAAAATTTTCCCCACGCCTGTGTTTACCGTGAATATCTGACCGACGACGCACGACTCGTCATCGCCAATGTGCGAGCGGGCATTCAAGCGGGTGGTAAGGCGATTAATAAGCTTAAAGTCACGGGTATCTATAAAGAAAAAGATCGGGTCCGGGGCGTTGAGGTCGAATGCCAACTGTCCGGTGAGCGTTTTATGGTTCGGGGGCGAGGCGTGATTAATGCCGCGGGACCATGGGTCGAACAGATCTGCGCCCTTGACGATTTACCAATGCCAAAATCGATGGTGTTGTCTAAGGGTATCCACGTTGTGGTGCCGGCGGACAAATTACCCGCTAGACAAATGACCTTTGCTGTCACCGAGGATGATCGACCCTTGTTTATTGTGCCGAGGGGTAATACTGCCTACCTGGGTACCACCGATACTATTCATAAGGGTGCTGAGATCTGGCCCGAGGTGACCGGGGCTGAGGTGGAATATTTGTTTGAACCCATCCAGCGATATTACGGTATCAGCTTAAAACGGAGTGATTGTTTGACCAGTTGGGCTGGTTTGCGACCACTGATATATCAGACCGGTAAGTCCACCAAAGAAATCTCCCGCAAAGATGAGGTCTGGCTCAGTGAATCAGGCTTGGTCACGATTGCTGGCGGTAAGCTGACGGGGTATCGAAAGATGGCGGAGGATGCGGTTAACAAAGCCTGTGAAGTGATCGGCTTCAAGTTTGAACCATTGGACTTAAACGATCCGTTGCCCGGTGGAGACATCGGTACGTCCCTTAGACAGTGTGCGCTTGATTTAACCCAGTCTTTTCCGATGGCGGATGAACAAGCTGAGCGGTTGGTGAAATTGTATGGTGCTGAAAGTCATGCTGTGTTGAGTCTTGGCAGCCAGACCTTGCTTCCCGAGGGTTCAGTTGTGAGTGGGGAGGTCTCCTGGGCAATTGAAGAAGAAGGTGCTCAAAATCTGGAGGATGTGCTTTATCGGCGAACTCGTGCGGCGCTCTACTCACCGGCTGAAAGTCTGGAACTGGTTGCACCTATTGCGGAGTTGATGTCAGCACGGTTAGGTTGGTCAACGGACCGGCGTGATCAGGAAATTGCCCAGGTCAATAAACTACTCGCGGCGGATTTGGCTTTCAGGGCTTGATCAATTTACCGGAAGGACGCCAAGGATCCAGTCGACGTCGGGGTCAGACTCGTTGACCCGGTATTTTCTCAGTTCGTAGTTTAACTGAGGCACTGCTAAGCGCACATTTTCCGCCGCGTCGGTGGAGAGGCAAATAAAAGTCGAATCCTCTTCTGCTGTTACAGATTGCGTATTGGCTTTAGATAACGGTTTTTCACCATATTCGGTACCAATCGGATCGCCGGAGACCAATTTGCCGCTGGCCAGTACATACCAGGTACCGTAATCCAGCATCAAGGTATCTCCCGCTGCAATTGTCATCGAGAAAGCATGTCGGCCAATGATTTCCAGGGAATTGGATGAAAGGGACGCAAACTGAGGCAACAGCCTTAGTGTGGGGCGAAGCTCCCAGCGTCGAAGCAGGTCAGGTTTAAACCCTTCATTCTCAATAAACGCAACAAACGTGTCTTCAGAAAAAACACATATTGTGACGGGAGAGGATGCCACCACGGAAGCGTTTCTATTGCCGGCGCCTGTGACCACAGCCATCTCACCAATTAGATCTCCGGCCTGTAGTTGTGCAATGACACGAGACTGGGTGCCATCGTGCTGGACCACATCGCAATACCCCGTCAGAACAAGATAGACAAAACCCCGACTATCGGCATTCTGGACAACAATGACATCGTCTGCGTTATAGCGCCGAATCTCTTCCTGGGCTAACAAACTCCGCATCCAGCGATTCGGGAATGGCTTGCCTAACCATGACGACAGATAGTGATTCACTTGAGAGGTATAGATGCTCTTGTCACCATCAAAAACCGTATAACGTTTACCGGAGCTTGCCAGCGAGAAGGTGTTGTTAAACTCCGGTGGTAAGTCATCCACGTGAACAAATACGACACGTTCAGCCTCGGAGGCCAGTGCGTCAGCGGGATTGCCGTGGATGGCACCGGCGCCGCCGTCTGCAAACAACATATGGAAGTTGTCGCTAAACAGTCGCTCAATGTTTTCCAGGGTTTCAGCACGAACGTGTCCGGCTTTATGAAGGTTTCGAATAGAGTGCAAGCTATCGTTGTCACCTATGATACACAGACGTCTTGAGCCGTCTTTATCTCGTATGGTGAAGGTTGCTCCAATTGTCGGAATGCTGTGTACGGTCAGATGGGGCTCAATAAATAATCCGTAGTAGTTAAGCGCTTTACCCGGTGTGACTTCCTTGAGAACAAAATGCTCTGCAATGACCTCAGCGTTCCAGCCAAGCTGGCAGGCGAGTTTTTCCATGGCCATTTCAAAAATTTCTTTGGTTGATATGACCTCAACTCGATGGGGCATCCGCATCAGCGGGAACATCGCACAGTGATCGTCATGCAAATGCGTTAGAAATACAGCGGAAATCTGATTTTTGGAAATACCCCGGGCATATAGGTGGTCATCGAGAAACGGGATGGAATCAATCAGCATGTACTCACCGTTGTAACAAAGGGCAAGTCCGGTACATGGTTCATCCACACTGAAGCCCGATGCTCCGCCCAGCACTTCGATGCCGAGCTTAACCAGCCCTCCGGGAACGTAATCGGAGCTGACGGAATAGGGCGGCTTGACGATAATGTCCAGGGGAATATCGCATTGCACAGCACCCTGGCTGTTCGAAAATTTGTATTGGTCTCGCCCGGTATGATCAATTTGGAGGGTTCCGACCTGAGCCCGCCCGTTTTTGAAGGGAATCGTCTCAAAAAAGTCTTCAACCGGGATTGGCACACCATTGCCGTCGGGCACTGCCAGGGCATTCGACACGGCAAGCCACTCTTCTTTAATGGCTTCATCGGTGCCCCAACCGTCAAGCTCTGCGCGGGTTGGCCCCATTAAGGTGAGCCGTAGGAGCCGAAGTGCGTGACTTAGATCGGTTTCTTCGCCTACCAGTTTAATTTTTCTACCTTCGGCCAGGCCCTTAGCGACAAAAACAAAAAAATAGAAAGGAAACTCGAGATTGTTCAGCAAAGAGCCATCTTTCTCTTTGATATCAGTCATTAACATGGCATCAAAGTGCTTGATGTTATTAAGCAGCAGGCTTTTCAGTACTTCTGGCGGTTGGCCTACTAACACCACGGTCTGGTCATCCTGGACAACGCGGCTTGCTTCAGCTGGGATCAATACAGTGGGTCGAGCCATTGGCAAATTAGCTTCTTATTTTGAATCATCAGTGTAACCAATGCCTTGTCATGGGGAAAGCACGAGGTATTCATGATTTTGTGAGTATGTCCTGTCGAATTTCAGGGCTGAAAGCCATAGAATTCGCCCTCCGTGTATCAACCCTCTTACAGAGAAAAGGCAATAGTCATGAATGAACCCATCCAGTTGGACGCCGCCGAGAAGGCGCTGTTTAGAGATAGCGTCGCCAAATTCCTCGAAATTGAGGTCGAGCCCCACTACGAGGCCTGGGAAGATGCAGGGATTTGGCCCAGAGATCTATGGAATAAACTGGGGGAAAACGGCTTTCTCTGTGTGGATGTTCCGGAAGCCTACGGCGGTTTTGGGGCTTCGTTTGAGCTCAGTTGTGTGGTGATTGAGGAAATTTCAAAGGCAGGCTACGGGGCTCTGGCCTCGGGGGTGTCGGTGCATTCCGATATTGTGGCGCCCTATATCCGTAATCTTGGCTCCGAGGCGCAAAAAGCCCACTGGTTGCCCAAAATGGTATCCGGAGCAGCGGTAGGCGCAGTTGGCATGACGGAACCCGGTGCAGGCAGCGATCTTCAGGGCATGAAAACCTCCGCGATTAAAGATGGCGATGACTACCTCATTAATGGCCAAAAGACTTTTATCACCAATGGCCAACATGCGGATGTCCTGGTGCTAGCGACCAAAACTGACCCTAAGCAAGGCGCAAGGGGCATGACCCTGTTTACCGTCGATTGCCATTTGGATGGTTTTGAGAAGGGCCGCAACCTGGAGAAGATGGGCTTACATTCCGGGGACACGTCAGAGCTGTTTTTCACCGATGTGAGAGTGCCTGCTACTGATATTCTCGGGGGAGAGGGTAAAGGCTTTTTTAACTTGATGAACGAATTGCCCCGGGAACGTCTGATACTTGGCGTTGGTTGTGTTGCTGCGGCTGATGGCATGCTGGATTGGACCGTTGACTATGTGATGGAGCGAAAAGCGTTTGGCGAGCCGATATCAAAATTTCAGAACACCCGTTATGTCCTGGCGGATATTAAAACTGAGATTGAGTTGAACCGGGCTCTGGTGGAAAAATACATCGCCAAATTTGTCCTCGGCGAACTCACTAGCGAAGAAGCCTCGATCTGCAAGCTAGCCTCAAGCGAGATGCAAGGCAAGGTGGCTGACCGATGTGTGCAACTGTTCGGCGGCTACGGCTATATGAAGGAATACAAGATTTCCCGTGCTTTTGTTGATGCCCGAATCCAGAGAATTTATGGCGGTACTTCAGAGATTATGAAAGAGCTAATCTCAAGAAGTCTTGTTGGTAGGTAACGTACGACCCGAAATTAAAATAAAAGTGGGAGAGGCAATGCAAACTAATATTGGTGAACTTCTGCAGCGGCGTGCATTGTTGAGCGCTAAACGGACGGCTTATGTTGATAGTGTGACGGGCCAACGATTGGATTTCTCAACGCTGAATGAACGTTGTAATCAGGTGGCCAATGGTCTGGTAGCGGCGGGTGTCAGGCCGGGTGATAGGGTCGCGCTGTTGATGGTAAATGGTGCCGAGTTTATCGAGTCCTATTTTGCCGTTGCCAAAATAGGCGCTGTGGTTGTGCCGCTTAACTGGCGTCTGGTATCCGATGAGTTGGAATTTATCCTCAAGGATAGTGGCGCGACCACGTTAATCTTTTCGGACAACTTTATTGACGCTGCTACCGAGCTTAATAGTCGTGGAGACAAAACAGATATCCTTCGCTGGTACCAGGTTTCTGCCAATAGAGAGGGCGAAAGTCATTTTTGTCAGGATTTTAAAACCTTCATGGCAAACTCCCCGAGCACAGAACCTGAGCTCCAAAGCTTTGATGACGATATGCTGTACATCATGTATACGTCGGGTACTACCGGCTTACCCAAAGGTGTTGTCCATACCCACAACACCACCTTCTGGGCGCTTCTGACGATTGCCAATACCTGCGATACCCGGGAAGGCGATATCTATCTAGCTGCCCTGCCAATGTTCCATGTCGGCGCGTTAACCCCAATAACACTGAATATCTATCGGGGCGTAACGAGTGTTGTGATGAGTGACTTTGAGCCGAAGCGAGCCTGGGAATTGATCCAGGAACAGAAGATCACGATTGGTTTGCTGGTACCAGCAATGCTCAATTTTATGATCCAGGTCCCTAACCTCGACCGATTTAACTATGCGAGTTTACGCTGGATGCAGTCCGGTGCGTCGCCTTTGCCCACCAGTTTAATTCAACAATATGCGGATATTGGTATTGAGATACAGCAAATTTATGGTCTCACCGAAACCTGCGGACCTGCCTGTGTCATTGATGCAGAAAATGCAATTTCCAAATTGGGTTCCACAGGACGGGCGTTCTACCATACAGAAGTTCGTATCGTCGACGGTGCCGGCAATGATTGCCCGGTAGGAGAGCAGGGAGAGGTCTGGGTGCGGGGCCCGCACATCATGACCGGGTATTGGAATCGACCGGATGCCACCGCGGAAACCCTGATTGAGGGTTGGTTACGAACCGGCGATGTTGCTGCAATGGATGAAGAGGGGTTCGTCTACATTCAGGATCGAATTAAGGACATGATTATTTCCGGCGGCGAGAATGTATACCCTGCAGAGATCGAGAATGTCATTCTGTCCCATCCAGGTGTTGCTGAAGTGGCTGTCATTGGTCAGCCCAGCGAGCGGTGGGGTGAATCACCCTTTGCGGTTGTTGTGGTCAGCGGCGAAGGGGTGAGTGCGGCGGAACTGCTACAATTTTGTGATGGCAAACTAGCGCGCTTCAAACTTCCAAGGGGTGCAGCGTTTATCGATACCATTCCCCGCAACCCGAGTGGTAAGGTACTGAAACGAATATTGCGGGAGCAATTTCCCGGCCCAGCACCTGAGTAGAATCGAGGATCATATGCCCCGTTACGACTATCTTTGCCACGCTAATCAGCAAGTTGTTGAAGTGATTCATCCGATTGCGGACAAACTTCAGACCTGGGGTCAGGTCTGTACCCTTGCGAAAATTGATCCTGGCGAAGTATCCCTGGCGGAACCCGTAGAACGGATCATCACCACACCGCCCATGGCAAACACCCCAATCGGGGATGTAGGCATTAAGGACTTAGGTTTTACCAAGTTGGTTAAACGCGATGATGGTGTTTATGAAAACGTCACACGGAGTGGCACGGAAAGCCGCTATGCCATCGCCGGGGACCCATCAACGATGCCGCATTTTAAAAAGAAGTTGGGAGACTAGATGGTTCGTTTTGTTTGGCTTCTTATGCTTGCGCTTTCTTCAAGCTTATACGCCGCGGAAACAATAAAAACACCGCAAATCAGTCAACCGCAGCGGCTGCAGTTCTATGTGATCGAGTTTGATCAGGGGCCAGCGTGGATTGAAGGCGTTCGCTACGAGAAGCAACCAGACATTGAGCCCCACCTTAATTATTGGAAGGGACTGTACTATCAAGAAATCCTGTTGATGAGTGGGCCCTGGCAAGATGGCTCAGGCGGGATATTTATTGTCCGATCAAATGACCGGAAAATGGTTGAGGCGATTATCGAGCAGGATCCTGCTGTAGGTCTCGGGGTGATTCAGGCCAGTATTCATGAGTGGCGAGTGCTCAGTTCAGCAATGCGTAGTGTGAAGCCATTTCAAATCGAAATTGAGCCGGATGATTCGTTTAGAGTTGAGCGACTTGATCCGGCTTCTCCCATTAATTTGCGAAAAAATTAGCCAGCAACTTAACCCGCTGTTGAGGCTGGCTGTGATTTAGCTGCTTTTTCAGCTAATTCTTTTTCTATCAAATACTCGGCAACATCCAACATTCGGGAAAATCCAATGCTCCCCGTGACCCGGATGTGATACTTCCCCTGTACAACCATGCTTGGCACAGTTGCAACCTTGTAGCGCCTCGCTAGCTGGTCAGCGCGATTTAGGTTTTGCGCAACTTCGTTGCTATTAAAGGTGCTGATAAACTGCGCGGCGGTCACTCCGCCAATTGCCAGCACATTGGCAATTTCTTCCGCTGTTTGTAGATTCCTGCGTGCGTCATGGACCTGCTTAAACATCAATGTGTGGCCCTCGTCCAGAATCCCTAAGCTGTCCATTGTGTAATAGGCCTTGCCGTAGTTGCGCCAGACTTCATTGGCGACCGCCGGAGTTTGTTTGAAATCGACCGTGGCGGCATGGTTCGCTGCCCAGTCGCTGATTTCGTCGTCGAAGTTGTAGCAATGGATACAGCCATAGGAGAAAAACTCCATTACCTCGATCTTGTCGCCGCGAATCCGTCTAGGCTCGTCAATCAGGGCGTAGTGCTCACCTTCTACAAACTCATCGGTAATGGTCTCGGAAACCACCATCGTTGAGAGGTAAATAAGAATGCCGATCACAATGACGGCTATGCCCCCAACAATCATTTTCTGTTGTTTAATAAATTTGGCGCGTCGGTTAGCCATAGGTGCTCAATTTTGTAGACAATAGGTGCGGAGATTATAAACTGATTCGCCTGACTATGTGCCATTGTGTAGACTTCGACAAATTCAAAACTAGAGCTAAACAAGAGAGCCTCCTATGACTAGAATGCCAGCCCTAAGCCTTGCCGCCGTACCTGGTCGACGTAAAGCGACCATTGAACTTGCTACAGAAATTGAAAAGCGAGGCTTTAGTGGGATCTATGGTCCGAGCCTGGGTGATTCATTAGCGCTTTGTGAGGCGTTGTCCTTTGCCACCAATGAGATTACCTTCGGTACCAGCATCATGCCGATCTATTTTCGCCAGGTTGCCGACTATGCTCAAACCGTGTCATTCATACACGAAATTTCCGGCGGAAGGTTTCGCTTCGGTATCGGCGTCAGCCATGCGCCCGCTTTAAAACAACGTGGTATTAGCGGTGGCAAGCCGTTAACAGATACCCGAGAGTTCGTTGAGCAATTAAAGGCCGTCCCACGGGCGGGAGAGCTACCGCCCATTGTACTTGCGACGCTTCGAAAGAAGATGATTGCGTTGTCCGAAGAAATTGGTAACGGCATGGTTTTCGCGAACGGCGCTCGAAGTCATATGGGTGAGTCTCTGTCAGCAATTTCCGAGACAGCCAAGAACAGTGATGACTTTTTTATTGGTGACATGATTCCAACCTGTATTTCTGATGATGTTGAAGCGGCAAAAGCTGTTAACCGTAAAACTCTAACTTCCTACGCGATGCTGCCTAACTATCGAAACTACTGGAAGGAAGCCGGCTACGAAGAGGAAATGACCAACATTGAAGGTGCTATTGAGGCCAAAGAATTCGATAAGATCCCAGGCTTTTTGACTGATAAATGGTTGGCTGACACGACCTTGTTTGGTTCTGCGACGGATGTTCGTGATGGCTTAGAAGCGTGGTTCGATGCGGGTATCAAGACACCTATATTAGTGCCTTCATCGGCCAATGGTGGACAAATGAAGGCCTTTGAGGAGATGCTGGCAATCTTCTAGACCGGACATTTGTTAGTCCAGATTAAACCAGCGTTGGATTTATCGGAACACAGGCCTATTGCAAACTCAATCAGGTGATAAATACTCATGCCAGATAAAAAGCTCCATATTGTAATGATTGCCCTTGTCCTAAGCATAGTCTCGGGCGTGAGCAGTCCCGCACTTGCCGATAGTGTTGATAAGGCGTTAGCAACGTCTAGTCGGTCTGAACAGGACATAAAGCTCGATGAGATGCGTCAGCCAGGGGAGGTGCTCAGGTTTCTTGGCATCAAGCCGGGGATGGCGGTGTTCGACGTCTTTGCCGGCGGTGGCTACTATACGGAAATCCTAAGTTACCTGGTGGGACCGAAGGGCCATGTTGTTCATTACAACAACGCCGGCTGGGCCGCTTTTGTGGCGAAAAACACGGAAGCTCGTTTTAAAGATAATCGCCTGGCGAATGTTGAGCAATTGATTGCACCGCCGGAATCCCTACGAGACCATGTGCCGGAGTTTGATGCCGCAATCTTTGTTTTGGGCATGCATGATATCTATTACGTTGATCCGGAAAATGCGTGGGTTGAGATAGATGTTGATCAGTTTATAAAGGGGATGTTCGATTTGCTGAAGCCAGGGGGCGTCCTGGGGGTGATTGACCACAATGCAGCGCCTGGTACTGACCCAGCGAAGGTTGGAAAGGAACTACATAGAATTGATCCCGCTCGAATAATAGCGGATCTAACCGCGGCAGGTTTTGTCCTCGAAGAATCCTCTAACCTGTTGGCTAATGTTGGCGATGATAAGAGCACGAGCGTTTTCTTACCGGAAAATCGTTTTAAGACCGATCGCAGCCTATTAAAATTTAGAAAGCCTAAATAATCCGAAATCGGCTGTTACGGTTCTAGCCATGGTTTCCGTGGTTGTGTCTTAGAAGGCGACTGTACGAGCAACAATCTGATCGTAAAAGTCGCTGTCTAGACGGCAGTAGCAGCTTGTACCGGGTTTCATGACAAGCAGGTCATCGGTTACCTTGTCCAGATGATAAGCGTGTTCTCGCAAATCATTTTTTTGTAACTTGTGGGTCGAGGTGGTTGGTAGATCGGTTAAGATCCGAATGAAAATTGGTCTGGAGTAAGACGGCAGGCTATGGATGATATGGTCGCTTAGCTTCTGCAGGTCAAGATCCTTAAGTTTCAGACCTACCCTGAGGACAATTGCGGCCATCCCTGCGCGGCCATCAGCACCCGGGATTTCAACACCGTAGACATTGGTAAAAATCACATCGTCAAATTCGTTTATCAGCTCGCCAATCTCATTGGTTGAAACGTTTTCACTTTTCCAGCGGAACGTGTCACCGATTCTATCGACAAACTGGTAGTGTTTTTGTCCCCAGGCAAATCCGACGTCAACGGTTTTCATCAGGTCGCCGGTATTGAAATAGATGTCTCCTTTGCTAAAGGCATTGCGGACGATTTTCTTCTCGGAAGCATCATCACTGGTATAGCCTTCGAACTTTGCATTTTCATTGATTTCCATCAGCAATAGCCCAGGGCTTTCCTGGTCAGTAACTTCGATACACATGCCGGTTTGGTCACGCACAATTTCATCTGCTGCGACATCAAACTTGACGAGTTTTACCGGTGAGACACCCATACCAACGGTGCAATCCTTATTAAAAATATTCGCGAAGCTGCCGTTGCCTTCGCTGGCACCGTAAAGCTCTCCAACCCGTTCAATACCAAAGCGCTCTTTAAAGGCGAGCCAGATATCGGGACGAAGTCCATTTCCGGCAATGGTGCGGATGGGGTTGATGGCGTCATCCTTGTGGGGCGGTCGGCTCATTAGATATCGAATAAATTCACCGATGTAGATAAAGCAGGTGCAGTTGTTCTTTCGTATGTCATCCCAAAAAGCGCTAATCGAGAGCCTGCGCCGGATGACCGAGGATGCCCCGACAGAAAAGGCAGAAGTCAGGCCAACAATCAGGCCGGTGGCATGATAAAGCGGTAGGCAGTTATACATGCGATCGTTGTGGTCAATACGAAACAGTGCCGACGCAGCAAGACTCCCGTTGGGTAAGATTCTTCGGTTAGATACAATTGCCGCTTTGGGCAGGCCAGTGGTCCCCGAGGTAAAGATATATAACGCTCGATCTCCCATGGTGAGGGTTTTGGTGATTGGTAAATCAGTATTTGAGACGTCTGGGTTCACCGAATCCAGGGTCACCGCCCAGTTTGGCGGTGGACCGCTATCGGATTGTGGATCTCGCACGAATAAATAATCCTCACCGTCCGCCAATTTTAGGTCGCTCCGG
>TARA_R110002072_G_scaffold35076_2_pt1 | contig 36383 bp, 48 predicted proteins | sample TARA_R110002072 | Tara Oceans TARA_R110002072 (sample SAMEA4397118) | marine metagenome | biome: Polar Biome; feature: [SRF] surface water layer (ENVO:00010504); material: water (ENVO:00002006), including particulate matter (ENVO:01000060) such as... | depth 5 m
TGTTTCCCGGGCCCTCGCGCCCAGAGGTTCTTGTGACGAAGATCGAGTTCGAAGGTGACTGGAGCCGCTCCCACCGGCGGGGGCAAGCGCTCGAGGAGCTGGCCGAGGGCCGTCTCCCAGGTGCCTGGGGGCTCCTGCAGCAGGTGATCGGTCACTGGGCGATTCCTCACAACGACCGCGGCGCGCTGCGCTATGGCAAGGCTGGGCTGGACACGGTCGGGAGCGTCCTGACCTACCGGGCCTCGAAGCGGAAGCTCCTCGACGACGGCTCGGACCCCTGCAAGGGCTTCCTCAAGGAGCGCGGCTATCGGCTCGCCTTCCCAGGCGTCGGGGACGGGTTCTTGAACTTCATGTTCTAAGCGCCATGCCCTGAGAAGGCTCTATCATGGGAGTTCCCGGATACCTATTGATGTCGTTGGGCCGAGATTGGTCCAAAATGGCCCGCGGCGTCACCCACAGAATACGACGCTCCTCCGTCAGATCATAGTTGGCTTTCGAGGCGTAGCTCAGAAAGACCTCGGAGGACGCGTGGCCCGTGATCCTGCGGCCGATTTCGGTGGGGACGTTCGCCCGGTGAAGCTCCGCAGCGCCCCGCCGGCGGAAACTGTGGACGTCTCGGAGCCCGTAGAGGCCTCGCGACCTGAGCCACTTCTCGACGACGCTCCGGAAACTCCCGGCTGGGACCGGCTTCGCACCAACGGTTCCGGCGGTCCGTCGCGACTCGAAGAGCCAGTCCACGGGGTAGCGGTCCAGGCGCAGCTCGCGGACGAGCGCGGGAGAAATCGCGCCCGTGCGCTCAGACTTCGTCTTGGTCGCCCCCGCGCCGACGCGGCGACCGATCGCGACAAGGCCGGAGCCGTCGGGCAGGACCTGGACGTCGCCCACACGAAGCGAGAGGACAGCACCAATTCGCGCCGCAGTCTCCGCGAGGATCCAGCCCAGGCCGAGGTAGTGCCCGCCGGCGTAGGCCGCGAGGTAGTCGAGGAGGTCTAGCAGCTCGGCCGGGGTGTAAGCCCTCTTGCGCGTCCGGTCCTCGGCCGGCGTCCGCCAGGGCGGGAGCCCGGTCGGCCAGGGCTGGACGACGAGCTCGCGGAGGTGGGCCCAGCGCCAGGCCTGCGCGATCAACCCGAGATAGAGGCGCGCGGTCCCGACCCGCAGCGTTTGCGTGAGCTCCTCGCGGACCTCGAGCACGCGCGCGCCGGACAGCAATCCGTCTATGATCCCGGCAGCCGCCGAGGAGGCTAGCCAGGACCGCGCTACCGAGTAACTCCTGAGCGTCTTCTCAGCCAGGCGCCCCGATCGCTTGCGCTCTGCTGCCCAGTCGTCGAAGACCGAGAGCATGGATCGCCCGTCGTCGTTCAGTTCGGCGGATCGCTGCGCCGCTGCCGCCTTCGCTCTAGGCTTGGAGGACTTCGCGTAGGGGATCTCGGTAAGCTCTCGCCGGCCTGTCTTCGGGACGCCCGGCCCGTAGACGCGCAGCACCCAGCACCCCCGATCCCTGCCCTTTCGAGGCGGGGAGGTCGTCACCCGGTAGCGCTCACCCATGGGAATCACCCTACCCGAGGCGTCAAGCCGGAACCCCCTGGCCGCGAGCGCCGCGTCGAGGGCTTCGCGCGCCCGGAGCAGGGCGAGCAATTCTTGACGTTTTGGGGTGCAATACACGAGCCGAGCCACCATAGGTGAGGGCAACTGTCAGTCGAGTCATCAAGTCTGATGGTCCCGGATCACGGATGCTCAGGTCGGGGCGTGAGCCCGAACATTGAGTGTTAGGCTCGAGGGCATGAAGCGAAGTCGCCCGAAGAGATCCCGAGCTCAGCCGAGGCCCGCAGGTCCCTCGCCAGTCCTTATTGGCGGCGTTCTGGCTGTCGTCGTTGCGATTGCTGTATTTGCCTTCGTGGCCGGTCGATCCGCCGCGCCCTCTCCCCCGGCAGAAGTGGTCGGCGCCCCGGCCGCGAGCTCGGAGGCTAGGCCGGCGGAGGTCGCGGGACCTCGAGCGTCAGCGACGGACGCGCCGAAGGCTCCCGCCCGATCGGAAGCGGTGGAGGAGATGGCGAGGGGCTTCGCGACCCTGGCCGCGGAGAACGACGCACGCGAAGCCGGCCGACCAACTCGGGGCCGCTACTTCGAGGAGCGGCGCGAGAGGTCCATGCGTTGGGCCAGGCTGGCCGCGACGGAGATCGTCACGACCGCTGCGGAGCTCGAGGCTGAGGGCTACTCGAGCGCGGATGTCGCTGCGGCCACTGAGCAAACCTGCCCCCTACTGGTTGTTCAGGCTCAGTCCGGGATCTACACCGGCGGGCGAAGCGAGTGGTATGGGGGCGCAGTGAGGAAGTGGCTCAAGCGCTAGCTACTTGCGAAGGCTCTCTTTGACCTCGCGGATCTCCTTAGCCTGCGTCGCGACCGCGGCCTCAATCCTCGCGCCCTGAATCGCGAGCTCCCTGAGGACTCGCATGGTGTCTTTGCCCTCGTCCAGGCGCTGCTTTTCGAGTTCGGCCAGCCGGGCTCGCCGCTCGCGCCGGTCGATCTGCGCCTTGTCAGCCGTGTAGCGGGTGGCCTCGATCACCTTCACTCGCTCGCGCAGGTCGAGGAGGCCGAGCACGGCCCAGGAGGACATTCCGAGCAGGATCGGCATGGCGACGGCGACCAGCCCGCCGAAGAACAGCTTGGACGATCGCCAACGCTCGTCATGGACGGCGTCGCTGACCTCGCTGTCCCGGAGCCTCCTGTCGTTTTCAGCCACTATGAGCCCGAGTTCGCCGCGGCGAGCGCCTCGAGCTGCCCCATGCGAACCTCGTCGGACGGGCCAGGCCGCGCCTCCTCGGGCGGGTCAACGTCCGGCGTCGGAGGGCGAGGCGACTCGGCCCACTCGATCGTCAGAGCGTCGCCGTCCTCCGAAAACTGTAGCCGCGCCGTGCCAGGGATGGCCCCCTTCAGCCCGGCCCGGTCCGCGATCGACGAAAGCGTCCGGTCCCATTCCTTCTCGCCGTTTGCCAGGACCAGCTCGACCTCCTGGCGGAGGCGGTCGGCCTCGAGCTCGTGACGCTTGATCGACTTGCGTAGCTCGGCGACCTGCCCGCCGTTGAGCTGGTCGATGTAGTTTCGCGCCTGGACGAGCTGCGTCTCGGCGGGCGTGCATTCGATTCGAGGCATGGGGGGTCTCCTTTCGCGGAAGGCTAGGCGCTCGCCCCGTCCGGCAGGGTTGTGGCGAGTCCGGCGGGGACGTTGGGGGGCAGGCAGGGCGGCATGTCGCGCGCGCTTGGCGAGAATGCGGGCGAGTCAGTGGCGCGAATCGCCGTCGCCTCGACCATGTCGGAGAGCAGGTCCTCGCGCGCTGGCCGGCCGCCGTCGCCCCAGTCGATCCAGGCTCCGCGGTCCGGCGTCCGAAAGATCCGAACGCCGGTCGGGAAGCGGTGGAAGCCCCGCCGCCGAGCGATCAGCGAGAGCTCGTGCCGCCGACGACGCTGGCTTGCCTCCCGCATGAGGCGGGCTTCTTCGAAGAGCTGGTCCCGACCGACAGGCCCGACCTCTGCGCGCCTCGCCTCGCTCGGCGTGATGTAGTTGCGGAGGTCCCAGGCGAGCCGGGCCGCGACGACGGGCTCCTGGCGCTCGAGGTGTCGCAGCGTCCGGATTGATCGCGCGGAGCGCTCCCAGAGCACCTCGTCCCGCTCGTTCGCCAGGTCGAGGACGTGCGCCTCGAGCGCGTCCATTCGCTCGCAGCGCTCGGGGTCGATCTTCGCGAGGTCGATTACGTCGGGAGCGCCGACGCCCTCGACTGCCCCAGAGAGGGTGTAGCGCGCCCCGCAAGACCGGCAGTCGACGTGCCAGCCGCCTAGGGCGTGCTTCGCGTTCCAGCTCAAGAAGTCGGCGCGGACGTTCTCCGCGCAGAAGAGACCGACCCCCTCCGGCTGACAGAGGCAGATGACGACGAAGCCGCTCCGGTCGTGCTGGACCACTCGACCTCGACCGCGCTGGTCGGATGGCCTGGCCTCGCCTGTCTCGAGGTCGAGGGAGAAGACCTCGCCGAGGAAGCCGATATCGTCCTGCGGGGACTCCACTAGGCGACCAGACTTGCGGCGAAGTCGATCCCGGCCTCCGCGTCTGCGCCGTTGCCACCGTCTCCTCCTGCCTTCGAGAAGGAGCTCGACCCCTTCACGCCGCCAGTTCCGCCGACTCCGCCCGACCCGCCCGTGACCGTGACCGTAGGCGAGCCCGTTACCGTGCTTGACTCGGCCCATGCCCTAGAACTCGTCCCGCCAGCGCCGCCGCCGCCGCCGCCGCCAGCGCCAGACCCGCTCCCGCTCCCGCCCCCGTCGCCATAGCCGTCGCCACCGTCGCCACCGTCGACCCCGTCCGCCTCGATCGCCGCGGACCCGCCGTAGGTGAGGTCGCCAGCGGTCTCTTCGTGGTAGAGGCCACCACCGGGACCTTCGCTTCCGCCGCCCGCGCCGCCGCCGACGTGGCCGTCCGAACTCCCGTCGCCGCCGTCTCCGGCCAGGGCCCCGGTGGCGCCGCTCGGCGGAGTGTATGCGCCGCCAGATCCTCCGCCGCTTCCGCCTGTCCCCTCGTCTATCTCGCCCGAGGCCCCGCCTCCGCCAGCCATTCCGGGCGAGCCTCCGCTCGTGAAGGCGGCGAAGCCTCCAAGGGATTCGATCGCCAGAGCTTGAGCTGCCTTCTGCGGAGTGTTGATCGTAGACCCCGCGTCGCCGCCGTCGTCCCCGTCTGAGTTCACGACCCCCAGCCCGGCCACGCCCCCGGCCACTGTGGCGAAGCCCCAGCGGCCGGTGTTCTGGACAGTGACCGAGTTCGAGACCCCGGGTGCCCCGTCCGCTCCCGGGTTCCCTGAGGTGCTGTCGAAGGCCCCGCCGCCGCCGCCTCCGCCTCCTGCGCCGCCATGACGGGAGTATGCGTTCCCGTTTCCGATGTATCCGAGGAAGTTGGTCTCAGCGTCCGTGGCGCCCGAGAATGGCGCGTCTCCTCCGTCTCCGCCTGGCATAGTGTCCCCCTAGGACGGGTAGATGTAGCAACGGCCTTCGACCGTCACCGTCCCGTTGAAAACGGCATTGCCCGAGGCCTTGCGGACGAGCGGGAGGTTCACGCCCGGGTAGACGCTGTTTCCCGCGTTGTGGGTCCAGTCGTCGGCCGAGATCACCGCAGAGTAAGAGGTGTCGCTCGAGATCGTCAGATCCCCGTCCTCGCCGCTTCCTCCGATCCCGAAGTTTGTCCCGCCGCCACTTCCCGTTGAGATCTCAGAGCCGTTGTAGTTCCAGGTCCCAACGAGGTTCCCGCCTGCGGCCGTCATCTCGAGTGACCCCGCCGCCTCGGCTCCAGAGGTGTAGGACTGGAGCGAGAAGGCGCCCGACGACCCGGCCTCCATGAGCACGCCAGAGCCGAGCAGCGAGGACCCCTCAGGCGTGGGGTCGCCGAAGAACTGCCTGGAGACGCCCTCGGGGAAGAAGTCCGTGAGCGGCGTGACTGTCCCGGCTAGACGTCCTCCCGTGGCGTAGTCGCCCCGGAGGATCGCCGCGAGGCCGTCGCCCGTCCCGAGCTCGCCGCGCACCTTCATCGTAGCCGGCGAGGCGGCGATCGGGCTCCCGCCGAAGCGCTGAGTGGACTTGAACCCGGCCAGAGTCCCGTCGCCAGAGGCCAGGCCAACGTGAGCCGCAGCTGTCGGCGAGAGCGAGAGCTGACGCTCCGTGTCCTCGGAAATGAACCCGCCGGCCGCGGGGTCGACCTCGCCGGCCGCCCAGGGCTGAGCCTTGATCTGCAGTCCGCCAGCGACAGACAGAGCGCTCTGCGTCGTGGGCGTTCTAGTGAGCGGCCCCCCGAGCAAGGTCTGGCGCTGGCCTGGGGAGTCGTTGATTCTCGGCTCCATGCCGACGAGGCGACCGGACCCGTCCATCACCCCAGTCGCTATGAGCTGGGCGCGAGCGGCCTCACTGACCATAACGGTCCCGCCAGCTCCGATAGCCCCCATGGGGACGCCGGCCAGAGCCGCGAGGCCCGCGAACCTGTCGCCTCGCTTCTGCGCTCCGCGCGCCCCTCCGCCCCCGGGGTGCCTTCCGCCGCCGGCTGCGCTGCCTGCGTTCGGCGGGGGCCCGAAGGTGGTCCCGCCGTTGAGCAGGTCTCCGATCCCGCCGTAATTAGACCCTCCGGGGAGGAAGGTGTCGCCGAGGCCGCCCGTGAACGGGTCGGGATTCCCCAGCAGGGAGCCGCCGAAAGCGTCCGTGATCGTCCCGCCAGCGTTTGGCCCCGTGACCGCGCCGCCAACACCTCCGCCAAGGAACCCGCCCAGGCCCACGCCCGTCGGGCTGAGGGGGCCAGTCGTGATCCCGCCCGTTCCGTCCGCTCCGCCCGGCTGGGGACCCGGGAGCGTCTTGCATTCCGCTGGGCCGCCTCCGCCGCCAGGAGGCCCACCGCCGGGCGGAGGGCTGCCGGGAGGCCCCCACGGGGGCTGTGGCGGTTGGGGAGGGAAGGGAGGCCAAGGCGGGTTGCCTATGATGATCTTGTCGCCGCCGGGAGGAGGCGGCTCGCGATCCTCGGGAACGAAGAAGGGGACCTCCGCCACCCAGTCCCAGGCCCCGCGAAGCGTCTCGCCGCAAGGCCCTATGTGGCTCCGGTTCGGGTTCCACCTCAGGTGAACCGGAGCACGCCCGCCGTAGCCCGTCGCCGCCTCCTGCTGACCGCCCTCGAAGTAGAGGGGCCCGTCGCCGCCGCCACCGCGGAATAGAGCGCGCGTCGAGAGGTGAAGGGCGTTGATCGGGTTGCCGTCCTCGTCCAGGCCGACGCGGTGGATGTCGGCAGCCTCGCCGACGTCGAAGGGCCCGCCCGCGTGGGCCGAGGCCAGGGCATAGACGAGGGTCGCGTCGGTCGCCGTGGTGGGGCGCTTGAGGTCTGCGATGGTCGTGACCTGGCCGCCTTTTGAGGACTGCGAGGCGGGGGGGCGGGTCTGAGTCCGGCCGAGGACCGTGATCCCGCCATAGGTGCCAGACTGCCCGCCCTGCGCTGCGATCTGTCGCGCGGTCTCCTCCTGCTGAGCGACGATCTGATCGATCGTGTAGACGCCGCCATAGTTCCCGGACGCGAACCCGCCGTCCGCAGTCGGGGGCGAGCTCGGGTCCAGGTCGGCAGACGCGACCTCCTTGGGGGCTGTGCTGCGCGCGAACGGCGAATCGACGACGAGACCCCGGGTCGGGTTCGTCAACTGCCAGGCCAGGGCCGCCGTAGCGGGAGCTCCGTCGCAGCGGGCCTTAAGCCTCGAGACGCGCCAGAACTTGTGCAGCGGAGCATTCCATCGCTCGTCGTCCTCCCCGAGGGCGTTCGTGTCGTAGACGATCGACGACGCGTCCTGGTCAGGTCCCCGGACGACAGACCGGAGTCCGCCGGGCGAGATCGGGAGGAAGAGCATCTCTTGCGAGCGCTCCTCCGTCCCCGCGAGGAGGACGCCCAGCGATCCCTTCGGCAGGTCGGGAGAGAGGGGGTGAATCGAGGCGGAGAAGTCCTCCTGATACCGCTCGTCCTCGTCCCACGACTCGTTTCGGACGAGGCGCACGCGGGCCTTCCGAGGGCCTTCGTCGGGCGCCGCGCCGCGGGTCTGCGAGTGGAGCGCTCGGGCGAAAACGCCGGTCTGCCCGGCCTCCTCCTTCCGCGGTCGCTTGCTGGCCTCGGCCAGGGTGACGGCGCCAGCGAAGAACCAGGAGCCCGTGCCGCGGAGGTCCGGGCGCTCAGTTGGGACATGGAAGGCGGAGCGGAGGTCGCCGATCGTCTTGACGTCGCTCTCAGACTCCCCGTGGCCCTCGACCTCCCAGTCCCCGGTCGGCCCGCGGTCGACGACTCGACAGACCCCGATCGTCGCCCGGAGGTGCGTGTCCTCGGGCGGGATATCCCGGAAGTCCTGGAGTATGAGGTCGCCGCCAAGCGCGCGGCGGTCGAGAGGTCTCATAGGTTGGGGAACCCTCCGAGCATCCGCTGGACCGACACCGGAAGGAACGGAGTCTCGTCGACCGGAGGCGGCGTAGGCGGAAGGTCGATCATCGTCCGCGCCCCGTCCCGGCCAATCGAGTGCGTGACGATCTTGGCGACGCCCATGGGCTCGAGGTCGGGCGTGAACCCGGTCTGGAGCCCCCCCTCTAGGTGGTCCTCGAAGGAGGCATAGACGCGCGCGGCGACGGCCTTGGCGATCGCCTGGAGAATCGGGAGGTTCACCGGGTCGCCGTAGGCGTCGGCGAGAGACACCGCGTCGCCCTCCTGGTCCTCGTCGAAGGCCTTGTAGATCAGCTCGGCCTTGCTGTCGTCCCACTCGAAGCGCGCGAGCTCGCGGCTGGCTTCGATGATCACGTCGAGGACTGGGCCATCAGCTTTGCGGCCGGCCTTGGTCGGGAGGAGGTCTGCGACGTCCTCAAGCTTGACCTCCACCGGGTAGAGCAGGCGCTCGTCGTTTGGGGCCGCCGGCTGAACGGTCAGGATCGCGCTCAGCTCATGCGTCTCGGAGAGCCACCCGTCCTGCAGGTAGGCGTATTTGGCGGAGGGGTCCTCGGACGGCATCCGCTGCGGCACAAGGGCCGAGGGAATGTAGCGCGCGGCCTGACCGGTCGAGTCGAACACGAGCTGGACCGAGAAGATCCCGAGGTCCTCGTCCTCGATCTTGAGGGCCGCCGGCGCCGCCTTGAGGCTCGTGATCGCGGTCCCGACGATCGACCCGCCGCGAGCTGCGGCCGGGTTGGCGTAGCGGTTTCGGGCGACCTCGCGCTGGGCGGGCGGATCGTTCGCGGACGTGCTCCCGACCCCGCGCCAGGTAGGCCACTCCGCGTAATCCTGATAGACCATGGCGGCGCCCTGAGACCCCGTCACGTAGTCCTCTACGGACACGCGGTAGGCTCGGATGGAGCTCACGCGATCGATCCAGGGACGGCCGAGGCGGTAGGTCGTGCGGAAGTGTTCGCGGATCGCGGCCCCTCGAGCGGACCAGACCCCGGAGCCGTCTACGTAGGAGTAGGCCTGCTCGATCCCCCTCAGGTAGCCCTTGCGGAAGATCTCGCGCGTGAGGCGAGGGAAGCCGTCAAGCGTCTGCGTTGCGACGAACTCGAGGAACTCATCCAGGTTGCCCCAGGTGCTCTCCACGATCGTCCGCGCTGGCGAGCCGGCGGTGACGTCCTCGGGGTAGCGGAGGACCTGGTAGGCCCGCGGCGAGACCGCGCCCGTCGTGGTCCCCTCGTCCGCCGCGGCGGTCTCCTTGTGATCGACCCGGATCTCCGCGGCTGGAAGGAAGAGGCAGCGAACCGCCGCCGGCCGCTCCATTCGCCGATCCTGCTCCTCGAAGAGCGGGCCGCCGACGATCCGCGGGAGGCCTCGCGCCCCGCGGAGCCTTGTGCCAGAGACCCCGGCCACGCCGAGGAGCTCGCGCTCGCCGCCGTTGAGTCGGTCGATCAAGACGATCTGGCCGCTGGGCCGGACGAAGAGTCCGATCCTTCCGCCGAGCTGGGTGAGCACGGTGGCGAGGGCGACGCCTGGAAGCGCCGCAATCTGCAGGTCCTGGATCTCGGGCAGGCGAACCTTCCCGCTTAGGACGCCGTCTCGATCGACCCACTCGCCGGGGACCAGGTCATCAAGGATGGAGGTCAAGATCTCCGCTGCAGTCCACGGGTTCCCGTTGTTCAGGCTCCAGGGCTGGTAGGAGAGAACGTCGACGATCTCGCGGACGGCGAGCGGCTGCTCTGCGTTGCCGAGCCGCTTCCGCCCTCCGCTCTTGCGCGGGACGTTGTAGCGCCTAACGAGGGCCGGGCCGTATTCCCAGACGTGCCGCCTGTCGACGAGGGTCAGCTCGCGCAGGTGAGGCGACGAGGTTGGGCTAGTGCCCATGATCGTGAGTTTCTCGAAGGTCTTCCGCTTCTCGCCGGCGACCCCCTCGAGCTTGGACTCGTGGCGCTTGGCGCCGGCGAAGAGCCGCTCTGCCTGCTCCACGGGCAGAACCAGCGTCATGGTGTAGGCGTCGACGCCGTCAATCAGCGGCCAGTCGACGCCGGCATCGACGCTCAGGAGCTCACCATCCAGTTTGGCCTGGAGGAGCACTAGCGCTGCCTAGTCGTGTTCTGGGCGGGTTGTGCGTTGCCTCCGCCCTGGCCGACGCCGAAGATGTATCGGGTCGTGCGGGTCGTGCGCTTCTCCTCGACGTCGAACTGGTGAGGGTGGATCCCCCGGACGCCAGGGCGCCGCCCGTGCTGAGTCGTGAGCGGGACGGCGACCATTTGGCCCGCCGCGGGCTGAGTAGCCCCAGACGCGCCAGCAGCTCCGCCGCCGCCGCCCGCGCCCCGGAACAGCCCGCCAGCCTGGCCCGGGCCAGCGGCCTCAGGCCCGAGGAAGCTCAGGAAGGACTCGCCAGGCGAGGAGATCGCGCCGACCCCGAAGAGGTTCGCGAACGGGTTGTTAGCCGCCGGCTGAGCGCCGAACCCACCGACCGCGCCCGCGGGACGCAGCGAGGAGCCCGACCCGATCGTGACGCGGGTGAGGGTCTCGGTGAAGGTGACCTCCTTCGGCCCCGACCAGACGTAGGCCGGGGTCGGGTCCTCGGACTCGATCGGAACGTCCGACTCGGACCAGACGTCGGCGAAGATCGCGCCGTGGCCGACGTCCAGAGTCTCCTCGCGGATCAACTCGAGCAGCGTCCCACCGCCGTCGGTGACTGCGACCAGCGTGGCCGTGATCACGTTGTCCGTCCGGTCGAGCTCGGGGTCGTCGCCGATCAGGGCAAAGAAGTTCCCGGGCGCGGAAAGCTTCATGTTCGCGATGATCCAAGGTTGGATCTCGGTCTCGTAGAGCGCTTTGAGGCCCGTCGTCTGTGTATGGCGAATCTCGGCCTTATAGCTCGCGGTCATGGTCGCGAGGCTGCGCGCGTCTGCAGAGCCCTGCGACTCCGAGATCCCCCGGCGGATCCGGAGCTCGACGTCGCCGAATCGAGCGTCGTTGACGGTGGCCGCGACGTCGCCGAAGAGGTGTTCGCGATACTCCAGGACGTAGGTGGCTATTTGGTCGTTCGTGGACACTCCGAGCAGGTCGGAGCGGACTAGCTTCCACTCGCCTCCGAGGATCGACAGGAGCGAGGTCGCCTTGGCTGCGATCTTGATGCCGGCCTGATTGCTCGCTGCGCTCCCGTTTACCGCCGTATATTCGCCCGTGATCGTCAGCGTCTTGCGCTCGTTCGCGCCTTTGGCGAGGTCATATTCCTCACGCCGGACGCCGTCCAGGACTGCGTGCGGCGGGAGGTCCCCGTAGATCCGAACCGCGTAGAGCCGCGAGAGGGCCGTGTCTAGCTGCTCGTCGCCGGACTTGTCAATCTCGGACCTGATCTCCAGCCCCGTCGCGTCGCTGTGTCGCAGGCGGAGGAGGATCGCGTCCGGGACTACGCCATCCGGATCCACCCAGGTAACGGTCAGCTCCTGCCCGGGGCGGGTGTAGTGGTTCTCCAGGGCGGCCGCGGCGGCGGCGAAGTCAGCGGGGTCCTCGGTCGGGCAAGTCAGAAGCAGATCGAACCGGACCTCGAAATCTTCGTAGCCCTTCCTGATCCGGTGCAGGTTGACCAGGGTCATGGTGCAGTTGCTGACCGTGCCCGAGACGACTGAGCTTCCGTAGGTGACCTCCAGGTTGCGCGGGTCGGTCATCTAGAGACCTCCCCTGGCGACCCTGGAGAGGGTGTCTCCGCCGATCTTCCCGTAGGACTTGATGAGGCTTTGCCCCTCTCGGCGCGCCTGCCGCTGCTCCTCGAGCGCCCGCTTTCGGCCGATTGGCGCAGCGGCGAACCCGGCTTGGACCCCCTCGCTCTCGAGGCCGCTAAGGAGGAAGGGATTGGCCACGTTCTGCGCAGCCCCGAGGAGGCCCTGGATCTGTGCGGCGATCGACGTGACGCCTGTAATCTTCTCACTGAGACCTCGGAGCACTCCGCCGATGCTGGTCAGGCCGAGCTCGTCGAACTTCTGCCCGATCACGCCGGAAACGACCTCGGCGACCTGGGTGGCGACGACTGCTCCGGCTGCGATCGCAGCTCCCTTCGCCGCAGCTCCGCCGAACCCGCCACCGCTGCTCCCGCCCGATCGCTTGACCGCACCCTTGCGCTTCCCCGAGCGGGTCGCGTCGTCGAGTTTGTCCGCCTCCTCGCGGACGTCCTCCAACTTGCCGTCGAGGTCGTCAAGGCGTCGCTCTGCCTCGTCCTTGTCGAGGACGATCCGGATGGTTTCTTCGGTCATGCGAGCACCACCGTCACGCTGTCGGCCGCCGAGTAGCGGTCAGGAGAGCCTTGCTCGATCTCGTCGTATCCGACAAAGAGGCTGTAGGAGTAGGCCCCAGCGCCCCCGGGGCTGTCGCTGAGCGACTCTGCGTCCGAGGCGACGGTGACGTCCGTCCCGTCCGTGACGGTGGCAGGGGCCGTGCTGCCCGAAGCGCGTCGCAGGACGAGGTCGCTCCGATCGAAGCGGTCGGCGGGGTTCTCCCAGGTCAGACTCGCGACCTGCGAGCCGGCGTCAGAAGCCGCGAGGCGGGAGGCCTCGGGGTAGACGCGCCCAGCGGTCAGCCAGGCCTCGAACTCGTAGACGCGAAAGGCCAGATACCCGAAGTCCTTGTCCGAGGAGGCCGCGGCGGCGCTCGCAGCGTCGAGCCTCAGGCCGATCCCCTGAGCGCGGGCCATGGCGGAGAGCTCCGAGAACACGACCTCCTCGAGCTCGAGCAATCCGCGGCCGCCAGATCCGCCCTGGCCGCTCGCGCGCGTCCCACCGATCAGGGAGACCTCGCCCGTGTAGTCACCTCGGACCTGCTGAGTCAGTTCGAGCTCCAGGCGCTGAACGACGAGCGATTCCTCCTCTTCGTCGACCTGGAGCGCGAGGGGGCTGAGGCGGACGAGCGGGAACTGGACTGACGGACGCTGCTCCCGGTCGAAGCCGGCGGAGATGACGACGCCGCCGAACACTCGCTCGGCCGGTGAGTCCGCCCAGGTCGCGGCCTCTAGGGTCGCCTGGATCTGCCGTAGCGCCTGCCAGGTGTTCATGCGTCGAGTCCCTTGACGAGGTCGGCGGTGAACTCGTCCAGCTCGCGCTCGATTATCGACTGCCCCCCGTCGAGCTCCGCCGCGACCTCGGCCTCCCGGCCGCTGATGGCGGCGGCGAAGTCGAGCATGTTTCGGAGGCGCTCCTGACGAGCGGCGCGGGCGTAGAGCTCGCGCTCCAGGGCAGAGAACCCGGCGAGGTCTTGGAGCGTCACGGTTGCTCCGGAGCGCGCGACGAGGCGCGCGCCGTCGAAGAGCACGCGGCGAAAGCGCTCGCGGATCTCTGGATCGTCGGGCAGGTTCTCGTCGTGGATCCCGAGGGCTAGGACGTCGGCGAGTCTCATGCTGCCGGGTCCACGAGGTCCTCGAGTGGACCAATCTGGTAGGCAGCGCCGACCGCTGCGCTGTAGCGCTTCGCGAGGAATCCCGCGAGGACGATCCGCTCGGCCTTCTTGCTGTTCTCGATCTCGCGCGGAGCCTGGATCATGGGGACCGCCTTCGGGAAGTAGACGGCGGGGTGGCGCGGGTCGATCGGGGAGAAGAGGAGCTGAACGGATCGATTGACCGACCTCAGGACGCCTTCGCCTCGGGCGCCAGGGTGGACCACCCGCCGCTCGCCGCTCGTGGCGCCTAGGGTCGTGTTCTTGAACACGGTCGAGATCGCCGTCGGGTTTGCGCCGCGAAGGGCCATGGTCAGGACGCAGCGCTCTCCGGCCTCGAGCACGTCGAGGATTTCAACGCTCATGCCCCAGTCTTCGCAGCGGACGGGAGCGAATGCCTCGGAGTGGATCAAGCGGACCGACTGGACCAGGCCGAGGTGCGTTCCGTCGTGAGGGAAGGCGGCGGAGAAGTCGAGGCCGCTCGCAGCCACAACGATCCGGCCCGGGACCTTGAGCGCGGTCCTTGCGTCTGCGGTGGACACTAGGAGCCCCTGTCGGTGATGTAGTCGGAGACCAGGAGGCGAATCGCCTCTTGATCCTGCGAGGTGACAGCCAAGAAGGGCCGAGGCCGGACCTGGATATCGAAGGTGGGGCGCGAGAAGAGCCAGCCGAGGGCCCCGCGCTGCTCGGGTCGATCCTTGAGGAAGTCGTAGAGGTTTCGTCGTCCGGTTGGCGTCAAGGTGACGCGCTGGACCCCGCCCCGCTGTTGAATCTCAGCGTAGGGGAGCGCGGAGCCTACGATCACCTCGCGCTTGCCCCGGACGCGCCAGGAGATCGACTGCCTGAGTCGGCCCGTGTCGGTGAGGGCTGGGCGGCCCGTGAAGCGTCGCGACGGGACGGTCGCGCCGCGGTTGAGGTCGCGCACGATCCCGGGGACGTTGGGCGTCATGCGAGCCGGCCAGCGCTCGCCGCCTCGGCCTTGCTCGCGGAACGCCTTCTGGGCCTGGGACGTGAGATAGGCCCCGATCCCGTCGAGGACGGGCCCGGGGTCTCGGAGTTTCCCGCGCAAGCGAACGCCTGCGCCCTTCTCGATCACCAGGAAGCGCTTAGCCACGGTCTAGGATCACGTCCGCCCAGGCGTCGCGATCGTTGTCCGGGTCGCGCTCCGGCAGGTCCTCGTCGTAGGTAAGCGGCGAGAGGGTCTGAGGCAGGAGCGGCATGTCGGCGCCAGCGAGGCGAGCGAGGCGAGCCGTCTCGCGTTGCCAGCGGCTCCTGTGCTTGTCGAGGCTCGCGCCCTCGGCTCCGGCGTAGCTCTCGAGGTGGTAGATCACTCCCCAGATCGCAGCGGAGACGTGAGCCGCGTCGGTGAGGACGAAGGTTGTCCCGACCTCGAGCTCGAACTCCGCGACGGCGTCGGCCGCGGCGTAGCCGAGAATGGTCGTGTTGATCGAACTCGCCGAGCGGCTGCCCTGGTTCGTGAGCTGCTTGAGTCGCTCCGCGGGAAAGCGAGCCGTGACCTCGTCCGCGAGAGCCATTAGGAGGGGTCCGAGATCGAAGGGGCGCCCTGAATCGTCGCGGTGGAGCTCAGGGGGCCCTCGCTGGTGAAGGCGGAGCCCGCGACCGTGATGACGGTCGCGGTGACCGCCGTGATGACCTTGGTCCCGTTGTTGTTGCTGGTCCCTGCGATCGTGAGCGTCTGCCCGACCTCGAAGTCGTCGGAGTCCAGGTCGCCCGTGCTGAGCGTGAGCGTCTGTCCCGAGAATGTGAACGTCCGGCCGCCGGCCGCCGTGATCTCCGTCGAGGTCTTGACGCTGGGCAGGTAAAGGCCGAATCCGTAGACGAGCTGGCGCTGGATCTTCGAGTCGCTCGAGACCGACGAGGTCGCGGTGATCGAATCGTCCAGGGCGTGGGGAGTGGTCCCAGCGGGGAGGAAATACCAAAGCCCGTCGAAGACATTCATGGGCCCGTGGTAGGGGTTGCTGAGCGCCAGCGTCCCCGTCGTCCTGTTGGCGAAAACGAACGAAATCTCGGAATCCGTGCCCAGCCAGGTCTTAGGCCAGAGCCCCGCGTCCTTGTCGAGCTCTACCCAGTTCCAGCCCGCCGAGAGCGTTGTTACATCGATCGTCTTGGACGTGTTGCCCTGATTGATCGTTAGGTCGCCGTCGCAGGAGAAAAGTCTCTGAAGCCATATTCCGGTGATATCGGGCGAGTTGAGGTTTACGGTCATGTTGCTGACCGAGAGCTTTTGCCGGATCGCGTTGTCTGCCGCGAAGCGAATCACGGTGGGAGTCGTGACGCCCGGGAGCGACTGAGCGATCGTGTCGACGTCAAGTTGAAGAGCTGTGATGTCGTCAACGACCCAGTTCGTCAGCTCGTCGTTGGCGACGCCAGTCGAGGGGGTCGAGGTGACCGGCGCTGTCGCAAACGAATACTGGCTGAAGGCCGAATTGAGCAAGCGCGAATTGAGCGCGCTGGCGACCGTGATCGTGAGCCCAGCCCCGGAGCCGAGGACGTTGAGGATATCCGTGCCCTTGGCCGAGCCCTCGAGGGAGAAGATCTCAGCGAAGCGGCGCGCGCCAGAGCCCCCGGTCCGGACGCATTTCAGGGTCCGCTTCTCAAGGTAGGTGGCCTCGAGGCGGAACCCGTTCTCGTCGACCGTGAGGCGGCTCAGCTCGCCCTTCGAGCTCCCGAACGTGGTCCAGGTCCCGTAGGTGATATTGCGCGAGAGAATCGTGACCGAGTTGGTGATGAAGTGGTCGTAGAGGTGCCCGAGGCAGCGGATCGGATCGGTGTCCGGCTTGAGCGTGATCTCTGTCGAGTAGTCCACGATGGACGCGGACATGAGGAGCTGAGCGGAGGCGACCGCCTGGGCGACGCGAGAGCGAACCACTGAGGCCGCCGCCAGCTTCAGCTTCGACAGAGGGCCCTCGGTGGCGGCAACGATGGCCGCCTCGTCGGCGGGGGCCGTCTGCGTGCTAAAGAGGTTGTCCAGCATGGCCACGGCCAGCTTGAGCTGACTCTGGGCTGAGCTCTCGGTGATCGCCACGGGCTAGGCCCCTTACTTCGCTGGGGAGGCCTTGGCCTTGGCGCGGGCTTCGCGCTTGCGCTTGGCGTCGGCTGCCTTCTTGTCCTCGGAGGTCTCGGGCGCGCTGTCCTTGGCGGTCGGGGCCTCGTCCTCGTCGGCGAGCGTCGGGACCTTCGGCTCTTCGTAGTCGCTCGCGCTGGTCGGCTCGAGGTAGACGTAGCTGGCGACGGGGGTGTCCCCCTCGAGCGCCTTGTAGCCGGGGGCCTTCATGCTGTGGAGTTTGGCGCGGGGGTTCTTGCCGCCGGACCAGCGAAAGAACTTGTGTTTGGCGGCGGCCTTGATCGCCTTGATCTGCTCGGGCTCGAGCTCGCGGACGACGCCGCGGATGTCGCTTCGGCGCGTGTCCAGGCCGGAGCCGGAGACGCTCTGAGTCAGCTTCGGGAAGTCGAGCCCCGCGAGGTAGACGACGTCCGCGGGGCAGTCCTTCGTGAGACCGCAGCGGTAAAGAGTGGCAGTGGCGCTCATTGGACGCCCTTTCGTGGTGTCGCAAGAGGACCCGGGACCGAGTCAATGACCTCGGCCCCGGGCCTCTCACTTGGGATCGGGGAGGGAGCCCCGGGGGAATGGACTAGTTGTTGACCAGGACGGCGCCGTAGGCCGGGCCCACGCCGTAGCCCGCGCGCATGTCGGCGACGACCGCCGAGCGGAAGTTGCGCCGCGCGTGGGGGCTGTTGTTGCGGTTGTCCTCGATCACGCGGATCTGCTGGCGAATCTGCTCGAAGACCGGCTTAGGGACGGTCGGCGAGTCGATGTGAATCGACCAATCGTTGTCGGTCCGACGCTGAGTCAGCCAGAGGTTGACGTTCAGGTTGCCGCTGCGGATGTTGTTCGTCACGCCGGCGGCGGCGACGTTCTCGGTCGCCCCGACGTTCTGGATCACGTGGACCGTGGTCTCCTGCTTGAAGGCCTCCGTGAACTTCTCCGAGGCGCTGCGGGGAGCGATCACGGTGATGGTCCCGTCGAGCTCGTCCTCCAGGAGGGGCTCGCCCTCGGTGTCGGTGAAGAGGCCGAAGCGGGTCATAGCCGACCAGAAGTCGGTGCGAATCGCGGCCGAGGAGCCGACGCCCGTCCCGGTGATGATGTTCCCGCCACTGACGCCGAAGCGATCAGCGCCGCCGGCCGTCGCGGCGAAGAGGGCCGCGCCGTCGGGAGCGTTCGGGACCGTCTCGAGAAGCGAGGGGTTGGCCGCGGCGAGCAGGATCTGGAAGAAGATCCGCTCCGAGAGGATCCCGGCCTTCATGGCGATCTGGCGAGCGCGCTCGAGGAAGCCCCCGAGCTGCATATCCTCGACGTCGTCGTTATGCCAGCCGATCGCCTTGCTGAAGCGGTGATTGACGCACGAGAAGGCGCGGCTGAGGATCTCGTCCTCGGACATTTCGTCGCCGCGGTCCTGGCGCTCCAGGCCGGGAGTCGACTCGTGATAGCCGTAATACTCCTCGCGAAGCGTGGAGCTCAGGCCGAGGCGCATGACCCGCTGGAGGTTGACCGAGGCCTTGGCGGCACCCGAGTAGGTGTTGACGAACTCCGACCGAACGGCGCGGAGGAGATCTGAGCTTGTGAGCGGCATGGGTGCTCCTTAGGCGCCGGGGAGGCGTTCGATGAGTGCGAAGATCCGGACGCGGCCGGCGGTCTGAGTGCCGCCCGCGCTGGCGACCTCGACATCCACCACGTCTCCGTCATGGAAGACGTTGGCGTCGGTGATCGCGGCGGCGTCTAGGATCGTGCCAGCGGTCCCGCCGGCGGCGGTCGACACGACCAGCGTTCCGCCGGTGAGGTTCGTCCCGCCGATCTCGAGGTTCACCGTCGCGGTTCCGCTCGCGCCCGTGAAGGGGGTCTCGACGGCGCCGTGCAGGCTGATGAACTTGCCGGCGAAGGGCATGACCAGGCCGGTGAGAATGTCCCCGTCGTTCAGGTCGGTGTTGTCGTAGGTGCCGAGCGGGAAGAACTCGCGCTCGCCGACCTTGCGGAGGTGGTGCGGCAAGCCGAAGAGGAGGACGTCGCAGCTCGTGCTGGTGATCCAGCGAGCGATCACGCCGACAGCCTCGGCGTCGTCCGCGGGGCGGGTCAGCGTCAGCGTGGCGTTGTCGGTCGCAAATACCGGCTTCCACTGGTCGGTGATCGCCGAGGCTCCGGCGACGGTGACCGCCTTGAGGATCTCGGGGACCAGGCTCACGCCGACCTTGGGCGGGGGCGTGCCGGACGAGTCGCCGGCCGCCGAGGAGAGGCCGCCGGGGTTGGCGGCGACTCCGCCGAAGATCATGCCGGCCTCGTCCTCGTAGTTGGCGGCGTCGCCTTGGGACGTGGCGTGTTCGGGACCACGAAGGCCGACGAAGCGCCCGTGGTAGAGCGTCTGGCTGTCGGCGATCTGGACCGCCAGCGAGGCGGGATCCGGGGTCTTCTTGGTCGTGGCGGGGGACGTCGCAGCGGTCATGGCTTACGCCTCCGGGTTGAAGTTGGCGGCGATGTATTCGGGGAGGGTCGTGGTCATGGCCCCCTCCGGCATGGCCTTGTAGGAGCGTTCGAGGTCGCGAGCGCGCTGGAGCGCCTCGGGCCCCCGGGCCGCATACTTCGTGACCTCGGGGGAGTCCACGACGGACGCGCGGGCCTCTCCTCCCCAGTGGGGCGGGGGGACTGCGGGGCCCGAGTCGCGGAGCGCCTGGGCGTAGGCGAGACCAGCGGCCTCGCCGCTCTTGGCGGTGACGGCCTCGAACTTCTGGACCTGCTTGTCGGTGAAGCCCTCGGCGATCAGCTTCGCGCCCTCGCGGGCTACGCGGGCGTCGACCTGCGACGCGGCGTAGGCGGCCTCGAGTTTGGCGAGCCGGCCGAAGATCGCGTCCGTCTGGCCTGCGCGAGCGGCGGCGGCGACGGGGTCAGCGACGGGCGCGGCTGAGGCGACCGGGGCGGCGGCGGGAGCTGCGCTCTCGACCGGGCCGGGCCCTTGCGCGGGCGGGTCGTCCTCGGCGGATCCCTCGCTGTTGATCATGTCGACGATGCCCATGAGGGCCTCGGCTACGCGGCCGAGGAGCGGCGTGTCGGCGCTCTTGGCCTCGTCCTTGTCGTCGTCGGGCTTGCCTTGCGGGTCCATAGGGGACGCCTCCGAGTAGTTGAAGAGGACCGCGGACGCGGCCCCAGCGGCGCAGAACGCCAAAGCCGCCTCGGGCTTGCCCGGGCGAGTGGTCGTGACGTCCGCGCCCTCGGCCACGCGCAAGAGCGGGTAGCGGAAGAACGGGACTTCGTGGTCGAGGAAAGCGAGGGAGTCGATCTCGCCGGAGCTCACGTCGAGGATCTCGGCGGAGCGGTAGGAGAGCTTTCCGGCGCGGATCTCCTGGTAGATCCCCTCGGGGACTCCGACCAGGTCAGCGAAGAGCGTCGGCGTCTCGCGGCCACCGATCCGGAGCGCGCCCAGGCGCTGAAAGCGGACGTGACCGGCGGCGACGACCTCAGAGCCCTCGCCGTGGTGGCGGACGTGGGCCGGGTGCATGTAGCCCTCGGCGTGCCTGACCTTCGCGTGCGCGAGGGCGTTCCCGAGCCACTTCGCGTCGCACTCCCAGGTCTTGCCGGAGGCGAGCGTGCGCGAGTGCGAGGAGAAGACGGGGACGTCATAGATCGTCCAGGTCCCGTCGGGTGCCTTCTCGCTGCGGTAGTTGGTCGGGTTGAGCTTCACTCCCCGGAAGCTAGGCAGGTCTGGACGGGCCGGCGACGTCTACTTTGTGCACGGGAGGGGAGCTGATGGAGCGACCCCGAGGGAAGAACGCGGAGCTTCTGAGCTTTCGCCTGCCGACGTCCGTCGCTGACGCGCTGCTAGAGCGTGCCGCTGCGGAGGACCGGCCGCTGAGCTACGTGCTGCGTGAGATAGTGACCGGGAGGCGGGAGCCTGTCTCGGTCAGCGAAGGGGAGCGGCATGGGGTCGAGGGGATCAGCGAAGAATAGCGGGAAGGTCCACATGAGACTCTTCGGGGGTCCCGGCCACTGGTCAAATCACCCATGCGGCAAGGGCTTCCCGCCCGAGGCCCGAGAGACGCGAACCACGCACGACTGGGACAAGGTCACGTGCAAGGCGTGCCTGAAGTCGAGGCGGTCATGAGCCACGTCCTCGACGTAATCTTGTGCGTGAGCATCATGGAGGACGAGACGAGCGCGCTCTCCGACATGAACAGCAGAATCGCCCGGATCATGGATAGGCCCGACCTGGTCGCCCTGAATGCCGTGGACGAGGCTTCGGGAGGGAACAAGGCGATGCAGTGCTGCCTGTGGGCCGGCGCGATCAACCACATGGACCCCGCCGCCATGATCCGGATCTTCCAGGGCTTCCCCTGGCGAGATCCCGAGGGGACAACCCTGGTGATCCAGCGCGAGCAGGGCGACAGCTTCGAGGTGTATCGGGTGCCCGTTCGTGGGCCCTCCCCCTGTGGGTGCGACCTGGTCCACGGGCCTCGCGGCGTCTGCGCCGAGCTCCAGGGTGACCTCGGCCTTTGCTCCTGCGCTTGCCACGGGCCCGCCAACCCTTCCGAGGCGGCAAGGCCGCTTGGCTACCCAGATCAGATTCGATTCAGCCTCGCGCGCGCTCTGTTCGACTCACTCTCCGGGCCGGCGCGGTTGCGGTTCATGCGGGAGTCTGTCTAGACCGCTCCTCCGCCCGCGACGAATCCGGCGTCCGCTGAGGCCCCCGCCGGGATAGCGGCCCGGCCGGTCATGTTGCCAGCGGCGTCCGCCAGGCCCTCCATGCGCAGCTCGACCGTGGGCACCATTTCCAGCGAGCACCGACAGCGGTAGCCAAGCGGAGGCGCGAGCTGTTTCCAGACCGGGTCGTCGAAGTGGGCGACCAGCCCGTCCGCGGCCTGATGGTTGTGCCGGACGTCCTCGTCTCCGGCGGACGTGAAGCGCCAGCCCGCGACGCTCCGCCGAATCGCGGGGTCCTGCGCCTGCGCTCGCCGGCCGCGCGCGTAGCTCGAGGCGCTGAGCGTGCGGAAGACCGTGTCCGCGTAGGCGCGGGTGAAGCCGGCCGGGTCGATACCAGCGGCCTCGGCCTCGGCAGGTGAAGCGGTGCGGAGGGCTTGGAGGATCCGGTTTTCGACGAGCTCCTGCGACGTGCCTCGGCGGATCGCCGTGTCGACCGTCTTCTGGACGTGCTCGGCGATCCGCTCGGAGGCCGCGCGAGCTGCGGCGAAGCCCCCGTCTATGTAGGTCGCTTGGGTCGCTTCCCAGCCTGGCGCCAGGCGAGGCTCGCGCTCGATCAGGTCGGCGACGGCCTCGCGGAAGCCGACCGGGGGCAGGAAAAAGATCCCGGGGCGCTTGACCGCGTAGGCCGCGCCCTCGCCTCCGGTGATCGCGTCGAGTTCTAGGAGGATCCGGCGACGCCCGAGGAGGTCCGCGCCGGCCGCGACCTGCCCGAGGAGATCGCCCAGGCGCTCCATGAGCCGGTCTCGCTTCGCCCAATCGCCCCGGAGGCGCGCGACCTCGACCTGGCCGAGGAGCCCCGAGAGCTCCGCCGTGGACGTGGCGTGGAGCTGGTCCAGTTCGTCTATGGGCGCCTTAGCCACGGCTGGGAGCCTCGACGCGCGCGCGCGCTTGGTCCAGCGTCAGCCGCGCGTTGGCCAGCTCGGCCAGGCGCTTGAGCGATCCGGACAGCCGCGCGAGCTGAGTCCGCGAAGGTGATCCGTGGACGATGTAGCTCTCGATTGCGTAGCGCTCGCCCCCGAGGGGCTCTGGGTCGTTGAGCCCGAAAGCCGCCGCCTGGGCCGCCGTCTGGGCATCGACGTCGTCGCCAGCCACTAGAGCGCCGCGATCAGCAGAGGCAGAGCCGCCAAAGCGATCTCGCCGAGGTCCTCGAGCAGATCGGCCAGGAACTCCAGGCGCGCGGCCCGAGCCTCGGCGGCGGCGATCTCGCTCGCGGTCACCAGGCGGAAGGCCTTGCGGCGCGCCTTGTAGGCCAGCTCACGGACGCCCTCGGGGTATCCGGCGTCGGCGGCCTCCCAGCCCGTGGACAGGAGCGCGCCGAGCTCGTCGGCTGCGATCTCGCCCAGCTGGGGAGCGGCGTAGCGGATTCGCTCGAGGCCTCCGATCAGCAGGCCCTCTGGCCCCTTCGGGGAGCGCAGAGCGCTCTCGACGGCGCCGGGCTCGTCGAGGACCACGCGCTGAGCCTCGGAGGCCGCGCGCGCCAGGAGGTCACCGAGCGACTCGCCGGCGACGGACTTGATCCCGCGGGCCTTGGCCTCCTCGACTTTGGCGGCGAGCTTCGCCCTGGCGTAGGCGTTGGCCTCGCTCACTTGGCCCCGCCCGTCGCGCGCTCGATCACCTCGGCCGAGGGCTTGTCCCCGCCGAGTCGCCAGGCCTGGACCTCGAAGGCGTCGGCCGCGTCGACCATCCAGCCGCGGGCTTGCTCGAGCGTCAACTGTGGCTCGGCCGCTTCGAGGCGAAGGATCTCCGCGTGCCGAAGAGCTGCCGCGCGTGTGGCCCCGTTGCAGCCGGCGAGCGCCAGGAGGACGCAGGCGAGGAGGAGGCTCAGGATCGGGCAACAGCGCCTGGCCGCCTCGCGGGCCTTGCGGCGTGCCTCGGGCGGAGACACAAGCACGATGCGAGGCTCGCCGGGCGTCACTTGGCACCCCCCGAACTCGCGGCCTTCTTAACGCTTCCGCGCTGGACGATGTAGGCGATCACGACGGCGGCCACGATCCCGAGGGCGATCAGCTTCGCGGTCTCGCTGACGTCGCCCAGGACGCCGAGCGCGCCGCCAGCCAGCGACACGAAGAGCGCGGCGAAGAACTCGGTGGACTTGGCGCCGGGCTTGGGCTCGCCGGGCGGAGGGCTTCCGATCGGCGAGCCGTTGGCCGTGAGGGTGGGTTCCATAGGTGCTTCCTTCATTGCGGGAGCTAGAGGCCGAGGCCGGCCAGTGGGTTTGCGGGGTCAGCGCCGGCGGGGATCGCGACGGGCTCGATGACGGCCTCGTCCTCGCCGGGGATCGTGAAGCCGGTCTTGCTGTAGACCTCCGAGGACAGCAGCGGGACGCCAGCCCCGAGGAGGGTCGCGACGACGGTGCTAGCGACGGTCGGATCGTCTTGCTTCTGTTGGCCGATCTTGAGCGAGGGCATAGCGGCGCCCGGCGCGAGGTCTTGGATCTGCCAGCGGTTCTGCCGCCAGACCGCCCCGACCAGGTCACGCGTGAGGACCTCGGCCAAGCCGTCGCGGTCCGCCTGCGACAGGCTCTCCGTCGAGGTCGCGTGCTCCTTGGCCTTCGCGTTGGAGCCGACCTCTCCGAGGCTCTGCATGGTCGCCAGCGTCGAGCCGAGGACCGCCATCACCATGTTGGTGTCGAGGTAGCCGATCGCGTCCGTGAGGATCGCCCAGCCTTCCCCGATCCCGTTGACGAACGTGAACTCGTCTTCCTTGTCGATCGCGATGGCGTCGTCCGTCCGGTGCTTGGCGTAGGACTGGAGCGCCGCCGTCGCGCGAGTCTGCGCGCCCCGCGAGGGACCTCCTCGAGGCTTCGCCGGCTGGTCTGCGTTCGCGACTTTGAAGACCGCGAAGCCGTTGGAGAAGCGCTCGCAGGCCCGGCCCATGCGCTGCATGGACTGCGACTTGAGCGCCTGGAAGCGGTAGAGCGTCCCGAGGAGACCCTGGCCGTAGCCGAGCGATTCCTCGGTGTCGTCGAAGGTCGCCCGGCAGAACCACTCCGGGTGCTCCAACGGCTCCCAGTCCTGACGCTCCGCTGACCAGAACTCCCAGGAGATCCGGCCGCGCTCGCGAACAAGGCGAAAGCGGAGGCGGGAGACGTTCTTCAATCGCCGAGGGACCCACCACTGACCAGGGATCCCAGCGATCCGCTCGAAGCCGCGCGCGCCCTCGATGAACTCGTAGGAGCTCCCGCGGAAGATCGAATCGCCGAGGCGGATCCGCGCGTCCGTGAACCCGAAGATCTTGTCCAAGAGCGCCTTGACGATCTCGGCCGCCTTGGCGTCCGCGGGTGACTCCTCCGAGGCCGGCTCTATCCGCCACTCCCGGCCAGCCGCGAGCAGCTTGCGGAACCGGATCGCGTGAGCGACCACTGGGTCCCGCGAGACCTTGGCGTAGACGAGAGGATCCTGGCCAAGCTCGTAGCTTGGGTCATGGATCCAGTGCTGACCGTGGAGCGCGTTAGCCAACCCCCGGTTGTAGCGGTCCTGAGCCTCCGCCGACCTGTGCGCGTCCTCGAGAGGAGAATGCGCCACTAGAGGACGGCCCCGTGAGCCTCGGAGGCGCAGAGCGTGACGTTAGCGCCGTCGTCAACGATCGACAGGACGTAGGCGCGCCCCTGCTTGGCCTCAAACGCGAAGTTTGTCGGGGCGTTGGCGACGAGGGAGTCCCCGTTGTTGAGGTAGCCGATCGCGTCCGTCCCCTGCTTAAGCCCGAGCCGCGCGGCGGCCGTGAACTTGCACGTGCCGCGGATCACGCAGTCCTGCGTCGGCGTGATCGTGGCGATCGTGGCCCCGTCGCTGAGGGCCTCGGTCAGCACGTCCGCGACGTTGATGGTTCCGCCTGCGCTCATAGGTCGCTCCTTGTTTTCCGGACCCTAGAAGAGCGGCCCGTCCGGCATTCGCAGGCTGTCCGGGTCTGCGTCGTCGTCCTCCCACTCGTCGACCTCGGCCCCGGCCTCGTCCTCGATCCCGTAGACGATCCCTCCCGCGCCGAGGTCGAGCACGATCTGGACGGCGTAGCTCAGCACGTCGACTTGGTCGTCATGCGCGCCGCCCGGGAAGGACATGAGCTCGCGCTGGAACGCGTCCCACCACTCGGCGCGCCCGTCGAATAGCACGGTCCCGGCCTCGAGTTCGGCCGTCGCCGGGAGCGCGCGGGCTTCCTTGTTCTTGTCGGCTCGCAGCTCGCGGACGGGGAGCCCCTTCTTGCGAGCGTTCTGCACGAGCGACAGCTGGAAGCCGGCCGCCTCGATCCAGACGACCACGGATCCCCAGCGCTCCATTTGCGACTCGATCAGGGGAATGATCCCGGGGCCCCCCGTCTTCTCGCGGGCGACGCCGAGCAGGAAGAGGCAGCCGTCCGGCGCCAGGCCGAAGGTGCCGACGACGAGGTAGTCCGCGCCTTCCTTCTGCGAGGTCGCGAGGTCCACGACGCTGAACACGGTCAGCGAGCTGAGGCGGATCGACCTGGGCGGGTCCTCTGGCGTGGGTCGGTAGGTGACGAGGTCGCCAACCCGGGTGAAGAAGCGGAGCCACTCCGCCCGGAAGAACCCACCGTCCATGGGAGCGGGTCGCTGCTGGTAGATCGCGGCCCAGACCCAGGCGCCCTTGGACCGGCGCTTCCTCGCGAGGCGCCAGAGGGGCCAGCGCTCAGGCCAGAGCGCTTCGCCTGGTTCGCGCCCGAGCGGGTCGTTCTCCTCGGCGATCGCGGGGAGGATCACTTGGTCCCAGCGGTCTATCGCCCGGTGGATCTCCTCGTCGGTGAGGCCCTCGGTCGACTCCTCGAGCTGCTCGGCCTCGGCCTCCTCCTCGGCGGCGATCAGTCGGCCGATCAGGTCGTCCTCGTGCCAGCGGGTCGCGACGATCACGCAGGACGCGCCCGGCTCCATGCGCGTCTCTGCCGTCGAGTCCCAGAAGTCCTTGACGCCGTCGCGCCAGGGCTTGCTCATGGCCTGCTTGTCGTTTTTGCAGTAGTCGTCGACGAGCAGGAGGTGGCAGCCCTCGCCGTTGATCTGGCCGCCGATTCCGGCCGTAATCATGCCCCCGCCCGCGGTCGTCTCCCAGGCGTCCGCTGCGGACATGTCGGGGGCGAGCCGCACGCGAAGCTGGTCCTTGTGGCGGCGAATCAGGTTGCGGACTCGGCGACCCCATTTCCTGGCGAAATCGGCGCCGTGGCCTACCAGGATGATCTTGCGATCCGGCCAGCGGTCCAGATACCAGACCACGAACCACATGGACGTCAGCCAGGACTTGCCGTGGCGGACGGGCATGGACACGACGATTCGCTTGTCCTTGCCGTAGGCGGCTTCGCTGAGCTTGTCGCCCAGGAAGTCGAGGTGCCGCGCGCGCTGGTAGCGACCGCCGGAGAGGTGCTCCGCGAAGGTGACCGGGTTCGCGCGCCAGGCTTCGCTTCGGGATCTCGCGACGAGCTCGGCCAGTTTTCGCCTGGCGGACTCGTCTCCGGCTTTGGCCCGCGCTGCGATCTGCTGGAGCGCTGAGGGCACGTCCTAGGCAGGCAGGTAGTAGGGCGAGAGGACGGCGTCCACCGCGCTGGAGAAGCCCCCGGCGCGAACCAGGACGCGGTAGACCCGTCCCGTGGTGGGGAATGCTCCTGGCGCCCCAGCGCTGGCCCCCGCGCCTATGACAAGTCGATTTAGGCCCGCCGGGTCGATCCCCCCGGCTGTGCCTGCGGCGTGTTCGGTCCCGCCAGAGGAGCAGGTTCGCTGGGTTGTCGTCGCGTGAAACCCGACAGCCTTCAGCGCGGTATTCCCTGCGTCGTCGAATGCGGCCCTGAATGCGGGGGTCGCGTTGTAGACGTAGATACCTGCCTTCTCGTTCGCGTCGTCGTAGTTGAGGATTCGGTCGCTCGTGTCGGAGGCTTCGCTGTTGTAGAGGCAGACCGCAGAGGCGTTGACACTGCCCTCGTAGACGACCTCGATCGACACGCCGCCTTGGGCGGTAAGGTCGCTCAGCGAGTCGAAGAGCGACCCCGCGAAGTCAAGGTAGTTGGCGCCGTTGAAGACCGCGCAATAGCGTCCGTTGTGGACTTCTCGCGTCACCGCCCCCGTCCCGCCCTGGACGCAGGAGAGCCCGGCCTTGCGGTCTTGCGTCATGGAGTAGGCGGGGTCGAAGTCGAAGAGCACGCCCAGGCTGTCGGGCAGTTTCGGCCCCCGGCGCCGCTCGTGGCTAAAGCTCCACCCTGCGGGAGAGAAGGTCGGGGTCTGAACGAGCTGCGTCATGGCGTGACGCTAGGCTGCCGCCCCGTCCGGCCTACCCCAACACCCGCGCCAGCACCGCCTGCGTGGTGATCTCGCGCACGCGCTCTGGCGTCAGCAGCGCGGCTGCGGCTTGGAGGGCGACCTCCGGCGAGCAGCACCAGGCCCACTCCGGGAGGCCGTTGACAGCCTCGCCGCCGTTGACAGCCTCGCCGCCGTTGGCTCCCTGGGCGGCGTGCATGGCTCTGCGCCGCTCTTGCGTCGGCTCCTCCACCCAGGCTTCGGCGGCGTCGAGGACTGCCCGCGCAGGCCGCGTGTCGCACGGGAGGCCGCTGTTGGGGCAGGTGCCGTCCTCGTCGGCGCAGTCGCGGCAGAACCCACCTCGGGGCCTCAAGCACTCTCGCCCCACGGCCACGCAGGCCGCGCCGAGGAGCCAGCGGTCTGCGACGGTGTCTTGGTGCCCCAGGACCCCGTCTGGCGTTGTGCAGGTTCCGCAGTGAAGCACGTCACCGCTTAGAGGGCAGGTGTAGGGACCGTATCCGTCGCCCAGACACTCCACCTCCACCCTGCGCGCTGGCAGCTTGGCGAGGAGGCGGGCGAGGGCGTCGAGCCACTCGGCATTGTCTGGCACGAGGCCGCTTCCGTCACACGTCTCGCAGTCCCGGCAGGCACCGCAAGACATTGCGTTCGGTATTCCCTGCATAATCCCAGGGAATCGGGGATCGTTACAAGCGTCCACGTCGTCCTCGCAAATAGGCACGCACCCGCACTCACGCTCCAGCGGGGAAGTCTCCACCTCCACCAGCGCCCTAGCCTCCTCCGCGCCGAGGAAGGCCAGGAGGCGCAGCAGGTTCTCTGGGTCGGCGGGGACGCGGCCAGTGGTTCGGCACGTGCGGTGTCCCTCGGACGCCAGAGAGTCTCTCGCTATCCACCCCGTTCCGTCGCAGCCGACGCAAGCCACGTCAGGCGCGCACGGATACGCCACCTCCAGCAGCCCCGCGCGATACCGAGCCAGGAGCCCACCCCCGTCCCGCTTGGCTGCTTGGATTGCGCTATCGGTCATACGTCCTCCTTGGACTGTCCGTCGTTGATCTGCTTTGCGGAGCAGCCTGGCGGGTTCCAGAACTCGGGCCCGATCCAGAAGCAAGGCGGGCAGAACCTATCGGGCTCGTCGTCCATGCCCTCGCCGCCGCAGGCTGGACAGCGTCCCTCTCGCACCCTCTGCGCCCCCAGCGCTATGCGCGCCTCTTCGTCGCCCTGGGCTGCTTGGCGCTCGAGGTGGCGTGTTTGTGCGTCGTTCATGCCTCCACCTCCCGGTCCACGAGCGGCATAACACTGACGTCCAGGTAGGCTGGACCGCTGAGCACGATCGACCAGGCCAGCCTTCCGTGCGGCTTCCGTTCCGGCTCGTCCTGGTGCTCTGCCCCGAGAAACCCAAGCCGATCGGCTATCGCCCCAATCAGGTCCCGAGGAGGCTTTGCGTCCTCCGTCCAGGGAACCGCAACCAGGTCCAGGTCGCGCGCAAACGACCCATGTGGAGCGACCAGGTATCCGTGGTCGCGCCCGATCTCTACGACGTCCGGCAGGAGGCAGGCATACATAGCAGGGAAGACGCTTCGCGGCTTGCTCACGAGAGGTCACTCCCGCAGCAGCGACAGCGCATGTCTACGCCGTCAAGCCACCCCAGCTGCCCAGAGTAGACAGGCCCAGCCGGGTGCCCTTGGATCGCGCAGAGGAACGCCCTCAGCCAGCCGGGGTGTAGCGTCCACGTCCACAGTTCAAGCCGTGTCACGAGGGAGGCCCCCAGCAGAGCACCTTGGCGACCTTGCGGGTCACAACTGGCTTCTCCCGCAGGCTTCCCAGCGCGTGCATGTGGCGCCCTACGGCCTGGGATACGTCTTCGGCGCAGGAGACGCCGTGCCTTATGTCCCTGAGAATGCTCCTCGCCTGAACCCAGTAGTATCCGCCGTCACCGTTCCACTCGACTTCGCCTCGCTCGACCATGCGCCCCTCTAACCAAGCCAGAAGGGCGAGCATGCGAGGCTTGTCCATGGCGCCGCAGGCTATTACGCGGCATGCGGCAAACCTCTGGCGCTCTAGGAGCCTGTCCTCGTCAGGCACCAAAGGCTCAGCAGCCGCCAACGCAGGGGGATACCCCAGCCACGCAGCGAGCCGGACGTGGCGCTCGGGCACCTCCCCTGCGCGGATCCGCTCCCGCAGCAGCGCCCCAGCCGCCTCGGGGTCCAGGTCGCGCTCTAGGGCGCGGGTGCGTGTGTCTGGCGAGGTCATGGGTCCACCGGCCAGGAGGTTGTTCCGTTGTCGTGCCAAGCGCCTGTGTGACCTTCCGGGATCGCGCACGACGGCTCGCCCTCCGCGTATGGAGCGCAGCAAAGCGGGCCAAGCATCCACCACCTCCCGGCCAGGACCAAAGCCCTGCCGCTGAAATGCGTCGCCAGCACCTCTGCCTGCTCCTCCACAGGACGGGAGGCGAGGTCAGCCAGGGCCTTGCGGAGCGGGATAGCGCCGCTCACCGCAGCACCGCCCCGAGGAACCCGACCGCGAACCCCAGCACCGCCACGGCCAGAGCGGCGCAGCGGAGCCGGCCCGTGAACACGCGCCGCACCTCGGCCAGCTTTGCGCTCTGCTCGCGCTCCCATGCGTCCCTAGGCGTCATCACGCCCTCCCTTGGTCAGGTGCCAGCCCCCGCATTCCCCGCAGGCGTAGGGGCGAAGCGTCTTGCGCTTCGCTAGCTGAATCTTCTGCGAGGCGGTCCGCGCCCCGTTCTTCGTGGGCCAGCGGCTCTTGGAGCGGCAGACCTTCTGCTGGTAGGTGAGGCGAGGCGACCGGATCCAATGCGGGCGCCGCCTCGCAGACCCCGCGCTCGCTCTTAGCGGGCGGGGCCTCCTCACTCCTTCTCGCTATCGTTTCGCTTGCTTTTCGCGGTCGCCTCAGCAATGGCCCGGCCCTCTGGCGTAGACCAGAGCTCCGTCAGCAGATCGTCAACGTCCGGGCCGGACGTCTCCACGCTAGCCTCGGTGCGCTCGGTCGCCTCGCCGTGGACGAGGGCGGCTTCCTTGCTGGCCCAGATCGCGAGTTTCGTCACGTCCTGGAGGCTGACCGCCTCGACTCCCCGCGAACGAACGTCGCGGATCTTGTCGATCACCAGGGCGAGGGCTTCGCGCGAGGCGTCGATCCGCTGACGAGCTGCTAGGCGCGCGGCGTCCTCGGCGGACTCTTGCCCCACGGCGGCTAGGTGCTCGTCGTAGGCCTTGACGCGCTCGACCCAGTCGTGGGCCTTCGACCACTTCGCGACCCAGACCGGCGTCGTCTTCAGGGCCTTGGCGACCTTGCGCTGGCTTCGCTTCTCCTGATCGCGATAGCGAATGAAGGCGCGGTAGGCCTTCTCGCTCTCGCCCTCCTGGCGGGCCCAGGTCGCGCTCACGCCTGCCCCCGAATCCGCTCGTCGAGGACCTCGGCCGCCTCTTCGGTCAGGAACCAGCGCTGCGTCCTCTCGTGGTGGATGCGGAGGCCAGCCGCGAGCGCGAGGCGGCCGACGTGGCGCAGCTCGATCAGCCAGAGGTCCCGCGCCACAACGTGAATCGGGACCATGGGCCCCTCGGCGTGAGCTGCGACCGACAGCAGCTCATGGACGAGGAGCGGGTCAGGATCAGCCCCCGCCGCGAACTCGCTCGCCGACCTGCGATAGCGGTCGGCCTGAGCCGCAACCGAGACCGCTCGGGGGCCCCACTCTCGCTCCGCTGTCTCGATCCCCTCGGCAGCTTCTTCAACCAATGCGACCACGTCCTCCGCTCCATTCCGCCCTCGCTCGAGGACCTCGTCCGCCCACGCAACCGCAGCCGGTGTTAGTCGGGCGAGGACCTTCTTGGCCTGGCCCGGGTGTTCCTCCTCGATCAATTCGAACCCGACGCCACGTCGGGCCCAGCGATCGCGGAGCTTTAGCCACTGGCGCTCGTTCCGCTGGAAGCTCATGCCTGGGCGGAATTCAGCCGCCCAGCGCTCGAGCGACACGGGCCCATGGCCGAAGGCTTGGACCCACTCGAGGACGTCGAGCGCGAGGTCCCGCAAGTGCTTCGGGGCGCGCGTTTCGTCGGCGTCCCGCCAGAAGGTGGCCTGTTCCATAACGGCTCCGATCACGAGAGGTGACCCGTCCCGCGGCGCACTTGGCGCGCGGCGTTGCGAGTGCAGAGGCAGTGACGCCAGAGGCAGCGGCCGCAGTGACCGGCGCGCCTGGCGTCTCGGTCGAGCTGGAGCTCCCAGGCGGTGAACCTGGCGCGCGCCTCGGCGAGGGCTTTGGCGGCGGCGCTCATGACGAGACCCAGATCCGCGCCCCGACCTCTTCGCCAGGGTCGGCGTAGCGCTTCCGGGCGGGTGCGACGTCGACCTGGGAGTCGTCCACGTAGGCGACGCCGGTCAGGGCGTCGAGGATCGCGCGGGTGAGCTTGTCGACGTCGGGCTTGGACGTGTGTCGCTTGGGCGCGCTCGGCTTGAGCTGCCCCGCGTTGCGGCCCGTGCCTAGGTGGCCCTTCGGGCGCGGGAGGACGAACTCGACCTCGAGCGAGACCCCCTGCCCCCTCGGCGCGCGCTTGACCTGGGCGTAGAGCGCGAACTGAGCGACGACCCGCTGCCATGGCTTCGTTCGCGGGTTGTCGCCCTTCGTCCGGATCTTCCCGGTCCCGGCGCAGCGGAAGCTCTTCGTGCTCCCCTTCGTGGCCGGGACGCCCGGCGCGAAGAACTCGATCTCGCTCACGGCATCGCCCCCCGGGCCTCAAGCCGGTCAGGGCAAGGCGAGAGCGGGCTGAGCAGCTGCGACATGCCGGCGCGGCCGATGGTCTCCCGCCAGCGCTCCGGGTTGACGTTCCACCCGATGAACATGTTGGCGTAGGGGTTGCCTGAGACCCTGTCCCCCGTCGACGGGCGGATGAAGCGGACCCGCTTGCGGATCCAGGTCACGGCGTTGGCGAGGTAGAGCGAGTCCTGGAAGTAGCGCTGTTCCCACCGCGCCGCCGGGAGAAGCGAGATGATCTCCGTCCCCTGCTCGGCCTCGTGCGCGATCTTGTCGAGCCAGAGGCGAAGCGATCGGCCGTAGGGCGGATTGACCCAGACCTGGAACGGCCAGACCATCTCCAGCCCGTCGTCCTCAGGGGTAGCGAACTCAACCGCGTTGGTCGGGTTCGCGTCCGTGGTCGCCGCGTCGAACGGGATCCGGCCGCCCCAATACTCCGCCGCGAGGCCGAAGAGCTCCGGCGGGGTCTGCCAGCCGAGCTCCATCGCGCTGCCGGTGATCGTGCCCGTGGGCGCCTTGCGCTCGCTCACGAGAGCACGCGCGGGAACAGGTCGAGGGTCTCGGGGTCCAGCTCGGCGAGGCCGCGGCGGATCTCGCGAACCGGCGTCCCGTCTGCGAGCCGCGCAAGGACGTAGCCGTGTCGCTCGCGCGAGGTCCCCAGGCGCAGGCCAACGAGGTTCGCGCGGATCGCGTCGAGCTGCGTCAACTTCCCGATCGCGGCCGGCGTGGTCAGCTCAGCGAGGAAGTCCAGGTCCGCGCTCGCGAGGAGCTCCTGGCGGCGCTCGTGCACGGCGCGGTCGTGGAAGTGATTCCGATAGCGCGTTGCGCCGAACCGCCGCCCGGTCTTCGGGCAGGGCCCCGGCCCGATCCACAAGTCCCAGGTGTCGTAGGGGTCGCCCTCGAGGACGTAGCGGGTGCGGATCACAGGTCCCCCGAAGGCGCCGGCCAGAAACCGAGAAGCGGCCTCACGCTTCGCCCGTGGCGCTTGCAGGTCTTGCAGGTCACGGCTTCTGGGTCGACCACCGCGAATGCGGCTTCGTTCCAACCGGACCCCGGCCTGGACTTGCCGCAGTAGGTCGATCCGGAGGTGATTCGAGAGATCTGGTGAACCGCGGCGCTTACGCCCTCGGCTCGCTTCCGCCGAACCTGACCCTCGAGCCTCAGTTCTGCCTCTTCGGTGGCGGCCTTGAAGAGGCGAGCCAACTCCTCGTCCTCGAGCGCCGGCAGGGCCGAGACGAGCCGACTCATGTTCCAGTCGACACTCACGAGACGTGCCCCCAGGTCGCCCCGCGGATCGCCGCCGAGGCTGCCGCCCTGGACACGCCGAACTCAGCCCCCAGCGCCGCTGCGGACGTGGTGGGGTAGCGCTGGCGCATGACGCGAACGATCGCTGGCGTGAGCTTGGCCGTCCCGACGCGTCGCCCGCGGACGGCTCGGCCGTTTCGTCGGGCGTCGCGCGCGTTGTCTGCGCGACTCCCCCAGGACAGGTTCGCGACCCGGTTGTCATCGCGGTCGTCGTTGGCGTGCAGGCCGAAGAACGCGCCGGGCGGCTTGGGGCCCACGAACGCCTCGAGCACCAGCCGGTGAATCCAGCGCATGTGCCCGCGGCCCTGGCGGTAGAGGCGAACGCGGAGGTGCCCTCGGTTGCCCCGGTCAGGCCGGAGCATTCGGCGCGGCCCGCGGACGCGTCCACAGTCGGAGACGCGGTAGCCCGGGAAGCCGGGGACGTCCCGCCATTGCTCGGCGCTCATGACCTCCTCGCCTTCGCCAGGCGCTGGCAGTTCTTACAGGTGACCTTGTCCGCGTCGCGGGTCGTGGTCTCCGGGTTGATGTTCTCGGACTGAATCGCCGAGCATCGGGTGACCCACTGCGCTGGTTCGTCCCCGAATCGCCAGGGTGATTCGAAGACGAGATGGACCTTCGGCGTGCTCATGCGGACCCCGATCGGAAGCCGCCGCCAGGGACGCGGCCGCGGAGGCTCTGCTCGTGGACGTAGTTGGCGTAGTAGGCGTCCGGGGCGGGTCCGCCCTCGGCCGCGTGCGCTATGTCCTCCGGCGTGGGCGGACTGGCTTGCGGTCCAGCCAGCCGACCTCGGGCCACGACGTCGATCGCGCGCTGAGCGCAGGCCAGGTGCGCGCGTCGCTGGTCGCCGTCCTGGCGGTGGACGCGCTCCACGTAGACCTCGCCGCCGTCGACCGGACCCTGGCAGAGCTCGCACGGCTGGCGCCCGATCCCCTCGCCTCGCCTCGCGACGTGCTCGCGGGTCATGTCGACGTTGGACAGGAAGTAGGCCCCGGTCGCGTAGACCTCCCGAATCGCTGCGGCGGCGCTCTCGCTCGCCAGGTCGAGGACCTCGTAGTCCTCGCCGATCGCCAGGGCGGGTCGGTCGAAGTCGCCGACCGCGAGCTGACGGAAGGCGTCCCCCTGGTCGGGCGCGCGCTCGAACACGAGCCACGTCGGCGCGGGCCACGCGCGGTCCTTCTCGCGCACGCCGATCAGCCAGCGGCCGGGCTCCTGCGCGAACCGGAACCAGGTCCCGGATTCCCAGGCCAGGAAGGCGTCCTCGGTCGGGTCTCCCGTCCTGGCGTGGGTGTGGTCGGGCGGTCCGTTCCGGCTTGCGACAGCCGCGAGGATCTGCGCCGACGCTGCCTGGACGTGCTCGGCGGTGAGGGGGTAGCTATGCACGGGCCACCTCCAGCTCGGCATCGAGTTCTGAGACCCGGGCCCGCGACTCTGCGAGGAGGTTCGCGAGGTCCTCGACGATGGCGGCGAGGCCGTCGACCCCGCTCCGGGCTTGCCTCGCCTCGTCCTTGGCGGATTCCAGGACGAAGCGGATGTCCGCTGCGGTCGGGCGGCTCATGCCAGGCCCCCGAGGTCGACGTCAGCCGAGGCCGGCGCGTGGTGCGCGTCCTCCTGGGCGACGAGCGTGGCCTGGATCCGGCTGCGGACCGTCTCGACGGCGGCGAGGGTCCGGGCGCAGTCGATCGCGGCGCAGGCCTTCCCGCGCGACCCCGGGTCAAGGATCGACTGAGCGAGCCTCGACGCTCCGGAGCGAGCCTCGATCAGCTCGGCCTCACCGTCAGCGCCCTCGGCTGCCGCGGCGGCCTCCTCCGCCTCGAGCGCGCGCCGGGCGCGCTCCTTGTTCGTGAGCGTCTCCGGCTCGGGCTCGGGCTTGTCCGGCTTGGCGTCGCGGTTCGCGGGCTTGGCGTCGCGCTGGGCCACCCCGGCCATCCCCTTGCGGATCTGCGCCGTGAGCCCCTCGAGCACCTCAATCGCCTGGAGCGTGGCGCCGGCCCTCGCGGTCTCAAGCGCCGCGGCGAGGTCGCGCCGCGCGTCGACAGCCAGGCCCCACGCGTCGGGGATCTCGGGGAGCAGATCCTCCGCCGCCCGCTCGGCCGCCTCGGCTCGCTGAGGGCTCGGCCCGGCCGGCGCGCCGACCTGGCGGACCTTGTCGGCCTCCAGCTCGTCCTCGATCTCGCCGTGGACGTAGACCGAGCCGCCGGTGACCGAGTTGCAGTGCTGCCGGACGCCACGCGAGAGGCAGCGAGCGAACTTCATGTCCGTCGGATACTTCGTGTGGCTCGAGGGCTTGCCGTTCTGCGTCGGCTTGTCGAGACCCGCGCGCTTGACGTCCTCGTCGTCGAACCGGACCGGCGGGCCGCAAGGCTCCCAGGCCCCGTCGATCCGCTCGGAGAACAGAATCTCGCACTCGTGCGCGTTGCTGACGAGGACCTTGTAGCGGAACCGGCCGGACTTCTGGACGAGCGACGCGAGGAGGCCCGCGCTCAGGCTGGTTCGGCCTTCGATGACGTGGATCTGCTCCATGGCCTCGGCCGCAGACACGCCGAGGTCGTTCCCGCGGAGGAGCTTCACGAAGGCCTTCTCGGCCGTGAGCTTGTCCTTGTAGGTCGAGAACAAGCCACTATTCGCGAAGTCGAGGGCGAGAGCCTTCGCCTCGCGAAGGCTGGCTGGCGCAAGGCGAGGCGGCAGGGCCGGGAGTTGAGGGGCGCTCACTTAGCACCTCCCGCCTGGCACATGCGCCGGAGCAGGTCCTGTGCGCTTGGCTGCAGTCGCTCGACGACTTCGCACAGGGCGGCCTCGGCGGCGGTCCTGGCGGCGTCCCTGGCGGCGGCCTCGGCGGCGGCCCAGGCGGCGGCCCTGGCGGCGGCCTCGGCGGCGGCCTCGGCGGCGGCCTCGGCGGCGGC
>TARA_R110002072_G_scaffold36524_3_pt1 | contig 36374 bp, 33 predicted proteins | sample TARA_R110002072 | Tara Oceans TARA_R110002072 (sample SAMEA4397118) | marine metagenome | biome: Polar Biome; feature: [SRF] surface water layer (ENVO:00010504); material: water (ENVO:00002006), including particulate matter (ENVO:01000060) such as... | depth 5 m
ATTACCTGAGTAAATTTGAGCTAAGCAACCTGTGGTGCCGTCCGGCGCCACTTGTTTTTCTAAACAAAACCTTTAGAAATTAAGAATTAAGAATTCTCACTCGATCTAGAGACCACGCTTTCGTCTACCCAGGTTTTTGCTAACTCAAAGTCGACGAACACTGCAACTTCCCTTATCGAAGGACTACACATTGCGTGGCGTGCTTCTCGATAAGCTTCGAGTAAAAACTGTTGATCCTCATCCGCAGCAACCATGGCACTGCGGGCCCCAGAATAAGCATTAAGGTCCGTAGGCGTCGCATGGGTGGCTAACATTAAGCCCTCATCTAGGCCAATATTAAGCTGCGCCAACTGTAAATCTACGATGTGGTGAAAGCCCTCGTGTTCAGGTCCCTCCCAATAGAGACGCTCATACTCCATCAAATCGTCAACGGTAATCTCCCCCCAACAAACCAGGGTAATGGTACTTTTTGGAGAATTGACTCGCACAGAAAAAGGCATTCAGTGATCTCACATAACTCAATCAAAAAGTTTGCTGTAGATCAACCTTAGAATCAAATCAAAACGGCTCAGCGGTTGCGAACACAGACAGACGCCACCTCACACCTCCACCGTGATACACGTCACAGATAGCACAATTCATTGCCATTAAAGTCCCGTTGAAAGCCGTTCACCGGTTTTACTCTTCCAGATTGCGCAGTCAATCAATAGGCTTGCTTTACGTTAAATCGCAGTACCTCAATAGGAATATCGCAAATGGAATTGGCCGCCGTAATGAAGTTGGATGCTGTGGACGCGCAAGCCCACGAGCCGTTACTCAAGATCACTACTCAGGGGAGATATAGCGGTAAAGCTCAATACCATCTATTGCCCTATCGGCGTCACCAAAACCAATTTATTGTCGGCGCAACGAATTTACGCAATCGGATCAAGCCAGATTGGTATCTGAATCTAAAGGAAGAGCCCATCGTTCAGATCGAGATTGCCGGTGCTACCTTCTACGCCAAGGCTATTACCCCCGTTGGTAATGAACGACTTCAGGTCACTGCTATTCTTAAAGAAATGATCCGGTTTCCCGATCGAATTCCCCGGGAAACAGCAGCGGTGATTCTCCAGCCCCTCTGCTAGCTAGGGCTCCATAGGTCGTGATAACGTGCAGGCCTATTTTTAAGCTGGCACCGAATGGACATTGCACTCGTTCTCTCACTCATATTGCTCCTGGCCCTCGGCTGCCAGTGGCTTGCCTGGCGCATTCAGGTCCCTGCCATTTTGTTTCTTTTGCTTGCGGGTCTCGCGCTAGGTCCCGGTAGCGGGTTTCTTAATCCAGATGAGTTATTTCAGGATCTGCTGATTCCGATTGTCTCGCTGTCGGTTGCGATCATTTTGTTTGAGGGAAGCTTATCCTTAAAGCTCGCGGAGGTCAGAGAACTCGGCACGGTTGTCCAGCGTATGGTCACCATAGGGGCACTATTGCTCTGGGTGTTGGTTGCCGGAGCGACCTATCTCATTTTTGGATTCCCACCGGAAATATGTGCCCTTTTCGGAGCATTAATGGTCGTGACCGGACCAACCGTTATTGTCCCGATGCTTAACTCCGTTCGGCCAACAAGCAAAATTGCCAATGCACTGCGATGGGAAGGCATTATTATCGACCCCATCGGCGCATTATTTGCGGTTGTTACCTACGAGTTTATTGTTTCTATCAGCCTGGGAGAGGCAGCGTTAAGCCATTCCCTGATCATCTTTGCTGAAACCGTCTTCACTGGGCTCGCCATGGGTATTGCTGGTGGTTTCACACTTGGCTATTTCCTAAAACATCACCTCTTGCCGGAATACCTTCAGTCGATGGCAACCCTGGCAATATTGCTGGTGGTTTTTTCACTCTCGAACCTCATACATCACGAGTCCGGATTGTTGGCGGTCACCGCTATGGGCATGTACCTGGGCAACCAGAAAGATCTGAATATCGCGCACATCTTAAATTTTAAGGAAAACCTCACGGTATTGCTGATATCGCTACTGTTTATTCTGTTGGCGGCTCGCATAGACTTTGCTCAACTTTTAAATCTGGGCTGGCAACCAGTACTGATACTCGTGGCGATCCAACTCGTGGCCAGACCACTAAAGGTTTGGATCTGCACACTTGGTTCCGATTTTAACTGGCGAGAACGCGCACTACTGGCGTGGATAGCGCCCAGGGGCATTGTTGCCGCTGCAATATCAGCCATCTTTGCTGAGCGATTACTGACGCTGGGTTACGAAGATGCCGCATACCTGGTGCCACTGACTTTCTGGATCATTATTGGCACCGTAGTGCTTCAAAGCGCCACTGCAAAACCGTTAGCTTATCTGCTTGGCGTCATGGAGCCGGAAAGAAAGGGTTATCTTATTGTCGGCGCAAACGCCTTTGCCCGACAGGCGGCCATGTGCATTAAAGAGGCAGGTTTCAGAGCCGTCGTCACGGATTCAAATTGGGACAACATTCGACTTGCCAGGATGGCCGGACTTGAAACCTATTATGGAAATCCCGTATCTGAACACGCCGAGCGTTATTTGGACCTTAGTGGGCTCGGTTCGCTGCTGTTAGCTTCCCCTTATCGGGATGTAAATGCTGTTGCAGCGGTGCACTTTCGTTCTAACTTCGGCAGCAACAAAATATACGGATTAAACAGTGATCTCGATAATGGCAGCACCAAATTTCAGCTCAATCAGGATTACGTTGGTCGTAAAGTCTTTGCTGATTCGCTGTCATACTCGAAGTTAGCCAGCCTTACAGCGAAGGGTTATAACATCCGAAGTACCACCTTAACCGACACATTTGATTGGGAAGCCTACTGCGAGAAAAACAGCCCGCAAACCGTCATTTTTATGGCCAGTACCGAGGGCGAGTTAAAACCCTGGATACCCGCGGATGACCTTAAACCAGGTCCTGGAAAGCGAATTTTTTCGTTACAGGAACCGGAACCCTTTGAGGCCCAGGCAACAGAGACCGTTAACGCTTAAGCTCCTGTTGAACATGTTCGGCAAATCCATACCCTGCTTCAGCGTATAGGTTAAAAACGATACAGCCCAGGCCTTCAAGTTCCAGTTGCTCATCGGGGTAGCGGGATACCACCGCAAGCTTATTCGAGAAGCCGCTTGCCTGGGCGAGTTTGACCACCGTTAAATTCTCAGCGTGATTACTGAGACTGACAAGAACCACCTCTCTTGATTGGATACCGGTATTAGCCCAGAAGTCATAATCGCTGGCATCTCCATGCACACAATTAACACCGTTACCCTGATGCTCGAGCACCTTGGTAAAACTTTCCTCAACCCCAATCACTTTATCCTGGTGTCGCTCAGCAAAATAATTATAAGCGCCAAGCCCTACTCGCCCCATTCCGAGCACCACAATTTGTGCATCCGATAGGTTGGCCGGTAACTCCTGGTTAAGTCGTTCACGACGCTCTACACGATGTAGCATCCCATGGAATCTTTTATAAATCCTATGAGCATTGGCATTAAAAGGTGTCGCCAAAAAGAATGATATCGAAACCGCCACCGCTAGGGTTGTCAGCCACTCCGAGGACAACAATCCCTGAGACACTGCAATCGCGGCAACAATAAGGCCAAACTCGCTATAATTAAACAGCGCGAAGCTTGCCAACAAGCTTGTCCGTGCTCGAAGGCGAAAGGCTGTGAACAATAGATAGTAGAGAGCTGGTCGAATAAAGATGAGCAACCCCAATGCTACCGCCACCACAATCATCTCGCCGGAAGGTAATCCGTAATAGCCAATCTGGAGGAAGAAGCCGATCAAAAAAAGATCTTTCAGGCTAATCAAGCTGTTGTACAACTCTTTAGCCCGACTAGAATTTGCTAACAGCACACCAGCTAGCAACGCGCCGAGACCACCTTTTAGATGTAAAAATTCAAACAATTGGGCAGTTCCTAACGCGATTGTTATGCCAAACAACAGGACAAGCTCGCCATGACCCGCGTGCTTCAGAAGAAACAATCCGAGCGGGCGAAGCAAGGGTAAGCCGAGCAAAAACAAAGCCCCATAGCCTGGCGGAGTATCTGAGGCTAGCACCAAATAAATCACCGCTAGAATGTCTTGAATTACCAGTACGCCAATCGCCAGGGTGGCATGCATCGAAATTGTTTCACCCCGGTCTTCAAACATTTTCACGGCAAATACTGTACTGGAAAAAGACAGCGCAAATGCCAGCACCCAGGGTGCACTCGGGTTTTCCAGGTATAGGGTGGGGAAGATGAGCCCCGAGGCGATAATCACAACGGCTGTGAGGGGCACAGCGATAAAAATTTGTAAGCCGGCAACGCCCCATATTTGAGGTGCCGCTAGTTCGCGGATATTGAGTTTGAGTCCAATGGTGAATAACAACAGCAAAATACCCATATCGGCAATTGCTGAGATAAGCCCAATATCGCCAAATCCTAGCGCATGGGAAACAAATCCCGCCAAAAGGTAACCAGGAAGCGGTGGGAAGCCGAAGCGACGAAAGAGCACGCCACACAGAAAGGCAAATAAGATGGTGATCGGTTCCAAATCAGACTTCTTTAGTATTACCAATAACCAGCATACCGAGATCAGATTCGAAAACCAAAACATCTATACAATCAGGTAAACTCAACCGATGATCACAAGGATTCATTTTTGATGCAGGCAATCCTGTTGTACTTCTGGCGGCTCTGCCTGTTGCGTGAAAGCCCTGAAAGGATCCCACCAAACGTCGGCATAGCGTTGGCTGCCACGATCTTCTATCTGCTGGTGGGGATGTTGTCTTTCAGCGTCAACAAACCGCAACTCAGTTTCCTGACGACCGTAGGCGTCAGCTCCCTCAGCATCGTGATTGAAGGTAGCGCGCTATTCGGATTGCTCATATTTAAACAGTTTCGCAATCGGTATCTCAGTACCATCACGGCAATATTTAGTTGCAACGGCCTGTTGCTCACTCTGCTACTACCCGTAAACTTGATGCTCAAAGGTATGGAAGCAGGGTTGCTCCTCGACTTCATCAACGCTTTGTCGCTCATCAGTCTATTTTGGTGGCTAGCAATTGTTGGCTTTATTCTCAGAAAGTCCGCTCAAATCAGCCTATTCCAGGGCATCGTTTTAGCATTTGTCATTGAGTTACTCGTTGCGATCAGTATTCGCGGCCTGTTTGATCAGTTTAGTTAAGAGTATTTCTATGCATCTACACATCCTCGGAATCTGCGGCACCTTGATGGGTAGCATTGCGCTTCTGGCTCGAGAACAGGGACTCAAGGTCACGGGTAGCGACGAAAATGTCTATCCACCGATGAGCACTCAGCTAATAGATGCTGGAGTCGACATTCGCTCGCCCTATAGTGCCGAGAATATTCCCGACGATGTCGACCTCGTGATGATAGGCAACGCTAACCTGCCACGGGGTAATGTGGCTGTCGAATATGTGTTGGACCGCGGTATTCCCTATATTTCTGGCGCAGAATGGCTAGGTCGCTATCTATTAGAGGATAAATGGGTCATTGCTGTTTCAGGTACCCATGGCAAAACCACAACCACAAGTATGATCGCCTGGATTTTAGAGTACGCCGGAATGTCCCCTGGTTTTCTGGTTGGCGGCGTACCCGGTAATTTTGGTTGTTCTGCTCGACTAGGTGAAACGCCCTTTTTTGTGATTGAGGCAGATGAGTACGACACGTCATACTTTGATCGACGTTCTAAATTCGTTCACTATCGCCCTCGAACCCTGATCATCAACAACCTGGAATATGATCACGCTGACATATTTCCAGACCTTGCGGCTATCCAACAACAGTTCCACCTGCTCATGCGGACAATACCCTCGTCGGGTCTCGTGATTCACCCGGCGAAAGACCAGGCTGTATTGGACACACTCGCATTGGGGAACTGGTCAGAAACCTTCTCCTTTGGTGATGACGCAACGTTCAGCGCCGTTAATCATACCGCCGACTGCAGCCGTTTTGATGTAATGCTGGCCGGTGAGAATGTTGCTCAGGTGAACTGGCAATTGAGCGGTCGGCATAATCAGAATAATGCCCTTGCGGCAATGGCAGCGGCACGACACGTCGGGGTAAAACCCGTCGACGCAGCTGCTGCGCTATCTAATTTTAAAGGCGTAAAGCGGCGCATGGAGCTAATTTATGAGTCACACGATCTAACGGTTTACGACGATTTTGCCCACCACCCCACCGCCATATCTACAACGCTAGATGGTTTTAGAAACAAGGTGGGAACGGACCGGATACTCGCAATCATTGAACCCGGATCCCATACCATGCGGAAAGGCACCCATGCCCAGACCCTTGCCGAATCAACTTCCTCCGCGGACAAAATAATTTGGTTTCAACCGCCGAATATTCAGTGGGATATGGGTCACAACATAGCCGGTGAGCAACATCAAATTGTTGTCGATCGGAGTCAACTGGTCGATATAGCCCTCCGTTGTATTAAGGAAAATGACATTCAACATGTGGTCATTATGAGTAATGGCGGCTTTGGCGGCTTTCACCTTCAGCTAATTGAGCAATTGCCTGTATGAAAGAAACAGAACTTTACCCGCCTATTAAGAAATTTTTCGAGGACCGCGGCTATGAAGTTCAAGGTGAAGTAAAGCATTGCGACCTGGTTGCACAGATACCGGGAGACGACCAACTAGTCATCGTCGAGCTCAAAACCAGCCCAAATTTAGGGCTGCTGGTCCAGGCTACAGAACGACAGGCAATTAGTGATTGTGTTTACGTTGCGATCCCGCAGAAAAAATATCGCCGCAGTCAGTGGCGAGGCATTCAAAGAGTCATCAAACAATTGGGCCTTGGTTTATTGGTGGTATCCAGCTCCAGAGTCGGCGACGTGGTGAACGAATATTTCCTCCCCACCCCTATGCGCAAAATTCAGTCCCGAAAAAGAAATGCGGTCAAAAAGGAAATTTCTGACCGCAACGCCAGCTACAACATCGGCGGCGCAACTCGAACCGAACTTATGACCGCTTACCGCCAAAACGCGACGCTGGTCGCGTGTTTTCTCGGACATCTGGAAGAAGCCAGCGCTGTACAAATGAGAAAGCTAGGAACACCGGAAAACACCTCCCAAATTTTGAACAGTAATCACTACGGCTGGTTCGAGCGGGTTCGCCGAGGCGTTTATTGTCTTACGGAGATCGGGCAGAAGGATCCTAAGCGGCACAAAGAGGTCTGGCACAATGCAAAACAGGTAGTCGCAACGGCAATCGATTCAGGATCGTTATAAAACCCGCGCCTTAACCCAATTGTCGATAAGGTCCGCTATCGAACCACGAATCCCATCGGGTTGGATCAAATAATGGTCCCCCGCGACTATTTTGAGCTCCTTATCATCACTGGCAAGATCGTTAAAAATGTTCTCTGCATCCGACGGAAAAACCCCCGCGTCTGCGGTACTTTGAATGACCAGCGCCGGCAGCTCAATTCGCTGTAGGTGACGACCGCCGCTACAACAGGAGTACTCCACGCTCCACATCGACAACCAGGATCTCAAGCTGCTCATGTTACCAATCCCCCGCGCGTCAAAATTCGCCCGCCTGGCATCCCCCGCGTAGCACTGGCCAATCTCTCGGTCGGAAGGATCAATATCTGGGTCCATCAATCGCAGATCAGCCCAGACCCGCTGCATGGTAAAAACCCGCTCAAACACACCCTGGCTTTTTAATCGTTCTATTTCTGCCAGGACCCAGGTCGTAATCCGTTGATTGCGAGCTTTTTGCGCAGCTCGATATCGAACAATGAACTCCTGAGAGTAAGCCGGTCCATTTTTTGGGTTATACATATTCAGCGACTGGTCGATCGAAAGCGGATCTGATTCATCCGTCACCGACGGGTCCATCCAGTCAGTCAGCACTTCGGGGCGACCGCCGTGGGCGTTAAGAGAAATGTACAGATCGCCACCTAACAGCTGATCCACAGCCGCCGGGAGTTTCATACCCGCAACCGCATTGACATTGGGGTCAACGGACTGGGAATGATAGGCCGCCATCAGGGAGCCGCCGCCAGAGTTGCCGAGTAGCACAACGGTCTCCACACCGGCAATTTCCTTTAACCATCGGACACCAGCATCAATATCAATCAGCGCATGCTCCAGTAGAAACCAGGCCTCATTACCTCGATACCGGGTATTCCAGCCTAGAAATCCAAAGCCCCGATCCGCTAACAATTCGCCAAGATAGTGCTCTGAAAAGTCGACATTGTAGTGGGTCGCAATAAAGGCCACTTTTGCACCCCCAGTTGGGTACACATACAGACCCTGGCAAGGGTTAAAGCCAACTGGATTGGCCTTCGCTGTAGCCGACTGCAACGATACGAACTGTTTTTCAATCATCCTGCTGTGCCTATCTTGGTATGCTTCGCTAGCCCCAACCAAATCACATTTCTAGCAGCCAAAGCAATATCCTAGTGGCGTATGGGAAGTGCGACAAAAACGCTTTTCAGCTACACTAGCAAACTTTTTCGGGTCCACACGCAATGAATCTCAAACAGTATCTGGATGACACAATAAGTGCTGCGCTGACAAAGCTCGGCGCTGCGGGAAGCCCGGCTGTTGTCAAACAAGCTCAAAAGCCCGAGTTTGGTCACTACCAGGCAAATGGTGTCATGGGCGCTGCAAAAATAATCAAAACCAACCCCCGAGACCTGGCTGAAAAACTCATTTCCGAGCTGGATTTAAAGGGCGTGGAAAAGCTGGAAATCGCCGGCCCGGGCTTTATCAACATTCACCTTGATCCAAAACTCCTGGAGAGCGAACTCCTCGCTAGCCGGAATGACCTTCGAATCGGCATCAACGTCAAACCCAAACAGACCATTGTTATAGATTACTCGGCACCAAACCTTGCCAAGGAAATGCATATTGGCCACCTCCGTAGCACTGCCATTGGCGACACCGCGGTCAGAATACTCGAGTTCTTTGGTCACAACGTTATTCGCGCCAATCACGTTGGTGACTGGGGGGCACAATTTGGTAGTCTGCTCGCCTATCTCGACCAGCGAAAAGCTGCCGGTGCTGAAGCCTCGACTGAACTCAAGGATTTAGAAGTGTTCTACCAGGCGGCAAACAGTCAGTTCAAATCCGATGAAGCGTTTGCCAAGATCGCCAGAGAATATGTCGTCCGATTACAAGGTGGTGATGAAGCCTGTCTTGAACTATGGCGAACCTTTATTGAAGAGTCAGCAACCCACTGCCAGGCGGTTTACGACAAGCTGAATATCACGCTAACCAGACAAGATATCCAGGCGGAAAGTCAGTACAACGAGGATCTGCCTATTGTGGTTTCTGAGTTAGAAGCCAAAGGGCTAATTGAAGAGTCCGACGGTGCAAAATGTGTATTCCTGGATGAATTCAAAGGTAAAGACGATAAACCGCTACCTGCCATTATCCAAAAGTCCGACGGTGGATACCCTTACATGGCAACAGATGTTGCCGCGGTTCGTCATCGTACCGTTAACCTAAAAGCAGACGCCGCTTATTACTTTATTGATGCCAGACAGAAGTTGCATATCGCCCAATTGTTTGCCGTTGCAAAAGCAGGCGGCTATTTGCAGGAGCAGTCTTTCCGTCATCTGCCCTTCGGCGTCATCTTAAAATCCGACGGCACACCTTTTAAAACCAGAGATGGCGGCGCAGTAAAACTTATCGACGTCATTGACGAAGCCGTCGAGCGAGCCTATCAATTGGTCAGCGAGAAGAACCCGACATTGCCGGAAACCGATCGTCGTGATGTTGCAAGAGTTGTCGGTGTCGGCGCAATAAAGTACGCGGAATTATCCAAAAACCGCACCACCAACTACATTTTTGACTGGGATACCATGCTGTCCTTTGAGGGCAATACGGCACCTTATCTCCAGTACGCTTACACAAGAATTCGCAGTGTATTCCGTAAATCCAATATTGTACCTAGTAGCCTTACCGGCAACTTGTCGTTACAGGAACCGGCGGAGATCGCCCTGGGATTAAAGCTACTTCAGTTAGAAGAGGCCCTTGACGCCGTTATCGAAGACTTCCAGGCCAACATTTTGTGTAACTACCTGTTTGAATTAGCCGGGCTGTTTATGAGTTTTTATGAACAGTGCCCAATATTGCAATCCGAAACGGAGGTGAGGGATAGTCGACTCCTGCTTTCTGAAATGACCGCCACAACCTTACAACAGGGCTTGTCCCTGCTCGGTATCGAAACCGTAGAACAGATGTAATGAAGATTCAGCTAATTGCCGCTCGAGCCAGAAACAACGTTATTGGCGCAGGCCTGGACATTCCCTGGAAAGCCAAAGGTGAGCAGAAAATTTTCCGCGATATCACCATGGGTGGCGTGCTGATTATGGGTCGAAAAACCTATGAGTCGATTGGCAAACCCTTACCGGGGCGAGTCACGCTTATTGTGACTCGCAATGCCGATTATCAAGCTGACGGTTGTCTGGTAGCAGCAAATCTCGCCGTGGCATTGGAGAAAGCTGAACTGGAAAACAAGCCGACCTTTATTGCCGGAGGTGGAGATCTGTATGCCCAGGCGCTTCATCTTGCTGACGAACTACACCTCACAACCATCGAGGTTGAGCCCAAGGGAGACGTTTTCTTCCCCGAGATTAACCTGGCGGACTATGAAATTCTTCTCGAGCAACATTTTGAAACCAACCTGGAATACACTTACCAGCATCTTAAGCGACGATAGACGGTTATGTTGGTCTTAGCGATCCGCTGTCCCATTTGATACCACAGCACTACCGGCACACATGTTTTTTCTTCTACCGCTGACGACCTGACAAATGTCAACCAGAGGCACCTCATTGATCCGTGCCTGGGCGGTGCGATGTAGAATTGAAGTGAATTTAGACGTCGTGAGATTGGCGTCCTGCTCCTTCATCAAAGCCGCAATACCGGTCACAAATGCCGTTGACATTGAGCTTCCGGAACGAAATGCATAGGTTGCACCTGGCGTAGTCGTCAACACTTCTGTGCCCGGAGCCAGAACGCCGTCCTTCGGCATCCATCTTTGATCGAATTGAAAGGCTGAACTCACGGCAATTACACCTGGCATCGAAGCAGGAAAGGAATTATCCGGGTTGCTGTGATCCACCGCCGCTATGACAATAATGCCCCTATTCACCGCCGCATCAATCAAACGTTCAAGCAACGGATCCTGGGGGCCAGCAAGACTTAAGTTCAGTACGTCTGGTCCCTGTCGCAGTACTTCGGCCAACGCCTTCATTAGTGAAAAACTATCGCAGGAAGACTTTCTAGTCTGATTATTTTGCGCGCAGGCTTTGAAAATCATCAACTTTGAATCCGGTGCGACACCGACCACACCCAATTCATTGTTAGCAGTTGATGCGATCACCCCGGCTACGGTTGTGCCATGCTCGTCATTATCAAAGTCAGACTGGTCGTGGCCGACAAAATTCTTGGCGTAAATAATGTGATCCACTAATTCCGGATGATCTCTATCAACCCCCGTATCAACAACACCAACTACAACATCTTTCCCGGTCGCAAGATCATGAACCTGTTCAAGCTCTTGATTAGGCACGACATTCTGCAAGTGAAAATAGGGGTCGTTATAGGTCAGCAGTTCGTACGTGCGAACCGGCTGGACCGATTCAATACGAGTATCTCCCTGGAGCGCAGCTAGCACTTCTTCAATCTGACGATCGTTATTGAACTCAGCAACAATCGCCTCAACCCCCAGGGCTTTTACCGACCATTGAGCAACTTTCTTTAATTTGTGTAGGCGAATTATGTGGGTAATTAAAATTTCTGACTCCCGCGCACTCAGCTCAGGGTTTGCTTCAGGGGCTCCTGATTTGGAGACAGCAACCTGAGAGACATCGACCTTAGAGACATCGACCTGAGAGGCATCGACTTTAGAGGCAGGGGTTTTAGAGATATAGGATTCTGAAATTGTGAAGAGTACCTGGTGTCGAAAGACCTCATCCATGGAATCTGGTCCAGGTCTCGAGACGCAGCTGGAGAGCAGCAGCACCAACAAAAATGTGAGGAAATTAATCGAGAACCGCTGCATACTTTACGCCTGCAACCTGGGTCATCGCCTCAACTAGCTCAGCTTGATCGGCTTGGTCCGAGATAAAAACCTCCACCACATAACGTCCATCCGCATCTGGCCCTGACACAATATAAGCTCCGGTTTCAACAAAGGCCGCCCGCAGGGTTTCCGAATCCACATTCTCATCAAACATCAGCGTCATGCGTTTACTGACGGACGGCGCTATGCCGAAATCGGCCTGTGTACTCGCCGGCACGTTCAATGTTTGTGCGGGTTCCGGTTGATTGAGCACCAACAACAACGACGCACCCAACACCAAACTCGCTGCGGCGGCATAGGGCATCCAATTTGGTCGACTTCTTGATTGGGCAGCGGCCGAAATGGGCACGGCAACGTCAGCTTCCTGAGCATCAATACGATCCATCAGTTTTTCAAACGCCGGTTTATAGTCACCAAAATCCTCCCCCTGATCGCTTTGCACCAGGGTCTGAAGTTGCTGCAGCCTATCGCGCTCCTTCTGACACTCGAGACATTCCCCAAGATGAGACATCACCTTTAGCTGCTCTTTATCAACCAGGGTGCCGTTCACGAACCACGGCAACAGGTCGAGAACCTCGTCGTGCACCGTTTGTCTATTAAGTAGGTCTTTCATGATTTATTGCTCATCCTGCTTCAATAGCAGCTCGAGATCTTCCACGTTAATTGCACCAGGGCCTGTACCCTTGTGTTCCCTCAAGATCGGTAATAGTTTCGCCAATCGTCGGCGAGCGTGAAACATTCGTGTCTTAACGGTATTGACAGGACAATCCATCAATTCGGCAATCTCCTGGTAGGAATATCCCGAGTAGTAGGTCAGCTCCACGACAGACCGTTGGTCTGGTGAAATTAGATCCAGGCCGTTACTAAGCCAATCCTCCAAGCCAAGACGGCTGATCAGATTGGTCGGCTCCTCGAGTTCTTCTGCTTTCGAGACCGATTCCGCATTCTGTTCCGGCATTGTCTTGATCCGATCAAGACGCTTAATGCCCTTTAGATAAGCAATACCTGTAATCCAGGTGGAAACCTTGGATCTTCCCTCAAATTTTGCAGCGTTTTCCCAGACGACAAACATCGTATCGTTGACGACTTCTTCAACCATATCTGGGCGGCGCATCAGCCTGGTGAGATACCGGCTTAGTTGCTGATGGTGCCGTGCATACAACGATTCAAATGCCAGCCTATCTTTGGTGGCGACACGCTGTAATAATTTGAGGTCTTCCTGATCCTGTTCACCACGCTGGGTCTTCAGTTCATGGATAGACTTTTTCACCCCTGCCCCTTTTAGAAGTTGGCCGAATCATTATATGGTCTAAATACTCAAAAATCCGCTGCAAATATGCCAGGTTTCACTTTCCAATTGGATAAGTCCGACAGAATGACAATATTTCATCATGGTCGAGCCATTAAAGTCCTGAAGCCCAGGGAGGCCCTCAAGCTAGAAGAGCGGATGCACCATGCACCGGAGGACGAACAGCAGCGTATGATGGCAGCGGCAACGGGCAACTATAAGCGTGGCAATGAAAAACCTTAAAAGACTATTCAATCTAGTGATGTTTGTCAGCGGGATTACGCTAGCCTCTATGTCTCTGGCAAATTTTGATGTCGCCGCGGAGCTCTATGAGCAGAAAAATTATGTCTCTGCTTTTGCGGCCTTTAAGGCTCTCGCGGAACAAGGTGATCCCAGGGCACAAACCGTCACGGCACTGATGTACAAGTTTGGTGAAGGGGTTGAGCAAAATTATCCTGCTTCATTCCTCTGGTACCGTAAAGCCGCGGAGCAAGGCTACCCTCCTGCCCAGTTCCATACCGGCGTCATGTTAGCCGACGGTCTCGGCACCGAGGCTGACCGAGACGCAGCAATAGTCTGGTTGACCCGCGCAACGGAAAATGGGTTTGAGAGAGCAATCGACAAGCTTGCAACACTTAATGCGAGCGCCGCTGTACTCGGCAAAGCAACCGAAGATCTGGTGCCCTGGTCAAAGGATTGGGACCTTCGACTCCCCAACAATCTACTGCATAACAACCCAACACCGGAACCCATCATTCCCACCCAGAGCTATCTTGTCCAGGTCGGCGCCATGAGTACTCAAGCCTCAGCAAATAGGCTCTGGGAGGTCCTGACTAGCCACCATCAAAACCTTTTTGATGGACTATCGCCAAGGATCCAATTGACTCAATCCGATGATAGACGCATTTATCGTATTTCAACCGGTCCCTTTCGAGATTTTCGGTCCGCCGATGAGTTCTGCGGTCGGCTGATGGCGAGCACCATCCAGGCGGGATGCTTGCCAATTAAAATAAAGTAGAAAACACCCTGCTAGCTCAGGTCTCCGCATGTCTTCCATGGTCCTAATGGTCGTTTAATTACTAGACAGGTAATCGTTTTTAGCCAGAAATATCATAAACTGCTGATCGAACTCCGAGGATAGTTGAAATGACAAGTGCTGCCTTACACATAAGTTCTCCACCAAAATTCCCCGATTTACTTCGCAGCTGGCGCAGAACAAGAAAATTGAGTCAGGGCACCCTTTCATTAAATGCCGGTGTATCACAACGCCATCTGAGCTTTTTGGAGTCCGGCCGGTCCTCCCCTAGCCGAGAAATGGTCATCCTATTGGCAAGCACTCTTTCCTTGCCCCTTCGAGAAAAAAACGCGCTGTTAAATGCTGCGGGTTTCGCCAATATGTATGGACACAGCAACATTGATGAGGGGGAGATGAAACAGGCGCGACACGCGCTAGAGGTTATGCTGAACCACCATGAGCCTTACCCGGCTGTTGTCATTGACCGCAATTGGAATCTGCTGATGGGTAACGAGGCCAACGCCAGGATCTTTGGCAAATTCATCGATGCTGCAACGGTATGGAAAGATATCGGCGGCCATCCACCCAACGTGATGCGATTAACGTTACACCCACAAGGTCTACGCCAATATTTGCAAAACTGGCAAGATCTGGCCCTCTACTTTATAGAGAGCCTGGAAATCGAGCTTTCACTAAACCCTTACAATTCACAGGCCCGTCAGTTGCTAGACGAAGTAAGAAGCTATCCGGGTATGCCAACCACGCCACTACCGCCAGAATCTTTCCGTCCATACCTGGAGGTAAATGTGGTCAAGGGCGATCTTGCGCTCTCTTTCTTTACCGTGATTTCGACCTTCGGTACGCCTCAGGATGTGACGCTACAGGAACTGAGAATCGAAACGTTTTTTGCGGCTGATGAAGCGACAGAACAGTATCTCCGCGGTTGACTCAGCCACCCTATACTGCAAACGACTCACTCTAATCGACTCACAACTCGATAAATTCATTTGCCATTGAGCCCGTTTTATCAGCCGATAAAGGCAGTTGTATGCCCTGACGTACCGGGGCATTTGGTAGTAAACTGGCCGCAATCAAATGCGGCTAAGTCGATGGGCAACCCAACTAACGAGGCAATAACAGACGAGGAAAGGGCGGTGAGAATTGATCTCGCGGCACTTTACCGACTCGTCGCACTCGAGGGCTGGGACGACATGCTCGACACGCACATATCCGGCCGGATTCCTGGAGCTGACCACCATTTCCTGATCAACCCTTACGGCATGATGTTCGAAGAGATCACTGCCAGCTCTCTGATTCGAATTGATGTTAATGGCGACAAGTTATCGAACAGCGACTACGAGGTGAATCAAGCAGGATTCACGATCCATAGTGCCGTTCATATGGCGAGACCCGATGCTAAATTTGTGGTCCACCTGCACACAGCTAACGGTATAGCAGTGTCCTGCCTGGAAGCTGGCCTGCTGCCAATCAATCAGACCGCGCTGTCGGTTTACGGAGAATTGACCTACCACGACTATGAGGGAATTGCCCTTGATCTCGACGAGCGCGAGCGCCTCATCAAGGACCTCGGTACAAGCAACGCGATGCTTCTGAGAAACCATGGGACCCTCGCCTGCGGCCCCAACGCCGGCGGTGTTTGGCAAAAAATATATCGGCTTGAGACCGCATGTGAAATACAAATCAAAGCGCAAAGCACGGGCGGCAGTATTAGCCCTATCCCGCAGAACATTTTGGAGCAACGACGAGCAGGCAGTAGTACTGAATCCCTGAGGCAACGGGGAGAATTTGTCTGGCCGGCCATGCTACGAAGGCTTGATCGCATAGACCCTGGGTACCGCGACTAATGGGCCAAGAATTAGCATCACAACAGTGCCCTAATTGCCAGGCTGCTTTACATGGCCAATTTTGCTTCGCCTGCGGCCAAAATCAGAAAGCGATCAACAGACATTTCTTAACTTTGGTCAACGAAGCTCTTGAAGATGTGTTTACGCCAAATTCTCGAAGTGCTCGAACCTTAATTGCTTTATGTTTTAAACCAGGCTTCCTAACCCGCGAGTACTTTTCGGGTCGACGCGCAAGATATATACAACCCGTCCGCCTCTACTTTATCACCAGCATTATTTTCTTTTTTGTAGCGTCCTTCTCTGTCGGAGATATTGTTACAACGATTGATATAAGTGGTGATGAAGTCGTGCCAACAGCGGATAACCAGGGTGCGTCGGAATCTAGCGGGAACAATAGCGTTCCAATCGCCAACAAGGACATTAATCTCGACGAAGTTGACTTCGGTTTTCTTTCAGAAGAAGAATCCGAAGCGTTTAAGGCGAATCTAAGTTCTAGAATTGAGCAGGCAGTCGAACAATCGAAAGAAGAACCCGATCTCGCGGAAAAGCAGATCTATATCGAGGACATGAAATGGGGATCTCTATCTGAGGAGGAATCCGATGCACTTAACGCCAGACTAAACACTCAGATTGAAAAAGCGGTGGAGCTTGCCAAAGACGATCCAGGTCGCGCAAAACAGTGGGTCATCGATGCGGCCCCTCCGGTCATTTTCTGCCTGCTGCCCATATTTGCCGCGTTGCTAAAATTGTCTTATATCGGCAAGGGTCGTTTCTACACAGAGCATCTCGTGCTTGCTCTCCACAACCATAGTTTTATTTTTCTCGCACTGCTGGCTAGCAATCTAATCGAATTACTTCCAGCGACTGACCTGCGAGAATGGTTAGCTGCCCCGCTCAACATTTGGTTGCCAACCTACTTGCTACTAAGCCTTAAGGTCACTTACCAGCAAGGCTGGCTCCTCACCACCATAAAGTTCACGTTTCTGGGGATTACGTACAGTATCTTATTTTTGTGCGTTGGCCTGATGACATTACTTTTTGGAGTGATGACCCTATGAAATTTATGGATAGAAGACTCAGTCAATTAGGCATTCTGCAGAGTCATCTCGATGCCTGCCGTATGCCGAGAGCAGATGAAGCTGTTCTACTAGTTGATGCCGGGGTCGACATTTTTGACCGCACCGTGAGCATGACGCCAAATACGTTCACAGCATGGAGGAAAATGAAAAATCATGCGACAAACGATTCTATTGAGTTGCAAATTGTTTCTGCATATCGCTCCATCGACTACCAGTGCGATCTCTTTCTTAGAAAGTTAGGACGCGGTGTTCCACTGGAAGAAATATTGAAGGTCAATGCGATTCCTGGCTTTAGTCAGCACCATACAGGTCGTGCGCTAGATTTAACGACGCCAGAGTTCCCGCCCCTCGAAGAGAGTTTCGAATCTTCCGCCGCCTTCGAGTGGTTGATGGCGCACGCATACCAGTACGAATTTGAACTTTCGTATCCCGCCAATAACAACCAGGGCATCGACTACGAACCCTGGCATTGGGCGTACACCGGCTCCGACTCACTTGCCGCAGTCTAACTTGAATACTTTTTCATTTTCTCCGCTAACAACCGTTTTTGTTCTTCGGTCATTGGCTGCGTTTTTGCTGCACTCGCTTTGCTCACAGCCTTAGCGAATACATATTTTTCTCTCACCACCTGCTTAACACTAAAACCTAACTCCTTTAGCCGGGGATAGACGTCATCAATCATTTTAGGATTGCCGCAGAGTAGAAAGTGATCCGACTCAGGATCCGGACCTAATTGAAACAGCTGGTCTTGCACATAGCCTCGAAACTGATTGAGCGCCACGGGGTCGTCGCGGCTAAAACAAACATGCAAATGGAACTGAGGATGTGTTGCTGCATACTCAGTCAGCGCTGCACCGTAAACGAATTCAGAGATGTCCCGGGTACCATAGATAAAATGAACTTCAACCTCCTCCGCTAGTAGTCTAGCTTCGAGAGCTTTAAGCATCGACATAAAGGGTGCGATACCAACGCTTGTTGCCACTAGAAAGAGCCGGCGCGGCATTTCTCGAGGCAAAGTTAATCGACCAAACGGTCCAGTAACGTTCGCCTTTAATCCAACTTCAGAATTAAATAACAATCGGCTCGCTCGCCCGTTCTCAACAACCGAAATCACAAGGTCGAGATAACTCGGTTGGATGTCCTCCTCAAAGTTGCAAAGGCTATAACTGCGCTCGAACTCGCCTGCTTCGTCAGCGAATGAGAATCTATAAAACTGGCCTGGCTCATACCCTACGGGAGTTCCATCCAGTCGCTGAAAACGGAAATCCTGGGTGCTAGGGCTCAGTTTTCTGATTCGGGTTAGCTCAACATCGAAAGTTTCCAACGGTGCTTCCAAAAATTTTAAAGTGCCTCATTATCGCATAGACCCATGATCCCATAGACCCATGTTAGTATTTCGACGAGATTTTATAGGCAGCTAAACATTGGATGTACAGGTAGAAGGTCAGACGGATCCGAGATTTGATCGGGTAAAGCAATCCTTTGCTGAGCTCTGGAGCGGAATAGAGGTCGGCGCGGCACTCTGTGTTTATTACCAGGGCCAACCAGTTGTTGATCTCTGGGGAGGATACACCGATCGAGAACGCCAAACGCCGTGGCGAGCAGACACACTCGTCAATGTTTACTCGACAACCAAGGGAATTGCAGCCTTCACATTTGCACTTCTGGTTGATGACGGGAAGATTTGTTACGAGGACAAGGTAGCTGACTATTGGCCAGAATTTGCTGTCAATGGAAAAGCGAATATCACCGTCGCCCAATTACTCTCGCATCAGGCGGGGCTCTGTGGTGTGGACGAAACCCTGCGGGTGGAAGACCTTTACGATTGGGCAAAAATGGTCCGCCTACTCGCCGAACAAAAGCCACTTTGGTCACCGGGCAAAGCCTCGGGCTACCATGCCGTCACCTGGGGGTATCTGGTTGGAGAACTGGCCCTGCGAATTACAGGAATGACTCTGGGTGAGCTGTTTCAAAATCGAGTGGCCAACCCCCTCGGACTGAATTTTTATCTTGGGCTTCCAGTGGAAAAACACGCTGAATGCGCATCACTCATCGGACCGAATCACGCTAGAAGTAGCATTCAGGTGAATGCCGGTGGAACCAATCAAGCAGTGCCACCGAACAAGTACTTCCAGGCTTCACTGTTAAACCCACCAATAAGCCCTTTCAAAGACGCCTGTAGCAAAGAATGGCGACTCGCAGAGATCGCGGCGTCAAATGGCCATGGAGATGCCAGGAGCATCGCGCGCTTGTACGCGTTGATGGCAGGGGACGGAGAATTACGCGGGACTCGGCTAATCAGTCAACAGACAATAACCGCAGCCAGAAAACCAGAGGTGGAAAATTCGGTTGATCTGGTCACAGGCACCAAAATCCGTCGCTCCCGTGGCTTCATTCTAAGTCATGGGGGGAATTATGGACCCGGTCAACATGCCTTCGGTCACGCTGGCGCGGGTGGATCAATGGCTTTTGCAGACCCCGATGCGGAACTCAGTTTTTGCTACGTAATGAATCAGATGCAGCCGGACTCAGAAACGGAAACGCGAGCTGCAAAATTAATTAGGTCAACCTACAACGCAATAGAAAATATTCCCACTTAGCTAGACCCAGAACCCAAAACCCCAGTCTAAACCCTACCAGACCCGGAATATTCTGAAGAAATCGGGCTCTATCTTCCACCGCGCGCCCTTTTAGCTCGAATTGCCTAAAACTCAGGTACGGCATTTAATAAACCTGGTCCATTTGAGGTTGAGCGCCCTGAATCTTCTCGGGAACAGAACTCGAATGCGGCATTCGGAGATTAAAAAACGTCCAAGCGCCTTTTTTAGACCCGCGCTTTGTGGCACCATTGGCCCTCGCAAAGTCGCCCACCACGGCGGCTTTTTATTTGTACAGATCAAAAGTTTGTACCGTAGAGAGCGTCAACCAAGAACGTTCGACAGAAACCAGATATGCGCGATTATTTTATAAGAAGGCTGATGCTTATACCGCCAACTCTGTTGGGGGTTACGATTATTGTTTTTGCCATCACCAGATTAGTGCCCGGCGGTCCCCTTGAGCGGGCGATTATGGAATCCCAGCAGCTCAATGCGACAACCGGTGTCAGCCAGCAAATGGCTGGGGGTAATATGGCCCTCTCCGACGCTCAACTCCAGGTTCTTAAGGAATACTACGGCTTTGATAAACCACTACTCGAGAGCTACGTAGATTGGGTCGTCAAAGTGGTTCAAGGCGATCTAGGGGATTCCTACCGATATAACGAACCCGTATGGGATGTTATCCAGAGTCGCTTTCCGGTATCCCTGTACTACGGCCTTGTGACGTTAGTGATTACCTACTTAATCTGCATTCCACTCGGGGTCTTAAAGGCGATCAAGCATAGGACCGCGGTGGACAACATTTCCTCGATCTTTATTTTTGTTGGCTATGCTATCCCGGGTTACGTACTGGGCGCACTACTGCTGCTGTATTTTTCCGTGAGGCTGGAATGGTTCCCCATGGGCGGCTTTGTCAGCCTGCGCTTTGATGAATTTGGACCCTGGGATAAGACCATGGACATCATCAATCACTCCGTTTTACCACTTATTTGCTATTTGATTGGCAGCTTTGCCTTTACGACCCTTTTGTTGAAAAACCACCTGATGGACAATTTGGCCTCGGACTATATTCGAACCGCAATTGCAAAGGGCGTCTCCTTTCGCAAGGCAGTCACCCGTCATGCAATGCGCAACTCTTTAATCCCAATTGCCACAACCTTCGGCCAGAACATCACGCTGCTCGTCTCAGGTTCTTTCTTGATCGAAACGGTATTCGATATCAACGGATTTGGCCTTCTAGGACTCACCGCCATTTTGGATCGAGACTATCCCGTCGTGATGGGAGTTGTACTGCTTGCCAGCGTATTACTCTTGATCGGTAACATTTTGTCCGACATCCTTGTGGCGTTTGTTGATCCTCGGATACGTTTCCAATAGATGCTGAATCTCAACCCACAAACCCTTAAAAAACTACGCCGCTTCCGGGATATTAAACGGGGTTACTACAGCTTTTTGGTGCTCTGTGGGCTGATCTTAATGGTCATGATTGCAGAACTTTGGGTAAACAGTCGGGCATTGGTCGTGAGCTACGAAGGTGACTTGTATTTCCCCACCTACACAGCATTTCACCCGGGAACCGACTTCGGAGAAAACTACGCCTACGAGACCAACTATCGAGATTTGGCGGCAAAATGGCAGGAAGAAGGCAGCGATAATTGGCTGATCATGCCGATCGTGCCGTACAACCCCTATGAGAACCATTCCTCCAACGACATCTATAAACCCGAAGCTCCCAGTTTTAGCCAGGAACACTACCTTGGCACTGACACAACCTCCCGGGATATCCTCGCCAGGCTAGTATACGGAACCCGAATCGCATTACTCTTTGCCATTGTCTATATGGTTGCCGTATACGTGATTGGAGTTGTCATCGGCTGCGCAATGGGCTATTTCGGGGGAACCTTTGACTTACTATTTCAAAGATTGATTGAGATTTGGTCAAACATCCCATTTCTCTATATGGTCATTATTGTCTTCTCGGTGATTCCGTCCACATTTGCCATCCCCATGCGAATTGCAATCCTGCTGATTGTCATGGTCTTATTTTCCTGGACGGGCATGACCTACTACATGCGCACGGAAACCTATAAAGAGAAATCACGGGACTACACCTTCGCCGCGAGAATCATTGGCGCTTCAAATACCCGAATCATCTTCCACCACATTCTGCCCAATGTTCTATCAACCCTGGTCACCTTTATGCCATTCACCGTGGTATCCGCAATTACCGCGGTAACCGCACTCGATTTTCTCGGCTTTGGGCTACCGGTACCGACCCCGAGTCTGGGAGAACTACTAAAGCAAGGTACAGCCAACTTAAGAACAGCAGAATGGATTGTCACGTCTGCCTTTCTCACACTTGTCTTACTACTCACGATTGTGACGTTTATTGGGGAAGCGGTTCGAGAGTCCTTCGATCCAAAAAAATTTACTGTGTACAAATAGATCCACGAGTTGAGGTCCAAATGAAAACTATCTATCGAAATCTGGCAGCACTGGGCATGGTATTTTTGCTGGCGAGTTGTGGCGGCGACGCTGATGTCAGTGAAATCGAAGTCATCGACAATTCTGCAGAAGTGGCCGCTTATTATGCCGCCAAACCAGAATTCTTCTCCTTTAAAAGCCTCGCCGATATCCCAACCGACCTGACCTGGGAAGACGGCAGCCACCTTCCAGAAATCGGATCTGACAAAGCAGTTAAGGGCGGCACCTTATACAACACTGTTCAAGATTTCCCTCGGACGCTACGCCGGGTGGGCCCAGATTCTAACGGTTCTTTTAGACCATTTCTGCTTGATTACACAACGTTGCAAATCGCTCACCGCCATCCAAACGAATTCACCTATCACCCGGGTCTGGCCGAAAGCTGGGCGGTGGATACAGCCAATAAAACGGTATACGTCAAACTAAACCCTGAAGCTCGTTGGAGCGACGGTGAGGCGGTCACCAGCGATGACTTTATGTTTATGTTTTTTATGTACCAGTCCAGCTACATCGTCGCTCCCTGGTATAACAACTGGTATGCAACTCAATATACCAACATCACTAAATACGACGACCTGAATTTCTCCATCACAATTCCCGATGCCAAGCCAGATATGGACTCAAGAGTCCTTGAGTTACGCCCGGCTCCCCAACACTTCTACAAAGAACTGGGAGATGACTATGTCGAACGCTATCAATGGAAATTCCAGCCTACAACCGGCCCCTACGTCATTGAGGACAAGGACATCAAAAAAGGGGTCTCTATTGCACTCACTCGACAAAAAGATTGGTGGGCAAAAGACAATAAATTCTGGCGTAACCGCTACAATCCAGACCGCATTCATATTTCCGTAATCCGCGACACACCAAAAGTATTCGAAGCATTCAAGCGCGGTGATCTAGATCAGTTTGGATTAAACCTGGCCGAATACTGGTACGACAAATTACCTAACGACGACAAGGATGTTCAAAACGGTTACATCCATAAATCCGTTTTTTACAACCAACATCCTCGTCCCACCTATGGCCTATGGATGAATTCACACAAGCCATTGCTAGACAGTTTGGATGTTCGTACCGGAATCCAACACGCCACCAACTGGCAGCTCGTGATTGATAAATTCTTTCGGGGTGACTACGTTCGGATGCAAACCTCATCCGATGGGTACGGTGAGTTCTCCCACCCAACGTTGAAGAGTCGCCTGTACGACATTAATAAGGCCCAGGAGTATTTTGCCAAAGCGGGATTTGTTAATCGCGGCTCCGATGGCATATTAGTCAATGATAAGGGTGAACGACTCAGCTTCACTCTCACTACCGGTTACGAGAGTCTCAAAGATATCCTTACAATTATGAAGGAGGAAGCGAGTAAGACGGGCCTCGAGTTTCGAATTGAAGTGTTAGACAGCACTGCCGGCTGGAAGAAAGTCCAGGAGAAGAAACATGACATTGCGTTTTCAGCCCTAAGTGTCTCTCTTGAAATGTACCCTCGCTTCTGGGAGACCTACCACTCTGACAACGCATACGACAACGCGTTTCTCGAAGACGGTAGCGTGAATCCTGCCCGGACAGTAAAGACCCAAACCAACAACATGGAAATGATGGCCATCCCAGAAATGGACCAGATGATCAATACCTACCGCGCGTCTAGTGACAAGCAAGAAATGATCGATCTGGCCTATAAAATGACACAACTGCATCACGACAACGCCTCATTTTCTCCAGGTTTCTACCAACCCTTTTATCGTGTCGGTCACTGGCGCTGGATCCGCTACCCGGACGATTTTAACGTCAAACATTCTCGTTCTCCGGCCGAATATTACGTACAGTGGATCGACACCAAGATGAAAGAAGAAACCCTTGCCGCAAAAAAGAATGGCGAGTCTTTCGAATCTGAAATCAACATTTACGACCAGTACAAATAGCCACCGTGACTGAGCCACTACTATCTATCAGGCATCTTGTCACTGAGTTCGACACGGATGAGGGTCGGGTACGCGCGGTTGATGATCTTTCGTTCGATGTTCAGCCGGGTGAGACCATCGGGATCGTCGGTGAATCCGGCTGCGGTAAAAGCGTCACTGCACTGTCCATCATGCGATTACTACCCCAGCCTATGGGGCAAATCGCCAGTGGTGAAGTGATTTTCCAGGGCCAGAATCTCGCCCAACTATCACTATCAGAAATGGAGAAGATTCGCGGCGCAAGAATTGGCATGGTATTTCAGGAACCCATGACCGCATTGAACCCCGTTCATACCATTGGTCGCCAACTCACAGAAGTCCTGTTGTTGCATCAGGACATTACTAAAGATGCCGCAATAAGAGCTGGTGTTGAAATTCTCGATAAGGTCGGCATCCCGTCTCCTGACGTCCGTATGACCGAATATCCCCATCAGTTGTCCGGCGGTATGCGGCAGCGGGTTGTAATTGCCATTGCACTGGCATGCAAGCCAGCGCTGTTGATTGCAGATGAACCGACCACCGCCCTGGATGTGACGATTCAAGCGCAAATACTAGAACTAATACGGGAACTTCAAGCGGATCTCGGTATGGCCGTCATCATGATCACCCACGACCTCGGGGTTATTGCTGAAACCTGTGAGGATGTTGTTGTCATGTATGCGGGGAAAATGGCTGAAGCCGGTTCGGTCTATGACATTTTTGATCAACCGAAACACCCTTATACAAAAGGTTTACTTGCCTCGATTCCAACCCTTGATACGATACCTAAATCAAAGTTGAGCGTAATCGACGGCATGGTACCTGGCCTACTTGACCTACCATCGGGATGTCGATTCGAGAATCGTTGCCCCTACCGACAGGAAAGTTGCACCGCAACGCAACCACCTATTGAAACTATAAACGACCAGCACAAGGTCAGCTGTCTTCGGTGGCAAGAAATATGAGCCAACCTATTCTGCAAGTGGATAACTTAAAAATGCACTTCCCCGTTAAGGAAGGCATTTTTCTCAATACCAAAAAGTACAACAAAGCGGTTGATGGTGTGTCCTTAAACATCCAGCCCGGGGAAACTCTTGGCCTGGTCGGAGAGTCCGGCTGTGGGAAATCGACCTTAGGCCGCTGCATCAGCCGGCTCTATCAACCCACATCCGGTAGCATTCAATACGAAGGGCATGAGATTTCCAAACTAGGCAGTCGTGATCTAATGCCTTACCGCCAGAATATACAGATGATTTTTCAGGACCCGATGGAGTCTCTCAATTCCCGGCATACCGTTGGCGATATTTTGGCTGAGCCGTTTATCATCCACAAAATTGGTGATCGGGCGTCTCAGCAAAAACGAATTCGAGAACTACTCGAAATTGTTGGGCTGCCGGCACGATCCGTCAGTCGGTACCCCTTTGAGTTTTCTGGAGGACAAAGACAACGAATAGGGATAGCCAGGTCCATTGCCTTAAATCCTAAGCTCATTGTTTGTGACGAACCCGTCTCAGCACTTGATGTGTCGATACAGAGTCAAATACTCAATCTACTCATTGACCTGCAGAAGGAATTTAATCTCTCCTACCTGTTTATCGCCCATGATCTGGCGGTGGTGAAACACATATCAGATCGTATTGCGATTATGTACCTCGGTAAAATTGTTGAATCTGGAAACGGTGAGGAGGTATATCAAGCCTCTCGCCATCCTTACACCCAGTCTCTAATTTCCGCGATCCCGGTTCCAGACCCACACCGCAAAATCAACCGACAAATCATTACCGGCGATGTGCCTTCACCCATTAACCCACCCACCGGTTGCGCATTTCATCCGCGCTGCCCCATGGTTCAAGACAGATGCAAACATGAGGCACCTCTTTTAGAAACCATCAGTGAGGGCCACATTGCTGCCTGCCATCGCAAAGACGAGTCCCGCACCATTGTTTAAAAAGGCTAGTGTTTCAAAGTATTGCTTCAAACTAGCTATATCAAACTAGCTAGTTTGAAGCTGGCCACCCCAAAGATAGACGGAGCAGGTGGTTTACTGCGGTGTTACGGAGAAAAAGGGGTTTAGCAGTCGCTTAATCGGACCCACAAGCTTAATAGGTGCCTCGGAAACAGAAAGGCAAATACAAGAATCATTTTGACTCGCGGTAGGTCGATGTACATCTCCTGGCTGACGTACCAAGAAGTCCCCTTCGTGATAGACACCATCCTCATCAGAGAAACTGCCCTGTAAAACCACCGTAATCTCCAGCCCATTGTGACCGTGATCTGGCGCTTTCCCGCCGGCTTTAATTTTATGTAGTGCGAGTTCGTAGCGGTTTTCACCCACTACCAGACGAGAGATACGTAACGCCGGGGACAAAAATTGCCACTTAACGCCCTGATCAGGAATCAATTTTTTCACCAGATTGGGTAGCCTGGCCTCGTCAGTTTTCAGGTTTTTTTGCGCTGTCTCCAATGTCTGCGGCTCGTGTTCTATTTCATCAAGGCGAGCCAAGACTTCGTCGAGGGCGTTAGTACTTAGCTGAGCAGGCTCCAAGGACTCTAAAAAACTACCGCCGAGATTGGTCAACTCGCTGTTCTTACCTCGGCAGTCCTGACAAAAATGCAGGTGCGACGAAATAGATACGCACAGAGCTGGGCCCAACGCGCCCGCCGCATAATCAATTAATAGATCGCTGTCAGGATGTTTTGATACCTGCATCGCTATACTTCCTCTGTGTCAGCATCAAGCTGTACATTCAATCGTTTTAAAGCCAGCCGGATTCTCGATTTGACAGTACCCAGTGGCAGAGAAAGTTCCTCTGAGACTTCACTATGGGTCCTTCCTTCGAAATAAATCTTGCTAATCACTTCTTTTTGTTCCTGGGGCAGGGAATCGATGCTGTCCCTGACAATTCGTTTGTTTCTCACCTGAACCAGAGAAACCTGTGAGGGGTTATCCTCCCCAGGTTCATACAGGTCATCCGCATGAATATTTCGTTGTCGGCGCATTTCCCGCCGTATCCAATCAATTCGGCAATTCCGCGCAATGGTGTAAATCCAAGTGCTAGCAGAAGATTTTTGCCGGTTAAAGCTGTCTGCCCGTCGCCAGACCTTAATCATCGTCTCTTGAGCCAACTCTTCTGCCTGTTCATGCCTAATGTTGGACCCTTTCATCAAAAAGCCCTTTAATAATGGCGCATAATGATGAAACAGGCGTGTATAGGCTTCCCTGTCCTGATCAGCTCCCACTCTTATGAGTAGGTCGCTCCATTCGTCGGCTGTTGATTCAGCGAGCATAACCACCTTGTTGACGGACTTTCTGTTGCCTGTGATCATACCCCACTCAGCTATTTGATTACCAAGTACACCCGATACGAAGGCTTCTGGTGGCTGGATCAACATTTCGCCACGGAAAACCGTAATATGCCCTCAACGGAAGCCATTTTTGAGACAGGCGTCGCAAATGCAGCGATCGCTGCCCTGCGCAAGAACATCCTGTCAGTCATTAAAACCCACAATCAGAGTGTAGACTGGCTGTTAACCGCGTTTTTTGCCGGTGGCCATGTGCTATTAGAAGACGTACCCGGCACTGGCAAGACCACCCTGGCAAAGGCACTGTCCGGTTCCATTAGTGCCGAATTCAAGCGGATTCAGTTCACACCGGACCTGCTACCCACCGATATCCTGGGGGTCTCGATTTATGATCAGAACACTCAAGAGTTTCGCTTCCGCCATGGTCCCATTTTCACTCAAATTCTCCTCGCGGATGAAATCAATCGCGCCTCACCCCGCACTCAATCAGCGCTGCTAGAAGCCATGGCAGAAAATCAGGTAAGTGTTGAAGGTGACAGATTGAAGTTAGACGATATCTTTTTTGTCATCGCAACCCAGAACCCGGTTGAGTTTCATGGCACCTACCCACTCCCCGAAGCCCAAATGGATCGTTTTGCGATGCGGTTTTCCCTTGGATACGTCAACATTGAGGACGAGTTAGCCATACTCGAAAGTCAGAAATCGGGACATCCCCTTGACCAGCTAAAGCCCTGCATTACGTTAGCCGACGTACAGGCAACCCGAGCGGCAGTAACGCAAATCGCAATTACGGATGAACTAAAGCGTTATATTGTTGAGCTTGTCTCCACGACCCGGAATTACCCCGGTATCAAAATGGGAGCAAGTCCGAGGGCGTGTATTATGTTAATGAAGTGCGCCCAGTCACTTGCCCTGGTCCATGGCATGGATTTTGTCACTCCGGAAATGATCCAATCTCTGGCGAGCCCCGTTATTGCCCATCGACTTGCTTTGGATCCAGAAGTTCAGTTTTCAGGCGGTAGTGCAGATCAATTGATCGCCAACATTATCGAACAAACCACAGTGCCGGTCTGAATGATGTTTAAGGACTGGGTTTTTCCCGCTTATGTCCGGGCCATGGGTCCTAGGAAAAAACCAAAGAAGCGCAGATTAACGGACCGTGGTCAGTTGGTACTAACTGGCGCTCTACTAACGGCGGCACTAGGACTCAACACTGAAACATCCTATGTATACCAAATGTTCGCCTTACTTTTTTGTGTTGCAATCGGTTCGCGAATTACGCTGAGGCTTTCCAGACCCAGGGTTGCAGTAAAACGAATTCTTCCAAAATACGCGACTGCCGAACAGGCGTTTACCTATCGAATCAGAGTTGAGAATCTCGGCGATAACCCCGAACAGGATTTAGTGATCACCGATCAGCCCGTCACACGATTGCCTGACCGACAACAATACACAACAACACTGGAACCCAATGAGGAATCCAGAAATGCCTACGATCGTTTTATTGGCTTCCATCGATTTATTTATCTACAACGCCAAAACACTGGCATCACAATAAAACCCGCTAGAGTCGACGAGGTTGCCGTCAAAGCCCACAGGGATGTTGACGTTGAGGCAACGCCGCTTCGACGAGGTGTTGTCGCATTCAGGGAAACCCAGGTGATGCACCAGGACCCCCTTGCCCTGAATTTTGGCTTGAGTCACTTTGCCAATACGGAATCTTTGTTGGTGTTACCGAAGCGGTATCAACTAAACCCTAACTGGCGATTATCCGGCGGGCGCAATTTTCAACCGGGCGGCGTGACGGCAGCATGGTCCATCGGAGAATCCGATGAGTTTGTCTCACTTCGAGATTATCGGGACGGAGACTCTATGAGAAAAATCCACTGGCCGAGCACATCGAAGAGTACAGCGCGCATGCAGAAGCCGGTCGTTAAAGAGTATCAAGACGAATTTTTTGCCCGCAATGCGTTGCTGTTAGATCTCAGCCAACAAAACCCTCGGATATTAGAAGAAACCATCGCAGTTGCATCAAGTTTCGCCCTTGAGCTTCAGAATGCGGACTCCATGCTCGACCTCATATTTTTGACTGACGATGGTCCTCGCATCATTACCGCAGGTCGTGGCACAAGCGCTGTGAACGAACAGTTAGAAGCCCTGGCAACGGTACAGCAGTGTCACCTACCGTTTTCAGAACTTTCTAATCTGGTGCTCACCCACTGTCGGCTGGTAACGGGTTGTATTGGCGTTTACGCGGACTGGACCGACAACCATGAATCACTTTCGAATCGCATTCTCGGGGAGGGCGTTGCTCTAAAATCCCTGGTCATCTCAGAAACTGAATTGCCTCACGGACCATATGCAAACATTAAGACCCAATCACTACAGGCTGACTTATTAAAAGCATGAAGCTAAGAGGCTTACAATCGCTAGCGTTACTCCTATGGGGTTATCAATCGGACCTACTGCTATTTGCGATCCCAATGGCGCTGATTTGGGAAGGCCGATTCTTCTTTAATCGCCGCTGGGCACTCACGACCCAGGATTTTTATCTCCTCGCTGACCTGACGGCCGTATGTCTCATTTTAATGATTGCATTCTTATTTCTTAATCGGACCGAATACCACTTCATTCAGATTCTGATGCAATGGTTGCCAATTTTACTCTTTCCTCTAACCGTCACGACTGGCTACAGCACTAATGACCGACTTTCCCTCGATGTTTTGTTCTATTCGTTGCGAAGGCAAAAACAGCCTGTGACCCAATCCTGGGATATGGACTACTTAATGTTTGGTCTCTTATTGGTCTCGAGCGGCACCAGCAAGGTTATTGGCAGCTTTTACTTTCCCGCCGCAGCGCTACTGCTATTTTTGTCACTGTTGCCCCTTCGATCACCTCGGCACCGTGCCAGCACCTGGGTGTTGCTCTGTTGTCTGATTTTTCTTAGTGCATTTTTCACCCACACGGGTATCCGCGAAACACATTTAGAACTTCGTAAGCGGGCGCAGGTTTGGTTAGCCACCTGGATTCAACAACGCACCAATCCATTAAAAACCCAGACCTCCATCGGCCAAATCGGTCGACTGAAAGCATCGGATGAAATTATTTTTAGAGTAAAATCCCCAACAGGCCAGGCCGTTCCCGGTTTGTTGCAGGAGGCCGTCTATGACCTCCCCTTTGAAACTAGCTGGTCTGTGATGGAACAACAATTCACCCAGGTAGATCATACCGACGACTTTATTTGGGATACATCGGCTGCTACGGCCCAGGATCTACCACTCGACATCTACCACGAGTTTCATCACAAAAAAGATTTAGTACCGCTTCCCCCTGGCACAGCTAGAATTCAGGATCTTCCCGCGATCAACATTCAGAAGAACTATTATGGGACAGTACAGGGTATGGACATGGTGCCAAGCCCTCGCTATCAGGCGACTTACCAACCAGGTACCAATCAGACTGGCGCACCAACTCGAACGGACACCCACCCAGCAAAAGCCTACAAGACGCTCATTCAGCGCATAGCCTTAGAGCATTTGGACCCAGAGCAGCCGCTCTTATCAATTAGGGAATTCTTTCGTGACTTTCGGTATAGCCTTTACCAACCTGAAAACCTCATCTCGAGCCCCATCGAAGAATTTCTGGTGAATCGGAAAGCCGGTCACTGTGAATTCTTTGCTACGACCACCGTTTTATTATTGAGAGAGATGGGCATACCCGCGAGATATGCAACTGGATACGCGGTGCAGGAATACGACGAACTCCTGCAAATGTTTGTGGTTCGCCAACGTCATGCACACTCCTGGGCACTGGCATATATTGATGGTCATTGGCGCGCCGTGGACACAACACCTTCAATTTGGCAAGAGGCAGAATCCGACCAGGCAACTATGCTGCAACCGATGCTCGACTTTTTTTCCAATGTCACTTTCTTAGTTCAAGTATGGTGGAACGATCAACAGCGGGAGGACTACGAGCCTTATCTGTATGGGTTTGGGGTACTGCTCAGCTTGCTTTTACTGTGGCGAATCAGCACGAGTGAACAAGTTGTGCTAACCCCTCGTGAGGAAGAGAAGTTTGCTAACGCACCGCTAAGGCAAGGCAATCATTCGCCACTTTTTCAATTGGAACGCCAATTAGAAGCTCAAGGTTATACTCGAAAACCAGGCGAGGTATTCACCACCTGGCTAAGGAGAATTGGTTTTGAAGAATTCCTTGGACTCGTCCCTGCCCACAATCGACTGAGATTTGATCCAAAAGGACTTCTTGCATCCGATGAGAAAGCGCTAGAAGAATCCGTTGAAACAAGCCTCTCGCAACTCAAGTCACAGGAGAAGTTGCAAGCCAGTTCGCAAGCAAAAACCGTTAATCAGCCTGTAGGTAAGACTGATTGACCATCACGTAGACTCTCTACGCCCCGGACAGCAACTCTATCACCCTCACTTAGCTCACCTCGAACAGACACCATATCCCCCTGTCCTTGTCCTACAATGACATCCACGCGCTTCGCCAGATTGCCTGCTTCGATCATAAATACAAAACTGCCTCCGCTGCGTAAAACCACCGCATCCCTTGGCACAAATAGCGACCGACTTTGATCAGAAATCAATACAGTGGCGTCGGCAAACTGTCCCGCCACAATTTGACCAGCAACCGATTCAGGCACATCAACTAACAAGCCAAACGTCTGAGACTGCCTATCGCTCATTTGAATGATCGAACGCAATGGCGCCTCAAAAGAAATGTTAGAGACTCGAACTCGAATAGACGACTTCTCATCCAATCTATTTAGAAAGGCAACGGGCACAAGCACTTGAACTTCTAGACTGTCCGGATTCACTATTCTCACAACACTGTCGCCTCGTCGGGCAAATTCTCCGCCCTCAATAAGCCGCTCCACAACAACGGCGTCCACAGGGGCAAAAATTTTTGTCCGAGCCAGGGTTTCGTCTAACTGAGCGAGCCTTGATTTGGCAACATCAAAATCATTTTGTGCTAAATCTCGGCGGGAGACCAACTCCGCAAGCTGGGTTTTTGCGGCCAGGTTTGCCTGTTGAAGTTGAGACAGACGGACAACTTCAGCTTCAAGATATTTAACATTAATCTGCGCCCTATCAGCGAACAGTGCCTGCTCATTCCTTTGCAGAATGAGCTGTCGATCGTCTACCCTGGCGATCACCTCCCCTTTTTTTACCCGCGTACCCTCAGGCAACACCCAGAGCAATTCCCCGTCGACCGTCGCGGGAAGCTCGATGTCATTACGACTGCGTACAAATGCGTTAAAAGTTGATGGCTCACCGACTTCCAACTCCAGCACTGATTCCAGCACCACGGAGGTCGGAGGTGCTTCCTGTGCTGTCGCTGCCACGACAAACAGCCCCAAAATTGGCATCAATATTTTTTTCATGCTTGCCTCGCTCTAAGGAATGGAAGTCGATCTAGTAAGACCGGGGTTGGAATTTTGACCTGCAGTAAACTCGGCAACAGTACCAAAGTGAGAATTGAACTCACCAACATACCGCCCACAATCACCGTAGCCAGACCGCGATATATTTCTGATCCAACACCGGGGATTAGCATCAGCGGCAACATGCCAAACAAGCTCGTCAGGGTACTCATAAATATAGGTCGGGCTCGATACTGCACGGCCTGCCGGACCGCTGCATCTGACGCAAGACCTTCTTGTTCCGCTTTTCGCGTCTGATCCACGAGAAGAATTGCGTTATTAACGACTAGCCCCAACAGGATAATAAAGCCGATCATGGTTAACATATCTAGAGACTGGTACGTAATGAGATTCAACGCTTTTAAGCCGAGCAGGCCACCCACGATTGAGACCGGCATAACCAACAGCACAATCAAACTATCTTTAACGGATCGAAACAGTGCTGCCATAATCATAAATAGAATCAAAATGGCTATAGAAAAGTTTTTCCGCACTTCACTCAAAGCCTGCTTCAGCCTATCTGCATTACCGCGATAGCGAACACTAGCGCTCTCGGGTAACAAAGCTTTGATTGCAGGAGTTGCTTCTATCTGTAATTTCTCTATTGCTTCTTCAAGCGTGACTTCCGGCGGTGGCGTTACATTTAGCGTCACCGTGCGCCTACCATCAACTCGTTGTAAATTTGTTGGCCCCACGGCGCGCTCGATTGACACAAGATCACCCAATTTTTGTACGCCACCTCCAGGTGTTGCAATGGGTAAGGTTAAAAGCTTCTCCGGTGCATTCCACTTTTCGGTGCGGACAAACATATCCATACGATGGTTTCCATCAAAGTACTCGCCGGCAAACAATCCACCTGTATAAGCCCTGATCGTCCGTCCAATCGCGGACCGGTCCAAACCTGAAGTATTAATTCGCCTATCGTTCGGGACCATTAAAAGCTCGGGTTCATTTAGGCTTAAACCGCCGCGGGCAAATACGTTGGTATTGTCCCAAAGCCCTTGAATCACTGTTTGGCCTTCTCGTGCAGCTGCTAACAACTGCTCTAAGTCGTTACCTTGAATATCAACAGCAATACTGCGCCCACCACCGCCAGCAACATTTAGCATCGAGCCCTGGCTCACAAATGGTGTCACGTCAGGAATACCAACGAGAATTTCTGTGCGCAACTTTTCAACCAATGCTTCAACATCCTCAGCTCGATCAGGATAGATGTAAACCTGGGTGAAAAACCCGTTAAAGGACGCAAAATTGTAGGCTCTAATTGTTGGTGTTTTTTCGCCGGTATAGTAAGGCTGTAAACGGGCCACAACCTCCGGTGCCAGTTCACCGCGAATCGTCTTGACGTTCATACCGGGAGGCAGGTTAAAGAACACAGAAATTGCGTCAATATTTGCTCTGGGTAGGAAATCGATTTTTGGTGTTAAGGCCCAGATACCGATAAGAGAAGCTACAAGAATGCCGCCGATCCAAGAATGGCGCATCCATGACGCCTTTGTCAGGCGAACAACCAGGTCCGATAGCCTACGCCAGTGTTGGATAAACCTATCGGGGCTAATGTGATCACTCGCCCACTGAGACGTGATCACTGGCAATACGGTTAAAGCAGCAATCAACGATGCCAATACCGCTACAGAAATCGTTACGGCAAGATCTTTGAACAGCTGTCCTTCTACACCCACCATAAAAAGCACCGGAACAAAGATCGCAACGGTTGTCAGGGTTGAGGAAAATAGGGCACCTGATACCTGACTACAGCCCTCTGAAATCGCTCCAGCGGCGTTCATGCCCGCCTGACGCAGGCGGAATATATTTTCCTGAACCACAATTGCCGCATCCATCACCAGCCCTACCGCAAAGGCAAGCCCCGCAAGACTGATGACATTTAACGTCAACCCCAGAACATCCAACGTAATAAACGCCACCAAAAGAGACATTGGCACGGTTAATGTAATGAGCAGGGTTGCTCTGGCGCTGTTCAGGAAGAAAAACAGTATCCCCGTGGCCAACAGGATCCCAAGCAATATATTGCCCTGAACCATCGAAATTGCGCGGCGAATGTGTAGTGATGCATCAAAACTTAACTGGATTCGAATATTTGCGTCTTTTAGCGGGCCATCATTGAGCTCCTTTAGCGCAATATTCAACTCGTCAAGGAGCTCGACGGTGTTCGCTTCATTCTGCCGAGTGATAGAGATGTAGTAGGAGGGAAAGCCATTTCTTAAGCTCACGCCTACATTTTCAGCATAATCCACGTCAATCTTGGCAATTTCACGCAAATAGACCGGCTGCTCATTTCGCCAGCCCACCACCAGATCTCCCAGTTGGCTCACATCCTGCTCACCCAGAAATCGAACGGTATATCGGCGACGACCAACATCCGCGAAACCACCCGAAACGTCCCGGGCCCGAGACAATGCGTTCGAAATGTCCGTTACGCTCAACCCCAGCATTGCGGTTCGCAATGGATCAATCACAACATTGACCTCTTTTGGTCTTCTGGCATTTAGGTTGACCTGCGCAACCCCCGCGATACGGGCTAATCGAGGCTCAACGACTTCTTCGATTAGGTCTTGATAGACAATCATGTCTGTGACCGGATTACCGGGCGCTGCATAGATCAAAACCGAGGCGGCACCAGGCAAACCACTATCGCCACCACTAGCAACAAATGGCTCGCCAGCATCAACGGGCACATCCGGCGCTTGATTCAAGCGATTGATCACATCCAGGAGCGCTTGCTTCATGTCGTAGCCCAACTGATAGTTGAGGGTTACCTGCCCCTGCCCGCGCTGTGTCGTTGAAACAATACTTTCTATGCCAGAATTGAATCGGAGCATTTCTTCCTGGGGCTGGACAATGGCCTCTTCAACTTCCTGGGGAGCCGCAGAACGCCAATTGTTATAAATTGTGATTTGGGGACTGGTGACATTTGGCAGTAGTTGCACAGGTAACTTTTGCACGCTGCCATAGCCGAACAAACAAAGTAGCCCGACCAGCACCCAGATTGCCCTTTTATATCGAATTGATAGATCGGTGATATTCACGGCATTTCTCGCCTCTTTTTGATGCGAGTATTTTTATCCACATTGATGGACCCTGCATGGAATTTGAGATAAAGAGACCCCGGCATAAGCTGGAATCTAAACGCTTACACCTAAAATTTAGGGTTTTTCCCGCCTAAAGTTTCAGAAGGGGAGAGCAATAATAATATATTTCTTTATTTTTCAAAGTCTTAGACATTTAACTGAGCAAGTTTTGGTCAATAAATACTTAAGAAATTC
>TARA_R110002072_G_C7978294_1_pt1 | contig 36313 bp, 18 predicted proteins | sample TARA_R110002072 | Tara Oceans TARA_R110002072 (sample SAMEA4397118) | marine metagenome | biome: Polar Biome; feature: [SRF] surface water layer (ENVO:00010504); material: water (ENVO:00002006), including particulate matter (ENVO:01000060) such as... | depth 5 m
AAAAGACCGTTTCTCAGGGTCTCCAACCAGGTTGTCAAAGAACAACAACAGCGTCACCGGCATTCGGTGTTGCTGTCGTGGGCGGGATTCTGCCGAGGCCCCATCAGAGTGTCAAGCTACTGAAACAAGAATCTGACACAATTTTGAATTTGCCCGGAAACGCCCGACACTTCCCAGCTGTGATTCAAAAACAAATGCTGGGAACCCCAGTGTTCGGCGTACTGATCAGCGGAACTTGAGAGTTTCTCTTGCGAACTTTGCTGAGTTGCTCAAAGTCACACCTGGCTGCCACATGAGATGCGGAGGGCGTAAACGGCGGACATCACCTTTCCGATGGAACTACACCGGTTCCTCGACGTTGTTGCGAAAGCCTTTTGATGTAGTCTTCATAGGCTTTTCGATGCGAACGTGGGGCCGGCAGACGGCGCTCTGAGAAGTTGTTGGTGGATTTCTGATTGTCGACGTTTCCTGACCGTTCTCGGCCTGTTGATTCCAGATCGACGTTGCGAAGCACTTCTTCAAACTGACGACGACGTGCCTCGGCAGCCGGATCGCCCGATTTTGGCTGAGCAAGCTGTCGCTCGAGTCGGTCAGCAAACCGCTGCATATCCTGTTCGGTCCATCCAAGTTTCTTGAGAAGTTCTGGATCAACGTCTCCACGCTCAAGCTCGTCTTTCAGACGCTTCAACACCATGTTTGAAGCCTTCAACTTGTCATCGAGATTTGCCTCGTCTGCTCCCGTCAAATTCGGATCAGTCGGGTTGGCGCCAGAGTCTGGTCGCTGAACCGCTTCATCAAGGTTTGCTTCGTCGTCAGGATTCGCCACGGCATCCCCACCAGAGTCCGAATTTCCGCTCGGCTTCGAACCAGTGCTTTGTCCAGGTTTTCCGCCCGGCTTCTGGCTCTGTCCGTCACCGGGCGAGCCATTTCCTGACTCACCGCTTGCTGAATCCCCTTCGCCAGGCTTTCCCGCTTTGTCGGGGGAATCGCCACCGGCAGGTTTCCCACTCTTCGCGTCGCCGGATTTCTGATCGCCGCTGACCTCGGAACCAACCTTGCCGGTTTCTGATCCGTCTCCATCGGCAGTTTTTTCACCAGGCTTACCTTCAGTCCTGCCTTTCGGATCCCCCCCCTGCCCGGTCGCCGGCTTATCTGCTGAAGACTCCCCGACCTTGTCGCTCGCCGAACCATCCCCCGGCTTCCCACCATCGTTGTCGGCAGGTTTGGACGATCCGTTGCCCGGCGGCTGGTCTTTCGACTCTCCGCCGGCGCCACTCTTCGGTCCGTTTTCCGTGGGTGACTTTCCATTCGATCCGTCCTTAGAGGGAGACGACTCACCTGAGTTGCCGTTCTTGTCAGTTGAGTCGCTGCCTCCAGATTTATCCGGCTGACCGCCTTTGCTCGCATCCCCCGGCTCAGACTTGCCTGCATCACCCCGTCCAGAAGGCTTGCTGCCGTCTCTGTTGTCCAGGTTCTTGACAGGCTCGCCCGGTTTCCCGCCATCCGAAGGATCGCCTGACGTTTCACTGCTGGGCGAGGCTTTCGGATCGTCACTGCTGTCTGAGCCGTCACTTGTCTTTGAGTTTCCTGAATCCGGCATCCCCGAAGATCCGCCTGGCGGGTCTGTCGACGAGTCGTCCTGCGACCTGCCTGTTCTGGAAGAATCATCGCCATCTCTACTCTTGTTTGACTCGCCGGACGATTCTGTATTTTCGTTGCCTTTCGGTGGTTTACTTCCATCGTCGCCCGGCATGCCATCTTCTTCAGCAGAGTTCCCGCCTGACTTCTCCGGGGACGTGCCACCTTTCGGCTTTTCACTCGCGTTTCTGTCTTTCGTGTCGTTCGAATTCGGCGCTGACGACTCAGAAGCTTCGTCCTTTTCTCCTGATGTAACACTGGGCGAATCTGACTTATCACTGTCCGGTTGATCTTTCGGAGACTGATTTAAACCGCCGTCTCCCTCTTTGCCTTCGTCGTTCCGGCCTGCGTCCTGAGAGGGATCCGATTTCGAGTCGCGGTTCTGCTTGAGCAACTCCTTGAGAATCTCGTCGTCCTGCGAACCGTCGTTGCTGACAGGTTTTTGAGGCCCCGACTCGCCTTTCTTTCCTTCCGGCTTCGACTCAGTTCCGCGACGTTCTGTCCCATTTCCGTTGTCTCCATCGCTGGATTTGTCACCGCCCGACCTGCCTGTCTCGTCACCTTTGTTTTTGCCGTCGTTGCCATTCGAGTTGGAATCCGAATCGCCGCCGCCCTTGCCGCCATCTTTCGATTCTTCACCGTTCGGATTCTTCTCGTCTGGCGAATTCTCTTCCGGCTGTAGTTCGTCTTTTTTTGATTGCAGATCATTGGAGCCAGCCGGATCGTCCATCTTTGCATCTGGTTCACGATCCTGCATACCGGAATCTGCATCGCTGACCGACTGGTCGACGTTGCCTGATCGCTGTTCAAGTTCGTCGAGCTTTTCCTCAGCACGATGCTTGTCGCGTTCAAGCTGTTCCTGAGCCACTTTTTCGGAAACCGGAGCCTTGATCAGAAACTTCAGCCGAGGAGTTTCGCTGCGATTTTCATCGAGCAATGTGCGAGTCGACGTCTCGACTCGTCGATTGTCGTGAGCTTCCGCCCACCAGGTAATCACGTCGCCGGGTTTCACATTGAGTTCGGCAATTTTCAATTCGTGGAGAACCCGCTGCTCGACATCGGCCCCCTTGTAGATCGATCGATCAGTCAGAAACTGAGCTCCGTTTTTCATACGAAGCACGACTCGGCTTAATCGAAAGTCCGGATCGCTGGCATGAATCAACAGCGGGACGACGGCGTTTGCAGCGACTTCCAGATCTCCGCCCGGTTGAAGTATCGAAACATCCGGCTTCTGGTCAGCCTCAATCTGAATCGAATGAACCACCGGGGTGGGGTCCGTCACGCCTTCTCTGGTTCGACACTGGACTCGGTAAAACTTCGGGTACGTCCCGTCGTCTCGAATGATCGGCTGCCACAGACCAGACAGGCTCGTCCCGTCGCTGCCGACTTTCATTCGAATTTCTTCGCACCGTGCGGGAAACTCGGCCTCGTCCGAAAACTGCAGCTTTGCTGATTCAACGACCATATTTGCTGTCGCGTGGATCTCGACCTTTGTCCCTTCCCAGGTGTCGATGTTCGATCCGACGGCACGCTCAGGCGGAAGTTCCATGTAGTCAGGAAACGAGTAACGCACCTCGTCGACAATCGCCGACGGCGGCTGTGAAACCGTCACGTGGTATGTTTGCGTTGATGCGTCGCCGGCGGCGATTCGGTACGTGAGTCCCTGCAGCAGTCCTTCGCCGCGGTAGCCTTTCAAAATACATTGATAGCGTTTCAGACCGGCTTCGACTTCGCGCATCGGCACGGCTTCGTCGACAAACTGCTGATCGGCCGTCGTAAAGAACAAAGTGACCTTCTCAGGCACTTCGCCAGCCAGGTCAGTTGTCACTGTCAGAAACTCACGAGCCAGAACTCTCGTGTCGCCGGGGTCGACACTCAGGAATGCCGTCTGAGTCGAAACCGAAACGTCGGAACTTGGAGCAAAAATTCGGACGATCGACGGCCAGACTTTTTTTGGCGAAACGATCGAGTAAGCACTGAAGAGAACGACCGCCGCCAGCAGCGCATACGAAAGTCGAAGCAGCGTACTGCGGTCAATGGCGTCTTCAACTTCTGTGTGAGACAACGTCACCGCTGCCCGCTTTTCCATCGAGTCGATAATTGCCGGAGCGACTTCGCGCCGCGCCGAGCGAAGATCGACATAGTTCAGCAGTGTGCTCTTCAGCTCGGGCGATGCCTCTTCCAGTGCCTTCGCCGCGTACAGGGAATTCACGCGTCGAAAACACGGCCAGACAACCTTCCAGCCAATCCATACCAGAGTGCCCACCAGCAGCCCAACCAGCAGCACGGCCCGCATGGCATTGCCGAAACCACCGGTCACTACCCAGTGATCAAGGACGACAAATACCAGCAGGTAGCTGATAACAAAGACGGCTGCGCCACAAACTGCGGTGAAGATATCTGTCGAGCGAATGCCCGTCTGCGTCTTCCGAAGCTGATACGAGATGTACTCGTCAAACTCCGCATACGCTTTCTTCTTTTTTGCCTGATGGCGATCGAGCGTCGTGGACATAAAACATCCTGCCCGTTGAGTGGCTTCATCGGGCAAATTCTGCCACCCGATGACAAAGTCAGATCAAACCGCGTTTCATCTTACTCTTGATCGGCGGATGACACGAGCAGTTTGTGTCGATCAGGCAGAGCAGTCAAAGACTGACGCGTCGCAGGGGGAAGATGTCGACCGTAACGCCTTCACTGAACAACACGTGGTCCGGTTGTCCGGAAACCGGTACTTCTGCCGCCGACGCTAACGTCTGACGGCATGACACGACTTTTGCCGACCGTAGCGGATAGGGCGAGTGATGCACCCTGCCCCGCAGCAGCCGGCCGCGATGATCGCTCGCGTAGAGCACGTACCGCTCGGCCAGAAAGTGTTCGAGCGTCCCCGGTTCAACACTGGTCCCCGGCTCCGGATTCAACGATCCGCCGATCTCCGCCGCAATTTCAACTTCCGCGCGACGAGGCGAACGGGAATCGAGCCGCTGGCTCGAATACCGCACGTTATTTCCGTCGCGAACCAGCTCCATGTCTGCATAGAAATAGTTGAGATGCCATTTCCAGCGCGCCACTTCAACGACCGCTCGACAGGCCGCGTCGAGACTGACGAACCACACACCTGGATCGCGACCGTGAAAATGAACGTACGTTCGAAGGTTCGTTTCGTGAAACTCCGAAACGTACGGCAACGCCGGAAACCACGCGGGCCGAACTCCCGACATGTGAAACGGCACCAGCCCGAGCCAGGCTTCCCCGTCAAACGTGTCAATCTCCAGTTCTCGCGGAATCAATGGTCGCAACAAGTCAACCGGTACTCGCCAGTGAGCGAAAAGCAGATCCGACCAGCATTGATACCCGGCCACTCGTTCATTCGGTCGTCGAACCTGCCCAGGTTTGTCGATGTCGACGCCCATCTTCATAAAAGAACCAGCTTCACTACACAGTGCATTACCAGAACCAGCAGCCAGATTGTTCATCACAGATCTCCTTGCTTTGTCGTCAGCAAAGAAACCGCCAACTGTTTCGAGTCTTAACACCTGATTTCATTCGAAACGAGTGTCGACGACATGCCTCATTAAAATGACACTGACGAAGATGATTTTCGAAACCATTCGACAAGCGTCGCATCCAACGTAGAATCACATTTGTTTTCGCTGAAGTGACGTCAGGTTTCCAACGCGGTGATCGAAGGCTGTTTCGCGAATAATGTCCCCTCCCGGAGTTTGTCTCCGAATCTTTAGAAGAGCGAGTTCACCATGAAATCGATCATCCGCAAGCTGACCCTGGCGTCTGTGTTTGCAGCAGCCAGTAGCGTCGGCGCCTTCGCTCAGGACGAACCGGCTGCCGAACCAGCCCAGGCACCGCCACCTGTCGAAAGCCCTCCCCCCGCTGTTGAGCCACCTGCACCGGTCGCTGAAAGTCCTCCGCCAGTGATTGAAAGTCCTTCGCAGCCGGTCGTCGAAAGTCCAGCACCGCAGCCAGCCGAACCATTGCCGCCTCCCGCTGCGGCTGTTTCAGCGGAGCCAGCGGAAGTTTCACAACCCGCTCGTCCCACTGACTCACCACCAGCCGGAAACAGTCAACGAGGCGACAGACCAACTCGCGAGAATTCAGTTCCCGACGCCGGTCGAGATGGAAATCGAGGAACTCCCAACGTGGACGAAGCCTCTCCTGCGGCTGGCGCTGTCGCTGAAGCAGGACGCCCCGGACGCGGACCGGGACCGGATCGACCGTCACCGGGCGGTTCGCCACAACGCGACTCTGGACAACGCGACTCTGGACAACGCGACTCTGGACGACGGGACAGCGGACAGCGCGATGATGGACGACGGGACAGCGGGCAGCGGTCGCAACTCGGAATCAGCATCGGCCCCGGCGGCGTGCAGGTTTTTCGAGGAAATCCAGGAATTGGTCCCGGCTTTGGCGGCTCATCCCGCAACTACAACGGCTTGAATCGAGGCTACGGGCCGGGATATGGCTACTCGTCACCGTTTTATCAGAACCGTGGCTGGGGCATCGCGATCGACACTCGCCCGCAGGTGGTTGTTCCATCGGGGCCGGTCATCGTGACGCAACCGCAGTCTTTGCAGCCAACCGCTCCGCAACCGCCAGAAGAGCCGCCCGTCCCGACTGCCGATCAGCTGGCCGGAATGCCGGGAGTTGAATTACGAGGTCTGCTGTTATTCGCAGTCGATCGACTCGACGAGCAGCTTGACGGACTATCAACCGGCAATGGCTGGAAATCGTTCCTGAAAACAGACGAGTTGCGACAGGCCGTTCCTCCGCCAACGCTCGCACCGCTGCCACCGGAATCCGGCGCCGTTGCGCCGAGCGACGTCGAGCCGCTCATGCCAGAACCCGTCCAACTTCGTCTGGCCGGAATTTTGAAAACCTACGAAAGAGTTCAGCAGAACTCCGAGTACCGCCAGATCAGCCGGCTCTGGGGATTCCAGACAACGCATCTTGTGTTGAGAGAACTGCTCGTTCCACCGACTCAGAGGCTTCAGAAGCAGTTCACACTCTCGGTCGAGTTGCTCGAAGAGGAATTGCAGCAGTTTGAAACGGGATCGCGCTGGACGTCGCATCTCAAACTCGACGATGCCAGACGAATCGCCTCAATCCGAGCGGAAAACATTTCAGCGACGGATCGAAAGGATCTCCAAACGATCATTTCGGTATTCGACTCTGTCGCCGCCGAACCATCGTACCGAATGATCTCTGACCTGCTTGGATTTCGTCTGACTCAGTACGGCGCCCGGTCGTACCTTGCACAGCTTAAAGTCCCCGCCCCACCTGCACCGCCGTCGAAACCGTAAACCCGATCGGCAGAACACGATTGCAGAAATGAAGCAGCCCGCGGTTGACCAGTTCGTCATCCGCGGGCTGTTGTTTTCAGCGGCGGCGTCGCCGACGTGCAGGAGAGCGCTGGCATGAAACCGCCGAGTCACTTCAACCGACGGTCGTCCAGGGCTTTCGGTAGTTGTGAGTCTGGAGCAGTTTGCCGGCTTCTTCGTCGTCGACGATGGCTTCCCTTTCCGGATCCCATTTCAGTGCTCGACCGAGGATGTTCGAGACGTAGCCGAGGTGCCCCGGCGTGATTGATCGATGCCCGGTTTCGGCGGGGGCGATGCAGGTCTTTCGAGACTTCACACAGTCCAGAAAATTGCGAGTGTGATTGTCTGAATGGTAAACATCGTCAGACGACACCGGAAAATCGCTGGCGGTCCAGCGTTTGTCGGACGCGGTTAATCGGCCTCGCGTGACGTGTACCCAGCCGTCTTCGCCGATGAATTTTGTACCGAGCAGGTTGCTGCTGGAGATCGAAGTCTGGACGTCGCCAGCGTACTCGCAGCGAATTTGGTACTGATGCGGCGTGTCATAGACGTCGGTTTCGGGGAACGTCCAGCCGACGGCTTCGACTCTGATTGGGCCGGAATGGTCGACTCCGAGTGCCCAGTGAGCGATGTCGTTGTGATGACCGATCCAGTCCATCAGCACGCCTCCGCCAAACGCTCGATGGCCACGCCACCAGCGGTGATGACGAGCCCGCATGTACGGTAATTTCGGAGCCGGGCCGCACCACAGCTCGTAGTCAAGATGGTCAGGCGGTGCGGCAACTTTCGTGTCGCCCTGAGGCTTGTCGTAGCCGGGCGGGAGTCCGACTTCGATCCGCTGAATCTTTCCGAGGATGCCGCTTCGAACCAGCTGAACCGCTCGGCGAAACTCCTCACTGGACCGCTGCTGGCTGCCAGTCTGAAATACAGCTTTCTGATCCGCGACCTCGCGATAGACAAGCTGTCCTTCCTGAAAGGTGTGCGTGACGGGCTTCTCGCAGTAGACGTCCTTGTCGTTTCGCAACGCTTCCAGCGTGCAGAGCGCATGCCAGTGATCAGGCGTCGCGACGACAACGGCATCTATGTCGTCGCGCTGGCAGATATCGCGAAAGTCGCCGGTGACTGAGACTCCGCCGCCGGGTGTCGATCCGTAATGTCTGTCGATCCGTCGCTTGGCAGGCTCACGTCCATAGGCCGGCCCCTGCCCCCACGGTCGGTCTCGATGATGGAACGAATCGACGTCGCACACCGCGACGATCTGAGTGTCGGCCTGGTTGAGGAATTCGTCAATCAGATTGAAGCCTCGCGAACCAGCTCCGACAACGCCAACGGCGATTCGCTCGCTCGGCGGCTTTCTGCCCGATGCACTGAAGGCGACATCAGGCATCAGCAGCGGTACACCGAGCACTCCGAGACACTCCCGGCGAGTCAGTTTGATCCTTCTGTCGAAAGCAGAACGTGTCATTGTCCGGGTTCCCGTTTCAAAACACCGATTGATGGACTGTTCGTGTCACGACTTTTCCGTTCGAAACACGATACATTACTGACAAAAGAATGGGCACCGGACCGCTGAAATGGCTGGATCAAATTCAGCTTCCCGGCCATCATTGGAATCCTCAAGAGTCTCACCGCCCCGACAAACTGCCACGAACGCAAACCTACGTGCCCGCGCTGCTCCCCTCACGGAACACTGCTCAGAATCACCGTTTCCAGCCTGAAGATTATCCAGGACTTCGAGCATGATTATTCACTCAGCCGATCGCCGTTCCTTCCTGAAGGCAGCCGGCGTTTGCCTGGCACTTCCGACCCTTGAGTCTGCGAGACAGGCGGCTCGCGCGGATCGCCCAGAGGCCTCGCCACGCCGCATGGTCTGCGTCGGTAACGAATTCGGAATGCACCCCGGTAACTTCTGGCCGAAGCAGACCGGTTCCGACTACGAACTCACACCGCTGCTGGAACCACTGGCTCCACACAAAAATAACTTCACGCTGTTTTCGCATCTTGATCACGGCCTGAAGGGTGGGCACTTTGCCATTCATGGCTTTCTGACCGGAGTCAAGGCCGCGGAAGCTCGCGGGCTGCCGGGCGGCGGGATGAGCGTTGATCAGCGAGCCGCCGAGTTCGTTGGCTCGCGGACAAGGTTTCCGTCACTGACAATCGGATCTGAATACGGGCTGCACGGCGGCTGCCAGATGAGCTGGACTCGGACGGGAACTCGGGTTCCGCCCATTCCCGGCCCGAGAGAATTGTTTCGTCAGCTCTTCGTCGAAGACAGTGCGGCCGGGAAGAAACAAGCGGAAGAACGTATTCATCTGCAGGCATCGATTCTGGACGCCGTGCTGGGCGATGCGAACTCGCTGAAAAGAACGCTCAGCAGAAACGACGCTCAGAAGCTGGACGAGTATTTCTCCTCGGTGCGGGATGTCGAGACAAAGCTCACTCTCGATCAGCAGTGGCTGCGCATTCCGAAGCCGAAAGCTCCAATTGACGAGCCAACGAACAAGGGTCTGACACTCGACCTGCCCGCGCTGTATGAACTGATCGCGCTGGCTCTGCAGACAGATTCGACGCGAGTCGCGACGCTGGAGATTGCAGAAGGATTTGTGTCGTCAGCTCTGGGAATCAAACAGGGCTATCACGGACTGTCACATCACGGAAAAGTGAAAGAGAGCATCGAACTGCTCGTTCAAATCGAGCGGTACCAGGTGGAGCAGTTTGCAGGGTTTCTCGACAGGCTTCGGTCAATCCGTGAACCGAATTCAGACGGCACGCTGCTCGACAGCACGATGGTTCTGTTCGGCAGCGGAATGGGCGACGCGAACTCGCACACGAATAACGACCTGCCGATCATTCTGGCGGGTGGCGGCTTCCGGCACGGCGAGCACAAGGAATACCCGAAGGCCAGCAATCGTCGAGTCCCACTGTGCAATCTGTTCGTGTCAATGCTGCAAAGGTTTGGCGTCGAGACAGACCAGTTCAGCCAGGGGACGACCACGCTGACCGGTCTGGAGCTGGTCTGACATGGCACTTTCTTCGAAACGAATCCCCGCCTTCGTGTTTGCGGTGTTGCTTCTGGCGTGGCCCGCAGAACGTCCCCTGGCAGCGGCAGATGCCGCACCATCGTTCGAAACTGTTGTGCGTCCATTTCTGAATAAGTACTGCGTGGGCTGTCACGGACAGAAACACCAGAAGGGCGACCGCCGTTTCGATCGGCTCACGGGCGAGATCGTCGACGACAATTCGCTGGTCGATCTGCAGGACATCCTCGACCAGCTCAATCTGTCAGAAATGCCCCCGGAAGAAGCGACTCAACCAACCGACGCCGAACGACGCGTCGTCATTCAGAGGTTGACGACAACGATCCAGGACTATCACAAAACACGCGAAGCGAGTCATCAGGCGGCGGTGCTGCGGCGGCTCAACTCTCGCGAATATCGCAACACTGTACGCGACTTGCTGCACCTCAACATGACGATGTTTGATCCCGCCGCGACGTTCCCGCGAGATCAGACGACCGAGCATCTTGACACGATTGGTGACACACTGGTCACGTCGGGCGCGCTGCTTCAACAGTACCTAAACGTGGCTGAAGAAGTTGTTCAAAAGGCTGTCTTTCCGCTGGAAAAACCAGACGTTCAAAAGTGGACCTTCCGGGATGGTTTCCGGCAGCAGCCGGAGATCGATCAGGTCCACAGAACCTTCAACGGCTTCAGGCACATGACTCTTTACGACGTCGTCGGAGCCGACAAGCCGGAAGGAGCGTACGGACCGATTCATGCCTTCGCCGATGGTGTGCCGCACGATGGCTACTACGAAATCAAACTCAAAGCCGAAGCCTTGAACCGGCGACACGACTACCCCATTGAATTTCTCGGCACCGATCCTGACGAGCCGTTTCGACTTGGAATCGTAGCAGGAAACAAAGACGCGGGGACGCTGCACCTGACACAGCCAGTCGAGCCGTTGCTGGCGGAAGTCGAACTTGCCGACGAACAGAAGTGGTACACCGTTCGGGTCTGGCTCGATGCTGGCTTTACTCCGCGATTCACGTTTCGAAACGGGCTGATGGATGTTCGAAGCCTCTGGGGCAAACTTGCCAAAGAGTACGGCGATCGATTCCCCAAACGTAAGACGAAAGGGATCGTCGACAATCGGATCAACGGGATCACTCACGGAAATCTGCCGCAGATTCGCATCCACGAAATTGAAATTGAAGGTCCGTTCTACGACGAATGGCCGACTGCCGGACAGCGATCAATTTTCGGCGACGACTTTGAGGAACTCGCTCGCGCAGACACACTCTCTAAGGCTCAGTGGCGAGACAGGCTGACCGAATTCGCGTCCGCCGCTTACCGCCGACCGGTAAGCACTGAGGAAGTCGATCGTGTGTGGAAAATCGTTGAGTCTCGACGTGACACGGGGCGATCACCATTGAGTGCGTTCTGCGATGGCCTGACGGCGATTCTTTGTTCGCCCGCTTTTCTCTACCTGGAATCCGCGGATCAGAAAGAAGGTCTATCATCACACGGCCTGGCCTCGCGGCTGTCGTATTTCCTCTGGTCGTCGATGCCTGATCAGGAACTCAGAGAGCTGGCCGCCAGAGGCGAACTGCGTCAATCAAAAGTCCTGGCCGCTCAGGTCGATCGAATGCTGAACGACGATCGCGCGGACGCCTTCATCGAAGGCTTTCTCGACAGCTGGCTCACGCTCCGGGATCTGGGAGCAACTCCGCCGGATCGAAACGCGTTTAGATCGTTCTACCACTACGACCTGGATTCGGCGATGCGGCAGGAAACTCGTTTGTTTGTGCGAGAGCTGATTCAGCAGAACCTGAGCATCGACAACTTTCTGGATTCCGACTTCACCTTTCTCAACAAGCGACTGGCTGAGCATTACGGAATCGTCTCTTCGTCGACAGGAAATGAGTTCCAGAAAGTTTTGCTGACCGATCGGCGTCGGGGCGGACTGCTCGGACAGGCGAGCATCCTGACGGTCACGGCCAACGGCATCGACACGTCGCCGGTTGTTCGCGGTGTCTGGCTCCTGGAGAACATTCTGGGAACTCCGCCGTCGCCACCGCCGCCAGATGTCGAACCGATCGATCCAGATGTTCGAGGCGCGACAACAATTCGAGACCAACTCGAAAAGCACCGCCGCATCGCCAGCTGCAACGATTGCCACCGCAAGATTGATCCGCCGGGGTTCGCACTGGAAAACTTCGACCCGATCGGAGGCTGGCGAACCAGTTACGGTCGCGGCAAACCGATCGATTCTTCAGGACAGCTATCAACCGGGCAGGAATTCAAGGATGTGGCCGATTTCAAGCTGCTGCTGCTCGCTCGGAAAGATCAGTTCGCCAGAGCACTGACAACGAAACTGCTGGCTTACTCGTCAGGCCGCCATGTCGGCCTGTCCGATCGTCCACACGTTGACGAGATTATTAACAACCTGAATCAGCAGAGAAGTGGCTTTCGCGACCTGATCAAACTGGTCGTTACCAGCGATCCGTTTCTGTCGCCGTAGGTTGACTGGAAGCTGGTCGATTTAATGCTGGATGAGGAGTCGAACAAATTGTGACCCAGATCGAATACATCGATTCCCACACCGGTGGCGAGCCGACTCGGGTTGTTCATTCCGGCGCGCCGGATCTCGGGACAGGACCAATGGCCGAACGCCAGGCCACGATGAAGGCTCAGCATGACTGGCTGCGTCGAGCCCTGATCCTTGAGCCGCGAGGTTACGACTGGCTGGTCGGGGCTGTTCTTCAGAAGCCGTGCGATCCGAACTGCGCGGCGGGAATCATTTTTTTCAACAATGCCGGTTACCTCGGAATGTGCGGGCACGGCCTGATCGGTGTCGTTGAGACACTGGCATTTCTCGGTCGAATCAGCGTTGGCGAGCATCGGTTTGAAACTTCGGTCGGAATTGTCTCGGCGACTCTCCACGAAGACGGAACGGTTTCGGTCAACAACGTCGTCAGCTACCGACATCGGAAGTGCGTTTCGGTAGAAGTGCCAGACGAAGGAACCATTACTGGGGACATTGCCTGGGGTGGCAACTGGTTCTTTCTCGTTGCTGACCAGGAAGTCGTCCCTGAGAACCTTGACGCCTTACTCACCCGGTCACGACGGATCATGGCAGCGCTGGACAACCAGCAAATCACCGGCGGTGACGGAAGTCGGATCGATCATGTCGAGCTGTTCGGAAAACCAAGCAATCCTCAGAAAGCCGATTCGCGAAGTTTCGTACTCTGCCCCGGTGGAGAGTATGACCGATCGCCATGCGGCACCGGCACCAGTGCGAAACTGGCCTGCGTGGCTGCCGATGGTAAGCTGGCTCCTGGAGACGTCTGGCGCCAGGAGTCGATTGTTGGCAGCGTTTTCGAAGGCACGTATCGAAACGCCGCTAACGGAATTCTGCCGACGATTCGCGGACGAGCTCACGTGACCGCGCGAACGAGTTGCGTGATCGGCAACGACGATCCATTTCGATTCGGTATTAAGCTCGCTTTCGAAGTTTGACGGGATGGTCACAGGCCAATCGAATACCTGACTTTATGAAAGCACGGAAGAGGTATGAGCAACCAAAGGACTGTGATCGTCATCGGCGGAGGATTGATTGGCTGCTCATCGGCTTACTACCTGTGTCGAAATGGGTGGAACGTCACGCTGCTTGAGCGGCAGAAGATCGGCAGCGGAGCATCGCACGGTAACTGCGGCTACGTTTGCCCGAGCCACGCCATGCCGCTTTCGGGGCCTGGAGTGATTGCTCACACGTTGCCGTCGATCTTCAAACGAGACGCGCCGCTTTCGATTCCCGCTCGCTTTGATCCGGCATTGTGGAAGTGGCTGTTGCAGTTCGCTCGACAGTGCACGATCGACCGTATGATGCACGCAGCAAATGGGCGCAACGCGTTGCTGGCGTCGTCGATGAATCTTTATCGTGAAATCGTTCGCCAGGAATCGATTGACTGCGAATGGACAGACCACGGACTGCTGTTGGTCTATAAATCTGCGAAAGACTTTGCTGCTTACAAAGCGACAGCTGAATTGCTGAAACGCGAGTTCGGTATCGAGGCTGTTTCTTACTCAGGCGAAGCCGTGAAAGAGCTGGAGCCTTCGTTGAAGACTGGCATGGCCGGCGGCTGGCATTTCCCGGCCGACGCGCACGTCCGGCCCGACAAACTGCTGGCAGGATTGAAGCGATCAATCGAAAATCACGGCGGTACGATTCGAGAGAACGTAAACGTACTTTCGTTGAAGCGGCAAGGCGGTCAGGTTGCGTCGGTAGAAACCTCGCTGGGCTCGTTCAACGCTGACGTGACCGTCCTCGCCACCGGCGCCGAAGCTCCTCGATTTGCGAAAGTAATCGGGTGTCGCCTGCCGATTCAGCCGGGCAAGGGCTACTCGCTGACGATGCAGCCGCTCAGGAATCAGCCGAAGATTCCGATGATCTTTGAGGAACACCACGTCGCGGTGACGCCGTTGGGATCCGGCTTTCGAGTGGGCTCAACGATGGAATTCACCGGGTACGATCACTCCATCAATCCCAAACGTATGGCACTGTTGCGAAAGTCGGCTGCCGAGCATCTCGAAGAACCACTGCCTGAGAAGGTGGACGAAGAGTGGGCCGGCTGGAGACCGATGTCGGTCGACGGTTTGCCCTGCATCGGTCGCGCGCCGGGAGCCTGCAACCTGATTATCGCCGCAGGCAACGGCATGATCGGTCTGGCCACCGCCCCGGCAACCGGGAAACTTGTCGCCGAAATCGCCAGCGAACAGACACCGCACATTGATGCAGCCCCTTATTCGCTATCAAGATTTGTCTGAAGCCGCGTCGCGACTCTCTGACTGCTATTTCTCTTTCCAGAGTACTTTCGGAATTCGTTTTCAATGTTCTGCAGGAAGGCCACGAGGGAAACAATGACTGTTCCGGGTGCCAGTTTCAGCACAGAAACCATGAAAATGGTCTAGCCGTAACTCTTGCCCGGCCACGACGCCCACCACGCCTGGAACGTTTTCAATTGTGCTTCGACAAAATTTCGCTGACTCGCTGACAGTTCGTCGGACTCGTTGAAGTGGTGCTGGTAGTCCGCATCGCCAACCAGAGTCAGCAGGTACTTGTAATAAAGCACCAGGTCTGGACCTTCGTCGTACGTCGACAGGACAATCAGAGCCTCTTCGAGTTCCTTCGCCAGTTGCCGAGCCTTCGCGTCACCAGCCGCAGCCTGCTCGCAAAGCGAGACCAGTTTGAGAACCTCGGTCGGAATACAGTTTCCGATTCCGGTGATGGCTCCGGCGGCTCCGCAGTGCAGGTATCCGTGATAAACCTGCGTGTCGACTCCGACCATCAGCAGAACGTCGTTATCCTTGTGAGTGATGTGCTCAGCGGCGTAACTCAACGCGTCCGCTCCGCCGAACTCTTTAAAGCCGACCAGGTTTGAGAACTCGCGGCGCAGATCAAAAAACAAATCCGCCTTCGTCTCGAATCCGTAGTAAGGACTGTTGTAGATGACGGCGGGGATATCGGGAGCAGCTCTCAGAACACCTGCAAAATGTGCTCGCTGAGCGGCGGGCGACGTTCCTCGAGAAAGTACACGAGGGATGACCATCAGGCCGCTGGCTCCGACTTTCTGAGCGTGTGCGGCGTGAGCAGCAGCAATCTTCGGATTCTGTGCTCCCGTTCCGACGACGACGGGGATGCCAGCTTCGGTCAACAGGCGGACGCCTTCCTGACGCTGCTCGTCCGTCAGCAACGGCCAATCCCCCATCGATCCGCAATAGACGACACCATTCATGCCAGCAGCCATCAACTCTTTGCCCTTTCGAACGAGTCCGTCGAAGTTGGGAGTTCGGTCGGCGTTGCACGGTGTCATCAGGGCAGGAATACAGCCGCGGAAAACGTTCGAGTCCATTGTGTCCGCTCAGTTCTGAAATAGGAGTAGGATCTGTGATCATCAGGACGTGTTCAGAATGACGTCCTGATCTTATCAGGAAGATTTTCACCACGGAGACACAGAGGCCATAGAGTCTGCCAACTGGCACTTTCTCTGTGGTCTCTGTGCCTCGGTGGTTGAAAACTTTTCAGGGCCAGAATTCATTGCCGAACGAAAATGCCCTCTCCGACATAAAAAGGATGGACGCAGTTTCTGGCGGGCGGATCGTTAAACACGCGGACGTTGTCCGCAAGTCTGATGGCGTGTGTCTCTGATCTCGTTCGCCAGAAAGAGCGTTCTATTCGGCGAGTCTGGAAACCTCGCTGGCCTCAAGCGCCCGATCAAAGACGGCAACTTCGTCGAGGCGGCCTTCCCAGTTGGAATCGTTGTCGCTTCGGCCTCCGAAGAATAATTGATTGAAACCTGCTGGAAGGTCGACATCGGCAGTCGATTCAATGTCCTTCTCACCGTTCAAATAGATCGTGACCGACTTCCCGCGACGGACGAACGCCACATGTTGCCATTGCCAGCGTAGAATCGATGCCTTCCCGGCAACCATCCTGGACGAATCATTTCCAGGAAGGAAAATCAGCTTCCCCGAGTGACCGCTCGTTCCGCCGACTCCCAGATGATGGGACCATTTGCTGAGTCCGTTGTCGCGACCTCGTGAGAACAGCCAGCCGCTGACCGAACGGCTGTCGTCGGGCATTCCATTCCACAGCCAGAGCGAGATCGAATAATCGTCACCAGGCTCCGGAAAGTTCGTCCGCAATCGACCACCGACAAACATCGCGGCCCGGTTGATTTCGCCGTCTTGACAGAATGTTGCGGATCGAGGTCCTTCGAGATAGTAGGTCACATCGGGTTCGTAAACGGCATCGCGACCGTTACCGCTTGAGTCGATGGCGGTTGGACCAGAGAACTCGTTCAACCGCCACCAGGCAACAGGTTTCAGGGCGGCAATTCTTTCCGACGCCGGGCCTCGACTGAGCTTGAATTCTCGTCGAGGTTTACCAGCTACCTCTTCAAGCAGTGAGATACACGCTTCGGTGATCTTCGGTTCGGCCATCACTTCCAGACCGGCCGAGCGAGCTGCCCACGTGTTGTAGCCACCAAACCGATGCTGCTCAGGAGGCGGGATGTAGCCGTCTCCGCCATTAGCCAGTTCGATTACTAAATTACTGGTGAGCGGACTGGCAGCTTTAATTTTCAAGCCGGTAATCGCGTACGTCTCGTTCGGCGTTGTGGCAATGCCGATGTCGCCAATCCGGATTCCCTGTACGACAATCTCGGTCTCCTGCCGCTCATCCAGAATAAGCTGTTCCGTTGCGTAAACTTCCTGCTGCGTGGACGGAGCCTTGTCGCCAAGTGATTCAACAACCCGTCTGGCCCATTCCAGTCTCTGCTGATCCGGCACTCGATACTTCAGTGTCATCCGCTGCTCGGCCATCGCGATGTCGACGTCGCTGCGGTACTTGATATTTCCGTAGGTTTTCATGGCGATGTCAAGCAGGCCACTGGCGTAATCGTCAATCGTCTGTTGAGGATCCCATTTGTCTGGCTGCGTATAGTCCCGCCGCCAGATGTCGCCACTGCATCCGTGAGACATGATGCCGACAAAGCTGCCTTCCGGTGCGATCCGCTGTTTCAACCCTTCGCAAAAAAGTCCGAAGTAATCGGCACTCAGACCACGCTCACCCGAATAATAGTGCATTGAAAAGTTGGCCAGCACGGCGATCGGTTTGCCATTCCTGGACTGGATCGAGACGAGCGACAGGTCAGGATCTTCGGGACCGGATTCCCCCGTCACATTGTCCCAGTTGCTGCCGGCATGCATGGTGGCTCGAACGGTGGGGTTTCCGAACGGGTCGTCTGCGATTCTGTCAGGCCGACGAATCCACCGTCGCAGCGCCGTGAAGTCAGCTGCGTTCTCTTTTCCGAAGCCAATCTGAGCTGGTTGCAGCTTTTCAAGAGCGGCAGCGATGGCGTCAACAATCTTCAGTTTCAAAAGTGGAACGTAGTCTGGATCGATATCCGTTCCGAGACATGCCATCGAAGCCGGCGCCGAATGCGTATGCGTCGCCGAAATAAGCAGCCGGTTCATGGGCACTCCCGTCCGGCTTTCTGCGAGCTTCTTCACTTCGTCCAGCAATGGTCGGGGCAGCATGCAGCTGTCAACAACGACGATCACCAGCTTCGTCGTCCCGTCCGACAAAGCCAGTGCTCGAGCATTCAACCGAGTCTTCACCTCAGCCACACTGCGACTGACCAGCCCGCCATTCACGATCGCCGGCAACTTTGTCGGCGTAACGTCCACGATGGCAGCCCCTGCCTGAAATTCCGCGTACGCCGTCGCCACTCCGACGTTTGCCAGAGTCAGCAACATCGCGCCCACGAGCCACGACGTGCGAAAAATAGACCGCGATCTGAAGAAACAGTACGACGCTTTCATGGCCGGTTCCCCGTAAGCCCCTGAATGGTGATGTCCCGCGGGCAGTATGACCAACAAACAACCACACGCACACCGATTCACGCGATATGGAACTTCTCCATTTCGAAACGCCCAGGTCAATACTGACGACGATCGGCAAACAGCCGGACACTGCTTTCGGTGAGCTGATCGCGCATTGCCTGAGCAAAGAGCCTTCCGAGCGGCCTGAGTCGATTGACCTGGTTGCTGAAAGACTTTTACGAATCGGCGGTGACTCCAACTGACTGACGTACGCTACGTGCAAACGCAAGCCGCCTCTCGTCACACTTCGGCGAGTGGTCTGGAGGCGTCTCCGAATTTATCCAGATGCACGCCCATGTTTCTCATCATGCTGAGATAGAGACGCGACATCTGACGATCAGACTGGCCGAGGTAGTCCAGGTTCTGGCCGCCTTTGATTCTGCCACCGGCTCCGCCAAGCATGACGACTGGCAACTGCGACGCATCGTGATGACCGTTGAGCATGCTGGAGCAAAGCATGATCATCGAATTGTCCAGGGCCGTTCGTTCGCCCTCCTGAATCGCGTCGAGTCGACGGGCGATGTACGCCACCTGTTCGAGGAAGAACTGATTGACCTTCAGCCAGTCGTCCGTGTCGTTGTGCGAAAGCAGGTGATGGATCATGTAGTCAACACCCAGGTGCGGAAATCTGAGTGTGCCATGATCGTTGTTCAGCTTCAGTGTGCAGACTCGTGTGGTGTCCGTCTGGAACGCCAGAACCAGGATGTCGCACATCAGTTTCATGTGTTCGACAATGTCCTGCGGGTAGCCGTCTTTCGGTCGAGGAATGTTCGGCTTCGTGAGCGCTGGTCGCCAGCCCTGCAGTTCGCCTCGCTGGCCGGCGCGTTCAATTCGCTGTTCGACTTCGCGGACCGAGTTGAGGTACTCGTCGAGCTTTTGCTGATCGGTCTGGCTGATGTCTCGACGAAGATCTTTTGCATCGGCAAGGATGGCATCCAGCACGCTGCGATCGCCTTTCCTGACGCTGTCGGTAAACAACTGGTCGAAGGCGAGCGCCGGGTAAACTTCCAGCGGAGTCGGAGTCGTCGGGCTGCTCCATGAGATGTGCGAGCTGTAGAGCATCGAATAGTTTTTGTGGACGGACGGGTTCGCTTTTTCGCAGCCCAGCACAAGGCTCGGTAGCTTCGTCTGATGTCCGACTCGCTGAGCCACCACCTGGTCAACGCTGGTGCCGGAACGGATCGTGCCGCCGGCTGACAGCGGCGCGCCGGAGAGCAGGTTGCCCGTCTGCGAGCTGTGAATGTTGCCTTTCAATGCTTCGGCGTTGTAAAGGCCTCGAATGAAAACCAGCCGGTCACGAAAACCGTTCAGTGGGTGCAGCACCTTGCCGAGCTCCATCTCAGAGCCCTGCCCTTTCGCCCACCACTCGGTCCGATGGTAACCACATCCTGAAAACAGAATGGCCATTCGAGTCGGTGCCTGGCTGCCCGGCTCTTTACCTTTCGGTTCGTCGCCCCAGACACGAAGCGACTCCATCCACGGCAGTGCCATGCTGACACCGAGACCTCGCAGCATTGTTCGTCTGGAAAATCGATGAACTGTCATCAAGCTGCTCCCCATTCGTTTCTGGATGGATCAATTCTCTACGCGACGATGACCGAGTTACTACTCGACAGAAAATCTCTGGCCGCGAATCTTGCGAAACTGGCTGCTGGTGACAACCGCTTCGACGGCAACGTTGAAGCGGTAACCATTTTTCTTCAGTCGATTCAGCATTTCAGCAATGAGTGGTTCATCAGACAGTTGCACCTCGCGGCCAAGGGCGAACCCCAGAAGTTTGCGACAGAACTGACGAATGACGTCGTTGCGGCGCTGAGTCAACAGATAGTTCCGCAGCCCGGCGACCCCTTCAATTTCTTCCCCGCCAGGCAGCGTCGTTTTTGTGTCGACTGAGTCAGAGCGAATTCTCCCGAGCACGTCGTACTGCTCCAGCGCAAAGCCAAACGGGTCGATCCGTGCGTGGCACTTTGCACATTCAGGAACTGAACTGTGCCGCTCGATCAGCTGGCGAGCCGTCAATCCAGTCGGTACTTCTTCCGGAAGTTGAGGAACGCCAGCCGGCGGCCTTGGCAGTTTTTCGCCGAGCAGCGTTTCGGACAACCAGTTGCCTCGCAGAATCGGACTTGTTCGCGAAGCTCCCGACTGACTGGTGAGGAACGTCGCCATGCCCAGAATTCCGCCGCGACCGTACGCACGAACTCCGCTGACTCGCTGCCACGACTGACCAGAGCGTTCTTCGAATTTGATGCCGTAGTGTCTGGCGAGAGCCTCGTTCAGGAAGGTGTGGTCTGCATCGAGCACATCGAGAATCGACCCGTCGTTGCGGAACATGTCCTCGAAGAAGCGAACCGTTTCTTCGTACATGTCACCTCGAAGAGTCGCGAATTCCGGATACAGCTTTTCATTCTTCTCGTTGTTCTGATCGAAGTTCCGAAGGTGCAGCCACTGGCAGGCGAACTGAATGGCCAGTCTGCGGGTTCTCGGATCCTTCAGCATCCGACGAGTCTGCCGCAGCAGCTCCGAATCGTCACCGCCACCGCCGGAAAGACCAGCCGCGTGAACCGGCATGCGAAGTTCTTCATCCGGCAGGGACGACCACAGAAAATAGCTCAGCCGCGTGGCGAGTTCGTCGTTTGAAACTGGTGACGGATCGGGGCCGCGTCTGGAAACTTCGCGGCGATACAGAAAGTTGGGAGAGGACAGAACGCGAGCCAGCGTCAACTGAATGGCTGAGTCATGATCCACTCCAACGTCGCGGAGTCGAGCGTAAAGATTCTTCAGTTCAGCTTCTTCGTGAGCAGAAAGCGAACGCCGCCACGCTCGATCCGCCAGTTCCAGCAACGCCTTCACATGAACCGGTTCCGTGTCGCGCATCCGTTTCCTGAAGCGTTCCGCCCGATCATTCAGCGGCTTCCGCAAAGGTTCGAGCGCTTTGACAATGTCCGGTCGGTCCTGCGTCGCGAACTCGTAAAGCTGCTCGTACGAAACGGCGAGCTGCAGCGGTTCCTGCGCGACGAAAAATAACTCATCCCACAGCCGGTCGATTTCCGCCGCCTGAGCTTCTTCGAGCATTAACCGCTTGAGATGATCATCCTCGCGGAAGAAAAGTTTGAGCGTGACGACTTCGTCGACCGGCACGATCCGGGCATAACAAAGTGCCTCGGGAAACAGGTTTCGAAATTCGTCCAGCGCGGCTTCGACACGAGGCCGCGCCTTGTCGCCGGCAAGAATCGGCGCTGACATCGACATCTGAGAGTGGAGCGGGCATTCCGCGACGACCTGAAGCTGCACGGTTCCTTCGGCGGCAGTTCCAGCGTGCAGTCTGCCAGCGGTCACGAATTCCGAGCCGGCGAGCAGCTTTGCAGGAAGCCGGAGTTCCAGCGTCTGCGGAGCTTTGAGACACAAATGCGTCTCAGGCAGCGGAGTGCCGTCTGGATGCTTTCCGAACAAACCTGAATCGACACCAAACTCAATCGACTTTTCGACGGTTTCGCCCGTACTGCAGACCGCCCAGCGAAGCGGGCCTCGCCAGTTCAGCAGTTGCTCGCGTTGAATCCGGTTTGCTTCGCTGAACTCAGAGAGATCGGAAGTGGTCAAGAGCGACTGAACTGCCAGCGCGATTTTCGTGAGTTCGTCCCTGGACTTCCCATCAAGGGCCGCGGCACGAAACGCGGCGAGTGTCGATCCGGCAACAACCAGCGACGTCGGTTTCGAATCGTCTGGTCCGGCTGGTTGTGAGCCAAAATGCCAGACGTCAGCGTTGCCGAAAGAGTCCGGCAGCGGGTTGCTTTCCAGAATCTGGTCCACGACGTCGGTGGCAAGATTCCAGACGCGAGGGGGCTGCTCGGCGGTTGTCAGTTTCAGCTCAACATGAGTGCTATCGCACGTGTGGTCGCGACCGCGAGGGTTGACGATGAGCGAAACGACGTCGCCCCGCCTGACGTCAAACCAACTGTCTGGCATCAAAGTCTGCCGACCGCCGTTATCGAACGTGCCCGTTGCGAGTACGGAACGACCTGCTTCAGTTGACAGTTCGACTCGCCAGGCAGCGCCGTTGCCACAAACGCCGTCGGCATCGGCGACAAGGCCTTCCACACGGAAACGTCCATCGACCGGACTTTTCCAGGCAACGATCGATTCGTGAGTCGGCGACGGGTGAACGACGACACTTTTCGCGGGAACGGTCAGCGTCAGAAAACTGATCGGCTCGGAAGAACTGTTTGTCAGCATGTTGGGTAGTTCGCCGCTGCTCCACCCGTTGATGGCATCGTACCCCTGCCCCTTGATCAGCTTCTTCGTAAACAGCCCCGTAATCTCACGGCTGGCTCGTCGCTCTAACCCCAGCAACCTGCCCCATCGTTCAAGCAGTAAAGCGTTCAGCCCGGCTGCTGTTGCGATCTCGTCGAGCGTCTTTTCTGACGTGCGAAGCTGGACGACTGCGGCGAGATACTCGGCGGTGCGCGGAAGCTCACGAGCCATCGTCGCTTCGATTCGCGAAACCAGCAAGCGGACGTCGCGCAGTTCGATTGGCGGCAACGGTTCGACACCTTCCGCGACGGGAAACTCAAACCGAGGCCGCTCCAGCACAACAAAGTCCTCGGCGTTTCCGTCACCCAGATCGTTAACGGTCAGCCACAGCCTGACGTCAGCATCAGCCGCGACGTCGCCAATCTTATGACGAAGCTCGTGACGGGGCGTCAGCGGCGAAACGGCTTCCTGCCAGGTCGTTGCTCCACCCTCGCGTCCCGACTGTCCGATCGAATTAAATTTCCAGAGCGAGTTCTGAGCGGCGTCGATATCAGCAGCGATCCTCGCCGCCTCTTCCGGTCGAGCCGTCGCCCATGACTGGCGCAGTCCGTCCAGCAGCAGTGACGGAGCGTCGCCCGGTATCGTTAAGACGTCCCAGAGGAGTGTGAGATATTTCTCATTCAGCGATCGCTGCCGGGCGACTTCTGCCAGTGACGTCGCCCCGTCGCGCAAGCGTTCGCGTTCCTGCAGCATCGCTTCGATGTACCGCCCGACCGGTAACCGTCCACCGTCGCTCGTGCTGAGTTTGATCCCCTGCAACGTGACCGAGGTGTTGCCCGAGTCTTCTGTGAAAGGTCGATAGAACTGCTGAATGCGGGCGAGCAGTTCGTCCGTTTGGTCTCGCCGCGTCGTGTACGGTGAGAATCGAATTCCGTCCGGAGTCAGCACCGCGTGCGAGGCCACTTCCTTGCCGGCGTCGAGATATTTCGTCACCAGAGCTGGCGACATCGACTGAGCGGCTCCAGAATTCGTGAAGCCTTCTCCGGCAGCGCCGTCGACGGGAAATTCGCGCGTCGGATCAAGCGTTGCAACGCCCGTCAGATCCCGCACCGAATAGTTGTACTCGTCGTTGCTGAGCCGTCGCAGGATGACCGGCCCCGGATCACCGGCGTGCTTCTTCGCTTCGGAAAGAAGTAACGCTCTGACCCACGACGCCAGAAGTTCCCGCTCTCGGTCCTGTGGTTGCGGCGAACTCTTCGGCGGCATCTGCCGGCTGTCGAGCATGTCGCGCATCTTCATCCAGACTTCTGGCTGACGCGTCATCGTTGCGATCGTTGGAAAAGCACCAAGATCGATCTCGGCTTCCGTCGTTTCGCCGGAGTGGCAGTCGAAGCAGAACGTCTTCAGCAGCGGTTGAATGGTCGCAGTGTACTCGGCCTGGGTGATCTCTGGAGATGGGCGAACCTGTGCTTCACTGCGGTGACAAACCAGCAGAATTCCAATCGAGCATGCCGCTTGCAGCAGCCGGACGCCGGCCATGTCGCGTCTCCTGAAAAGTAGAACAGACCCTGCCCACCAATCACTGGTTCCAGGGGCGGACGATCCGCATCCGGCAACGGCGACGTCTGCAGCCACCTGTCAGACGTCACTCAGACAAGAACTTCTTCAACGACTCGGGACTTGCGACCGGCCGTGATGTTCTGAACCTGGCCGTTGTACGGGAAAATGAGTTCGTTGACATCCAGACCAAACAAATGCAACAGAGTCGCCTGGTAGTCGTTCGGCGTAACAACGTTCTCGACAGCTCGATGTCCGAATTCGTCAGTTGCTCCGAACGTCATGCCGGGTTTGAAGCCACCGCCAGCCAGCCAGATACTGAACCCCTGGCCGTTGTGATCGCGTCCGTGCTTCTCAGGACTGCCCTGATTCTGCGTCACCGGAAGACGTCCGATTTCGCCGCCCCAATGCACGATAGTTTCGTCGAGCATGCCACGCTGTTTGAGATCCGTCACGAGCGCCGCTGACGGCTTGTCGGTCCGGCGGCAGACGGCCGGCAATGATGTTCCCAGGTTGCTGTGGTTGTCCCACGGCTGACCGGCGAGAAACAGCTGCACAAACCGCACACCTCGTTCAACCAGGCGGCGGGCGATCAGACATCGCGTGCCGTACTCACGAGTCGCGTCCTGATCGATGCCGTACAGCTCCTGCGTCGCCTTCGTCTCTTTGGAAATATCGAGCGCCTCGCGAGCGGCCGTCTGCATGCGGGCGGCCAGCTCGTAACTGGCGATACGCGCTTCGAGATCGGTTTCGTGCGGAAATCTTTCGAGGTGCCGCCGATTCAGCGTTTGTAGAAATTTCAGATTCTGCTGCTGCGGCTCGCCTTTCAGATGGGCAGGAGCGTCGAGATTCAGCACACGCGGCTCTTTCGGTCGCAGAACCGTGCCCTGAAACAATGGCGGCATGAATCCGCTCGACCAGTTATTGATCGTGTCAACAGGTTGCCCACCCGGATCGGTCAGCACCATGTAAGCGGGCAGGTCGCGAGTTTCTGCACCGAGCCCGTACAACAGCCACGATGCCAGATGGGGGCGACCAAGAACTCCCGGAATCCCGCCATGAAAATAGCGGATCGAAACTTCGTGGCCATTGGCTCCCGTGTGCATGCTTCGGATCAGACAAATGTCGTCGGCAATGCGACCGGTTTCCGGCAGAAGCTCCGACAGCTCGGTTCCACACTCGCCATGCTTTCTGAACTTCCAGCGGCTGCCGAGCAGTTTCTTGCTGGCCGCGTTGGCAAAGCTGTACGCGACTTCTTCTTTGTAATCGGTGCCATCGAACTTCGTGAGTTCAGGCTTCGGATCTGTCAGGTCCATGTGCGATGGGCCGCCGTGTTGAAACAGCGAGATCATCGCCTTCGCACGCGGAGCAAAGTTCGGCTGTTTCAATGACAGATCGTACGTTTGGTTCTGCTTCGAGATATTCTTAGGAACGGCTTCAGCACGCTCCTGGTGAAGCAGCCATGCCAGGGCCACCGAGCCGATGCCCAGAGCATTCTGACTGAGAAATTCACGGCGTGAAAACATCAAGTTGCTATCTCCGCTTTGTTTGACTGACGCGACGGTTGACCTATTCGACATAAAGAAACTCGTTGGATCCCAGCAACGTCTGACACAGATTCGTCATGGCTTGCCGGCTGGCAGTTCGTCCTTTCGGAATTGCCACCAGGTTTCGTTGCAGAGTTTCCATCTGATCGGCGATGAAGTTGACGGCAAGGTTCAGTTCGTCCGAAGACGGCTCGCGACATAAGGCCAGTTGCCACGCTCTGACAATCTGCCCCGGAACGGTCTCCAGCTTTTCGACTGGCCCGTGGAAACCATCCTTCGAAACGGCGACGTAATCTTTGACGCCGTCGGTCTTCAGCGTGATCGTTACCGGCCAGTTGAACGAGTCCGACGTATGAGCCGTCCGACAATCGGTAACAAAATCGATCGTGTCCCCCTGCTGGACGGTGAGACCGCTCACGAGAGTATCGGAACCGCCGTTAAACGCGATCCACTCGCCAGCCTTTCCCGAGCGGCTCGACACGATCCGACCGCGCACTCCGTCACCGTTTGGTGACCCGTGCGAGAGCTTGCCGACGATTGTGGCCGTTCCATTGGCCGATGCCGTCCAGCGGCGAATGACGTCTCGCCCGGAAATGTCGGGGTGCCCGCCGGTCGCGTGCAGCGACACGTAACCGAATTGCGGATCCGGAAGTTTCTCGCCCGCCTGCCATCGCGAGTCCACCCAGTGGGTCAGCGGCGCGAACGATCCCGTTCGGTCGAGCTTCTCATCGTACGCCCCGTAGCCGTACTGCCATTCCTGGACCTGTGGGCGGCGGAGGTGTTGCACAAGTTCGACTTGCTCAGCAGTCGGAGGATCGGCTTCGCTGGCGGCACGGTCAGCCAGCTTCGCGGACTGTTCGAGGATGAACTCCCCGTTGAGCAGCATCAACGCTTGTGTCGCGACGGTAGAGCTGGGTCGGCTTTCGCAATTGGTCTCCATAACCGGCGCGTCGAATGTTTGCAGCATCGCGACCGGACGGCTGCGCCTGACCTGAATATAAAGACTGCGGCGAGTCTGCGTTCCGTCGACGACGACCTGCCCCGTGTCGTCCTCTTTGATCTTCACCGGACTGCCGAGAATCGCGCGATCGAGCTGTCCCGAAGCGGCGAGCATCCGGTCACGCAGTGTCTCGGCTTCAAGCCTTTGTAACGGAACCGGGAATGCCGAGCTGTCAGGTGAGACTTCTCTGCTCTGCCGCCACGCGGTTGAGTTCATGATCGTTCGGTGCAACGACTTCAGACTCCATCCATTTGCGATGAACTCGTCGGCAAGCCAGTCGAGCAGTTCCGGATGCGACGGCCTTGTCCCGAGCTTTCCGAAATCAGCCGGAGTCGAAACCAGCCCTTTGCCGAAGTGATGCATCCAGACTCGGTTGACGATCACGCGAGCGAACAGCGGATTATCCCGGCTCGCGAGCCACCGTGCGAAAGCCAGACGCCGCCCCGTTGTTGGCAGCCGGTCATCGTTCGGCAAAAACTGAAGCGGCTGCCCATCGGGACTGGCAACGCTGAGCGACGCGGGCATCACGGTCTGCTTCGGTTGCTGATGATCACCTCGGTGAAACAGCTTCGTTTCCGGAGCGTGATTCGGAGGTTCTATCAATGCTCGAATAAACTCTTCGACTGGCTTCTTCGCGCGAACTTCAGCAATGCGAGCGTCAAACTTCTTCAGCTCTTCAGCAGCCTCCGGCAGATACTGATAGAGAACTCCCGTCGAAATATTCACGCTTGGATTCTTTGTGAGCAGTTCCGTCTGTTCTTCAGAACGTTTGTCTCTGGCGGTTTGATAGGCCTCGCGAAGTTTTGAACGCAGCGGCTCTTCGTATTTCGTCAGCTCTTTTTCCAGAGCCTGCTTCATGTACTCGGTCTGTTTGACGGTCTTTTCTGCCGCGATCTCCGCCGCCTCGGCTTCAATTTCGGCGGCCAGTTTTCGATCGGCGGCTGTGTAGAGAGAAACGCGACGAGCATTCGGAACCTTCCACGCTTTCCAGTCGAGCGCCGGTTCAAAGACCGCTCGAATCGCAAAGTAATCCGTATGAGGAATCGGGTCGTAGCGATGATCGTGACACTGTGCACACTGCAAACTGAGCCCCAGCAGCGACGTCCCGACAATCTTCAGCGTGTCGGTGATAACCTGGTTGCGGCCCTCGGGAGTGTTCGCCCCGCTCCCCGTTCCATCGGCCGCCATGCGCAGAAATCCGGTGGCCGAGAACAGGTCGATCTGCTCTGGAGTGAGGTCTCCGTTGATCGGTCCGGCAAGCTCGTCGCCGGCTAACTGCTCGGCAATGAACCGATCAAACGGCATGTCGCTGTTGAGCGATCGGATCACCCAGTCACGGTACTTCCAGGCCCACGCACGCTCCAGGTCGGCTGTCGAGTATCCTTCCGAGTCGGCATACCCGGCAATGTCCAGCCAGTGCCGCCCCCAGCGTTCGCCGTAATGAGGAGATGCCAGCAGCTCGGTCAGCAGACGGTCGTACCAGTCGTCCGCCGAATCCGTAACCCACTTCTGGACCTCTTCCGGCGACGGTGGCAGGCCGATCAGGTCGAAGTATGCGCGAATAACGAGCGTGCGCCGGTCAGCATCCGGCGTCAGGCCGACCTGCTGCCTGTCGGCCTGACCATCGGCCCGAACGTCCGAATCTGGTTGCTCGGAACCTGGCACGGCCGCCTTCAGAAGCAAGGCATCAATCGGTGTCCGCACGCGAACGTTTTCAGAAAAAGCATCAGGATTCGGAACGTGCGGTCTGCGGATCGGCTGAAACGACCAGAAGCTGAGTTCTTCTTCAGTGATGCCCAGGCCGGGACCAATCGATTCCGGTTCTGGTCGAGCAGTATTTGCGCCCGCAGCGATCCACTTTTCGATGACCGCAATCTCATCGTCGGGCACTGAGCCTTCGCCCGGCGGCATCTCGCCGTTGCGAAGTCGCTCCAGCAGATAACTTTCGTCCGGCTTCCCCACCGAAATCGAAGGCCCGCTCTCGCCCCCTTTCTTCAGAAATCGAACCAGTCGCAGATCCAGCTCCCCCTGCAACTCATCAGTCGCCCCATGACAGTCAAAACAATGAGCCCGAAAGATTGGTCGAATATCCCGCTCATAGGTCAGCGGCCTGGCATCGTCAGCAGCAGTCGAAACCCGCGATACGCAGGCAACAGTAATCAGCAACACGAATCGCATTTGCAGGTTTCCTGAACTTTGAATTTCGTCGGCAGACCATTGGCCAGCCTGGCAGCTTTTACGCAGCTTCAATCCTCCAGCAAAGAGTATCTGTCATTGACCGCCGGCTATGCCAGTTCATCGCTGATAACGTGGCGGTCCTCCGATCGCTTGCTGTGAGATGTCAACCCACATTCGCCGACTGTCGCCTCACGACACACCGCCCAATTGCGACAATTCTGCTCGCTGACCTTCAGGGAGATTCGCGGTTCCAGTCGCGGTTGCTTCTAATCCCAGACGACCGAGAACCACGAGGCAACCACTGTCGAGCGACACATTCACGAACAGCAAGCCCTTTGGTGATTGGTGACGGAACATACCCGACCAATGCGTGCTATGAACGGATCCTTACTGAGTCTCCTTCCGGTTGCTCAACGGACTCGTCTGACTGTTCGGACGTCGTCGTCTTTTGCTTCGCCGTCGCTTTCGCTGCCTCAGAGCCGCTGGTATCGGGCGTCCGCAGCTTGCCCTGCCATGAGCCGATCGGTGCCTGTTCGACAGCAAACTCCACGGTCATCGTCCAGTTCCGATCCTTGAGCGCGCGCTCTGCGATGACTGCCGAGAATGCACGACCATCCGGCCCGGCCGCTTCGGGCGAAAACACGCGGACGAACGCCACTTCGCGAGGCTGCAGGATCACATCGACCCGCTCGGGGTCCTTCGCACTCAACGCCATCTGGGTGGCCCCCTTGAGCCGGATCCACAACCGGCGGCTGTCTGCCGCCGCATTGTCAACATGGATCGGAGCGTCCGACACATTCTGCATGACGACATACAAATCGTCGGGTTCGTCGGGTTCGTCGAGTGTCCGACGCAGACTGAGTGCCGCTCGCAACCCGTTGACCGGCTCGCCCCACTTGAAGTCTGCCTCCCTGCCGGGTTCGAGTTTTGTGCCCGCCTCTGGTTTGGGGCCACCCGGCGGCGGGTCGCCGGGCAGCTCGGGAACTGCGGGCAGCTTCTTCAACGAGTCACGGAAGCTGGGAACGTCCGAATTGCTGCCAGGCTTCAGAGTCGTCAATTTGACGCTGGCCGGATCGGTAAAGTCACACTTGCGTGTCAGTCCTTCCTGGGTCACCCACAGCACACCGGACCCACGGTCCCAAAGAATCTCAAACGTGTTCACGCCATCGGGCAGCTTGAGTTCATAAGGCTCGGGCCGAGAGCCCGTTTCAGGATTCGGCGAGAAGAACCGAATCGTCGCCTTGTTCACTCGCCGTTCGCCGCTGCGAGTCTGTTCGACATGCAGACGCTGATTGTCACCCAGAATGTAGTAACCCGGACCGGTCGCGAATCGAGTTCGATTCCCCGCATTCGGGTCGGCGGCGAGCACTCGGAATGTCAGCTCACCCGGCGGCAGCGTGCCGGTGAACGAGACCATCGCCCGGTTGTGCTTCACGCGGTCTCTGACCATCAATTCGCTCGTGACGGGATGCAGGGCACCGGGTGACATGTCCGCCACAAAGGCATCGATCTCACTCTGCTCCGGCTCAACGCCGTACAGATCGCGGACCACGCGTCGCAGCAGTTGCTCGCGATCCGCCGCACCGACGGGAATCGGCATCTCGCGACTGACTCGTTCGGCAACCACCAGATCCCACAGTTCCGCTGCGTTCTTCGGCTGCTGGAAGCGATTGAGATGTCGCGTGCCGACCACGAATGGGGACACCCTCACTTCCACGTGGCCAGGCGTGAGTCGGACTTCGTCACCTTTTTTGGCGTGAACCCACGCTCCGGGACGCAGACCGGCCCAGTCTTCTCGGTCAGTCTTCGCTCCGACACCGATGCCGGGAGCACTCGTTTCGAGATACGCCCCCGGCGCGAGCCGGTACATCCTCATGTGCGCCATCGTCGTCCACTCGACGGCGGTGACTTCGATCTCCGCTCCTTTGGCATCCTGAACCGCGTGAGTCGATGACTGCTGCCACGTTGGCATCACAAAGAACACGGGCTGATCACCGGCGTTGTGAACCAGAATCCGGGACTTGAACACGCTGCCCAACTGGTACGTGCGCGGACTGGGCACCAACAGCCAGATGCCGGGATTGTGATGAGGCTCGACCTGCGGAATCTGTCTGTCGTCCTCGTGCTGCAGATACCACGCGACGCGCAACCCGCTGGCATCCCGCGCACCCCACGAGACGTTCTTCAGTTCGGGCGGCAGCGGATCGCCGGGCCGAATCACCTGCTCATCAGCCGCAGCCAGAGCGTTGCTCAGCGGGATGCGATGAACCGCGCTCACATCGTCGAGCAGTGCCACCGCCTCGATCAGCGTCCAGTCACGAGTCGCATCAAAACGCGGCAGCAGCGTCTTGAACTTTGCCGACAGCCCGCCGCCTTCACCGGCACCATCGTTGAGTTCAATGAAATACTTCACCCACTCACCAAGCTGCCCGATCATCGCTCCGGGAATCTTCCCATCGGTCCGAGCGTGCTCCTGCCAGATCCTGAACAGTCTCTGCGCGTCTTCGTGCTCAGGCTTCAACTCGGCTGCAGGAGCGCCGTCTGGAGTGACAACCGCAGCAGCAGTTGAAGGCGCGGTCGTTGTTTCAGCCACCTCGATATCAATCAGCGAGTCTTCTACCGGCGAGTCGTCTGTCAGTGGGTCTGAAGGCTCGTCGTCTTCTTTGTCGGCGACAGATTGATCAGGCGTAACCGCATCCGTCGCGTGCAGCATCGCGACCGGCACAGCGATCCCGATACCAGCGATCAACGCCGCCACTCCGACCGTCGCGGGCACGCTGCGTCGATTCAGCTTCTCGCTGAGCACTGCGACGAGCCGCCCTTCCAGCGACGACCTGCGAGCCATCGCCAACCCGCAGGCTTGAGTCCATCGCGAGGGCGAGAGTCGCGTCGCGATATCCAGCAGGTGCTCGGCGTACTCGGAAGGTCGCACACCACTGACCAGCACAAGATCGTCGCAGGCACGTTCCCGCTCGACATGCAGACGCCACGCGGCCAACCACACCAGCGGATTGAACCAATGCAGTGCACACGCCACCTGAGCCAGCAACTGAGTGATCGCGTCACAACGTTTGATGTGCGCGAGTTCGTGCAGCAGCACCGACTGCAACTGCTCCGGAGTCCACGCGAGAGCCGCCTCGGGCAGCAACAGCCGGTGCCGAAGAATTCCCCAGACCACCGGAATCGTTCGATCGCCGTGAAGCAGCAGTCGCACCGGCCGGACAACGCCGACCTGCTGACACGCTGTTTGAAACGCATCGAGGATCGCCGCGTCACTTGAACTGTCAGCCGAGTCCCCCGATCGAACATCAAAACTCGTGTTCTGAGAAGCCGCGATGATCGTTCCACGACGTTCGCCACTCCACAGCATCACGCGGGCCGCCAGCAATCGCAGAATCAGCGAAGAGAATCCGATCAACCACAGGATCGGCAGCATCTGAATCCTCCCCCCGTCAGGCCGTGCCGACTCAGCAGGAATTTCGGAAACCACGTCGACGACTTCCTCAGTAGCCGGCAGTTCAACAGCGGATTGATGAGAAAACGCCAGCGATGAATCGTTCGACTCGACCACGACAGGCGACGGTTCAAAGGTCGCTGCTCCGGCCTCCATCCCGGCCCGAGGCTCAAACACGGGAGCGGCTCCCACGACCTCGATCGGGGCCGCTTCCACGGCATCAGTCCGAGTCGAAGCCGAAGTCAAATCCGAATCCAGACGCGGAATAACCGCCCAGGCTGGTAGCACCCGCCACTGCGGCAACACCGCCGAGAACACCGGCACGCACAGCATCCCGACGATCGAGACCTGCCACACGAGATGTCGTGTCGCCGCGGAATCCCGCCGCAACAGGAGCGCGACCAGAGCAGCCAGAAGGAGCAGCGTTCCGCCCTTGATGGCCGCATCCACCAGCAGCAGGCTCGACGTACTCAACACAGCACCAGCGATAAGACTTGTGCGATTCATCTCAGCGGCCCTCCGTCTTTGCCTGGTCGATTAAAGCAATCAGCCGCTCGCGTTCTTCTTTCGAAACGCCGTCCTTGCGAGAGTGCAGATGAGCCGCCAGTGCCTCTTCGAGTGACCCGCCAAAAAATGTTTCGAGCACCTGCTCCAATGCCGAACGTCCGGCTTTTCCTTTTGACTGGCTCGGCACGTACGTCACTTCACGACCGCTGCCTTTGCGTCGCAAGTGCCCCTTCTCTTCGAGGATGTGCATCATCCTGCGAACGGCCATCGTGGTCGGTGGTGAAGGAATCGATTCAACGACCTGCTTGACGGTCGCCGCCCCCAGAGCGAAGACCGCATCCATAATCTGCCGCTCACGTCGGCTGAGTTCGAAAAGCTCGGGCATCATTAATTCCTGGTGAGGAGTCACGCACAAAACCTGATGTGTCGTTCCGGGTATCCTACAGAATGCGTTACTTTTTTAACGCACCAACAGCGCACCCGCAACAGGGAACGCGCTAAAATTATAACGGGCACCATATTTTCTGTCGGCTGGTTCTGCATACACGACGACTATGGAATAAATTCATGAGACGGCCGAATTCAGAAACACATTCGAACTCCGAACAGGTCGACTGTTGAATTGATTTCCGACCAACGCGACGATGCCAGCTCAGATGGATCATCGCTGGAAGTCCGCTCTCAGATACGTCCGCACTTTTTCGATCAGAAAGCAGCACCCACTTGGAATCGCGTCGGTCAACAGCCAGTGCAACATCGCCGAGTTTGCTGGCTCGTGTGAGGCGAAACGATCCAGAGGGTTGGCAGAGACTGCTCAGCACCTACGGACCGCTGGTTTACCACTGGTGCGAGAGAACTGGCCTCAATGCGGCAGACAGCTCGGACGTCATGCAGAACGTCTTTCTGTCGGTTTCGAAGTCGGTTCACAAGTTCGAAAAAAATCGAGAGAGCGATTCGTTTCGCGGCTGGCTGTGGACAATCACCAGAAACAAGGTACGTGACTTCTGCCGCAAGCAGGCTCGTCAGGTCGCAGCGGCGGCTGGCGGAACGAATGCTTATGCCGAACTGGCAGCCATGTCTGAACAGCTTTCGGATGATTCAATGTCGATCACCAGTCCGCGAGAATTCAGCGGCCTGCTGCATCGAGCCATGGAGATGGTCAAGGCCGAATTCGAACCCCGCACGTGGAATGCCTTCTGGCGATCAGCCATCGAGAATGAGCCCACTTCCGAAATCGCCGGTCGTCTTGAGATGTCCGCTAATTCTGTGCGACAGGCAAAATCCCGCGTCCTGCGACGTCTTCGTGAGGAACTCGGAGAGCTGCCCGAATGACGTGCCCGACACCGCCACGGACGCCGAACCCTGTCGCGGTAACCATCGTCCATCAAAGGGGTTACTCTTATCTTACTGCGTTTTTCAGAAATGCTGTCGCGCTCGTTCGTTGAGGTTGGTGAAGCGGCCTTGAAGCCACCACTTTCCATCACATCTGCCAACCTCTGGGGAATGCCATGACCGAGTCACTCAAAGAGTGCCTGTCGACGGACAAGCTTCGCGATTATGCACTCGGGCGAATGCCTGAAGAACAGTGGGAGCGAGTCGCGTCTCACCTCGAAACCTGCGCGGCGTGCGAGGAGACGATTTCCTCACTCGATGGAACCGCGGATTCAATGCTTGACCACTTACGCCTGCCGCCTTCTCAAAGCATCGCGGGCACTCCGGAATACCTCGCCGCCATGGCGAAGCTGCAGAACCAGCCACCTCAAGGAGCCCTCACCAGCAGCCGAGCCGGCGCTTCTGAATCGTCCGAATCGCCGAGCCATATCGACGCTCACTGTCCCGATGTCGTACGCGACTACCAACTCATCGAGATTCTGGGAGCAGGTGGCATGGGAACCGTCTACAAAGCGATTCACACCAGGCTGGATCGAGTCGTCGCGTTGAAACTTCTGCCGACTCGTCGGATCGGAACTCCCGACGCCGTTGTACGTTTCGAACGGGAAATGAAGGCGATCGGAAAACTCGACCATCCGGCAATCGTCCGAGCCACCGACGCAGGCGAAGACGATGGTCAGCACTTTCTGGCGATGGAATTTGTCGACGGCTTTGACGTTTCACAACTGGTCGACCGGCACGGTCCGCTCTCAATCGCCGACGCTTCGGAGATCATTCGACAGGCGGCTATCGGACTACAGCACGTGCATGAGCGGCAGCTGGTTCATCGAGACATCAAGCCGTCCAATCTGATGGTCACAGAAGACGGCCACGTGAAAATCCTCGATCTCGGACTTGCTCTGCTGGCCGATCAGCATGAAGGACTCGGCGAGTTGACAACCGTCGGACAGTTGATGGGCACTGTCGATTACATGGCTCCTGAACAGTGCAACGATTCTCACGACGTCGACATCCGCGCGGACATCTACAGTCTGGGAGCAACACTGTTCAAAATGCTGACCGGCAGCGCACCGTACGCCACATCCGAGCGCCGATCGCCGCTCTCTCGAATCAGAGCCCTGGCCACTGAAGAGCCACCCCGACTTGCCGACGCCCTGCCAGACGCTGATCTCGAGTTCTGCTGCCTGGTCGACCGCATGCTGGCGCGAAACCCCGACGATCGATTCGCAACTCCCGGCGACGTCGCTGCAGCGCTGGAGAAATTCGCCAACGATCATGACCTGAAACAGGCCATCGCGATCGCCGCAGCCGCCCCGGCACGAGTCACTCAACCATCGTGGGCTGCACCGGGATCGCTTCGGCCGGCGTTTTCCAACGACGCGGCGGCTGTGGGAAGTACCAACAATCCGCCCACCAGAATGCGCTGGGTCGCAAAAGGCCTGATCGCGATCGTGGTCGTTGCAGCCGCCATCGTTTTTCGACTCGAGACCGACAAAGGCGAACTCGTCGTCGAATGCAACGTCCCAAATGTTGAAGTTCACCTGCTGAAGGACGGCAGGCTGCACGAAGAACTTTCTCTGAAGCAGGGAAAAACGTCGCTGTCCGTTTACTCGGGAAAGTACGAAATCGTCATCCCGGGCGAAGCCGATTCTGTCAAAGTATCCGCCGAACGCTTTGTCATCAGTCGAGGGTCACGGCTCGTCGCCGAGATTCACCATGCGAAGTCTCTGGAACAGGAACCCGCGCCGAAGGTTGCTGCGTCAGGAACCAGCATCGAACCAAAGTACTGTGGCAAGACCTACTCTCAGTGGAAGGAACAACTGGCGGACCGCGATCCGATCTTGCTGCGGCCTGCGCTGGCTGCTGTCGGCAGTCTGGGGGCTGGCTACAATGCCGACGAGTCTGGTCGGCTGATCTTTTCAGCGGTGAAGTCGCTGTTTCAACATTCGTCGACCCTGGCGGCTCAAACAGTAGGGTAAGGAACCAGCGAGCCATCTCGTTTGTGCATACTCAGC
>TARA_R110002072_G_scaffold303018_1_pt1 | contig 36221 bp, 32 predicted proteins | sample TARA_R110002072 | Tara Oceans TARA_R110002072 (sample SAMEA4397118) | marine metagenome | biome: Polar Biome; feature: [SRF] surface water layer (ENVO:00010504); material: water (ENVO:00002006), including particulate matter (ENVO:01000060) such as... | depth 5 m
TGACCAAACTGATGATTGGGGCCCAATACGTTCAACATTAGGCGTTTCAAGTTTGATTCGATTTGGTGCGACGCCGGCTAAAGTGCCAGATAATTTAGTAAAGACATTAAAGGACAATGAAAATAATCAAGGAATACATGAGCTTACATCTGATCCACTGTCCCCAGGCGATAAATTACTTATTGTTGAAGGCCCATTTGAGGGTTATGAAGCTACCTTATTTAGTAAAAAGTCTGATGATAGAGTCATTGTTCTATTAAAAATTGCTGAAAACTTTGTCAAAGTTAAACTAGAGCAGTCACTTATAGAGCCTTTGCGGTAAATATTTTCCTGATTTTCGCGTAAATTTATTTAATACTCTAAAAACTAACCGCTGATTTCACTATATCTAGTAGTTCATATTGTGAACAGTCTGCTATATACTGTTCATATTATGAACAGCCAGCAGAAAGAAGACACGGCCACGTTGGAAATCCTTCAAGCCATTGAAAGTAAAAAGGATGTTACGCAGCGTCACCTAGCTGACAAACTTGATGTTGCGTTAGGCTTGGCAAATTCATATTTAAAACGGTGTGTTCATAAAGGACTTATCAAAATTCATCAAGCACCTGCAAATCGATACTTTTATTACCTTACCCCAAAAGGGTTCGCAGAAAAAAGTCGTCTCACAACAGAATATCTCAGTAGTTCATTTAACTTTTATCGGCATGCAAGTGCATCATGCTCTGATGTATTTAAACACTGCCATGATCTTGGTTATCAGAAGATATTGTTGTGTGGATTGTCTGAACTTGCAGAAATTGCCAGTCTTAGAGCGAGAGAACAGGGTGTAGATATAGTCGGGACACTGGATATGGCCACTCATAAAAAAGAATTTATAGGGTTCCCGATTTGGTCAAGCTTTGATCTATTACCTGATTTTGATGCATGTGTTGTTACTGAATTAAAAGAGCCTCATAAACTAATCGAGTATATGAGAACACAAGTAGATATGGATATTGTATTTGTTCCTGAAATATTAGGAATAAAAAAAGATTTAGAGAACAACTAAATTTAGTTATTAATAACTTAAACCATGCAGCGTTATTTAGACGTTGTATGGCGGTAGCGTGCCCGGATAAAGATAAATTGCTTAATTTACTCAGAAAACTAAGACACGGCCCATTAAAATTTCTAGGCAAATATTGGGTGTATTTAGGAAACCTTTATCGAACCGTAATAAGTTTTATCGGGATAGAGATAGCAGTAAAACATTATATTGGTCCATATGGACCTTTCAAATTAGATTCCTATTTTGCTTTTAGTGATTTCGTATCATGGGGAAGAGGTCATAATAATGGGTTCGTTAAGTGTATAGAAGAATGCCGAAATAAAAACTGTGTGATAGATATAGGCGCACATGTTGGTTTAGTTAGTATGCCGATAAGCAAAGTGCTCGGCAATGGTGGGCATGTTTATGCCTTTGAACCAGCGACTGCAAATATAAAATACCTTAACAAGCACATAAAATTTAACAATATTAAAAATATCAGAACAATGAATGCATTGGTGGGAGCGACTGAAAAAAACGGTGTTGTTTTTTACGAATGTCTTGAGCCTAGTGGCATGAACACTTCTGTAAACAACGATAAATCTAGCGCATATAAAAAAACCAAGCGCAAACAAATGAAGCTTGATACCTTTTGTGAGGCCGAATCGCTCAATCCTGATATAATAAAAATAGATGTTGAGGGGTTTGAATACGAAGTGCTGACGGGTGCAGAAAAAATTATTTCTAAAGCAAAACCACTTATTTTTCTTAGTATGCATCCAAAACAATTATTGCAATTAGGGTGTTCTGTTGAAAAAGTAATCTTATTAATAGAGCGGCTGAAGTATAAATGTACAGAAATAGATGGGAGTGAAGTTAGTGAATTTAAATTGGCTGAGTATATCTTGTCACCGCAAGAGTGACGGGAGTGTTGGATGATAAATAGCGTTTACATCACATTAAGAGATCGTGGTTTATTTGCTCTTGTTAAAGCTATCTTTTGGCTTTCAATAGCAAGTTTTAATAAATATGTATTAAAAAATAAATTCATTAAAAAAAATATCTACACGTACCAAATGTCACTCGATCTAAATGACCCAGGTATCTCAAGAACCTTACTGTTATTTGGAGAAAGAGAGATAGATCACAAACTCATGCTTGAAAAAATATTGAAGCCAGGAATGGTGGTGTTCGATATTGGCGCCAATATTGGTTACTACCCGTTGATGGAACTAGGGTTGATTGGAAAGACAGGTAAATTGTTAGCTATAGAACCATCACCAAGTAATGTCGAGCTATTAAAAAAGAATTTAGCACTTAATGGATATCATGATACTGAGGTGATCTCAGGGGCTGTTTCTGATGATAATGGAACTAATACATTTTATTTGTCGGAATTTTCAAATCTTAATACTTTTCATCCTACAGGTACGGGTGAAAAATTCGTTTCAGGAGAGACAATATCTGTAAAAACATATACTGTGCCAACACTGGCAGAAAATTACGGAAAACCGGATTTGATTCGAATGGATGTAGAAGGTCACGAGGTAGAAGTTATTAACGGAATGATTGAGGAGATTGTATCTGGAACTATAAGACCTATGATTATCTTTGAGACACATTTGACTCGATATGACGAAGATCACGATATAAAGGCGATACTTAATACGCTATATAAAGCAGGTTATGAAGCAAAAATGGTTTCGTCATCATGGCAAGAGGGTACTGTTCGGATTCAAAAGCTTGGTTATAAAGGTTCAGAACCGTTCAAGACTGATGGAGTAGAAAGAGTTTTATTTGAAAATATCAATCAACAAGACCTAGTTGATTTAGTATCTAAAATGGGTGGTATTAGAACAGTTCTTATGTCGCCGATTGCAAGGTAAATTATCGATTGAAAGTTCTCGTAGTTGCAAGTAAGTATCCTCCTGAATATTCAGGAGCAGGATTTAGAATTCATTCAACATATAAACGTATTTCGAAAGCTGAAACTATAACATGGGAAACTATTGCTAATTCAACTGAGTATATTGGAAACAAAAATACATTGTATGATGGTGTGAATGTTACTCGCATATCATCTAGGTTGTTTTTTAATTGGCAAAATTATAAAAATAGAATCTTACGGAAAATTAGTTATGCTTTAAAAACATATATAGAAGTTTTAAATACAATCCCATATTTAATATCCAAAGATTATGATCTAGTCCATGTTATAGGCATGTCCAGTTCTACAGCCATTGCAATATTCTTTTCAAAAATTTTCAAGAAACCATTAATTATTGAGTTAGTAACGGCGAATGCTACGCCACATCAACAACTACCATGTTTTCCCTTCTATAAATTTATAAACTTAGGCAAGCAGACCGTCATTATTGCAATATCATCTGCGCTGGGAAATAAATGTAATAAACTGGCACTTTCTAAAAATGTTTGGGTCAGACCAAATCCAGTTGATGAAACTAGGTTTTATTATGATAAGAAAAATAAATTCAATTTTAGAAATGAATTTACACAGTTTAGTCAAGATGACTGCCTTATTACTTCAGTATCAAAATTTATGCCGCAAAAAAATCAACTATTTCTGCTAGATGTAATCATGAAGTTGCCTGAAAGATTTAAGCTTTTACTAGCAGGACCTATTGTCAAATCTGGCATTTACCAAAATAGAGACAATGATTACTTAAACACTATTAAATCAGTCATTACAAAAAACAACCTGGAAAACCGTGTCCAGGTAATAGCTGATTATGTTGATATAGAGAAATTTATTAAAGCATCTGACATTTATGCGATGCCAAATATAGAGGAAGGCTTGGGTACTCCTATGCTTGAAAGCCTTTCTTGTGGTATTCCAGTCGTAGCAAATAACCAGGAAGAAGCCTTCAAAGAATGGATCGAAGATGGAGTTAACGGGTATTGTGTTGACTTGAATGTTGATCTTTGGTGTGAATATATTTTAAAAGCAGAAAGTTTTCATGAAAAAGACATGCAAAAAACATCATTGAAAATTCGAGAATTAGCCTCGTTCAAATATATCGATGTAGTTTATAAGAATATAATAATGCAGTTAAGAAACATGTCGGGCAATGGTTTTGTAGATGTTAAAAGTATTGTTAAAAATTAAATAATGCCTACTATAGCATTTCCAACATCAACATTTTTACCAGGATTGGGTGGGGTAGAAGTAGGTTTACATAATATCGCCTCAAGAATAAAAGAAAAAGGATATAGGGCTATAGTTATAATTCCGTTTTCCAATTACCTTGAGTTAAAGCCGGAGTTGCACAACTTTACATATGAAATAATACCTTTCCCGCCAAAAACATGGTGGTTGGTACAAAATTATCCAGGAATAGGACTCAAGTTTATAGAATTGTTTTTTTCTATATTGCAAAAAATATATAAATTTGATTTTTGGCATTGTACTGTCGGCTATCCGCTTGGCGTGAGTTTAATTAAGTATTCCAAGAAGAATGGCGAACTACCTTACTTGATTAGATGTGCAGGTGAAGATATTCAACTAATGCCTGAAATCAACTATGGAATGCGAACTAATAAGGATGTCGATAATCTTGTAAGGAAATATTTTCCTGATGCTAAACTATTGATAGGTATTACTAATAGTGTTATCGAAGAATATCGTGCATTGGGCGTGAGTGAAGAAAAAATAAAGTATGTCCCTAACGGTGTAGAAATCAAGAGGTTCAAAAAGAATGTTGATGCAAAGGCTGTGCGTGAGAAATTTAATATAAAAAATAATGATTTCCTCTTTTTAACAGTGGGTAGAAACCATACGAAAAAAAATTTCAAATTAATAATCAATGCATTAAAAATATTGAAAGAAAATAAAAAGATAAATTGTAAAGTTTTGTTTGTAGGAAAAAACGTTAATGAGTTAAAAAGTTATGCTACGGAATGTTTGGTTGAAGAATATGTTGTTTTTTCCGAGCAAGCATTAAACATAGAAAAAGACCAGTTTAAATTGCCAGCAGAAGACTTGATAAATATTTATCTCTCTGCTGATGTTTTTATTTGCCCTTCATTGATAGAAACATTTGGAATTGTGATAGTAGAGGCAATGGCAGCAGGATTGCCTATTATTACAACTGATGCTGCAGGATGCAGAGATCTTATTCGCAATGGAAATGATGGGGTTATGGTTGATAAAAATAGCCCTTCAGAACTTGCGGATGCTATGAAAATGTTCTTAGAGAATCAAGTTCTAAAAGACGAATACAGTAAGAAGTCACGTGAACGCGTTCAAGAGTTCAATTGGGACTTGATCGTAGATAGCTACAGTAATATTTATAAAGAAGAAATTAATAAATATGGTCGCAACAATCTTTCTAACTAATTAGCTGCTAATAAATATGAGAAAAGAATACCGCTTAAAAGAAATTAAGTCGTTCCCTAGCGTAAGAACGGTATTTGCTAGTGCGATATCGAAGCTTATTCCAAATAGTTTTTATAAATACCTTATGGAATCAAAACATATTAATTTTGGTATAGAAACGACTAATATTTGTAATGCAAATTGTTCTTTTTGCGGATATAGGTATATGGATAGAAAGAAAACCGTTATGGGCATGGACGTATACAAACGTGCTATAGACGAATATGCGGCATCTGGTGGTGGGGCAGTTAACTTTACTCCAACGGTTGGAGATCCTTTAGTTGATAAGCAAATAGTCAAAAAAATACAATATGCACGAAATTATAAAAACATAAAATCAATATTCTTTTATACAAATGCAATCCTCCTCAATAGGTATGACCTCGAAGAGTTTCTACTATCAGGTATAACCCGATTAGCAATCTCTACTTATATTGGAAGTAAAGAAGGATACGAAAAGTTTTATGGAAAAGACAAGTACGAGACAGTGGTAAAAAACATCCTTGATATATCGGAAAAAAATCAGGAATTAGGACGCCCGGTTCATATGACTCTTCATTTAAGAACATCAAACAATGAAAGTGACTGGCGAGTTACAGAAGAATACAAAAAACTAGCAATGCTTATTGGAGAAACCAATATTACATTTCTAGAGTCATATGATGCCTGGTCAGGTCTAATTAAAAAAGAGGACTTACCTTCTGGTTGTGGATTAGAAGAACCATTACCAATTGAAGAGAAGAAACATTCTCCTTGTTTTGAGTTGTACCGGAGAGTTCATGTCCTTTCTGATGGCAATGTTGGAGCTTGTATCTGTAGTGATTTAGAAAGTGAGATAAATATTGGAAATATTAATGACAATACATTGGATGAAATATGGAAAGGAGAGCCCATAAAAAACTATAGAAAAAATTGGGTCAAAGGAAAATTGCCAGATGTGTGTGTGTCATGTACTCGATATATGCCTGTAGAAGAATTTATCGAAAATAATCAAAGAAGAATCTTGTCGGACTATTTAAGACGAAAGTTTAGTTCAATTTAAATATAAGTATGTATGGATAACTTTACTGAAAATAAAAGCTCATCGATGAGAAGTGTGTTAAATATTCTTAAATATTTTTATGGGAGGTATCCTTTAGCAGCATACTTAATTATTTTTTCATTATTGTTGGCCGGCGTAATGGAAGGTATTGGGATACTGACGATCTTACCTATACTAAATATTATTGTTACAGATTCATATGTAGCTAATTCTGCAGTAGAAGATTACATCATAAATCTTTTATTATTTTTGAATATAGATGTGACGTTAATATCATTATTATCCCTAATCGTAGCGTGTATTTGTTTTAAATCATGTTTTACATGGGTGGCCATGAAGTATGTTGGTAATTCAATTGCTATGATACAAACTGATCTTAGGATCGAGCTTATTAATAAACTTATGCTGGCAAAGTGGAAACACTTTACAAATATTCCAATAGGTCAATTAGTCAATGCAATTAGTACCGAAGCACCTAGAGCAGCAGCGGCTGTATTTAATTCAACAAATTTTATTGTAGTTATAATTCAAAGTGCTATTTATTTAACTGTAGCAACCTTAATCTCTCCTGTCTTGACAGTCTTTGCAATTGTGGCAGGACTTCTTTTAATTTTTATATTCAATATCTATGTGAAAATTGTAAAAAAGGCAGGTGCGGGGCAGACAAAATATATGGGAGATCTGCTCGCAAGATTTACCGATGCATTGCAGGGCATAAAGGCAATAAAGGCGATGGGCAGAGAGAGACAGCTCAGGAGTTTAATTACATATGAAACTCGAGAATTAAATGAGTTCTTGAAAAAAGAAGTATTGGGTAAAGTTGCTGTTAAAACAGTCCAGGAACCCGTATTAACTATTATTCTAGCGCTAGGTTTGTATGTAACGCTATTTCATTTTAACTTTCCAATTTCTGAAATTATGGTGATGGCCTTGGTTTTTTGGAGGTCGGCAGGAATGATAGGGGGTATACAAAAGAATGTTCAGGCCGTTGTTTTAAATGAAAGTGCATTATGGTCTATTCACTCAAAAATAAGATCAGCAGAAACAGCAGAAGAAGTTTACACTGGAAATAAAGCTCCAACTTTAAAAGATAAGATATCACTGCGGAATATTGCCTTTTCATACAATGATGAAAATGAGCTTTTAAGAAATGTTAATGTTGATATTCGAGCAAACAAAATTACAGCTATCACTGGAATGTCGGGGGTTGGGAAGTCAACTATTGCAGATCTGGTCACTGGATTTTACAAGGTATCAAGCGGAAGTATATACATCGATGAAATTAATTTTGAAGATATTGATATTCGCAAGTGGCGAGATAAAATAGGCTACGTCCCGCAAGATACATTCTTATTTAATGATTCAATCTTCATGAATGTATCAATGAATGATGACAGTATCTCCGAAGAAGATGTTCTTGAGTCTTTGAAATTATCTGGAGCAATAGGTTTTGTTGAAGCGCTTAAGAATGGCGTAAACACAAATATTGGTGAACGCGGTCAATTATTGTCAGGAGGCCAACGACAGAGGATCAATATTGCGCGCGCTATTGTGAGAAAGCCTTTGTTACTCATTTTGGATGAAGCGACTACAGCGCTTGATCCTGAAACTGAAAATGAAATATGTGAAACTTTAATTGAGCTATCTTCTAAAATGACCGTGTTGGCGATCTCACATCAGCCAGCGATCATCGAGAAAGCACATTTTGTTTATCAGGTAAAAAGTGGCGCAGATATTAAGTTAGCGAATGTATCCCGCGCTTAATACTCTTTCAATCCAGCTTAAAAAAGATGGCTAAAGAAACCCGGTTTTGTTGGCCAATATCCTGGGCAGAACATAAGACCATCAGAGACGGTTTTATAAGTAATTATGCTGCTCTGGCAAGGTCGAGTAATAATAGTTCAAGCCTTGATGGCGTCGCTTTATCCATTTTGTCCATGGAAGTAGTTCAGGAATATCTAAAGTGCTGGTTTGTCTCTGCATTAAATAAACGAATGCAAGAAGTAAGGTCTAATGATAATAGCCAGATTATATTATCGGATTACTTTTTTGACGTTAACTATAACCATAATCGTCTGGAGTTTCTTAAAAGTAGATTTAAGGCATCTGCATTGAGGTCTTATGTGCGACCGCTCCAGGGAGTGGTTGAAAGTGAAAACTATTCATGGCGCTGGCCATTTCTTGTCAATTTTTCAAATGATATTGTTGCAACAGACAAGAATGATTTGGTAACTAATCAGGCTAGGCAGTTAGATAAATCAATAGCGCTTGTCTCATTTCGTTACTGGTTTGGAGAATGTTGCAGTAATCAAAGTTTAAGAAAATATTCAATAAGCAAGAAACAAACGAATGAATTTCTGGATTTGTCAATAGCCGCAGCTGCTTTAATAGATGATAATTTGAGTAATAATCAATTAAAGTATCTGGCAAACTGGATAGAAGAGGCAACTTCTATAGTTAAGTATTATCTGGAATATTTATTAAAAAACAAGCATAAGTTACCAAAGACTTTATGGACCGGTTCAGGTGGATATATATTTAGAAGGATTTTGCATGTAGCAGTAAAACTCAATAAAGGTACGAGTATTAGTCATGATCATGGTTCAGGTTTAGGTTGCTTCAATATCATGGACACAAATCTTACCGAGTTCGTGACGCCTGACGTTTTTGTAACATTCTCAAAATCGCAGAAGTTAGGATATGAGAAGCAATTTGATAATAGATTTAAGTTTTGTGATTCTTGGCCAGATATAAAATATATTGAAAGCAATTCTAGTGATACAAAAAGTAATGAAGTTAAACGTAATAAGATAAATATTAAAAATATAATTTTTGTATCAAATCAATTGCGGGGAGTGCACATTCCATTAACACCTATTGAATTTGATCATGTTGCAATTGACTGGCAGCGGAGGCTTTTTACAAAATTGAAAAAAATGGGATTTAATATCATTTATAAAGAGCACCCGGACTCTTATGCAAAAACTCCTGAATATTTAACTGAAAACCTAAATATTCAAACCTGTAATCAATCATATGAAGAAATCATGAATAGTGGAGATTTAATAATTTATGATTACCTGCATTCATCTACATTGCAGAAAACATTAAAATCAAATTTGCCGGTAATTTATATAGATTTTGGTCATTGTCCATTAAATAAAGACGCCGAGAGACTTATTAAAAAAAGAATACAATTTGTTGATGGTTGGCATGATGAGTTTAATCGTTGTCAGGTAAACTGGGATGAGTTAGAAGAAGCGTTGGTAAATGCGCCTGATAAGATAAATGAAAATGAGTTTGTTGACTCCTATTATTAATACAACGATATGAAATCTAAAAATAAAATACTTGTTACAGGCGCAGATGGTTTTATTGGTTCGCATTTAGTCGAATTGCTAGTGCATGATGGTTATGATGTTAAAGCATTTGTTTATTATAATTCATTTGATTCATGGGGCTGGCTGGATTCTTTGTCAGAAGATATTAAAAATAATATTGAGGTCTTTTCTGGTGACGTACGTGATCCGTTCTGCGTTAATAACGCGATGAAAGGTTGCGATATGGTATTTCACTTAGCTGCATTGATAGCAATCCCATATTCGTACTATTCGCCACAATCATATGTCGACACAAATATTCAAGGCACATTGAATGTGTTGCAGGCGGGCAGAGATCTCAGTGTTGAACAAATTATCCATACTTCAACCAGTGAAGTATATGGAACAGCTCGATTTGTACCTATTACTGAAGAGCACCCTTTGCAAGGACAATCTCCATATTCAGCCTCTAAAATTGCGGCGGATCAATTGGCGCTATCGTTTTATAAATCATTTGATTTGCCTGTTTCGGTAATACGACCTTTTAATACTTACGGACCTAGGCAGTCTACTCGCGCAGTAATTCCTACAATAATCACACAAATACTTAATGGGGCAACAACAATTAATTTAGGAAAAACAAGCCCTACACGTGATTTCAATTATGTTGGGGACACAGTCAATGGTTTTAAATCATTCATTGGCAACACCAAGTCATTTGGTGAAGTCATTAATATAGGCAGCAATTTTGAGGTTTCTATTGAAGAGACTGCATTATTAATAGCAGAGTTGATGGGTACAAAAATAAAGATTGTTAGTGATGAACACAGGAAGCGACCTCAAAAAAGTGAAGTTGAAAGATTACTTGCAGATAATTCAAAAGCATTAGGTATTCTAGGATGGAGGCCAGAAATAGAGGGACTAGCTGGGTTGAAGGAAGGACTGTCAAAAACAATCAGTTGGTTTGAAACTCCAGGCAATCTTGCTAAGTACAAAGTTGGTAGTTACACCATCTAATTTATGTCACTAATAAGAAAAGTTACTGATACTCTTGATGAGTTATATCAAGAAACACAAGGTCCTTATCATTTAAATGAGCCAGAACTAACTAATGAAGATGCTAAAACAGTAAGTAATGTAATTAAGTCAGGCTGGGTTTCATATGCTTCGCCGCAGGTGGATGAGTTCGAAAAACAATTAGCAAAAACATGTGGAAGAAAATATGCGATAGCAACTGTGTCTGGAACTGCCGCTTTGCATATTGCTTATAGGTTGGCGGGGGTAGAGCAAAACGATGAATTATTAATGCCTGCTTTGACTTTTGTAGCTACAGCTAATGCAGCAAGATATTGTGGTGCGACACCACATTTTGTTGATAGTGAATTTGCATCATTCGGCATATGTGCTGAGAAATTAGATTTATATCTAAAAAAGATATCTAAATTTAATAAAGCAAAACAGCTAGTCAATAAAAAAACAGGGAATATTATCAGAGCGATAGTTTCGACGCATATTCTTGGCCACCCAAGCGATGATGATTTAATTAAAAAAGTAGCAAGTAAGTATCGTTTAAAATTAATAGTTGATGCCTCTGAATCATTAGGAAGTTTGTATAAGAACAAGCCTGCACAAAAAACAGGAGTTATTTCTGTTGTTAGTTTTAATGGTAATAAAATAATTACCACTGGTGGCGGGGGAGCTGTTTTGACTGATAATAAGCAGTACTCTGAAAAAGCAAGGAAGTTAATAACTACGAACAAGCTTAATCATAAGTGGGACTTCTTACATCATGAATTGGGTTATAACTACAGAATGCCTGGTTTAAATGCTTCACTTGGTAAATCACAACTTAATAAGTTAAAAAAATATACCAAGAAAAAAAGATCATTAGCAAATAAAATTAAAAAATCGATAAAAAACATTGAAGAAATATCATTTTTTGAAGAAGCAAATTACGCCAAGAGTAATTATTGGTTAAATGCAATTATTTTAAACAAAGATCATGCTAAATCAAGAAATGCGTTATTGACTGAGATGCATAGTAGAAAAATATATTCGAGGCCATTATGGGCATTGATGCCTTCAAATAGACAATTTAAAGATAACCCGAGTGATGATCTATCTAGTTCATATGAAATTCAGTCAAGAGTCATTTGCTTGCCAAGCAGTGTTAAGTTGATTAGGGAATAATGGTCTGTAGAAATTGAAGATATCTATCTGTACAGGTTCACGTGCTGAATATGGCATATTGCATCCACTAATTAAAGCCATTAATTCAGAAATTGAATTAGATTTAAATTTAATTGTCACGGGAATGCATTTAGCGACTAAATTTGGAGAAACCTGGAAAGAAATTCTTAACGATGGTTTTACTATTGATGCAAAGATACCTATGCGAGTCAAAGGTGACGATGCTGATTCTATAGCCAAGTCTGTTAGTGACGGGATTTCTAATGCGTCAGGTTATTTCAATGAAAAACGACCAGATGTTCTAATCGTATTAGGTGACAGGTATGAGATATTTTCAGTAGTTCAAGCGGCTCTCTTCCATAAAATACCAATAGCTCATATACACGGTGGTGAAGTCACTGAAGGAGCAGTTGATGAATCGATGCGCCACGCCATTACAAAAATGTCAAATATTCATTTTACTTCTTCAGATATATATAAAAAGAGAGTGATTCAACTTGGAGAGAGTCCTGAAAGAGTTTTTAATATTGGATACTTAAGTGTCGAGGCTATTAAAAATACTGAACTGCTATCAAAGAATGAGTTGAGTGAGATATTTAATATTGATTTTAATAATGACGTCTTTTTAATAACATTTCATCCTGAAACTTCTAACTGGACAGACAACCTTGATGTTATAAAAAATATTATTTCATCTGCAGAAACATTTAATTCGAAACTTGTTATTACTAAGTCAAATGCTGATGAAGGCGGGATTAGGCTAAATGAATATCTTGATTCATATGCAAGAAAAAATAAAGACAGGGTAGTTGTTAGAGAAAACTTGGGGTCAAAAAAATATTATAGCGTCATGAATCAATCTAAAGTAGTAATTGGTAATTCATCTAGCGGGATCATAGAAGCTCCAGTGTTTGGCGTGCCCACTGTAAACATAGGAGATCGTCAAAAAGGAAGGGAAAAAGCGCAATCAATAATTGATTGTGAAATAGATAAAGGTTCTATAGTCGCTGCAATAAAAGAGGCATTAAAATCATCAACTAAAGTTAATGCAGAAAAGGAAAGTAGAAGGCTTACAGGCATTAATAGCTCAGAACAGATTGTTAATATACTTAAATCAATTGATCTGAAGAATATCACTCAAAAAAAATTTCATGATATCTAATGATTAACAAAGTGGAACATGCAAGTTATGGAAACATTAAAATTATCGCTGAGGCGGGTGTTAATCATAACGGCGATTTAAACATGGCTTATCAACTGATAGATGCGGCGGTGGACGCTGGTGCTGATGCGGTAAAATTTCAAAGTTATAGAACTGAACTATTGTCACTTGAAAGTGCGCCTAAGGCAGAATATCAGGTCAAATTAACTGGTGATGTAGAAAGCCAGTATCAAATGTTAAAAAAATACGAACTTGATGAAGCTGCTCATTACAAGTTGATAGACTACTGCGATTCTAAAGGTATTGAATTCATGTCGACACCTTTTGATCTTGAAAGTCTAGGTATGCTACTAAAAACAGGGTTAAGAACGATTAAAATTAGTTCTGGTGATATTACAAATGCGCCATTGCTATATGCTTCTGCAAAATCAAAGTTACCTATAATACTGTCATCAGGAATGTCTACTCTTGATGAGATAAATAGTGCGTTATGTATTATTCAAAAGGGATATAATGATGAAAATCCTCTACCCATGCTCGAAACTACTGATTTTGAAAAATATACACCTGACGACACAAGTATAGATAAAGTTGTTTTGATGCACTGTACAACTGAATATCCAGCGCCATATGAAGATATTAATCTAAATGTAATCTCTACACTTAAGAATGAATATAAGAACACAATAGGTCTTTCCGATCATAGCAATGGAATTGCTGTGGCTACTGCTGCAGCTGCATTAGGTGTTGGCGTAATCGAAAAACATTTGACACTAGATAAAAAACTTGAAGGCCCTGACCATCTTGCGTCTATAGAGCCTGACGAATTTAAAAGCATGGTTAATTCAGTGCGAATCATTGAGCAGTCATTAGGATGTTATGATAAAAAACCATCAATTAGTGAATTGAAAAATATAGGTATAGCAAGAAAATCCTTATATGCCGCAACAAATATAAAAAAAGGACAGGTGATCAAGGAAGATGACATAAAAGCATGTCGCCCGGCAAAGTATCTGTCTCCAATGTATTATTGGGAAATACTGGGAACAGTTTCAAAGAAAGAGTACAAAACAAACGATCCGTTCGAGCTATGACTATAAGCTATGAAAATAAAAATATTATTGTACTTGGCAATGGAGGTCATGCTTCAGTAATAGCTGATTTGTTGGATGAGCTTAATATAAAGAATATTACTATTTGCACGAATGATCTAAATAATCATACAGTCCATAAATCACTTAATTATATTAGCGAAGCAGAATTAGTTTCTAAAAAAGCATCTCGCGATAAAACTTATTTAGTAAATGGTATTGGTTCAGTTAATAGTTTGAGAAAACGCATTGAGATATATACTAAATTTAAAAATTTAAAGTTTTCATTCATCAATATAATACATCCATTTTCCTATGTTTCAAAAAGTGTGCGCCTTGGTGATGGTGTGCAAATCTTCGCAGGTTCAATATTACAGCCGAATTTGAGCGTAGGTGATAATGTTATAATCAACACAAAAGTCTCAGTTGACCATGATTGTACTATTAACAACCATGTACATTTAGCACCAGGAGTAACTGTCTCTGGTGGTGTGACGATAGGTGCTGGCACGCATATAGGTACGGGGGCTACTGTTATTCAAGGAGTTAATATAGGGGAAAATTGTCATATTGGGGCAGGGTGCTTGATTACTGAGGATGTTATATCAAACAGCAAAGTCAGAACAGAAGTGAAAGTTAAAATGGCGTAATAATTAGCATGAGAGAATTAAAAGATATAATAATAAAAAGTGATTCAACGGTTATTGATGCCATTACTACACTTGAGAAGTCACACTTGCAAATTGCGGTTGTTCTTTCGGGAAATGATTCTCTTAAAGGTGTTGTCACTGATGGCGATGTTAGAAGAGGCTTATTAACAGGTGTCAGTTTGGAGGCTGCTGTTAAAGAAATAATGAATAAATCTCCGTATACCATGCATATTTCATCTGATCGTAAAGAAATACTTTCCGTGATGCGCAAGAAGCATTTTCGACATATGTTGATAGTTGACGATGATCATAAACTCGTAGGAATCGAAACGTTAGAAGATATTTTAGAAACGCCGACTTATGATAACTGGCTGGTTATTATGGCCGGTGGTTTGGGAAGTAGATTGAAACCTTTAACGAATGATATGCCAAAACCGTTATTAAATGTTGGTGGCCGTCCTATATTGGAAACTTGTATACGTAATTTGGTTGAGCAAGGTTTTAACAAGTTTTATATTTCATTAAATTATAAAGCAAAAATGGTTTCTGATTATTTTGGAGATGGTGAAAAATTCGGTGCTGAAATTAGGTATATTCATGAAGAACAGCCCTTAGGTACTGCTGGAGCTTTGTCACTATTGCCAGAAAAAATAGACAAGGAAATATTTGTAATGAATGGTGATATTTTAACTAATATCGAGTTCAGTAATATTTTAAAATTTCATCGGGAGAATAACTCAACTGCGACAATGTGTGTTAGAGAGTATGACCATCAAGTCCCTTATGGTGTAGTTGAAGTTGATAATCATAAGTTTGTTGAAATTCAAGAGAAACCAACACATAGTTTTTTTGTTAACGCGGGTATCTATCTTATTAATCCTGAAGTTTTTTCACTAATTCCAAAACGAGTTAAGTATGACATGCCCGATCTTTTTAAATCGGTACAAAAAACTTCTGCACGTGTATCAGTTTTTCCCATACGTGAATATTGGATCGATATCGGACAAATTGACGATTATGCTCGTGCTAACGATGAGTTTAATGAAGTCTACTCAAATGATTAACGGGAAAACTATTTTAGCTGTGATTCCTGCGCGCGGCGGATCAAAAGGAGTTAAAAGAAAAAACCTTCGGAATGTAGGAGGGAAACCTTTAATAGAATGGACTATTGATGCAGCTAAAAATGCGCAATATATTGATAGAGTAATCTTTTCGTCAGAAGATCAAGAATTAATGGGTGTAGCAACTGAACTTGGTTGTGAAGTTCCATTTGCTAGGCCAGATGATTTAGCTACTGATACAGCTTCAACGATTGATGTAGTGTGTCATGCGATTCGAGAATGTGGAAAAGCACATGACTATGTCGTGTTACTTCAGCCCACATCTCCCCTTCGAAGTTCTGAAGATATTGATAAGGTAGTGAGTATGTGTGTGAAAAACAATGCCCCTGCTTGTGTCTCAGTATCAAAAGTATCGAAAAGTCCGTATTGGATGTATGAACGTGAAGATAGTGGTTTGTTAAATTCTTTGTCGATTCGTCCTGAAATACAAGCGTATCGCAGGCAAGATTTGCCGCCAGTCTATCAGTTAAATGGGGCAGTTTATATTGCTGATTGTAACTGGTTGTTAGAACAAAATAGTTTTATTTGTGAAAAAACACTCTCTTATGTTATGCCGTCTGAAAGATCAATAGATGTTGATGAAGAGTTAGATTTAATTATGGTTAATACAATATTATCAATGAGGAATAATGAAAGTGAAAAACACTAATATTGAAATAGATGAAGCAACATATGGTGCTGATGTGAAAGACCCATCAGCCTGGTATGGGCTTCCGGATAAAGTTAAATATTGTAAAACATGTGTGATATCTAATCAGCGGCCAAATTCTGCTGTTGAATTTAAACATAATCGAGACAGCAAGAAAGACACAATTCAATTTGATGATAAAGGGATCTGCGATGCATGTCAGGTTGCAGAGCGTAAAAGAAAAGAAATTGATTGGAAACTGCGTGAAAAAGAGTTACGAGAGCTATGTGATAAGCATCGTAGAACGGATGGGCAATATGATTGTTTAGTACCAGGCTCAGGTGGTAAAGATAGTTTTTATACTGCACATAAACTTAAATATGAATATGGAATGCATCCCTTGACAGTCACATGGGCGCCAAATATGTATACTGACTGGGGATGGAATAATTTTAATTCATGGATAGCAGCAGGGTTTGATAATTTTCTCCATACTCCAAACCCAAAAACACATAGACTCTTGACACGATTGTCAGTTGAAAACATATTTCATCCATTTCATGTTTTCATGTTAGGACAAAAAAGTCTTGCTCCGAAGTTGGCATTAAATTTCAATATACCTTTGATTTTTTATGGGGAAAATGAAGCTGAATATGGCAATCCTTTAGCAAGCAGTGAAAAAGCCAAGCGCGATTGGCAATATTATGCCTCTCCAGATCATGCGAATCTGTTTATTGGTGGTGTTTCAGTCGATGAATTAATTTCTGAATATGGAATGGAGTTGACTGATTTAAGACCATATCTTCCTGCTGATGCAAATCAGCTTTCTGAAAGAGAAGTTGATGTCCACTATTTAGGTTATTATTTAAAATGGCATCCACAAGGTTCATATTACTATGCGGTAGAAAACAGTAGCTTTATAGCTTCGCCTGAAAGGACTCAAGGAACGTACAGCAAGTATAATAGTATTGATGACAAGATTGATGACATTCATTATTACTGTACATATATTAAATTTGGAATCGGTCGTGCAACATATGATGCAGCACAAGAAATCAGATCGGGTGAAATTACACGAGAAGAAGGTGTTGCTCTTGTTCAGAAGTTTGATGGTGAATACCCCGATAGATTTGAAAAAGAGATTCTTAAATATCTTTCTATAAATGAAGAAGAGTTTCCAAAAGCATTCAATAACTTTAGTCATGCAAAAATGACTAAAGAATACTTGTTTTCTATTGCGGATCGTTTTCGTTCACCTCATCTATGGTGTAATAAACAAGGAGAATGGGTTTTAAGACAAGGGCAAGTGACAAACATTTAATTAGAACATGTCTAATTTAAGACTTATCGCGCGTTTGGATATTAAGGGTCCAAATTTAATTAAAGGAGTTCATCTTGAAGGGCTTCGTGTAATTGGGGACCCCCAGGAATATGCACGACAATATTATGAACAGGGTGCGGATGAATTAATCTATATGGATGTAGTTGCAAGTTTATATGGACGTAATAACTTATCGGATATTGTGAAGTACACTACAAACAATGTGTTTATACCGTTTACTGTTGGGGGTGGTGTCAGAACTATATCAGATGTGGATAATCTACTTCGCTCTGGAGCAGATAAGGTTGCTGTTAATACAGCTGCAGTAAGTAGACCAGAATTATTATCAGAGATTGCAAGTAGGTTTGGCTCTCAATGTCTTGTACTTTCTGTAGAGGCAAAGAAAATATCAGAGGGATGCTGGGAAGTTTATACAGATAATGGAAGAGAAAAAACCGGTAAAAATGTTCTTGAATGGGTGGCAGAAGCTACGAATAGAGGAGTTGGAGAAATTTTATTAACCTCAATTGATATGGAGGGAACAAGACGAGGGTTTGATGTTGAACTTACAAAGGCAGTCTCAACGAGTGTTACTGTTCCTGTAATTGCTAGTGGGGGAATGGGTTCAACAAATGATTTTTGCGACGTGGTTGATACAGGTAAAGCAGATGCGGTGGCAATGGCTGATGTATTGCATTATGGACGATTAACTATTCCCGAAATTCGGAATGTTGCTAAGGCTCATGGTTGTGCAGTAAGGGACTTTTAATGCATACAGCTGTCACAATTATTGATTATGGAATAGGGAATCTTCGAAGCGTTATCTCTGCTTTTGATCATCTAAATATTGAAGTCTCACTCGCATCAAAACCAAGTGAGGTTCTTAACGCTAATAGATTGATACTACCTGGTGTAGGTGCATTTGGTGATGCAGCAAAAGAGTTGAGGAGTAAGGATTTAAATAAAGTAATTATCGAATTTATAAATGATAAAAAGCCATTCTTAGGTATTTGTGTTGGTATGCAGCTTATGTTAAGTGCCAGTGAAGAGTTTGGCTCCCATGCAGGTCTTGATATTATTTCAGGAAATGTTACTCGAATTCCTACAACACCCTTGATCGAAGGACCTCATAAGGTTCCACATGTGGGCTGGAATGCATTATCAATATCTAAACAAAAAAACATAAATTACGAATTCTTTAAAGGCATAGATGATGGGGATTCAACGTACTTTGTTCACTCTTATATGGGCATTCCGACTGATGAAGCTAATGTTCTAGCCGGTGTAGATTATAACGGTTATCGAATACCGGCAGTTATTGGTAGGAATGATTGTTTTGGATGTCAGTTTCATCCAGAGAAGAGTGGCCCGGTTGGATTACAATTTCTTAAAAATTTCGCGTCTCTGTAACTTATTTTATTGCTATTCAAATAAGGAAAAAACTTAATGAAAAATCATAAACTAGAATTTCCAGCTAAAATTAATATTAGTGAAAAATACAATCTTCCCAAAGAAATTCTTTTTTGTAAGAGATGTACAATTTCAAATCAAAGGCCAAGGATTGTTTTTGATGAAGAAGGAATTTGTGGGCCTTGTAGATATAATGATTATAAGAGAGGCGTAAATTGGAGTGACAGAGAAAAAGAATTACAAGAATTGTGTAACCGATTTCGTAGTACAGATGGTAGCCACGATGTATTAGTTCCTTGTAGCGGTGGAAAGGATAGTAGTTTTGTAGCGCATCAATTGAAGTATCAGTATGGAATGAATCCATTAACTGTAACTTGGGCACCACACGTTTATACTGATATAGGCTGGAAAAACTTACAGTCATTTATCAATAGTGGTTTTGACCATATATTGGGAACGGCAAATGGTAAAGTACACAGATTGATGACTCGGTTGGCCTTTATTCATTTAGGTGATCCTTTCCAACCATTTATTTATGGACAAGTGAATTTTCCGCTACGTACTGCTATCCAACATGGAATCAAGCTGATAATGGCAGGGGAAAATGGTGAAGCAGAGTATGGAGGAGATCTTCAATATGCCAATGTACCTTGTCGTCCCGTTGAGTCACATAATCGGCATTTCTTCTCTGGGCTTCCTCCAGAATTTTGGTTAGAGCATGGTATTACGAAAAATGACATTCATGGATATTTACCTCCAAATATTGAAAGAATTAAAGAAAATAAAACGGAAGTACATTGGATGAGTTACTATAAATATTGGGATCCCCAAGAAAATTATTATTACTGTGCTGAACATACAGGTTTTCAAGCTAATGATGAGAGAACTGAAGGTACTTATTCAAAATATGCAAGTATTGATGATCGTATTGACGGATTCCATTATTTTTTAATGTATATTAAATTTGGTATTGGTCGAGCTACTTCAGATTCTGCTCATGAAATTAGAGATGGGAAAATCAGTAGAGAAGAAGCTGTTGCTTTAGTGAAAAGATACGATGGAGAGTTTCCGAATCTTCACTTTAAAGAGTTTCTTGAATATACAGGGTTAACTGAAGGGCAATTTGAAGAAATTATTGACTTTTGGCGCGGTGAACATGTTTGGAACAAAACAAAAGAAGGATGGAAGCTTAAAAGTGTAGTATGGGAATAAAACCTTAATAAATTCATATAGACCTCTTCTATAGATCTAATGATATAAGTATATCAAGAAAATATTTTTCGTAGCCAACAGGCCCTGCATATATATGCTCTTGTTGTCCGTGTAATTTGTTAATACATTAAAGTCCAAGCATGCTATCCAGAACATGATCCCATTGATTTAATAGTAATGCAGGAGAGATTGAGCTCTATGATCAAAATAATAAATGAATTACGGTGAATTCTATAAGTGAATAAAAATAGTATAAATACATTGTATGATTCATTATGGATTCATGATGTTAATACACGAATATCAAAAACAGCTATATTAGCCGGTTCTCCAGATCAAATAATTATTTTATTAAGTGATAAGCTTATAGCCATAGATTCTATCTTGCCTGTTATTATGGAGATAAAGGAAGAAAATAAAGGTATTCGAATTAAATTTTTATTTTTGAGAAAAGAAAGTATTACATCAGTAAAAAATAATTACATCATATGGAATGCGATGAGAAAAATAGGGGATATAGACTTTTTATTCTATGGTGGGACAGGAATTAAACAGTCAAAAGTGAAAAGAGTTTATTCTATTTTAAGACTGTTGATAAATTTATATGATCTTTTAAAAAATAAAACACTACTATTTTATCGAGGGGAGTTATCAGCCTTTCCTGTTTGGCTGCTTGTGAATATGGTTCATAGAGGTGGAGGAGCTGTTGTTACTTTTTCTGCCTTATCTTATCCAATCAGCGAAGCCTTAGCGAACCATTTTTGGGTTAGAAATAAAGAGCCAATTGTTGATCAACGTGGAGTACATCGACGTTTACAAGGAGACCGCCATTTAGTATTTCATCCTAAGCAAATACATTATGAGTCATTATTTACGAGTTCGTCTATGGTTGTGTGCGGTTCATCCCGTAGGTTTCCTATGTGGACTAAGTATCTAAATGACATATTCATTAATGAACCATTTATTGATATTAACGGTTCTAAAATTGATTTATGCGGGAAAAAAAGCGTTGCTGTTTTTTATCCAGGAAATCATTCTTTAGCAGACTTGAAAGAATCAGATAGTTGTCACCGTAAATTTTTATCTATACTTTCGGCCTTGTCTGCGCAGAAAGAACTTGTAGTGTTATTAAAGCCGCATGTTATTTGTGACATTAATGAGTTATTAGAAGATATTAAACAATTTCCCGCGTTAGACATTCATATAACTAATGCTCACCCGCAGTTATTGGCTAAAACAGTAATTGCAGCATTTTTACCGAATGGAAGTGCTGTTATGGATGATTTATATTGCGAAGGCGTCCCAATTATCGAATCAGCAGAATATATAGATGAGGTGCTAGTTAGAGGAGGTAGCTTTTATCCGAATATTGGAAGAACAACATGCCTGGATGATAAGAAGTTAGTGGCGTTAATTCATGCTTTAATAAAAGATACTAGTGAAATAAAAAAGCCTGATGCATGCCATCTTATCTGGCCTAAGCCTAAAAGAATATCCCCGTTACTATGGGAAAATTAATGTGATTAAAGCATTGGTTATTGGTTATGGCTCTATTGGAGAAAGGCACACTAGATTGTTAACAAAGATGGGTTGTGATGTAGCTGTAGTTAGCAGCAGGAATGTTGAGCATGAAAAAATATTTTCATCTTTGAGAGAAGCCTTAGATAACCATGAACCTGAATATGTTGTTATCGCTAATAATACAACTGAACATAAAAACACACTAACTTTACTTGATGGCTATAGTTACAAAGGTAAACTACTTATTGAAAAACCATTGTGGTCTTTAAACGAGGTTGAATTTGTTCCAAAGATGGAACGTGTTTTTATAGGGTTTAATCTGAGGTTTCACCCTGTAATTATTAAACTTCGAGAATTGATGGTAAAGCAAAAATTATTATCCGTTGACATACATTGTGGTAGTTATCTCCCGGATTGGAGGCCAGGACGAGATTATAAAAAAACTTCTTCGGCACTAAAGTCGACGGGAGGAGGGGTGTTAACAGATTTATCACATGAATTAGATTATGTGCTTTGGCTGTTTGGTCAATGGTCGAAAATAACTTCATTGGGTGGAAAAGTTAGCAAACTCGAAATAGAGACGGATGATGTACATGTGATAGTAATGGAAACAGATAAATGCCCTATCGTAACCGTTCATCTGAATTATTTTGAACGTCGAGAGCGACGAACGATAAATGTAAATACAGAATCTAACACTTTTGAAGCGGATATGATTGAATCTACGGTCAGAGATTATGCCATGGATCATGTGTATGATTTTGACAAGGATAAGGTGATCGATAGCACGTATGAAAAAGAACATTTAAGCATTCTAAACGGAGATTATTCAAACTGTTGCGATTTTAATAGTGCTCTAGACGTCATGGGATTGATGAATGCTATAGCTTCCTCAAGTGGCAAAAAATGGATAAACAGATAAAAAGAATTTGTACAATATGTGCCCGTGGAGGTTCAAAAGGAGTTAAGGGGAAAGCTTTGCGATTAATCTCTGGTCGTTCATTAATAGCACACACAGTTGGTCACGCGGTTCAATCTGGCATATTTGATAGCATCGTCGTAAGTAGTGATTCGCCTGAAATCATTAAAGCTGGGATTGGTGCCGGGGCTACAGACGCAGTAAATCGGCCAAGTGAACTTGCAACAGATAGCGCAGATAAATTACCTGCAATAGTTCATTGTGTGACGGAAATAGAGTCAAGACATGACGAATTATTTGATACAGTTGTCGATTTAGATGTTACCGCACCATTAAGGACAGTGGATGACGTGCTCTCAGCAGTAAAACAACATGAGAATTCGGTATCTCCTAATTTATTTTCAGTATGCCCGGCACACCGTTCACCTTATTTTAATATGGTTGAACGTCGGTCTTCAGGAGAGGTTTGCCTTGTTAAGGCCCCAGAAGGTGTAATAACTTGTCGCCAAGATGCTCCAGAATGTTATGACATGAATGCCTCAATATATGTATGGCGTCGCGAAACATTACTCAAAACTAATGAACTTTTTCTTGAGGGCACGCAAGTTTATGTTATGCCACAAGAACGTTCCATTGATATAGATTCAGAATTGGATTTATCAATTGCAGAATTTCTTTATGAAAGAAGATAAATAATATGAAATTTAAAGAAAAAGATTACTCTCATCTTTTTGATTTTTCAGAAAATGTAGCATTGATTACTGGTGGCGCTGGAATTTTAGGCCCTGAGTTTGCTACTGCTTTATTACAACACGGTGCTTCAGTTGCCATTGCAGATATTAATTTAGAACGAGTAAAGCAATTAGAAAAAGATTTATCTGCAAAGCATCAGGGTAAAGTCAAAGGTTACCAATGTGATGTGGCTAAACCAGATGAAGTTAAAAATCTGGCCGACAAAATAGAGAAAGAATTAGGGCCAGTGGATATTTTGCTCAATAATGCAGCATATTTTGCTGGTGACTTTGAGGCTTTTTTCGCACCATTTGAAGAATATTCACTAGATGAATGGCGCTCTGTGATGTCGGTAAATATTGATGCGATGTTTCTGGTTGCTCAAATTTTCGGTGGCCGCATGCGTAGTCGCGGTACTGGTGGGTCAATTATACAAACGAGTTCAATTTATGGCGTGTTGTCGGCAGATAATCGGATATATGAAGGCTCGGAATATCTAGGTTATGAAATTAATAATCCGGCTGCCTATGCGTCAAGTAAAGCAGCAGTCATTGGGCTTAGCCGCTGGCTTGCTACTAATTGGGCCCCTTATGGGATTAGAGTAAATACACTGGCACCTGGTGGTATTGAGAGTGGCCAAAACGATACATTTAAAGAAAAGTACGGAGCTCGTGTACCTCTTGGACGTATGGGAAAGCCAGAAGAAATTGTTAGTTCAGTTTTATACTTAGCTTCTAATGCATCAAGCTATATAACGGGCCAGTGTATTATAGTAGATGGAGGTTTGAGTGCTTGGTGAAATCGTGTGATAAGTTGCGAGTACTTTTTTCAGCTCGTGATTTAGGCGCGGCTGAAGTTATCGCTGAAGTCATTAAGTCAGCAAACAATGATTCTAGATTTGAAGTTTTTGTAGTTGCAGAGGGTAAAGCCCTTGAATGGTTTCTGCAAAATGGTTTAGCGGCACAGGGATTTCTGAGCCAACCAATTGAATCGAGCTCAGATAGGGAGCGTGATGGACTTTTAGCAGAAGCAGAGCAAGTGCTAAAGTGCATTATGCCCGATGCGATTATAAGTGGGATGTCGGGACCAACAATAGGTGTAGACGAAGCATTAATTGCATCAGCAGGAAGCATCGCAACATATGTTATTCAAGATTACGCAGGATGGGTCGTCAATGGATTCGAATGTCACGCAGAAACATATTTTGTTGGAGACGTTGAGGCAAAGAAAATAACTGATTCAAGATATGACGTTAGGACAATTGTTTCGGGGAGTCCTCGCTACCAAAAATATTCCAAACTAACACCTTTTATAATGCGTACAGATGCTAGGCATTCTTTACTTAAAGACAATGCTACGACGTTAATTGGATTTTATGGTCAATCCGCATGGGATATTGATGGGTATTGGCAGACTATAGACGACTTGGCGGAAGAACTGTGCGAAAGTGAACTGGACCTAGCTATAATGTATCGCCCACATCCTGCGGAGAGTACTATAGAAAGGGAAAAAATTCTTTCTAGATTTAGAGAAACCGGGCGATTAGTTATTCTAGATCCCCACGATTCTGTGGAAATGTCGTTATCTGTGGTTGATATCGTAACCACGTGTTTTTCATCTTGTGGGGAATGCCAAATAAATTTATCGCGAGCCTCTTCTGCTCCATTGGGCAGCGTAATCTACCTAATGCATCATGAATCATTACGAGATTACCACCTTGTTAATACAGGCGTTACAATGCCATTAATGGCGACAGCTGGTATTGGATTAGTAACTTTGCAACGAGATGATCTTAGGAAGGCTATTAAAAAGGCTAGTTCATTAGAATTCAAAAATTTCGCATGGGAGCTCGGACGGCATGTCCTCCCTGATCATGAAAAATCGGTTGATACAATATTGTCAACTGTTGCAAACGACTTTTTTATAAGGCCTGAAAATGATGTGTACTAATATGAAAATACACTTTGGGAATAGATAAAAACAAATGAAAAAAACATTTGGAGAATTTAAAGAATATCTGAAGTCATATTATGATGAACGTGCTGGTATATACGCTTCCAGTTATTCAGATGAAGGACGATACCCCTCTAATAGATTTCGTTTGAATCAAATGCTTGATTTAATATCTAATATCGAACCTCACCCGATGACTATACTCGATGCAGGTTGCGGTGATGGGAGAGCTGTATCAGAACTGACTGAGCGTGGATACGATTGTGTTGGTTTCGATTACAGCGATGGAATGTTGAAAGAAGCACAAGAAATATTACGTAGCAAAAATATATCTACAGACATAGTTAAAATTGGTGATATATACGATATAGCCCATGCTGATGAAACATTTGATGCGGTTATCTGCCTCGGCGTTATTGAAAATTTACCTCATCACGAAGATGTGTTCTCTGAGCTGTATAGAGTACTGAAGCCTGGTGGACGATTAATAGTAAGTGTAGAGAATGAACTTTTCTCCTTATACACTTTAAATACGAATACGTTAGGTTTTTATCAAGAAATATTGACAGATATTGGTGTGGAGAAGAGCATAATTAAAAAAGTGCTTAAAGATATTGCCGCATGGTTAAATGTGGATGATGTAGAATATTTTGAAAAAATTATAGAAGATCGACAAATAGATAAAGATAATGTTGCTATACCAAAATATAACCCGCTAAATATATCTGAAAAAGTTTCGGAGTATAAATTTATACACGAAAAACTCGTTTTTATCACTATCATCCTTTACCGCCACGTTTTGAAGTTGAGTATCCTTCATTGTTTTCAGACTGGGCGCAACAACTTGAAACAGTTGATTTTGATTGGAGGGGAGCTGTTATGTGTAATGTAATGGTTCTTCAACTGAGGAAATAATTATGGCAGCGGGTAAAGTTTACATAGTCCACTGCGTAGATACAGAAGGTCCTCTATGTGAGGAGCAGCTGACACTATCAGGGCTTACAAATGATAATGTAAAAAACAAAACTGACGAGCCCCGTTTTGAAGACTTTGACCAACTTGTTAATTGGCATCGACCTCATACGCTGGGCACATGGGAAGGGCTTGCAGAAAAGCTTGCTACAGTTACGAATAAAGAATTTCGTAATAATCAATTAGATTCAAATGGAAAAGGATGGGTGTTTAATTGGTTTTGTATGGACCATATAGGTTTCGAGGAAAACCCACGGCACAGAGCCATGGGTTTTCATACTATATTTGATTTTTATGATTCGATGGTGACAGAACAAGATGCCGGAGATGCAATTTATTGGCATTTTCATCCGTTGTCAATCTACAAAGAAGGGCATCGATGTGCCCGTTCATATATTAATAGTCCGAATTTATATGAAATATTATCTCGCAGGTTACTGGAGCAGTGGATGCCTTTTGATTTTTCTAATACAGCAAGTGATGATGTAGATCCTGAAAAAAATAAAGATATTGTAGGAGGACGGTTCTCTGATTGGAGATGGGCTCCTATTGATTGGCGAACGTATCACCCGCATCATGATTGTCATCAGCTTGAGGGTAGTTGCCGTAGAAAGATTGCAAGATGTTTAAACCTGATTAGTCGATTTGCGAATGTAACAGAAGCAGAATTAGAAAAAGCATTTCAAAGAGCATCTGATGGAGAGTCTACTTTAGTTGCCATATGCAGCCACGATTGGAGAGATATGAGCGTGGAGATTCGTTACTTTCAATATTTATTGGATAGAGTGACCAACCGCTATCCAAATGTAAAGTACGTTTATTCTGAAGCAGTTGAAGCGTTTAATGCAGTTCACCCGGAATTAGAGTCAAATAAGATATCTTTGAAATGTGATATATCATATTCAGCAGATGGTAACCTTCTTCGAGTAGATATAGATACAGTTAGTGGGAAGGTGTTTGGTCCTCAACCTTATTTTGCAATTAAAACTCGTTCCAGGCGTTTTATACATGATAATTTATGTTTGGGAACAGAATTTGGTAAATGGTTTTATGAGTTTGGTGAAGATGCTGTTTCTCCAGATGATGTGTCTGTAATTGGGGTTGCAGCCAACGATGCTATAGGAAATCAATCTATCCATGTGCTAGATGTAGATGCTCTTGGAGAAAGGAATTCAGATACCTATAGTTTTTAATTTGCATAGTATTGTTGTAAGTATTCTGATTTTTACAAGATGATACTATTGTGAGAGATTTCAAGATAATTTTACAATTGAAGAAGAAAATAATACATATTGGTTATCCTAGAACAGGGACCACCTACCTACAGCGCTTTTATTTTCCAGAACTTTTGAAAAAACTGGATGATAATACAGAGTTATTTTCTGATGAAGGTCTCAGTGGAAATGTTTTTAATGATGATCTACTAAAACCACAAGTCCTTTATAATCGGCATAAAAATTCAAAAATAATAATAACTATACGCTCTCAATTGACCATCATTCCTTCTCTTTATAATATTTATTTAAAAAGTGGCGGTAAGAAAAAATATGGTGGCTATGTTAATGATGTCATTACTAACAAAAAACTTTATTATTATGATTTAATTGCTGAGTATTGCAGGATATTTGGAAATGAGAATGTCCTAGTCCTTGTTTATGAAGAATTAAAAGACAATAAAGAATTGTTCTTAAATAGAATTCAAAAGTTTTGTGGTGTTGAGATTGAGGTGAAAAGTGACTTGCCTAATAAAGCTTTAAATGTTCGTCGCAATGAATTACAAACGTTCGTGACAAGATTAATGAATATTTTATTAATGATCCCTTTTAGTACGCATCATGAAATAGCAGGTGGTTGGCGTATGAATATTCGACGTTATGCCGAAAGTCTTTGCAGCAGAGGTTGTAATAAAATATTTTTGGCATTTCATAATAAAAGTTATCTTCAATATGAAGATATATTGATAAATGAATACACAGAACAAAATAACCTTTTAGAAGAAAACTATAAGCTATCTTTGAAAGATTATAATTATCCATGATTGTTAATATCATATTGTTTCTTCCCGCCTAAATTTTAATAAACATTTTCTTTAAAGTATTTGATTCCAATTATTAAAAAATTCGTAGTAGGAATAACATTTTTGCCGTTTATTCTTTTTGTGAGAATACTTAGGCCATTTGTTCTTATCAGGTTTGGAAATCTTCGTAACCATACTATTGGAACATTGGCCTTACATGCGGAAACATATTTAATGGATAAAGAAATGCATGTGATACAGCCTAAGTCGATTGACATGTTTTTTCATACTAAACCATATGCAAATGTCGCTTTTAATAAAATGTTAGAAAGGAAATTGAATATATATTCTGTAGCTGAATTATTGTATGCAGTTAACTCAAAAGTACCTGGTTCAAAAAAACATGTAGCACACCTAGGGACTGGAGAATTTGATAAAATCAGAAATCATCACAAAGCCTATACTTCAACTAAACCACATTTTTCTTTAACGCCTGAAGAAATAAAATTGTGTGAAAAAATATTGTTTGATGAAACAGGGATGCAACCAGATGATAAGTTCATATGTTTTTGTTCTCGCACAAGTAATTATTTACGGAAACTTCATGAATCAGGTGAAATCAGGAGTGAGTCGGACTTGTTGAACGATAGCCCTAGAGATTCTTCTATATATAATTATGTGGACGCTGCTGAAGCGTTAGCGGACAGGGGATATTATGCATTTAGAATGGGTGCAGTTGTAGATGAAAGTATGAGGTTTAAAAATGGCAAGGTGTTTGATTATGCCAATACGTTTAGATCTGAATTACTTGATATATATTTATCCTCCAAATGTACCTTTTTTTTATCTGATACCACGGGCATACATTGTATTCCATTCATGTTTAGGCGGCCTGTTGCTAATGCGAATATGTTTACTTACCATGTGACAAACGTATGGGGAGGGATCTTTATACCTAAGATGTATTGGCTTATAAATGAAAATAGATACATGACAATAAGCGAAGTGATATCTTCCGGTGGAGCTTCACTCGGCTCGTCTGATTGGGATGATTACGCAAAGGATATGAATGTGATTTACAAAGAAAACAGTAGTGATGAGATACTTGACCTTGGAATTGAAATGGATAAAAGGCTGTCAGGTGAATGGTTTGATGCGCCTGAAGATATTGAAAGGCAGGAAATATTCTGGTCTCACTTTGAAGGTTTTGATTTTTCATTTGGCGGGCCAATAAAATCCAAAATTGCCAGTTCCTTTTTAAGGAAACACGGTAATTATATTAATTAAATAATTTATGACATGTTTAAGCTAAGGTTCAGCATTGATCCATTTTTAGATAGTAGTTTTTATCAAGATTTTGATGATTCACCAGTAGTGGTTTTTGATGCTGGAGCGGCAGGGGAAGTGTTTTCGCTATTCCCACACGGGAATAACAAAGCTATCTATCATTGCTTTGAACCAAATCCTGAAAGCAATAAAAAACTGTTAAAAAAATACAAATCTGTCCTGAATTTAAATATACATGATCTTGCTCTGTCAGATATAAATGGAAAATTAAACTTCAGGACTTTTAAATCGACACCGCTCAATTCAAGTCTTTATGCCAATGATATTGTTCTAGATGACAGCTTGGATGAATATAGTGAAATTGATGTTGATGCTAAAACACTAGATTTATTCTGTGTTGATAATGATAAACCAGACTTTATCAAGCTCGATACTGAGGGCTCCGAACATTTAGTCCTTCAAGGTGGTGCTAAGATTATTGAAAGTAATGTGTTAGGTATTGTGACTGAAGTTAAGTTCATGCCTCTGTCGGACAACATGTCTCGATTCAACGAAATAAACGCTATTTTAGATAACCATGGCTTCATACTAACAGATATGCAATTGTCCAGAATGAATCGTTCAGGACGAAATGGAATTGGGGGGAAGAAGGGCGCTATTGATACAGCATACGTTTTATATCTTAGAGACTTTTTTAAATACTATGAATCGCTGGAAAATAAAGATAACGCTTTTAAAAGGGACAGGTTGTTGAAAATGTTGTCTATTGTTTCCAATTATCTCTATTTTGATTATGCTGTTGAATTGGTAGAATTTGGGAAAGAACAAAGTCTTTTGACAGAGGAAGAAGCTAATACATTATATAATGTATTTTGCACTAGAACTGATATCGCATGGAAAGTGCCAGATTTTCCAGGGAAGTCAAAGTTGGTGTTGATCTTTGATGCTCTTAGTTATCTCTTTAGCCCGGAATTAAAATTAGCAGTGCCCCCATTTCATAACTCTCTTGGCAATAGACGCTCATTTTTGATAAAGAAAAAACGTGAAGACACGACAGACCTTTATTACCCCGTTAGAAGCAATACAGATCGCAATTATTTAAGGCATACAATTAAGACTAAATAGTATTTTATAATCTATGGTTGATGAATGTAAAAGTTATTAACTTAAATTGAATCACTATCCAAACGTACGAATTAAATGAAACGAGACTCTGTATTTATATGTTAAAGGAAAAGCATGCCCAACCATTGTGAATAATTCAACACTACCTGGTTATATTATTAATATATAACTCTTGCCTTAAAATTATTTTTTAATTCCTCCATAAAAAATCAAAAAACACATGTTCGTTAATATTTTAACGAAAGGCTTGGTAACGCCTAATAGCCATGCCTTTTTATACCCGCTCCTTAAATACGACAAGGAATTGTTGCAAGAAGGTATTATTTTAAAAATATTCAAGGGAATAGAGGATTCTATTTTTGAATGTGATGTGCTAATTGTTGAGCATAATTATTTTAGTCAAGATTGGAAGAGAGACAATAATAGAGTTTTAGAGGAGATGTCAGAATTAAATAATAGAACAAACAAACTGTTTTATTTTGATATTACGGACAGCGCAGGCCTGGACCATTTCGAATTTCTGCCATATGTGACTTCGGTATTTAAAAACCAAATATTTAAAAATAAAGATAATTATATGAAGCCTCTTTATGGATATCGTTTGTTTACCGATTTTTATCATGAAAAATATAATGTTATAGATACTAATCAAGATTACACAAGTCCTGTAAAAAATAAAGCAGACCTAAATAAAATAAAGGTTGGTTGGAATTCTTCGATGTCTGATTATAGTTATTTAGGCTTATATAAATTATTTTTATATAAGAAAGTAGCATTCAAATACCTTCTGACATTACCCATTCTTGTTGGACGGGATAGCAAGGAAAGAACCATAAATTTATCCTGTAGATTTAACTCTAACTACGATAGAGAAACAGTTGCATATCAAAGGGAAAAGATAAAGGCCCTGTTAAACAATTATATGGATAGCACTAAAGTATCCAGGCGAAAATTCTTTAATGAAATAAAGACAAGCAAAATTGTGGTGTCTCCATTTGGTTTTGGTGAATTATGCTATAGAGATTATGAAACTTTTTTGTATGGAGGATTATTGCTTAAGCCTGATATGTCGCATATTGATACTTGGCCGCCATTATATGATGAAGAGGAAACCTATATCCCTTTCGATTGGTCGATGTCAAATTTAGAGGAAAAAATTGAAGAAATAATTATTAATTATGCCGACTTTGAGGCAATTGCTAAGAATGGCAAAGAACGCTATAAGTCATATGTTTCTGGCGAAAAATCTAGTGAATTGTTTGTAGAACATTTTAAAGAGATTCTTGAAAGTTAAAGTATTACTACGAGTTATTAAATGATTGATAGTTTTTTTATTGAGTTTAACAAGTTACTTAAATGCAATGAGAGTTCCACAAGGATTAGCGATTGTTTCAATATATTGCTACCTAATAGTAATAAACCAAGGGAATACTTTTTAAAAAACGAAGAAATATATGTGTTTGGCGATCCAATAGTATCTGGTCAGTTAAGTGATTCCTTATTAATAGAAAAATACCAAAACACTTTAAATGTAGAAGAGTTTGCTAGAAGCATAAATGGTTCATTTTTATTAATTATATACAACAAGTTTGAAAAAAAGTTATGCATTATTAATGATAGATTTGCTTCTTGTCCCTTTTATTTCTATAAATTAAATGAAGGAAGCATAGTAGGCTCTAATAATTTCAGGAGATTATTGAAGTATAAAGGCAACTACGGAATTAACATCAACAGTAGCACGATATTTGAGTTTATTTATTTTCGGAAGTTATTTGGCACAAAAACATTTGAGAATGAAATATTATATATGGATAGTGCTTCGATTATCCATGTTGGGGTTAATAGTGTCGACATTCATAAATATTGGAATCCAGACTACACTAATAATATAGATGATGACGGAAAACTTATAGATAGGTTGTCGAGTGTATTATCAAAATCGGTTGATGCCTACACATCAGATAATTCAAACTGTGCATTATTATTGAGTGGGGGTATTGATTCCAGAGCTATTTTAGCTGCGTCAAATGACAGTTTGACAACATGTATAACTACAGCGCAATCTAAAAATAATGAATACGCTGTTGCTCGTGAAGTTGCTGATTATTTTAACAAACAACACTTTTATATCGAAAGACCGGACAATATTTTTGATAAAGAATTATTTGATGCCATAGATATAACTGGCGGGATGCAAGTATTTAACGAGTGTCAGTTTTTGGGGCATAAGGACTACTTCCCAAAAGATGTGGATACATTTCTTACTGGTTATGGCCTGGATATATTGTTAACGGATCTATATTTGCCAACTATAAAAAACACTGTCTTCGATCTGCCTGTAATGCACAGTAAAATCATGCCAATAAATGGCGATATCATTAAATTATTTATTAATAAATCAAAATATAGATTAAAAACATCAGATCCATTTTCAATTGTTAAAGATGAAAAAAAATCAGATTTATATGACTATTTATATAGTGAGATTGAGGGGAATATAAATAGAGGAACTAGTTTGGGCGCAGAAGGATACAAATTATGGGAATATTTGAATACTAATAATTTATCACGCCATTATTCCTACCCAATGATTATGTCAATAAGAACATTTGCTCATTGTAGAATTCCAGCATTCGACAATGATTTGTTCAACATATCAATTGATATGAATTATAAACATAAATTAAATAGTAATACCTATCTTAGAACACTAAATAAATTAAACCCAGGTTTAATGAATATCCGTAACGCCAACACAAATATGAAAGCAGGGTGGTCAGCTGAACAACAAACCTATTTGAAATATATGTATTATGTTCTTGATAAATTAGGTATAAAAGACATGCCTCGCTATCCAGGCTGGAAAGATAGAACATGGGGGATGCCTTACAATATAATTGCAAAAAGTAAAAAGATCACAAACCTGGTTAATAAATTGTCTGCTTCAGAACGTTTAATGGATTTAGGCTATGTGGATATGGATAAGGTATCAAGAATGATAGAGCAGCATCATAGGCGGGAACATGATCATGCTGTCTTGATTAACCTACTATTAACAATAGATGAAGCATTAAAATAAAAAAGCATTTCATGTTTGGAATTAAATAACGGAATTTTCTGTTAAGTCGTTATCTAAAGATCTGAGCCATAACTCCATATTAATTAGATGAGCTGTAATGGGAATGCCATTTCCTGGCGTTTCCTTCTTGAATTCTTTGATATGATTTTTGATTATCGATAAATCCCCAAAACTAGATAGTTTTGAGTTCGGATCTAAGACATATTCGATATATCTACCGAAGCCCTTTTCATTAGATAGCCATTTATGCAGTGGTAATGTTAAGCCAATCTTGCGCCTGAAAACTAACTCATCCGGCAACCACTTAATTGCAGCTTTTTTTAAAACAGGTTTAGTGGCATTGCCAGGAATTAAAAGATCTAACGGAATCGTATGTATCATTTTAGCAAGAGGTAAATGAGTAAATGGAACCCTTGCTTCTACTGATGAAGACATAGACATTTTGTCTTGTCTAAGGAGAAGAGAAGAGAGGTAAGCTGATTGATCTAACCCTCTTAATTTATTTCTATAGTCCTTAAATTGCGATGAGATGATTTCCCTTTGATCTGATGTGGGTTTCAAGTCAGGGAACATGCCGTTTAACTTGTTAACGTCAAAATAGACAGATGCTAATACTGCACTATCATGCCCTGAGTATCTCTTTATACTGCTGTAACGCGAAAATAAATCCCAAGTAAACTTCGGAAGTGAATTTGCAAGTATTCCAAATGTCCTTAATCTTTTCCACTCACTATATCTGGCATAACCCCCGAAGAACTCATCTGCGCCTTCACCAGTGAGAACGACTTTATCTGTTTTACTGATTTCCTTGCACAATAATTTCAGCATTACACATCCAAAATGAGGTACAGGTCCTTCCATAGAATTAACGGCACTTGGAAATTCATCTGTAAACTTTTCTTCACTTAAATGAACCTCATGGTGCTCAACGTTATACCTTTTAATGACCATGTTCCTGTATTTTTCTTCATTTAACTCATCGTCAATACTTATTCCAAAGGTTTTTAGTTTTTCATTATTTTTTATACTACTGGATATTGCAGTTATTAAGCTGGAGTCAACACCTCCAGAAAGTTGTACTGCGAAACCTACATCACTATTCATGTGTGATGTTATTGAGTTAACAAGATCTTCCTGAACGAGTTTAATCGAATTCTCTTCATCTAGATTGGGGTTCTCAGAACTGAAAAGGCTTTCGCTATCGTAAAACTTCTCTTCCCTATACGAAGAATTATTTAAATCAATTGACACAATAGTGCCACCGGGAATCAATTCAATATTTTTATAATTTGACAGCCTGCCAGTTGCGAACCGATATATTAATAATTCATAAAAAGAAACCGGGTCGATTTCTGTGCCAACAAGACGCCTTAGTGGCCTGACTTCACTAGAAAATGCAAAGAGGTCCTTTTTTCTTGAAAAATAGAGTGGTTTTATACCAAAAGGATCTCGAGCACCTATAATCTTGCTATTTAGTGTGTCATAGATAACAAAGGCGAACATACCTTCTAGCCTGCTGATGAAGTCATTACCATATTTAATATAACCGTTGAGAATAACTTCAGTGTCACCATGGCTTTTGAAAACCATACCTTCATTTATTAATTGATTTCTTAAGGTTATGTAGTTGTATATTTCTCCATTAAACACAATAAAGTAGCGACCGGATGCATCTTGCATTGGTTGGTCAGATGCAGGATGCAAATCGATAATAGATAAGCGCCTAAATACCATTGAGAAATCAGCGTGGTTTATTATCCCCTCTGAATCTGGTCCCCTATGTATTAGATCATTGCTAAATGATTGTAATAAGTTGGGAGGGGCTTTATTCCCTTTCTGGAATGTTGCGACAAATCCGCACATTTGAATTTAATATGCGTTTATAATGTAAGATATCATTCATGTATTTTATACGAAAAAAATTTAGTTAAATACAAAAAAATAAATATCTAGATTTAACATTTATTGAGTCTCAAAAGGTCAGTTCTAAATAATATTATGTGTGGAATATGTGGTTTTTATATTGATCGCAAATCAAGTCAT
>TARA_R110002072_G_scaffold240223_1_pt1 | contig 36189 bp, 39 predicted proteins | sample TARA_R110002072 | Tara Oceans TARA_R110002072 (sample SAMEA4397118) | marine metagenome | biome: Polar Biome; feature: [SRF] surface water layer (ENVO:00010504); material: water (ENVO:00002006), including particulate matter (ENVO:01000060) such as... | depth 5 m
ATTTCCAACGGCTTACGTCCATTGAAGAATTCGTTTTGGTTCTCAAGCCCCATAAAGCCGTAGACGTTTTCAGGGTTATCAAAGACCAGCCTCAGGCTAGCGTGGCAGTTCAAGACAATGCTGGCCCGCTCCAGTTGATCACGGTCGAGTTCAACGCCTTTGCCCTGATGAGCACGAGAAATGCTGCTGCGCGAGACACGAAGAACATTGCTCGCCTGCTCGGTAGTGGCCTTCCATTTCTCCAGGACCCTCAGGGCCGTGCGTAGAATTACGCCACTTTGATCCGTCGAGAATGCGCGAATTCTGGATGTTGCATGCATGACGGAAGCTCCTGTCTCTAATCAGCAAAAAACGATCGGGCCTGTGACACACAGTAACCTGATGCTCGGGTTTTTAACCCTCGAACCAATAAATCGTCAGCTCCCAGATTGGGTAGCGAGGAATCCACAGCGACCACCTCTGAAACCATGAACTTTTGCTAAGCTGGCGGCCTGCGCCGCGGGACTTCGTTGGCAACGGCTCGCTGTTGTTTCCCCCTGCGGACACCCATTCAACTGTTTCCCGGGGTTACGATGCGGAATCATGTAGTGATTGAGGACTGGGATGGCGACGGCGCTATTCGCCTACCCGATGACGTTCTGCAGGAAATGGGCGTCGACGTTGGGGATACGCTCTACCTCCTTGAGGAGTACGTGGGTACAACCCGCTGTCTGGTGCTCAGTAAGTCACCGCGCATTCCTGATCGCGTGGATGAGCTGGTTGGCGATTGGGAGTCGTTTGGCAAGGTCTCCGCCGAGATAAACGCCAAGGACGAATGAGCTAGCTGCCGCACTAACCTCGACGCTAGGGGCTGGCTAGGTGTCAAAATCGCTGATACCAATTTCGTTTTTTGTGCCCTAGATAACCACCCTTAGATACCGCAAAGAGCTATAAACTGCAGCCGGCGAGATAAGGCCAATGCCTTGCGAGACGGCACTTAGAGGCATTTTTGAACGCTTACCGCCAACCAAGATTTCTGTACGTCATTAGTCTCCGAAGGAGGGGTCGTGGGTTCGAATCCCGCCTGGTGCGCCATATAAAGCAAGGGCTTAGGTGAAAACCTAGGCCCTTTTTTTGCCTGAACGATTATGCGCGCTGCCGTCTTTTGAGCCCTGCCAGTGATCCGATGTTGAAAGATCGGTTCATTGTTTGGCCATATCGATCCGTCTGCTCAATCGCTGCACGCCATTGCCTGATGTGGCGCGCGTTCTGTCGATGTGCTGAATCCAGGCACCACAGGCGTTCAGTGCTTCGAGAGCTGAGGCCGTTTGCAGAGGCTTGTTGGCAGAACCGCCCTGGGCCTGCCACTCAGTGCGCGTTGGCCAATGCTTTGTTGATGTCGTCCGCCAGATCGGCCGCCACTTCATCAATGTTGCGGTTCAGTGCACGACGTTCCAGCAGGAATTTTGCCGCTGCCAGCTGAGGGTTGCGCGTAACCAGCGCACCCGGCAGGCGTTTGGAGCGGTCCTGGGCTGCCAGTTGCTGCTGTTTTTCGGCGGCAAGGTCACTGATCCAGACATGCGCTTCAACATTGCTGGCACCTGCGCCGAAGCCAACAACCGTGCGTACCAGGCGCCGACCGGCTTCGCTGGACACTTGCCCTTGCACTAACCAGCCGTGGGTCGGCAATGCCGCCTGCTGGCTGACGGGCTTGACCTGAATCTGGCGAGCCTGCAGCGCCCGAAGGAGCGCCTCATCTAACTGCGCCGCACGCTCACGCTGTTGGCTGTCTGCCGGATTGTCCACCGCGAAAGCCGTCAGGTAGATGACGTTTGTGGGTTCAGTGGCGGCCGCCATCATCGGCAGCAAGAGGGCAAACATAGCGAGCAGAATCGGGCGCATAGAAACCATTGGCAGAGTGTGGAAGCTGCGACGCTAGAACATGCACGAAGAACTGTCGAGCCGCAGGCAGCAGTTGCTCAGTGGCTGTGATGAGCGACGCCCGGCGATACCGTGGCGACTCTCAGAGTGTGTTTGGGATCACCAAGCCTTTGCGTCGGTATGCCTCTATATCAATGCCAAAGGCGCCGCTGCTATGCACCTCATGGATGCGGTAGGGTTTGCCGCTGGGGTCCTTGGCGGTTTTGCCCAGGTCTATGATGCTTTCCTTGCAGGGTTGCTTCTGCCCGTCGAGCACGCGCAGTACCCTGGGTTTGAGTTTGTTGCCAGGTGGGCAGCCGATGATGATGCCGACTTCGCCATTGGTCAGCTCGACGATTTCCCCTGGCGGGTAGATGCCGACCATGCGGATAAAGCAGCCCACAATCTCTTCGTCGAAATGGCTGTTGACCGCTTCCAGCAGGATGCGCAGTGACTCCAGGCTGGATTTGCCCTTGCTGTACACGCGGTCGCTGTTGATCGCGTCATAGCTGTCGGCCACCGCGATGATCTTGGCGAAATAAGGGATCTTGCTGGCATCCAGGCCGCGTGGGTAACCCTGTCCATCCAGGCGTTCATGGTGCGAGTAGGCGACGTCGACGGTGGCGGCAGTGACCTGCTGGTTACTCATCAGCAGTTTGCGGCCCTCGGCGGCATGGCTCTGCATGATGCACAGCTCTTCGGCGGTCAGCGCGCCGGGTTTGTTGAGGATTTCGTTGGGCACCTTGATCTTGCCGACATCGTGGAGCATGCCGCATACGCCGATTTGCTCAAGCTGATAGACCGGCAGACCCAGTTCCTTGGCCAGGGCAATCGAAAGGATGGACACACGCAGCGAGTGCTCGGCGGTGTATTCGTCGCTGTTCTTGATGCGCGCCAGCCAGAGCATCGCCGCCGGGTTGCGCAGGATGCTTTCAACACAGTCTTTGATGACAGCTTTGACCGCTTCAACATCCAGCTCCTGGCCGAGCTTGACCGCTTGCAGAATTCGCAACGACTCGTCGCGTGCAGCGCTCCAGGTGGGAGCGGCCTGGAGCATTTCCAGGTTGAAATCGACCTTGGCGATGGCCGGTTGCAGGGCTTCGGGCTGGGCGATATTGGCCGTGACCTGATCGTGTACCGTTACAGATTGCCGAGCATCCACCCAGACGTAGCTGCAGACTTCCTGCAGCAGGCGTATGTCCAGCTGCTGGCGGATGCGAAAGCCTTGAAAGAGGAAGGTGGTGTCTGTCCAGGGCCGGTCCAGCTCCACCACGTACATGCCGATGGTCAGTTGCGCAGCGTCAACTTTGATACGGTCTGGTTTGGCTTCGTCGGCCATGGGGCTTTCCAAAGGAAGTCGCTAAATACTGGCCATTAGCTACCCGTGGTGTGTGGGCAGCAAATTGCATTTACCTATTGATGGCGCTGGGTTGCAGCATCAGCGTGCTGAACGTGTGCCACTCCCTCAAGATTAGCCACCAAACGGCCGTTGTGGGACTCACTGACGGCTGCTGGGCGATTAATGGGACAGGCCCAGGCGCTTGGCCAGGCGGATCAGGTTGGCGCGGTCGATGCCCAGCTCGCGGGCGGCGGGGGCCCATTTGTGTTGATGGCGCTCCAGCGCCTGGCTGATCAGCTGTTTCTGGTAGGCGTCGAGGGCTTCGCGCAGCAGCAGTTGGCTGTGTGGCTCTGCTGTGCGTTGAGTCGCAGGTGCTGCTGTTGGCTGGCTGCTCGGCAAGTCCAGATGGGTGCTGTCAATGCTGAGGATGCGTGGGCGCTCGCTGCAGCCGGCCAGTGCCTTGAGCGCGGCGCGGCCGATCAGGTGTTCGAGTTCGCGCACGTTACCCGGCCAGTTGTACGCCAGCAGGCTGGCCTGAGCGTCGGCCGTCAGGCGCAGGCTGCGTAGGCCCAGGCGGGCACGGTTTTCTTCGAGGAAGTAGCCGGCCAGCAGCAGTACATCACGGCCGCGTTCGCGCAGCGCCGGCACTTTCAGCGGGTAGACGCTGAGGCGGTGGTAGAGGTCGGCGCGAAAACGCCCGGCGCGCACCTCCTCGGCCAGGTCGCGGTTGCTGGCGGCCAGCACGCGTACGTTGACCCGCTGCTCCTGATCGGCACCGACCCGTTGCAGCTGGCCGCTCTGCAGCACGCGCAGCAGCTTGGCTTGCGCGGCCAGCGGCAGCTCGCCGATTTCATCGAGAAACAGGCTGCCGCCATCGGCCAGTTCGAACTTGCCGCGGCGCTCGTTGTGCGCGCCGGTAAAGGACCCGCGCACGTGGCCGAACAGTTCGCTTTCCACCAGGTTATCGGGCAGCGCCGCGCAGTTGAGGCTGATCAGCGGCTTGGCTGCGCGCGGGGATGCGGCGTGCAGGGCTTCGGCAACTAGCTCCTTGCCGACCCCAGTTTCACCGCTGATCAGCACGCTCAGTTCACTGTTGCCGACCAGCGTAATCTCCGCCGCCAGTCGTTTGTGCACGGCGCTCTGGCCGATCAGTTCACGCGGGCGTTGCTGGACGGCGGCCTGCTTATAAGCCTCGGCCAACTGGTGCTGATCCTCAGCGCGTTGCAGCAGTGCGTTGATCCGTTCGCTGGCCATCACGGTAGCAGCGGCCAGGCTGGCGAAAGCCTGCAGGTTGTCGAGATCGACCCGGCCGAAGCTCGCCGGATCGAGCGAGTCGAGGGTCAGCAGACCCCAGGGCTGGTCCTGCACATACAGCGGACAGCCGAGGCAGTCATGCACGGGCAGGTGGCCGCGATGGCCGTCGACCAGACCGTCATAGGGATCGGGCATCTCGCAGTCGGTGGCAAAGCGGGTCGGCCCGCGTTGCGCCAGCAGCGCCTGCAGGCGCGGGTGTTCGTCGAGCTTGAAGCGCCGGCCGAGAGTGTCGGCGCTCAGCCCTTCAACGGCCAGCGGAATCAGCACATCGCCGTCGAGCTTGAGCAGCGCCACGGCGTCGCACGGCAGCAGCTGCCGCAGCGCCTGTAGCAGGCGGCGATAGCGCTCGGCTTCTGGCAGTTCGCGGGACAGATCGGCGACCAGGGGAATCAGGGCGGTAAGCAGTGGATTTGCTGTCATAAGGACACACTAGTTGTCATTAAGACTCGGAATGCTTGCTGTCATAAAGACACAAGTATTTATAAGTCTATGATTTATATATTAAAAATAATTGGCACGCTTCCTGTAGTAGTCAGGGTGATATGAACCGAAGCGCTGCGCAAGTGCAGCGTGTCGCCCTGACGAGGAAGCCCTATGTTGACCCCTGCCCAAAACGCCCTGATCAAAGCCACCGTACCGCTGCTGGAAAGTGGCGGTGAAGCACTGACTCGGCACTTCTACCAGATGATGCTGAGCGAGTACCCCGAGGTGCGCGCGCTGTTCAATCAGGCGCACCAGGCCAGCGGCGGCCAACAGCGGGCCCTGGCCAATGCGGTGCTGATGTACGCCCGGCATATCGACCGGTTGGAGGCGCTGGGGCCGTTGGTTGGGCAGATCGTCAACAAGCATGTGTCGCTGCAGATCCTGCCCGAGCATTACCCGATTGTCGGCAGCTGCCTGTTGCGGGCGATTCGTGAAGTGCTTGGTGAAGAGATCGCCACCGATGCGGTGATCGAGGCCTGGGCCGTGGCTTATGGGCAACTGGCGGACATCCTCATCGGTGCCGAAGAGGCCGCGTATAGCGCCAACGCCACTGCCGAGGGTGGCTGGCGCGGGGCGCGCAGTTTCCGCCTGAGCCGCAAGGTGCAGGAGAGCGAGGAGATCGTCTCGCTGTACCTGGTGCCGGCCGACGGTGGCGCGCTGGCGGCATTCCAGCCCGGCCAGTACATCGGCCTGCGCCTGCTGCTGGACGGTGGCGAGCAGCGCCGCAACTACTCGCTGTCGGCCTTGAGCAATGGCCGCGAGTACCGCATCAGCGTGAAGCGCGAGGTCGGCGGCAAGGTCTCCAATTACCTGCATGACCAGCTGCAGGTCGGCGACAGCCTGGAGCTGTTCGCCCCAGCGGGGAATTTCGTCCTGCGCGAGTCGGCCAAGCCGCTGGTGCTGATCACCGCTGGCGTCGGTATCACTCCGGCGCTGAGCATGCTGGAAGCGGCGCGCGACACGGGCCGCGATATTCACTTTATCCACTGCGCGCGTCACGCCGGTGTGCATGCCTTCCGTGACTGGGTCGATGCGCAGCGTGCTGAGCGTCCGCAGCTGCGCCATTACGTGTGCTATAGCGAGCCGCGTGCAGGCGATCAGGGTGATGCCGAAGGCTTGCTCAGCCTCGAGCAGTTGGAGCAATGGCTGCCTGAGCAGCGTGATCTGGATGCCTACTTCCTCGGCCCCAAGCCGTTTATGGCACAGGTCAAACGGCATCTGCACAGCCTCGGCGTGCCGGCGGCGCAGAGTCATTACGAGTTCTTTGGTCCGGCCAGCGCGCTGGACAGTTAATAACGCGGCCTAGGAGGTGATTATGTTGGCGTATCTATCCTGCCCATCGCGGGCATTGCAACTGGCGAACCGCATGCTGCTGGCCGGCGTGCTGCTTTTGCTTAGCGGCCTGCTGGGCGCCTATGGCCTGGAGGCGCAGCTGAGCATGGGCAGCCTGGTTACGGCGCACGCGCTGACGATCATTGGCCCAGGCCTGCTTAAGCTCGGTTATGTGCTGCGCCTGGCCGCGCAGCAACATCTGCGCACGCAACAGGAGCCCTGCTGTGCAGTTGCGTGATCGCCAGCAGGAACTGGCCATTGCGCCACTGTGGCGGCTGGGTTTTCGCCCGTTCTTTCTCGGTGGCGCGCTGTTTGCCGTGCTGGCAATCGGTCTGTGGGCGGCGGCATTACTGGGCTATCTGCCGGGTTGGCAGCCGGTGGGCGGTAGCTTGGCTTGGCATCGGCATGAACTGCCGTTCGGTTTTGCAGTGGCGATCATTGCCGGCTTTCTGCTCACCGCCGTGCAGAACTGGACGGGGCGGCCAGGCCTGAGCGGTTGGCCGCTGGCGGCGTTGTTCGGCTTGTGGTTGCTGGCGCGACTGGCCTGGCTGTTCGGTGCGCCGTTGCCACTGTTGCTGGCGCTGCAATTGCCCTTTCTACCGCTGCTGGCGTTGTTGCTGGGACGGCAACTATGGACGGTGCGCCAGTGGCGCAACTACCCGCTGGTGGTTGTGCTGTTGCTGATGGCTAGCTGCGAGTGGCTGCTGCTGTATGGGCTGGCGCTGGGTGAAGACGCTGTGCAGCGGCGCGGTGCATTGGCCGGGTTGTGGCTGATTGCTGCGCTGGTGAGCATCATCGGTGGGCGGGTGATTCCGTTCTTTACCCAACGTGGCCTTAATCGAGCGGAGCCTGCTGCACCGCGGCCGCGCCTGGATCTGCTGGTGCTGCTGTTGTCGCTAAGCCTGGCGCTGCTGTTTGCCAGCGGCTTGGCATTGCAACCGTCGCTATGGCTGCTGCCGCTGTTGCTGGCTCTGGTTGCGCTGCATGGTGTGCGTTTATGGCACTGGTACGACGCCGGGATCTGGCGCGTACCGCTGCTCTGGTCATTGCATCTGGCCTATGCCTGGTTGCCGCTGGCGTTACTGGCCCTGGCCCTGGCGACCTGGCATGCCGGCTGGCTGAGCAATGCCAGCTTGGCCTATCACGCCATGGCATTAGGCACGGTCGGCGGGGCGATTCTGGCGATGCTGGCGCGGGTCAGCCTTGGGCATACCGGTCGGCCGTTGCAGCCGCCGGTCGCGATGGGCTGGGCGTTTGCCAGTCTTCAGCTGGCGGTTTTGGCACGGGTGCTGCTGGTGCCGTTTGCGCCCGCTGCTGGACTGGGGCTTTCCAGCCTGTTGTGGATCGCGGCCTTTGCCCTGTTCGTACGCTACTACGCGGTGATGTTCTGCACTTCGCGCGTGGATGGGCAGCCGGGTTAGCGCGCTCTACAGCACCCCAGCTTCACGCAAGGTGGCTATCTGTTCCGGGCTTAGGCCCAGGTGTCGGGTGAGTACCTGCTCGGTATGTTCGCCGAGCAGGGGTGGTGCGTTGCGGTATTCCACCGGGGTCTCGGACAGGCGCAGCGGGCTGGCGACCTGCGGGGTGCTGCTGCCCAGGCTGTTGGGCAGGTCGAGGCGTAGGCCGCGCGCTTGTACTTGTGGGTCGGCGAATACCTGGGCCAGGTCGTTGATCGGCCCACACGGTACGCCGGCGGCTTCCAGCAGCGTCACCCATTCGGCAGTGGTCTTGAACACCGTGGCCTGACGCAGCAGTGGGATCAGCTCGACGCGATGGGCGACACGCGCCTTGTTTGAAGAAAAACGCGGGTCATCGGCCAGCGCCGTCAGGCCGGCAACCTCGCACAGCTTGCGGAATTGTCCGTCGTTACCCACGGCGATAATGAAGTTGCCGTCGGCCGAGGGGAAATCCTGATAAGGCACGATATTCGGGTGAGCGTTGCCCAGGCGTTTGGGCGCGACGCCGGTGTTCAGGTAGTTCATCGCCTGATTGGCCAGGCAGGCCACCTGCACGTCGAGCAGTGCGACGTCGATATGCTGACCGAGGCCGGATTGTTCACGTTGGTTGAGTGCCGCCAGCACGCCGACCGTGGCGTACAGGCCGGTGAGAATATCGGTGAGGGCGACGCCGACCTTTATGGGGCCGGCGCCCTCCTCGCCGTCGGGCTTGCCGGTCAGGCTCATCAGCCCGCCGAGGCCCTGGATCATAAAGTCATAACCTGCTCGCTTGGCGTAGGGCCCGTTTTGCCCGAAGCCTGTGATGGAGCAGTAGATCAGCCGTGGGTTGATGGCTTTCAGTGAGGTGTAATCGAGACCGTAAGCCGCCAGGCCACCGACCTTGAAGTTCTCCAGCAGCACGTCGCAGTTCTGCACCAGCTCACGCACCAGGCGCTGGCCTTCGGGCTGGGTGAAATCCAGGGTCACCGACTGTTTGTTACGGTTGGCGCTCTGGAAGTAGGCCGCCTCGCGCGAGTCATTGCCTTCGGCATCTTTCACATAGGGCGGGCCCCAATGGCGGGTGTCGTCGCCGCTGCCGGGGCGCTCGACCTTGATCACCTCGGCACCGAGGTCACCGAGAATCTGCCCGGCCCAGGGCCCGGCGAGTACGCGGGACAGGTCGAGTACGCGGATATGCGAGAGTGCGCCGGGCATAGGGATATCTCGAAAGTGGAAACGTAGGATGGGTCGGGCCGTGCAGGTTGAGCGCAGCGATACCCATCGGCCGAGTGATGGGTTACGCCGCTGCGCGGTTAACCCATCCTCCGAAGCGGTTTAGAAGAACGCCTGCAGGCCGGTCTGCGCGCGGCCGAGGATCAGCGCGTGGACGTCGTGGGTGCCTTCATAGGTGTTGACCACTTCCAGGTTGACCAGGTGGCGGGCCACGCCGTACTCGTCGCTGATGCCGTTGCCGCCGAGCATGTCGCGGGCCATGCGCGCGATATCCAGGGACTTGCCGCAGCTGTTGCGTTTCATCATCGAGGTGATTTCCACCGCAGCGGTGCCTTCGTCCTTCATCCGGCCCAGGCGCAGGCAGCCTTGCAGGGCCATGGTGATCTCGGTCTGCATGTCGGCGAGTTTCTTCTGGATCAGCTGGGTTTGCGCCAGCGGGCGGCCGAACTGCTTGCGGTCGAGGGTGTACTGACGGGCGGTGTGCCAGCAGAACTCGGCCGCACCCAGCGCGCCCCAGCTGATGCCGTAACGGGCGGAGTTGAGGCAGGTGAACGGGCCTTTCAGGCCACGCACGTCGGGGAAGGCGTTTTCTTCCGGGCAGAACACGTTGTCCATGACGATTTCACCGGTGATCGACGCACGCAGGCCAACCTTGCCGTGAATCGCCGGAGTGCTCAGGCCCTGCCAGCCTTTTTCCAGGACAAAGCCGCGAATCTCGCCCGCGTCATCCTTGGCCCAGACCACAAACACATCGGCGATTGGGCTGTTGGTGATCCACATCTTCGCGCCGGTCAGGCGGTAGCCGCCGTCGACCTTCTTCGCGCGGGTGATCATTGAGCCTGGGTCGGAGCCGTGATCCGGCTCGGTGAGGCCGAAGCAGCCGATGTATTCGCCGCTGGCCAGTTTGGGCAGGTACTTCTGCTTGGTCGCTTCGTTGCCGAATTCATAGATCGGCACCATCACCAGCGACGACTGCACGCTCATCATCGAGCGGTAGCCGGAGTCGATGCGCTCGACTTCGCGGGCAATCAGGCCGTAGCACACGTAGTTCAGGCCGCTGCCGCCGTACTCAGCGGGGATGGTGGCGCCGAGCAGGCCGGTATCGCCCATTTCACGGAAGATTTTCGGGTCGGTCTGCTCATGGCGGAAGGCTTCAAGTACGCGCGGGGCCAGCTTGTCGGCGGCAAACTGCTGGGCGCTGTCACGCACCATGCGCTCTTCTTCGGTCAGTTGCTGGTCGAGCAGCAGCGGGTCGATCCAGTTGAAGCTTGCCTTGGCCATCGCGAAAACCTCGAAATCAGACAGTGATAGGGCGGGTATCTGCGCAGCCGCGCTGCGCTCGCCGGTGAGTGGATTGATCCTAGGCCGCTTGTGGCAGGCAGGCAAACGAGTATTGCGCACGCAGTTGTGCAATTTGCTCACTTCAGGATAGCTTTAGTCGGCCTATTTAACCGATCAAAGTGAGGGTGACGCACAGATGCGCCGCAAGATTCCCAGCACCGCCGCCCTTATCGCGTTCGAGTCCGCTGCTCGGCACCAGAGTTTTACCAAGGCGGCGCAGGAACTGAGCCTGACTCAGGGCGCTGTGTGCCGGCAGATAGCCGCGCTGGAGGCTTTCCTTAACATCGAGCTGTTCCGCCGTTCGCGCCGTGGCGTGGTGCTGACGGAGGCGGGGCAGTCCTATGCGCGGCGCGTGGCCGGTCAGCTTGATGCCGTGGAGCGCGACACCCTGGCGGTGATGGGCCAGCAGGGCGCGATGAGCATCGAACTGGCGGTGGTGCCGACCTTCGGCACGCAATGGTTGCTACCGCGTTTGAAGGATTTTCAGCGCCTGCATCCCGAGATCACGGTCAACCTGACCAACCGCACGCGGCCCTTTCTGTTTGCCGATACCGAGTTCGACGCGGCGGTGTACTTCGGTGATGGCGATTGGTCCGGTACCCAGGCCCACCTGCTGATGAGCGAAAACCCGATGCCGGTGTGCAGCCCTGCCTTGCTGGCGGGGCAGGCGGCGCTCAGTGTCGAGCAGATCGCCAGTCTGCCGCTGCTGCAGCAGACCACGCGGCCCTACGCTTGGCGCCAGTGGTTCAATGCCCAGGGGGTGAGTAACGTGCGCGATATGACCGGGCCGCGTTATGAGCTGTTCTCCATGTTGGCCCAGGCGGCCATGCATGAGATGGGTGTGGCGCTGATACCGCCGTTTCTGATTCGCCGTGAGTTGGATGAGGGGCGCTTGGTGATTGCTGCGCCACTCAGTCTGCCGACGGACAAGGCGTATTACCTGATGATTCCGGAGCGCAAGTTGGAGTCAGCAGCCCTTATGCTCTTGCGGGATTGGCTGGTGCGCGAGGCACACGCTTATGCTTTGACCCATGGCCTGAAATAGACAACAGCCTGTCAGGTTGTTGGCGAAAAAGACCGTCAAGGCTTCGGCGGCAACTGGTCGTAAAATACGTTACCTCCCGAGACCGGCCGTCTAGAGTGCGCGCCGGATGCATGTTGACCCCGTAGTCAGCTATCTGGATGGCTACACTTTCGCTGCCTACAGCAGGTACAGGGTGTTGCATTTTTTGCACACAAACACCGCTGCAGCCCACTGAAACAGGGGTTTACTGCGCGAATAACGGCAACGCCGTTGATCTGATGGCGCTGTATTTGTTTCAAGAATGCATCGGTCTCGATTTATCCCAGCGAAAACGCTGCAGGCCTTTATCCAAAAGGCTTGCAAGGAATTGGCTGCCTATAAGGTCATGCAGTGACTTGTAGTTATCGCAAGGTTTTACTTCATAACGCCTTGAAGGCAATGGCTATCGCCTGCAAAATGCCGCGCCCCGCCATTGTGCAACTGAAGCCTGAGCGGGTTTGTGCTGATCCTCCCTAATGCCCGCGTGCCACCCGCAGTGCGCCGGTTCACCAAAAAGATCACGCAGGAGAATTGAAGTGCACATCGGTGTTCCTCTCGAAACCCATGCTGGTGAGACGCGCGTTGCCGCAACTCCCGAAACCATCAAGAAGCTGATCGGCCAAGGCCATCAGGTGACTGTTCAGACCGGTGCTGGCGTTAGCGCGAGCATTCCGGACAGCGCCTATGAAGCGGTTGGCGCGGCTATCGGCAACGACGCTGCTGCTTTTGGTGCCGATCTGGTGCTGAAAGTGGTTGCCCCAACCGATGCTGAGCTGGCGCACATGAAAGCCGGTGCCGTATTGGTGGGCATGCTCAATCCGTTCAGCAACGAGACCATCGCGCGCATCAATGCTCGCGGCGTGACCGCCTTCGCCCTGGAAGCTGCCCCGCGCACGTCCCGCGCGCAGAGCCTGGACGTGCTCAGCTCGCAGGCCAACATCGCCGGCTACAAGGCTGTGCTGCTGGCCGCGCATCACTACCCGCGCTTTATGCCGATGTTGATGACCGCTGCCGGTACCGTGAAGGCCGCGCGTATTCTGATTCTCGGCGCTGGTGTAGCTGGCCTGCAGGCCATCGCCACGGCCAAGCGCCTGGGTGCGGTGATCGAGGCTTCGGACGTGCGTCCGGCGGTGAAGGAGCAGATTGAGTCGCTCGGCGCCAAGTTCGTCGATGTGCCATTCGAGACCGATGAAGAGCGCGAATGCGCCCAGGGTGTTGGCGGCTACGCGCGGCCGATGCCGGCTTCGTGGATGGAGCGTCAGGCCAAGGCGGTGCATGAGCGCGCCAAGCAGGCTGATATCGTCATCACCACTGCACTGATCCCGGGCCGCAAGGCACCGACCCTGCTGCATGCCGCCACCGTGGCGGAAATGAAGCCTGGCTCGGTGATCATCGACCTGGCTGCAGCGCAAGGCGGCAACTGCCCGCTGACCGTCGCTGAACAGGTGGTGGTGCAGCATGGCGTGACCATCGTCGGCCACAGCAACCTGGCAGCCCTGGTGCCGGCTGATGCTTCGGCGCTGTACGCACGCAATCTGCTGGACTTCCTCAAGCTGGTTATCGACGGCGAAGGCAAGTTCCACCTCAACCTTGAAGACGACATCGTCGCTGCGTGCCTGATGTGCCGTGACGGCAACGTCGTGCGCACTAACGGCTAAGGGGAGCACCGCTCATGGATATGATTTCTGACGGCATCTACAACCTGATCATCTTCGTGCTGGCCATTTACGTGGGCTACCACGTGGTATGGAACGTGACACCGGCCCTGCACACCCCGTTGATGGCAGTGACCAACGCGATTTCCGCCATCGTTATCGTCGGCGCCATGTTGGCTGCCGCGCTGACCGTGACTCCGCTCGGCAAGACCATGGGCACCCTGGCGGTGGCTCTGGCTGCGGTTAACGTGTTCGGTGGCTTCCTGGTAACCCGGCGCATGCTGGAAATGTTCAAGAAGAAAGCGCCTAAGGCGCAGGTGGAGAAGCACTGATGAGCATGAATCTGATCACTGTTCTCTACCTCGTCGCCTCGATCTGCTTTATCCAGGCGCTTAAAGGTCTGTCGCACCCGACAACGTCGCGTCGCGGCAACCTGTTCGGCATGATCGGTATGGGCATTGCCGTGCTCACCACCGTAGGCCTGATCTACAAGCTGGGTGCGGAAATCGCCACCCAGGGCATTGGCTACGTGATTGTTGGCCTGTTGGTCGGCGGTACTGCCGGTTCGATCATGGCCAAGCGCGTGGAAATGACCAAGATGCCGGAACTGGTCGCCTTCATGCACAGCATGATCGGCCTGGCAGCGGTGTTTATCGCCATTGCCGCTGTCGTTGAACCGCAGTCGCTGGGTATCGTTGCGGCGCTGGGCGATGCGATTCCGGCCGGTAACCGTCTGGAGCTGTTCCTCGGTGCGGCCATCGGTGCCATCACCTTCTCCGGTTCGGTGATCGCCTTCGGTAAACTCTCGGGCAAGTACAAGTTCCGCCTGTTCCAGGGCGCCCCGGTACAGTTCAAGGGCCAACACTGGGTGAATCTGGCCATCGGTCTGGCGATTCTGGGCTTGGGCTTGGTGTACACCTTCACCGGTGATATCACCGCCTTCGCCATCCTGCTGGCCCTGGCCTTCGTCATCGGCGTGCTGATCATTATCCCGATTGGCGGCGCGGACATGCCGGTCGTCGTGTCGATGCTCAACAGCTACTCGGGCTGGGCGGCTGCTGGTATCGGCTTCTCGCTGAACAACTCGATGCTGATCATTGCCGGTTCGTTGGTAGGTTCTTCGGGCGCGATCCTCTCGTACATCATGTGCAAGGCGATGAACCGTTCGTTCTTCAACGTGATCCTCGGTGGTTTCGGTGGCGCGGCTGAAGCAGCTGGCCCTGCCGGTGCTCAGGAAGCGCGTCCGGTTAAGTCTGGCTCGTCCGACGATGCGGCTTTCCTGCTGACCAACGCCGACACTGTGATCATCGTTCCGGGTTACGGCCTGGCAGTAGCCCGTGCCCAGCACGCGTTGATGGAGTTGGCTGAGAAGCTGACCCACCGTGGCGTGACCGTGAAATACGCGATCCACCCGGTTGCCGGTCGTATGCCTGGCCACATGAACGTACTGCTGGCTGAGGCTGAAGTGCCTTACGAGCAGGTGTTCGAGATGGATGACATCAACTCCGAGTTCGGCCAGGCCGACGTGGTGCTGGTGCTCGGTGCCAACGACGTGGTCAACCCGGCGGCGAAGAACGATCCGAAGTCGCCGATCGCCGGCATGCCGATCCTCGAGGCTTATAAAGCCAAGACCGTGATCGTCAACAAGCGCTCGATGGCCAGCGGCTACGCCGGCCTGGACAACGAACTGTTCTACCTGGACAAGACCATGATGGTTTTCGGCGACGCCAAGAAAGTCATCGAAGACATGGTTAAAGCGGTCGACTAATCCTCGCTGCGACGCTGTAGAAAAAGCCCGGCTCAATAGCCGGGCTTTTTTCTGTCCACTCGATCAGAAAAGTGTTTTTCTCAAGGCAAAATCTGAAAAACAGGTCAGCTGTCACATAAGTGCAATTTGAAACTGTACCTATATGGTTTCACTGAAATTCAATATTAACCGCAGGTCTTTCATCTGCTTTCGTACCGTTTTTAGGCTAAAGCACTTATGGCCAGTACAGCTGAGTGTAAAACAGGTCAAACAGTTACAAAGCAAACTATCTATTTGTGCTGCAATTTCATTCAGCTGTGGCTACAGCGAAGTGGGGGCAACGGCAATAATTCTCCCATCGCAACACACCACTGACCCGCCACAAGCGGAAGGATGACCACCATGGAACGTACCCTCAGTTCCGACCTGTTTTTCGATCACAGCCAATCCACCGGCTCCAGCGCTCTGCCGCTGCGCATGCTGGCTTCTGTTCTGCAATGGCAGCGCCGCGTTGTTAGCCGCCGCCAGCTGGCTCGTCTGGACTCCCGTCTGCTCGCAGACGCCGGTATCAGCGAAGCACAGCGTCACGCTGAACTGAGCAAGCCCTTCTGGCGTTAACTGCTGCCAGACACCGATTTCTGCTCCTCCCTTAATGGGATTTTTGAAAGCTCCAGCGCCCTGCGTGTTGGGGCTTTCTTTTTATGTGCCGTGGAAAGCGCTGAAGCAATTGCGTAGCTGCAACAGTCTGCTGTGCTGTTAAGCGGTACAGTTCTTATAAAAAGCTTACTGCGCCATAACAATTTTCAGGTGCTGTCTCTGACCCTGCTGTCAGCTTGCGCGCACCATGGACTGCCCTCTTCTGTCTCTGACAAGGAATTGCGCCATGGAACGCACGCTCAAACACCCATCCAACGCAACGGCTCGGGTAAATCAACCGCTCTGGTTGCGTGTCTATGCCGCGCTCTGTGGCTGGCAGCGTAATCTGCGGACTCGAAGCCAATTGGCGCGCCTCGATAGTCGTCAGCTGGCCGATGCAGGTATTACTGAGGCGCAACGACAGGTGGAGCTGGCAAAGCCGTTCTGGAGATAAATTGCCTGGCAACCAACCCGCATCGTCAAGGTCTACACTGAACCCAGCCTGTCTGTTGGGCCTTTTCAGGAGCGTGGATATGAATGCGATAAAGACCTTGAGCCTTGCGGCATTACTGGCGTTGACCGGCACGGCTAGCGCCACCAGCTTTGTGGTCACCACTGATGCGGTGGTGGGTGCGGTCGGGGCGACCTCGGAGGCGAGTTCCGATGTGTCGTCTTCCTTTACCGACGATAAGATCGTCTTGGCCGCGCGCGACGATGCTGCCGCGTTTGTTGCCAGCCAGGGCGACATCCGTGGGGCGCGCCTGGAGGCCGCTCTGCAACATATCCGTCAGCAGGTGCCGACGTTACAGGGCGACGATATGCAGTTGGCGACGGCCATCCTTAGCCTCTGAGTGTGTGTGCTGCCAGCGCTTAGCCAGAAGCGCTGGCGGAACTGTGTGGCACACTGCTCGTCTAAGCCAGTCCAAACGACGTGATGGCTGATTATTGGAGATGTATATGCGCCCTATCTTGCTCAGTGCCGTAGTTGCAGTTGTTCTGTTCAGTGCCACTGCACAGGCGCAAACCCTGGTAGCGACCAGCAATATCATCGTACGCGCGCTGGATCGCACCTTCGACTTCACCTCAGATACCACCACCTCGGTGCGCGACTCGAAAGTCGTGCTCGCGGCGCGTGACGATGCGGCCAGTTTCGTCGCCAGCCAAGGGCAGATCCGCGGCGCTCAGCTGGAAGCCGCTATAAGCACCATCCGCAGCCAAGTGCCTGAGGCGCAAGGCGCTTCCGACCTGGTATTGGCCGAAGCCATCCTGGCGCTGTGAGTTGGCCGCGTACCTGGCTGCTCGGGCTGGCGTTACTGGCCAGCACCTGCAGCCAGGCTGAGTTGCGCCTGCAGCTAGCGGACGCCGAGCTCAGCCCTGCTGAGCGCCAGGCTAGCCAGCAACTGCTGCAAGACGCCTTGGCTGCTTTGCCACCACGCCTCAAGCAGCAACTCGACCGCCGCGTCAGTGTGCGTTGGCGTAGCTTGCCTGCGCAGGTGTATGGCCGCGCCGGGCGGTTCAGCGGCATCGAACTGAATGCCGCGTTGCTGCCAGGGTTAAGTGACGGCAGCAGCGCCACCACCCTAACCAATCGTACCCACGGCAGCGTGCGCCAAGAGTTGCTGGCGACCGTGCTGCATGAAATCACCCATCTATATGACCGTGCCCAGCTCTGGCCGCCGGAGGATCGGCAGTTGCAGCGCCAGTGTCGCCAACGCGAACAGAGTCTTGGAGCCGTTGGCTTGCCGGATCACTGCCGCGGGCAAACCACGCGGCGCTTCACCCTGAGCGATGATCCGCTGCTGCTGGACCTGGCCGGCTGGCCACAGCAGGTAGGGCGTCATGGTGCGCGCGAGCCGGACAATCATCAGGTCGCGCGCAGCCCGGATAACTATGAGCTGAGCAACCCGCGCGAGTTTATCGCCGTCAACATGGAGTACTTCCTCCTCGACCCCAGCTATGCCTGTCGCCGGCCCTCGCTGGCGCGTTACCTGAGCGCGCATTTCGCCTGGACGCCGGCGAGCCAGCAGCCTTGTGCTGAAGGCTTGGCTTACTTGAATGCCGGGCGGGACTTTGCCCGCCAACCGCTGGGCAGCATCGATCCGCAGCGGGTTTATCAGGTCGATTACCTGCTGGCCGAAGCCAACGATGCACTGGCCAGCCGCTGGGGCCACAGCATGCTGCGCCTGGTCATCTGCGCGCCTGGGCGGCCGCGTGGGCCGGATTGCCGGTTGGATCTGCAGGAGCATCTGGTGCTGTCCTACCGCGCCTTTGTCGGCGACGTGCAGCTATCGAGTTGGGATGGTCTGACTGGGGTTTATCCCTCGCGGCTGTTCGTTCTGCCGCTGGAGCAGGTGATCGAGGAATACACCAAGGTCGAGCTGCGCAGCCTGGCCTCGGTGCCGCTCAAACTGGACCGTGTGCAGCTCGAACAACTGGTGACCCGCGCTGCCGAGCAGCACTGGAGTTATGACGGCAACTACTGGTTTATCTCCAACAACTGCGCCGTGGAAACCCTCAAGCTGCTGCGCAGCGGCAGCCAGCACCCGCGTCTGCACGCGCTCGACAGCATCATGCCCAACGGCTTGCTCGATACGCTGGTGGCGCGCGATTTGGCCGACCGCAATGTGCTGAACGACTCCGCCGAAGCCCTGCGTCTGGGTTATCGCTTCGACTCGTTCCGTGACCGTTACCAGGCCATGTTCAGCGTGCTTCAGGCGCAGCTGCCGATTGAGCAAACGCAGGTTGAGGACTGGCTGACCCAGCCAGCCGAGAAGCGCCAACCCTGGTTCGACCGCGCCGATCTGCGCACCAGCGCGGCGCTGTTGTTGCTCGAACAGGCGGCACTGCGTCGGCAACTGTTATTGGCTCAGGATGAACTCAAGCGCCGCTACCTCAGCGGCCGTGATGGCGTTGATCCCACGGTGAACAAGGCCGGCGGCGCGCTGCAGCAGATCCTCGCCAACAGCGGTTTCCTCAGTCGCCCGGCCGAGTTGCTCGAAGGTGGCTACGGCCTGCCACAGCGCGCCGAATGGCAGCGCCTGGAAACCGAAAGCCAGGCGCGTCAGCAGCAACTGCGCCAGCTCAGCGACAATCTCGACCAGGAAGTGCGCACCCTGCTGGAGCCGGCGCACCTGGCCGAATTACAGGCCACTGAAGCCAACCTGACGCAACTGGGCAAGCATCTGCGCACGCTGCACAAAGCCGGCGGCGGTCTGCAGTTGCCCTAGTCCATGAGTTCCTGATCTTCCTCGGGCAGCTGCAGGTCGAGGTGCAGCCACGGCAGACGGCTTTGCACCCAGATATGTCGATCCGCCGGGGCCTGCTCCGGTTCGTCCAGCGTCGCCACGGTCACATCCAGGGTCTCCGGACTGAGCTGGGTGAACAACGCCAGATGCGCGCCGCACTGCCCACAGAAATAACGCGTACAACTGGCTGACGAGGCGTACTCACGCGGTGTGCCGGCCAGCCAGCTAAAGCTCGCCAGCGGCACGGTGATCCATGTGGTGACGATGCCCCCTGTACTGCGTCGGCAGATCGAGCAATGGCAGTGGGCAATGTCCTGCAGTGGCGCCGCGAACTGATAGCGCAATGCGCCGCATTGGCAGCCACCTTGATGAATAGCAGGCATGGCGTGTCCTCATCGCAAAGGGCAGGTAAGCCAGCCTAATCCCGACATCATCCTTGCGTCACCCCTGTTGGCTGCTCAAGATGGCGGCTTAGCTGTGGCTGGAGGTTGCCGTGCTGGAGTTGTTGTTGGCCTTGTGGCCGTTGTTTGCCTTAATCGTCGCTGGGTATTACCTGCGACGCTGGGCGTTCCCCAATGAGGCGTTCTGGCCGGGTGCTGAGCGGCTGAACTATTTCATGCTGTTCCCGGCGCTGCTGTTCAGCAGCCTGGCGAAGGCGCCACTGGATAATCCAGCGTTGCCGCGCCTGGGTTTGGCCGTGCTGCTGGCGCTGGGCATCGCCTGGCTGGCGCTGTTGCTGGTACGGCGCATACTGGGCTGGCCAGCAGGACGTTTTGGCGCGTTCAGCCAAGGCATTCTGCGGTTCAACACCTACCTCGGCCTGGCAGCGGTGGGCAGCCTGTTTGGTCAGGACGGCCTGACCCTGGCTGCCATCATGCTCGCCCTGATGGTGCCGACGGTGAATGTGCTGTCCGTCTGGTCGCTGACCGCCGAGCGTGGCGTCAGTGCGCGCAGCCTGTTGCTGCCGATTCTGAAGAATCCGTTGATCCTCGCCTGCCTGGGCGGCGCGCTGGTCAACCTCAGCGGTCTCGGCCTGCCAGGCGGCAGTGATCGGCTGCTCAGTCTGTTGGCTGCCGCCAGCCTACCGCTGGGCCTGCTTTGCGTTGGTGCGGCGCTGAAACCTGAACAGTTGGGTGGTGAGATTCCGGCTCTGGGGTGGAACAGCCTGCTGCGTCTGCTGGGCATGCCGATGCTGGCCTGGGCGGTGGCCTATGGTCTGCACCTGCCGGCGATGGAGAGCACTGTATTGGTGCTGTTCTTCGCTCTGCCAACTGCACCAACGGCCTATGTCTTGACCCGCCAACTGGGCGGCGACAGCCAGCTGATGGCCGGCATCATCACTCTGCAGACGTTGCTGGCAGCGGCCAGTTTGCCGCTGCTGTTGCTACTGGTGGTTGGCTGATTCATATCCCAGGAAAGGTCGGGCGGACGGTCGGTGCTTGGTGATGCATACAAATTACTGTATTTATATACAGTAATTTGTGGAGTCAGCCCATGTCCATTGCTCTGCCGCCGCGCGGCCGCGGTACCGCCAGTAATCCGCATAACCGCTTTGCCCCGCAGCGCATTATCGCCAGCGATGACGGCTGGTTTCAGGAGGTGCCGGCGAGCCGGGCGACCGAGGTGCGCAGCGAAACCGCAAAAAGCATCATCCCCCGCAACCAGTCGCCAGACCTGCCGTTTGACCGCTCGCTCAATCCCTACCGTGGCTGCGAACATGGCTGCATTTATTGCTACGCCAGGCCCAGCCACGCTTACTGGGATCTGTCGCCGGGGCTGGATTTCGAAACCAAGCTGATCGCCAAGACCAATGCCGTGGCCCTGCTCGAACAGCAGCTGAGCAAGCCTGGCTATGTCTGCGCGCCGATCATCCTGGGTTCCAATACCGATCCCTATCAGCCGATCGAGCGCCAGCACCTGCTGACCCGCAACAGCCTCAAGGTGTTGCTCGACTACCGTCATCCCGTGACCATCATCACCAAGGGTGCCTTGATTCTGCGTGACCTTGATCTGCTTACTGAGCTGGCGCAGCAGCGTCTGGTGGCGGTGATGATCAGCCTGACCACCCTGGATGACGAACTCAAACGCATCATGGAGCCGCGCGCCGCTGCGCCTGCAGCGCGCCTGCGGGCGATCCGTGTGTTGCGTGACAACCGTATTCCGGTCGGCGTGCTGTGCTCGCCGATGATCCCGATGATCCCGATGATCAACGATATGGAGCTGGAGCACTTGCTGGCAGCGGCCAAGGACGCTGGCGCGCAGAGCGCCAATTACATGCTGCTGCGCCTGCCGCGCGAAGTGGCGCCGTTATTCGAGGAGTGGTTACAGGCGAACTACCCGCAGCGCGCTGAGCATGTGCTCAGCCTGATCCGGCAGAGCCGTGGCGGTGCGCTGTATGACAGCCGCTTCGGTCAGCGTTTTCGGGGTGAAGGGGCGTTTGCTGAACTGCTCGCGCAACGCTTTGCCCTGGCCAGCAAGCGCCTGGGCCTGAATCGACGTGAGGGGTTCAATTTGGACTGCACGCGCTTCTGTCCGCCGGGTGGTCAGCTGGCGCTGCTCTAAGGGGCAGGTACCGTTAAAGATTGCAGTGAGGGTTCAGGGCAGTAACACTTGGCATGTGACTTGCCAGCCTGCTTGGCTGTCGCTTTAGCAGGTTTTTTCAGGTTTAGAGGTCGCAAACATGCCATACAAGCATCAGTTGATTCCGCTGCAAGGTCGCACAGGCACTGAGAGTGCCGAGGAAGCCCTGCAGACCATCGTTGATGGTTTCAAGCGCTTTCGCAGCGAAATCTTTCCGCAGCAGGAAGACCTGTTCAAAAAACTCGCCACTGCGCAGAACCCACGCGCGATGTTTATCACCTGCGCCGACTCGCGGGTGGTGCCGGAGTTGATCACTCAAAGCTCGCCGGGCGACCTGTTCGTCAACCGCAACGTTGGTAACGTGGTGCCGGCTTACGGCCAGATGATGGGTGGGGTGTCCACCGCCATCGAGTACGCGGTGCTGGCGCTGGGCGTGCAACACATCATTGTCTGTGGCCATTCTGACTGCGGTGCGATGAAGGCCGTATTGGCCCCCGAGACCCTGGAGAGCATGCCGACGGTGAAGGCCTGGCTGCGTCACAGCGAAGTGGCGCTCAAGGTGGTCGAGGCGAACTGCGGCTGTGAAGGCCATGACAGGCTGGGCATTCTCACCGAGGAGAACGTGGTGGCTCAGCTCAATCACCTGTGCACTCACCCGTCAGTGGCGGCACGGGTGGCCAGCGGCCAGCTGTTTATCCACGGCTGGGTGTATGACATCGAAACCAGCGAGATCAAGGCGTACGACGCGGTGAAAGGTGAGTTTCGCTTGATTGGAGACGGTCCGCTGCCGATGGCCACCCCCCGTGCGCGCTATCTGCCGAACAGCTAGCAGGCTATTGAATAACCACCGGCCTAGGCAAACGCGCGCTGGGTTTAAGGCCAGTCAACCCGTCGCGCGGGTTTCATTCAGCTGCAGCTCCACACCGAGCTGCCGAGATAGGCATGGCCAGCGCTTCCAGGCCGCATCTGTCTGCGGGTTGTTCAGGCGTTCGCGGTAGGCTTGCACTGAGTCATGGGCAAAGCTGGCCTCGTCGAGCATGCCGTCGACCGCATGGTGCACGGCCTCGTCCAATTGGTTGGCAAAGGCTTCGCCGATCAATTGGTGGGCGATCAGGTTGGCTACTGTGGTATCCAGCGGAATCAACGGCGCGCCCAGGTGGGCGATGTAGCGATCATTCACTTCCTCGACCAAGCGATGGGCCAGATAGGCCTCGTCGAGTAATCCCTCCAGCCCCTCATGGCCGGCCATCAGCGCAGGCGGTTGTAGAAAAAACTGCTCAGCCACCTTGAGCACCGGTTTGATCTGCGCCTCGATTCCTGCTTCCAGCGAAACCTCATGGGCCGCCTGCAACAGTTCTGGCACCTGTTCGATATACGCGCTGACAAAACGCTGCAACACGCCGTGGGTGTCTTCATTGGGCAGGCGAATGGAGGGGTGCAATTGACCCAGGTGGGCTTGCATCTGACTGGCCAGCTGACCCGTGCTGGCTTCGTGTTGGTGCGCACGCTGAATCAGTACGTGCAAAGCGGCGATGTTCATGACTGCTCCTGAAATGAGGACATGGGCGAGAACCTTAGCTGGCTGAGCGTCTTGGCTAAGATCCGATTGTCATAATTATTAAACAGTTATGCGAGTCGGCTATATGTCGCAGCGCCAACCTCCGCCGATCCCGCGTCAGCCGTGGTCTTTAGCTTGTGGTTTGCAGTACATGGCTCATTTCGGCTTTCGCGTTGCCAGGTGTAAGTCCGTGTCTATACTCGAATTCGAAAGGCAGTACCTGATAACTCCGAATCGGCTCTGGCATGGACAGTCCTCGCAGGCATTTTCACCGTAAAGATCTGCGCTTGCTGAGCCACTGACCGATTCGGCGGGATAACAAGAACAATTAAGGGGAACCCGCAATGATGCGACATCCACGAGTCTGGATGGGCCTCCTGTTGTGGTTGGTATTCAGCTCGGCACACGCCAGCTGGGGCATCAATATGACGCCCGGTGCCACCGAGGTCAGCCGCTCAGTATTTGATTTGCACATGACCATCTTCTGGATCTGCGTCGTCATCGGCGTGATCGTGTTCGGCGCGATGTTCTGGTCGATGCTCGTCCACCGTCGCTCAACAGGCCAGCAGCCCGCGCACTTCCATGAAAGCACCACGGTCGAGATTCTCTGGACGGTCGTGCCTTTGGTGATTCTGGTGCTGATGGCGATACCGGCGACCAAGACCCTGATCGAGATCTATGACTCCAGCGAATCCGAGCTGGATATTCAGGTCACGGGTTATCAATGGAAATGGCATTACAAATACCTGGGTGAAGATGTCGAGTTCTTCAGCAACCTCACAACGCCCAAGGATCAAATCAACAACAAGGCCATCAAGGGCGAGCACTACCTGCTCGAGGTGGACGAGCCGCTGGTGGTGCCGGTCGGCACCAAAGTGCGCTTTCTGATCACCGCCGCCGACGTAATTCACTCCTGGTGGGTGCCGGCACTTGCGGTGAAGAAGGACGCCATCCCAGGTTTTATCAACGAATCCTGGACGCGTATCGACGAGCCGGGCATCTACCGTGGCCAATGCACCGAGCTGTGCGGCAAGGATCACGGTTTTATGCCCGTGGTGGTAGAAGCCAAGTCGAAAGAGGACTACGCCACCTGGCTCGCCGAGCGCAAGGTTGCAGCGGCTGCCGAACGTGAGCTGACCACTAAAGAGTGGACCATGGACGAGCTGATGGCGCGTGGCGAGAAGTCCTACCAGACCAACTGCGCATCCTGCCACCAGCCAACCGGTGAAGGCCTGCCGCCGATGTTCCCTGCACTCAAAGGCTCGGCGATTGCCATGGGACCTGCGGCCGGTCATATCGGCATCGTGGTCAACGGCAAGTCGGGTACTTCGATGGCCGCTTTTGGCAAGCAACTCTCGGAAGTCGATATCGCCGCGATCATTACCTACGAGCGCAATGCCTGGGGCAATGCGGTAGGCGACATGGTTACGCCGAAAGACATCCTCGCGTTCAAACAGGCTCAGGAGTAAGGACATGAGTGCAGTGATCGATCCGGGCCACGCTGGCCACGGTCATGCCGGACATGACCATCACCACGGCCCTGCCAAAGGCCTGATGCGCTGGGTGTTGACCACCAACCACAAAGACATCGGCACCATGTACCTGTGGTTCAGCTTCGCCATGTTCCTGCTGGGTGGCAGCATGGCCATGGTGATTCGTGCCGAGCTGTTTCAGCCGGGCCTGCAGATCGTGCAGCCGGAATTCTTCAACCAGATGACCACCATGCACGGCCTGATCATGGTCTTCGGTGCAGTGATGCCGGCGTTTGTTGGCCTGGCCAACTGGATGATTCCGCTGATGATCGGCGCGCCGGACATGGCCCTGCCACGGATGAACAACTTCAGCTTCTGGCTGCTGCCTGCTGCGTTCGGCATGTTGATCAGCACATTGTTTATGGAGGGCGGCGGACCGAACTTCGGCTGGACCTTCTATGCACCGCTGTCGACCACCTACGCGCCGGAGTCGGTGACCTTCTTTATCTTCGCCGTGCACCTGATGGGTATCAGTTCGATCATGGGCGCGATCAACGTGGTCGCCACCATCCTCAACCTGCGCGCCCCCGGCATGACCCTGATGAAGATGCCGCTGTTCGTCTGGACCTGGCTGATCACTGCCTTCCTGCTGATCGCGGTAATGCCGGTACTGGCCGGTTGCGTGACCATGATGCTGATGGACATCCACTTCGGCACTAGCTTCTTCAGTGCCGCTGGTGGCGGTGACCCAGTGCTGTTCCAGCACGTGTTCTGGTTCTTCGGTCACCCCGAGGTGTACATCATGATCCTGCCGGCGTTCGGCGCGGTCAGTGCGATCATCCCGGCCTTCGCCCGTAAGCCGCTGTTTGGCTACACCTCGATGGTTTATGCGACGGCGAGCATCGCCTTCCTGTCGTTTATCGTCTGGGCGCACCACATGTTTACCGTCGGCATCCCCCTGACCGGTGAGCTGTTCTTTATGTACGCGACCATGCTGATCGCCGTGCCGACTGGGGTGAAGGTGTTCAACTGGGCCAGCACCATGTGGCGCGGCTCGATGACCTTTGAAACGCCCATGCTGTTTTCGGTGGCCTTCGTCATCCTATTCACCATCGGTGGCTTTTCCGGCCTGATGCTGGCCATCGCCCCGGCGGACTTCCAGTACCACGACACCTACTTCGTGGTGGCGCATTTCCACTATGTGCTGGTGCCTGGTGCGATCTTCGGCATCTTCGCCTCGGCCTACTACTGGCTGCCGAAGTGGACCGGGCATATGTATGACGAAACCCTCGGCAAGCTGCATTTCTGGATGAGCTTTATCGGCATGAACATGGCGTTCTTCCCGATGCACTTTGTTGGTCTGGCCGGCATGCCGCGACGTATCCCGGACTACAACATGATGTTCGCCAACTTCAACATGGTCTCGAGCATCGGCGCCTTTATGTTCGGCGCCACTCAGTTGCTGTTCCTGTTTATCGTCATCAAGTGCATCCGTGGCGGCAAGCCTGCTGCGGCCAAGCCTTGGGACGGTGCCGAAGGGTTGGAATGGACAGTGCCGTCGCCAGCGCCCTATCACACCTTCACCACGCCACCTGAAGTGAAGTAAGGACGCCGACCGATGAGCGAAGCCCTGTCGACCCGCCACCTGGTTATCCGCCTGTCACTGGTGGTGGTCGGCATGTTCGGCTTCGGCTTCGCTCTGGTGCCGATCTATGACGTGATGTGCCAGGCCTTTGGCATCAACGGCAAAACCGCCGGTGCCTATGAGGCTGGGCTGCAAAGCACCGATGAGTCGCGCCAGGTGCGGGTGCAGTTTCTCGCCACCAACGCCGCCGAGATGGTCTGGGAGTTCGGTCCTCAGGCCGACGAGGTTCTGGTGCATCCGGGTGACAGCACGCAGATGCTGTTTGTCGCCTATAACCCCACCGACAAGCCGATGACCGCGCAGGCGATCCCCAGTGTGGCGCCGTCCAAAGCCGCTGCCTACTTCCACAAGACCGAGTGTTTTTGCTTTACCCAGCAGGTGCTGCAACCCGGTGAGCGTATCGAAATGCCAGTGCGGTTTATCGTCGATAGAGACTTACCGGCAGATGTTCGCCACCTGACCCTGGCCTACACCTTGTTTGATATCACCGTGCGCAAACCGCCGGTGGCACAAGCGACCCTTACCCGGGCGGCTCCATAAGGAGAACAATAAATGTCGAGTCACGAAACTCACGAAAGCTATTACGTCCCGGCCCAGAGCAAGTGGCCGATCATCGCCACTCTGGGCATGCTGTTCTCGGTGTACGGCGTAGGCACCTGGTTCAACGACATGAAGGCCGATCGCGCCGACTCCAACGGCCCGCTGATCTTCTTTATCGGCGGCCTGTTTCTCGCCTATATGCTGTTCGGCTGGTTCGGCAATGTAATCAAGGAAAGCCGCTCTGGCATGTACAGCCCACAAATGGACCGCTCGTTCCGCTGGGGCATGAGCTGGTTTATTTTCTCCGAGGTGATGTTCTTTGCCGCCTTCTTCGGCGTGCTGTTTTACGTGCGCACCTGGGCTGGTCCCTGGCTCGGCGGTGAGGGCGACAAAGGGGTGAGCAATATGCTCTGGCCGGGCTTCGAATACACCTGGCCGCTGCTCAATACGCCTGACCCGAAACTCTATCCGGCGCCGAGTGGCACCATCAGCGCCTGGGGATTGCCGCTGATCAACACCATTCTGCTGGTCACTTCCAGTTTTACCCTGACCTTCGCCCACCACGCGCTGCGCAAGAACCACCGCAAGCCGCTGACCCTTTGGCTGGCGCTAACAGTGATTCTCGGCATTGCCTTTCTGGTGTTGCAGGTCGAGGAATATATCCACGCTTACACCGAACTGGGCCTGACCCTGGGTTCGGGCATCTACGGCGCGACCTTCTTTATGCTCACCGGCTTCCACGGCGCCCACGTAACCCTGGGCGCGCTGATGCTGAGCATTATGTTGATTCGGGTTATTCGCGGCCATTTCAGCCCCGAGCAACACTTCGGCTTCGAGGCGGCAGCCTGGTACTGGCACTTTGTCGATGTGGTGTGGATTGGTTTGTTCGTCTTCGTTTATGTGCTGTGACGAGCCTTACCAGGTGACATGCGAGACCAGTTGGCCACTGTAGAAACCCCAGGCAATAAGTGCGACGGTCAAGGCAGTGAGGCTCACGCGTACTGTCAGCGCGTTGACCACACGGGAGGTTCTACCTTCGTCCTTGACCAGAAAGAACAGGCCACTGAATAGGCTGACCAGAGTAGCCAGTAGTAACAGGACGATCGCGGCTTTGAGCATGCGTGACTCCCAAGCGGAACTTCGGGGGAAGGGAAATGCGCTTCAGCTGCAGTATAGCCAGCTTGTGCAGGGCTTTAGGGAGGTTGCCATGAGCACCTTCCGTCCTGGCTGGCTGCCCAGCGTACTGGTGCTGCTGCTGTTTCCCTGCCTGCTCGCCCTAGGCTTCTGGCAGCTGGCACGTGCCGAAGAAAAGCGCGAGCTGTTGGCCGCACATCAGGCTCAGCAACTGGCCGCACCGATCAGCATCGATGAGCTGGAGCGCCTGCCCAATCCGGCTTACCAACGTGTGCAGCTGCAGGGCTTTTTCGATGCGCGGCATACCCTGCTGCTAGACAACCGCACCCGCGACGGGAAGGTTGGCGTGGAAGTGCTGCAACCCTTCTATGACCAAACCAGCGGTCTCTGGCTGTTGCTCAATCGCGGCTGGCTGCCCTGGCCGGATCGGCGCATCAGCCCAACCTTCGCCACCCCGGATACGCCGCTGCGTCTGCAAGCCACGGTGTATGTGCCGCTGGGCGAAGCGTTTCAGCTGCAGGGTGCGCAACCGACTGCAGGCTGGCCGCAGGTGGTCAGCGAGGTCAAGCCGGATGACCTCTGGCAGCAACTGGGGCGTGGTGGCCTGAGCTATGAGGTGCGCCTCAAGCCTGGCCCCGCGTCATTTCAAAGTGATTGGCCGGTTATCGCCATGAGCCCCGACAAACATCTCGGTTATGCCGTGCAATGGTTCGCCCTGGCGGCGGCCTTGCTCTGCCTGTTTATCTATTTAGGTCTATCTAACGCGCGGGAGACTCGCCATGAACCCAGCCATCGCCCTGCCTGAAGTGTCGCCCAGCCAGCGTCGCCGTGGGCGGCTGCAACTGATCCTGATTCTGGCCGTAGTTATCGGCCCGATGATCCTCGCCAGCGCCATGTATCAGTGGCGCTTCTGGGTGCCGGAAACTCGCAGCTACCACGGCGAACTGATCGGCACCGGGCAGACCCGCGCCGACCTCGGCGTGGTCGGTGCCGATGAACAGCGCTGGCAACTGCTGGTGACCGTACCGGATGTCTGCGATACCGCCTGCAAGGAGCTGGTGTTCCTCGCCCGCCAGGTGCATATCGGCCTAAACCGTGATGTCAGCCGCGCTGCGCATGGTTTGGCCACTGCCCAGCCCATCGCTGGCGACTATGACGCCCAGCTGCGCCGCGAATACCCGCAACTGGCGCGCTATCAGCTGCAGCTGGATGCCTACGGCAAAACCGCCGGCTCCGCCTCCGGCGCGCAGCTGTGGATTGTCGACCCGCGCGGCAACCTGGTGTTGCGTTATGACGCCACCAGCAAGGGCAAGGCGATTCTCAACGACCTGCGGCACCTGCTGAAAATCTCGCAAATTGGTTAATGCTGCCCACGGCTAAGGACTGATGATGAGCAAGCCCGGTTACCGTTTCGCCCTGTTCGCCACTGTGTTGGCGGTCGTGGTGGTGCTGCTCGGTGCCTATACCCGCTTGACCCACGCCGGCCTCGGTTGTCCGGACTGGCCTGGTTGCTACGGCTTTATCGGCGTGCCGATGAGTGAGCATAAACAGACCTTGGCCGAGGCGCGTTTCCCCGAAGCGCCGGTCGAAGTCGCCAAGGGCTGGTACGAGATGATCCACCGCTATTTTGCCGGCGCCCTGGGTTTGGTGATTCTCGGCTTGGCGGTACAGGCGCTGCGCCGCCGTGGCGAGGTAGATCAACCACTCAAGCTGCCCCTGTTCTTGTTGGGCTTGGTGACGCTGCAAGCAGCATTCGGCATGTGGACGGTAACGCTCAAGCTTTGGCCGCAAGTGGTGACTGCGCATTTGCTTGGTGGTTTCGCCACCCTCAGCCTGTTGTTTCTTTTAACGCTGCGGCTATCCGGTAAGGCGGCCGCCTTGGCCAATCTTCCCGCGCGACTGCGCAGCCTGGCGGCGCTCGGCCTGCTGCTGGTGATCGGGCAGATCGCCCTCGGTGGCTGGGTCAGCAGCAACTACGCGGCGGTCGCTTGCGTCGATTTGCCGACCTGCCACGGCGAATGGTGGCCGGCGATGGACTTCGCCAACGGCTTTCACCTGACCCAGCATATCGGCCCCAACTACCTCGGCGGTCAGCTCGACAGTGACGCACGCACCGCCATTCATATGACCCACCGCATCGGCGCGCTGCTGGTGACCCTGGTGCTGCTGCTGTTGGCCTGGCAACTCAAGCGCCATGGCCTGGCGCGCTTGGCCGGGCTGCTGGTGCTGGCGTTGGCGGTGCAGATCAGCCTGGGCATCAGCAACGTGGTGTTTCATCTGCCGCTGCTGGTGGCAGTGGCGCATAACCTCGGTGGCGCGGCGCTGCTGCTAACCCTGGTGCTGATCAATTATCGGCTGCGCAGCGGCGTACGGCTGGCATCCCCGGTGACAAGCGCGCAGGCTGGTTTTGTCGCGCTGCCCGGCAAATAACAAGAACAATCGAGGAGAGACCCTATGGCTACTCTAGCGCGCGAACACCAAGCCCACGCCAGCTGGCGCGACTACCTGGAGCTGACCAAGCCGCGGGTGGTGGTGCTGATGCTGATCACCTCTTTGGTCGGCATGTTTCTCGCCACACGGGCGGGCGTAGCCTGGCAGGTGCTGATCTTTGGCAATCTGGGCATCGGCCTATGCGCCGGAGCGGCGGCGGCGGTCAATCATGTGGTCGACCGGCGTATCGACTCGATTATGGCGCGTACCCACAAGCGGCCGGTGACGGCCGGGCGTTTGTCGCCGACCGCGGCGCTGGGCTTTGCTCTGCTGCTGGCCGTAGCCGGAATGGCCCTGCTGCTGACCTTTACCAACGAGCTGGCGGCCTGGCTGACCCTGGCCTCCTTGCTCGGTTACGCGGTGCTCTACACCGGCTTTCTCAAACGTGCCACGCCGCAGAACATTGTGATCGGCGGGCTAGCCGGTGCAGCGCCACCGCTGCTCGGCTGGGTCGCGGTTACCGGGCATGTTAGCGCCGAGCCGCTGCTGCTGGTGTTGATCATCTTCGCCTGGACGCCACCGCATTTCTGGGCCCTGGCCATCCACCGCAAGGAGGAATACGCCAAGGCCGATATCCCCATGCTGCCGGTGACCCACGGCGAGCACTACACCAAGGTGCATATCCTGCTGTACACCCTGGTGATGTTTGCCGTGACCCTGCTGCCTTATGCCATCCATATGAGCGGGCTGCTCTATCTCGCCTGCGCCGTGCTGCTGGGCGGGCGCTTTCTGTACTGGGCGGTGGTGCTGTACCGTGACAGCAAACCGCATGCGGCGATCAGCACCTTCAAGTACAGCATCTGGTATCTTTTCGCGCTGTTTATCGCCCTGCTGGTCGACCACTATCTGCTGTTAAACCTGTAATCGTTGGTGCCATGACCCGAACCCAGATCACCGTTTTTGTTCTCGTTGCCATCGTCGCCCTGGTGCTGGGCCTGACCGTCAATAAGGTGCTGACCAGCAAGGGCCAGGGTGATCCCACCGTTCTGCTCGATGCCGGCATCGTCCTGCTGCCACAAAGTCGCAGCCTGCCGGAGCTAAGCCTGACCAATCAGGATGGCCAGGTGGTGGCGGTTGATCAGCTCAAGGACCAGTGGAGCCTGCTGTTCTTCGGTTACACCTTCTGCCCGGATATCTGCCCGGCCACCCTCGCCCAGTTGCGCCAACTGCAAGGTCAGCTACCACCGGAAACCCTGGCCAAGTTGCGCATCGTGCTGGTCACGGTTGACCCCAATCGCGACACACCGGAGCAACTGAAGAAGTACCTGGATTATTTCGATGCGGGTTTTATTGGCCTGACTGGCGAGCAGGCGACTCTGCAGAAGCTCGCCAACGGCGTCAGCATTCCGTATATCCCGGCTGATACCAGCAAGGAAAACTACACCGTCGATCACAGCGGCAACCTAGTGATCATCGGCCCGGACGGCAAGCAACGCGGCTTTATCCGCGCACCGATCAACAACGCCAAGCTGGCAGCGCAGTTGCCCGGCCTGCTTGATCGTCCATAACGCGCTATTTGGCAAAGAGCTGGCTGATGTCCTTGAACGCCTTGAACTCCAGGGCGTTGCCGCACGGGTCGAGCAGGAACAACGTGGCCTGCTCTCCGACCTGGCCGGCGAAGCGCACATAGGGTTCGATCACAAATGGCGTGCCCTTGGCCTGTAGCCGCGCCGCCAGTACCTGCCAATCCTCCCAGCCCAGCACCACACCGAAATGCGGCACCGGCACGTCGTGGCCGTCCACCGGGTTGCTGTGTGCCGCTTCCTGGTAGGCCATCTTCGGCGCCTGGTGGATCACCAGCTGGTGGCCGAAGAAGTCGAAATCTACCCAGTGCGCACTGCTGCGACCCTCCGCGCAGCCGAACACCTCGCCATAGAAATGCCGTGCGGCAGCCAGGTCGTAGACGGGAATAGCCAGGTGAAAGGGGGCGAGAGCCATGCTGAAGTTCCTTGAAAGGGTGGTCTGCTGATTCTCAGCAACAGCGATTCTGATTAAAAGCGAATATCCTTGCTCGCAAGCACAAACAAAATTGATCATTCGAGGCGTCGATGCTGCGCGAGTTGAAAACCTTTGTGGCGGTGGCGCGGCATGGCACCTTCGCGGCGGCGGGTCAGCAGGTTGGCCTGACTCAGTCGGCGGTGAGCGCGCAGATGCGTGTGCTGGAGCAGGGGCTGGGCGTCCGCCTGTTCGAGCGCAGTGGACGCTCGGCGGTGCTCAATGCGGCCGGTCGTCATGCCTTGCCGCTGGCGGAGCAGATGCTCGGGCTGTATGCGCAGATGGCCCTGCCGACCAGCGCGGCTGAGTGGCAGGGCGAGCTCAAGGTCGGCGCGATTGCCACCTTGCAGACGGGTCTGCTGCCCGAAGCCTTGCCGCGTTTCCGCGCGGCAGCCCCACGGCTCGAGCTGAAGCTGGTGCCGGGGGTGTCCTTGAACCTGCTGAGCCAGATCGATGCCGGCGAACTGGACCTGGCGCTGTTGATCAAACCGCCCTTCGAGCTGCCCAAGGAACTGCTGCAGATCAGCTTGGCGCGCGAGCCGTTTGTGCTGATCACCCCGCTCGGCGTAACGGCGGATGATCCGTTGCAGATCCTTGCCGAGCAGCCGTTCGTGCGTTACGACCGACGCTCGTTTGGCGGGCGACGGGTCAACCAGTTCCTCCGCGAGCAGCGTCTGGTGGTGCAGGAAGCGCTGGAACTGGATGAGCTGGAGGCCATCGTACGGATGGTCGAGTGCGGGCTTGGTGTGTCACTGATTCCGCGTGCTGGTCTGTGGCTGCAGCGGCCAACACAGTTACGGGTGATTGAGCTGGGCGAGCTGACCTTCCACCGCGAACTGGTGGCGATATTGCGCCGCGCTCAGCGTCAGCCGGCGCTGGATTGCCTGCTTGAGTGCCTGCGCGAAGCTGCTGCCCGGCCCTAAACGACAAACCCCGCACGAGGCGGGGTTTGGCAGAGGGTGCAGCTAACGCGGCGTCTTAGAACGCTGGAACCACAGCGCCTTGATACTTCTCAGCGATAAAGGCTTTCACTTCGGCGCTGTTCAGCGCCTTGGCCAGTTTCTGCAGGGCGGCGTTGTCCTTGTTGTCGGCACGCGCAACCAGAATGTTGACGTACGGCGAGTCGTTACCTTCGATGATCAGTGCATCCTTGGTCGGGTTGAGCTTGGCTTCCAGGGCGTAGTTGGTGTTGATCAGCGCCAGGTCGACCTGGGTCAGCACGCGCGGCAGAGTAGCCGCTTCCAGCTCACGCACCTTGATGGTTTTCGGGTTCTCGACGATATCTTTTGGCGTGGCGAGGATGCCCGCTTCCGGCTTCAGGGTGATAAGCCCGGCCTTTTGCAGCAGCAGCAGGGCACGGCCGCCGTTGGTGGCGTCGTTAGGGATCACCACGTTGGCGCCTTGCGGCAGGTCGGCGAGGGTTTTGTGCTGGCTGGAGTAGGCGCCGAAGGGCTCGACGTGCACGCCGGCAACGCTGACCAGCTCGGTGCCACGGCTCTTGTTGAATTCATCCAGGTACGGCTGGTGCTGGAAGAAGTTGGCATCCAGGCGCTGCTCGGCAACTTGCACGTTCGGCTGCACGTAGTCAGTGAAGACCTTGATGTTCAGCTCAACGCCTTCTTTGGCCAGGGCCGGCTTAACGAACTCGAGGATTTCCGCGTGCGGTACGGCAGTGGCCGCGACGCTTAGGCTTTCGGCCTGGGCAGAAAAAGCTGCCAGGGCAGCGAATGCAGCGATCAGTTTTTTCATCGTAAAGCTCCTTGTGGGATGTGTGCGGAGTCCGGCAGGTAACCGGTATTCCGCTATTTTTTGTGCCCCGTGGGACACCTTATTTTCTGGAAAAGTGCACCACCAGCTTGTCGCCGACGGTTTGTAGAATCTGTACCAGCACCAGCAGCAGGATCACCGTCACCGCCATCACGTCCGGCTGATAACGCTGATAGCCGTAACGCACGGCCAGGTCGCCGAGGCCGCCGCCGCCAATCAGGCCGCTCATGGCGGTGTAGGACACCAAGGTGATCGCCGTTACGGTGATGGCCGCGATAATCCCCGGCAGTGCCTCGGGCAGCAGTGCGTTGACCACGATCTGCCGGGTGGTTGCGCCCATGGCCTGGGTCGCTTCGATAATGCCGCGGTCGACTTCACGCAGTGCGGTTTCCACCAGGCGCGCGAAGAACGGCGTGGCCCCGACTACCAGCGGCGGGATGGCGCCGGCGACGCCCAGCGAGGTGCCGGTGACGATCACCGTGAAGGGGATCATCACGATCAGCAGGATCACGAACGGCACCGAACGAAGAATGTTCACCAGCAGCGACAGGAAGCCGTAGAAGGCCTTCTGCTCGAACATCTGCCGTGGGCTGGTGAGAAACAGCAGCACACCCAGCGGTAGGCCGAGCAGCACAGTAAACAGCATGGAGCCGCCGAGCATGCTCAGGGTGTCCAGGCTGGCGTAGCCGATTTCCGCCCAATCAACGTTGGGTAGCAGGCGAGTCAGTAAGGCTTCCATTAGCGCAGCACCTCCAGATGCACGTCGGCGGCTTCGAAACGCACCAGCGCAGCGTCGAGATCGCCGCCGGTCAGGGCCAGGGTCAGCTGGCCGTAGGGGGTGTCCTTGATGCGGTCGATACGTCCCGCGAGGATGCTGTAATCCACTCCGGTTTCGCGGGCCACGGTGCCCAGCAGCGGCGCGTAGGTTGCCTCGCCCTGGAAGGTCAGGCGCAGGATGCGCCCGGCGACATGGGCAAAATCGTCACGCTGTTCGTTCTCGTCGATCTGCTCGGCTTCCTGCACGAAGCGCTTGGTGGTGGCGTGCTGCGGATGCAGAAACACTTCGGCCACCGGGCCGGATTCGACGATAACGCCGGCATCCATGACGGCAACGCGGTCGCAGACGCGGCGGATCACGTCCATCTCGTGGGTGATCAACACGATGGTCAGGTTCAGCTCGCGGTTGATCTCGGCCAGCAGCTGCAAAACCGAGGCGGTGGTCTGCGGGTCGAGGGCGCTGGTAGCTTCGTCGCACAGCAGAATCTTCGGTTCGGTGGCCAGGGCGCGGGCAATGCCGACGCGCTGTTTCTGTCCACCGGAGAGCTGCGCCGGGTATTTGTTGGCGTGATCCTGCAGGCCGACCCGGGCCAGCAACTCAGTCACGCGGGCGTTAATCGCACTGCGCGGCAGCTCGCCGGCCAGTTTCAGCGGCAGAGCGACGTTGTCGGCGACGGTCTTGGAAGACAGCAGATTGAAGTGCTGGAAGATCATTCCGACCTGCTGGCGGAAGCGCCGCAGGCCTGTAGCATCGAGCGCGGTAACGTCTTCGCCGTCGATCTCGATACGCCCGCCGGAAGGCTGCTCCAGGCGGTTGATCAGGCGCAGCAGAGTACTTTTACCGGCGCCGGAGTGACCGATGATGCCGAACACTTCGCCCCGGGCAATCTGCAGATCGCTCGGTTGCAACGCGGGGATGTCCTGACCACTGACGCGATACGCCTTGTGGACCTGGTGAAAATTGATCACGGGATAAACCTTTTGGGTTTTTCGGGCTGCCGGGTAGGCCGAAACGGCGGCTAGTCTACCCGGCGCTGTTTAGGTCGCAAAAATCTTTGTAGACCTATGGTTATAGCTAAATTGCATTAGATGGCTGACTGCTCTGGGCAGTGTAGCCAGCGCCAATGCAAACGACCGGGCAAGCCCGGTCGTGATCGCAGCGCAACGTGGTTAACGCTGCGGGCTAAGCACCAGCTGCGGCACCTGAGCGGGCTTGATCACCTGGCTTATGCGCGGGCTGAAACTTGGGTCCAGGCGCTTGATCCGCGCATTGAGCAGGGAGGCGACCCAGGGGAAATCCTTGGCTTGGCGCACTTCGATGCGCACCGCGCAGTTGAACGCGACCATATCCGCCGCCACACCGTCGAGCAGGCTGCGCAGGCGCTCGTTGTCCTGATTATCCAGCATCGGCATGCCAATCACGCTGCTGGCGGCGGCCGGGTTGATCAGCCTCGCCTGCGGCTTGGCAGGTGCGGGCTCTTCGGCTGGCGGGGTATTCGGCAGCTGAG
>TARA_R110002072_G_C7978288_1_pt1 | contig 36069 bp, 32 predicted proteins | sample TARA_R110002072 | Tara Oceans TARA_R110002072 (sample SAMEA4397118) | marine metagenome | biome: Polar Biome; feature: [SRF] surface water layer (ENVO:00010504); material: water (ENVO:00002006), including particulate matter (ENVO:01000060) such as... | depth 5 m
TCAAATCCATCTACCCAAAGATTTTGCTCTGACGAAGCACTAGTGTGGACTCCGACCTTCTTCGCCATCATCTGGTCGAGCGACTGAGCATGTCGGTTTCCGTTCATCGCGACGCCAGTCAGAAACGAACCGGTCATCTGAACGTGCCCATTGGTCCCGACATTATCAAGATGCGACACCACGACCAGATCGTCTTTCACCGGCGCGAGCGGTTCCAGAATGGGCGACAGTTCGAAGTCGCTGCCTTCGCCGGTGACATCCCACGCTTTGGGATAAACGCCGTTCGGCTGGAAAACCGCCAGAAATCGCAACGGCGGACCTGCGACTTCACCGGCCTTTGCAGCATGACTCATAATATCCAACTGCGGAAGGGCGAGGCTCGCTCCCAACCCCTTCAAAGCGGTTCGGCGAGAGATGTTCCAGCGGTTCAACATGGGACGAGTCTCCGACTTTGAATTCCGGCGGGGTTGCCGCAACGGTAGCGATGAAAATTTCAGGCAGGTCGGTAAGAGTTCTCAGAGTACAGAATCGGCAGTTGGTGGGCCACAGAAGCAAGATTCGTTTCCAATTCTAAATATGGCTGAAGCTAAACTCTGCGCACTTGTCCGACTGTGAAACCGGTCAAAGATTACGATCTGCTGGCCTTTCGAACCGAAATCTTCAGCCTTAGATCGACACAGACAAACGCAGATCGGCAAAAGCAACGGCGGCAATTTCAGTTGAGGTTCACCGTTTCTGACGGCACCCTCCCTGTCTGATACTGAAACGGGTAACTGAGAACTATCTGGTTCAGCAACTCCCGACTGCTGTAGGACCTGGACTCGACCGCCGCGACGATTTTCTCGACGGCTGGCTCGTCAAAGTATTGCAGCTCGCGACCGAGGGCGAAGCTCAGCAGTCTTCGCGTCAGGTTGCGAGTAAACTCGGTCTTTCGTTCGGCGACCAGAAAAGCTTTCAACTCGACTGGACCATCGAAAGTGATTCCGCCGGGCAGTTCTCCCGTGGCATCGATTGGTTTCCCGGCCTGCTTCGTGCGGAAGCGTCCGATGGCGTCGAAGTTTCCGAGGCCGAAGCCGATCGGATCGATCTTGTCGTGACAGACGGCGCAGGTTGGGTTACGTCGGTGCATCGCAAGTTCTTCGCGGAGAGTGCGAGCTTCGCCAGCATCACCGGGCAGCTCGCCAGCGTCGGCGGGAGGCTCCGGCAACTCTCGTCCCAGCAGAGTTTCAAGCACCCACTTGCCACGCACGACCGGGCTGGTGCGCGTCGGGCTGGAAGTCGCCGTTAATACGCTGCCCATTCCGAGCAGTCCGCCGCGAGTTCGATCAGTCAGCGAGACGCGGACAAACTCGTCGCCACGCACTCCTTCAATTCCGTAGTGCATCGCAAGCGTTGAGTTCAGCCAGGTCTCGTCGGAATCGAGCAACTCCAGGACGCTGCGGTCCTCTTTCAGCAGAGCACGAAACGTGATGGCCGTTTCCTGCTTCATGGCCATCGCCAGTTCGGCAGTGAACTGCGGAAACTTTTTCGCATCCGGAATCACGCTGTTACCGAGTGCCGTAAAGCCAAGCCACTGCCCGGTGAACGTTTCAGCAAATGTCAGCGATCGCGGATCAGCCAACAGTCGGCCGACCTGCTGCCGCAGGACGTCGGGTTTTCGTAGCTCCTTCTGACCGGCCAGTTGAAAAAGTTCGTCGTCGGGCATCGACATCCAGAGAAAATACGACAGGCGGGACGCCAGCTGGTAATCGTCGAGCTGGAACTCGTCATCGCCGGGACCGAGTTCGATCCGGTAGAGAAACTTTGGTGAGACAAGTACGGCGGTCAAAGCCAGTCGTAGCGACCGCTCGAAGCTGTCGCCCTGCCCTTTCGACTTTTCGTAGAGCGAAGCGAAACGTGCAACATCCGAACGTTCGGCGGGACGGCGGAATGCCAGTCGTACGAAGTTTTCAATAACTTGCGACGCGGCTTCTGACTCGGAGACTCCGTTTCCTGGCTCGACGACGAAAATCCGAGATCCCGGTCGCACCGCCAATTGGTCATCACCGGAAGAACTGTCTGACGGATGGCTGACCGGCCCCGTTATTTCGACCCAGTCAATGTGGACACTGCCGGGCTTCTGACTTTCATCCGCCTTCGGCTTTGCCGGCTGTTTCCGTTTCCTGCGAAATTCAGCGACCGTCTCGGCAACCTGGTTGAGCAGGCGTTTGTTGTCAGCGAGTCGGTCGGCGTTTCCGTACTGCCGGTTGAATTCTTCTTTGGAAATATTCAACGCAGTGGCGAGTTCGGTCTTTGCCTGGTCGTAGGTCTTGATTCGATCTTCGATGTATCCGGTGAACCGGTCGAGCTGACTCGGTTCTCCGTCGACACCATGCAGACGCAGCCATTCGTACGGGCGTTGCAGACCGAGTGCTGCAGAATCGAGCTTCCTAATCAGCGCCGCAATTTCTTTCGACTCGTCACCCTTTGCCGGATAGCGAGGATGATTCTTTGTCGACTCGACGTTGATGATCGTGTTGGCGTTCTTCGGGAGCTTCGTGTACTCCCGAGGTTTTTCCGACGCCGTCTCCTTCTGCGGCGAGACTGGCTCAGTCGGCTCTCTCTCTATCGAACTTGTGGCCCCAGGCCGTTGCTGAATTTCTTCCAGTGCCACAGCAAGCTGATCAGCAGTCGGGATCTGAATATTCCACGCCACCTGATGGCTGCCCTTTTCCACGAAAGCCGTCAGCGTGTACTCAGCAGGCGCTTGCCGGGGAACGATGAGGTCGCCCTGCGTGACATCATTGATGCGGAGTCTTGTTCCGGTCGGGCCGGCAGTACTGCGCGCTCGAATACGGAATTCGTAGTAGCCGTCGGCTGGAAATTTCACCGATTCGTAAAGCGTCATCTGACCGCGGTTGATGACAAAGCCGAGGAAGTCGTCGCCAAATGGTTTGGGCGTTTCCTTCGTCTCAGTCATGAACATCGCTTCGGCTTCAAGGTGCCGCTTCATCGGCTCGTGTCGCAACGCGATGAGACCGTCGAGTGCTCGCTCGGCGGCTTCGAAATACTTCTCCAACTGAGCTGGCGTCACGAACAGAGCATCGCGGTCGGTGTTGAAGCCGCTGCTGCCTTCACCGTCCTCTGAAAATCTTGATCCGGGGCGCAGATCGACTCCCAGCAGATCGCGCATCGTGTTGTTGTATTCGTCGCGTGTCAGACGCGGGATGGTCACGTGGCCGGGATTCCTGACCTTCGACCAGTCGATTTTCGTGACGTCTTCCAGCCAGTCGATCAGTTTCTGACGCTCAGCGGTCGAAGGCAGCGGATCGTCTGGCGGCATTTCGTTTTCGCTGACGACAAGCAGAACCTGACGCCACTCTCCGCGGGCCCTCTTAATCTGCTCGACGGTTTTGAAATGAGTGATGTCGAAATCGCCCTTCGGTTTCCCACCACGATGACACTTCACACAGTATTTCTGAAGGAGTGGAACAATTTCATTTTCGAAGGAAATTTCAGCACCAACCGACTGTCGACAGAGAGGCGACAACGCAAACAGCAGCAGGATCACTGTGGAAATTCGGGACATGAGATGAACTCGCATTTCCGGAAAAAGCTGGACATCCAAAAGGCAGGGCACAGAGCGAAAGAGACTTACCGAAGACATCAGAATTAAGTGGTCAGTCTATCCACACGTCAAAACCGTTCGCCACGAAGATAAGACCGATGAAGCAGTGTCTCCGACGTTCTTTAACCGCGCCGAAACTGATCTGTCACCCAGGTTGGTTTCGCAGAGACAATATAAGTGACCTCTGAATGCTGCGTACTTCGACGTTCTTTAACCGCGCCGAAACTGATCTGTCACCCAGGCTGGTTTCGCAGAGACAATATAAGTGATCTCTGAATGCTGCGTACTTCGATTGCACGCCTGCCGCTGCCAGGAATATCCGGTTTGGAGAAACTCAATTCAAACGACATCAGACACGCAGGTCATCAGTTGTTCGTTTCTGTTTCAGCGTATAAGTCGGGTCAGAAAGCGAGCGTCCCATGTCACCTTCTCAGCAAAACCTGAAAAAGGCTCAACGAGACAATGCTCGAACCACCCGTCGGAAAGCTGGCACATCGGCAAACGAACCAGGTTCTGAAATCGGGCCTGCCCCAGGCAAAACCCGCGTTGCCGGAGCACTCACGGCCAGCACACACACCTTCGCTCTGACGATTTCAGCTCGGCACTGTCCCGCCTGGCCGAACAACTTTCTCAACAGGTCTGACAACTTAGTGTCTGAGATTAATGCCTGAAGGAACGAGTCAATCACTGAAGGAATGAGGAGTCGCCCATGACTGAACAGGAACCGAAGTCACTGAATCTTACCAGTGATACTCACCGTTCATCTGCTCATGCCGCTGCTGTCAGTGAAGATGTCGAACTTTCCGGACACATCATCGACAGTCTGCTGTTGCCGAAGGTGCTGGACTGTATCACTCATCGAGGCGGCATTTTTCGAATTCAGGAGCTGACCGTCGGCCAGCAGCGCAAAGATGCCAGTTACGCGAGGATTCAGGTGTCGGCTGGCTCACAACCCGAACTGGATCGAATTCTGGCTGTGATCAGTGACCACGGAGCGGTGCGGGTTTCCAGCGACGACTGCCGACTTGTGAAAGCTGACATGAATGGCGCCTTCCCCGAGGGTTTTTACAGCTCAACCAACAGAACCACCGAAGTCCGGCTCAACGGCGAGTGGTTCCCCGTTGACATGCAGGAAATGGATTGCGGCATTGTCGTCAAGGCCGACCAACGATCAGCACGCTGCATTCCGATGGTAGACGTCCGCCAGGGGGATCTGATCATCGTCGGGCATGTCGGCGTGCGAGTGACTTCCGAGCTGAGGGTCGAGCGAGGGTCAGGCTTCGAATTCATGGACAGCGCGGTTTCCTCGGAGAAACCAAAACGAGTGGCCGCTCGGCGCGTTGCCGAATGGATGGTCGAGAACAAACGGAACGGTGGAAAGACGCTGATCGTAGGCGGACCAGCAATCGTCCACACCGACAGTGTTCAGCACCTGTGCTCGTTGATCCGCGACGGTTACGTTCACAAACTGTTCGCCGGTAACGCCCTGGCGACGCACGACATCGAGAACTCGCTGTACGGCACCAGTCTGGGGATCAACCTGGAGCAGGGTGAAGTTGTCGCGGCCGGACACGAGCATCACCTCCGCTCAATCAACACGATTCGCCGATGCGGAGGGATCGCCGATGCCGTTGCCCAGGGCGTGCTCAAGTCGGGCATTATGCACGCCTGCGTCACCAGTGGCGTTCCCTTTCTGCTGGCAGGCAGCATTCGTGACGACGGCCCTCTGCCAGAAGTCATCACGGACTGCCTGGATGCTCAACGCCAGATGCGCCACGAAGTCCAGGACGTCACGTTCTGCGTGATGCTGGCAACCATGCTGCATTCGGTTGCCGTGGGAAACCTGCTCCCAGCCAGCGTGCGAGTCGTCTGTGTGGATATCAATCCGTCAACCGTGATCAAGCTCAGTGATCGAGGCTCGTCCCAGACGATTCCCATCGTGACGGATATCGAACCATTCCTGAGAGCCCTCGTCGAGGAAGTACGCCGACAGGAGCAGACTCCATGACCGGTCCTGAACCAGTCTCGGGCAAAGCAACCGAAGGAGAATCTTCGGCTCGCATCCTGATGTGTGCTCCGCAGTTTTTCGGCGTCGAGTACGAAATCAATCCGTGGATGAATCAGGAGCGTCAGGTTGATCATGAACTCGCGACCAAACAATGGGAGTCTCTGGTGAGCATTCTGAAGTCTCTGGGAGCGACGATCGAACTTGTCGACCCGCAACCAGGGCTGCCCGATCTGGTATTTACCGCAAACGCGGCCATGATCTTTCGCAACCGATCGATTCTTTCATCTTTTCGACATCAGCAGCGGCAGGGAGAAGAGCAACATTTTCAGTCGAGCCTTCAGAAGCAGGGTTTCGAGGTCGTCGAGTTACCCGACGGACTTTTCTTCGAGGGCGCTGGCGATGCACTGTTCTGTGGCGAAACTCTCTTTGGCGGCTATCGAATTCGCAGCACAGCCAAAAGCCTCCAGGAAGTGGCCAGACAGATCGGTCGGCAGGTTATTCCTCTGGAACTGGTCGACAGCCGGTTTTACCACCTCGATACATGCTTCTGCCCGGTCACCAGCGAAACGGCGATCTGGTTTCCCACCGCGTTCGACGAGTACGGTCAGCAGGTAATTCGTTCGATGATTCCCGACCTGATCACACTGAGTGAAATCGAGGCGGTCGAATTTGCGGCCAACGCCGTCGTCATCGGAAAGCACGTCGTCACCAATTCCGGCTGTCCGATCCTGGCTGACGAACTAAGATCCCACGGAATCGAAGCAATCGACACACCACTGAGCGAATTCGTGAAGGCAGGCGGAAGTGCCAAGTGCCTCACGTTGCGACTTGATGGAGAAGACGCCGCCGCGTAATCAACATTACCCCCAGAAGAGTTGCCTGTTTCAATGGGAGCTACGTCAATGTCAGTCGTTGGAGTTCCGTCGGAGATCAAGAGCGACGAATACCGTGTCGCCATGCTGCCGGTCGGTGTGGAAGAACTGACTCGTCGCGGCCACCAGGTGCTTGTTCAATCCGGAGCAGGACTTGGCAGCGGAATCGACGACCAGCAGTACCAGGATCACGGAGCCGAAATTGTTCCGGACTCGATTTCCGTATTTTCTCGGGCGAACCTGATTGTCAAAGTTAAGGAGCCGTTGCCGTCTGAATGGCCGATGATTCGTCCCGGCCAGGTCATTTTCACCTACTTCCACTTCGCGGCGAGCGAAGAACTGACCCGGGCAATGCTCAGTTCTCAAGCAACTGCCGTTGCTTACGAAACACTGAGGGGCCGCAAGGGAGACTTGCCACTGCTCACTCCAATGAGTGAAGTCGCCGGACGCATGAGCATCCAGGAAGGTGCCAGATTTCTGGAACGACCACAGGAAGGGCGGGGAATTCTACTCGGAGGCGTGCCCGGAGTGTTGCCGGCTCATATCGTCGTACTGGGCGGCGGAGTTGTTGGTAAGAACGCGGCTCAGATCGCGGCTGGCTTCCAGGCAGACGTCGCCATTCTTGATATCAGCGTCGACCGGCTCCGGTATCTGGAAGACATCATGCCGGCGAATGTCAACACGCTGTTCAGCGATCGACACACCATCCGCGAACAGCTGCGGCAAGCAGACCTCGTTATCGGAGCAGTACTGGTCGAAGGCGCACGAGCCCCTCAGCTAATCACAAAGAAAGACCTCTCGCTGATGAAACCCGGAGCTGTCATCGTCGATGTGTGTATCGACCAGGGCGGCTGTACCGAGAGCAGTCGCCCCACAACGCATTCGCAGCCGACCTATATCGTCGATGGTATCGTGCATTACTGTGTGACGAACATGCCCGGAGCTGTCGGACGAACAAGCACCTATGCGCTGTGCAACGTGACACTGCCCTACGTTCTGCTGATTGCCGACAACGGGCTGGCGTCAGCGGCTGTCAACGATCCCGGAATCGAACATGCCATCAACATTCATGACGGAACAGTTAGAAATCAGGCTGTAGCAACAACATTCGGTTTGGAATACCGACCATTCGTGTGACCGGTACAGGCCGTGGCCGTAAACACAGCCAGGTACCGTTTTCATCTCTCACGATTAAAACCCGTGCGTTCACGAGAAGTCGCTCAAAGCGATGACGCCAGCACTTTGCGACTTCGTAACCTTGCGTGTTTAATTGTCTGACTGGTTTTATCAATCAATCGGCCCAGATGAAGGCAACAGCGAAAACCACAGCCGCGCCGTACAGCAATGGATGCACTTCCCGAATCCGCAGGTTGACAATTCGCATGGCCACAAACGTCAGTAGTCCGTAACCGATTCCGTGAGAGATCGAATACGTCAGCGGAATCAGTAGCAGCGTGACAAAGGCCGGAACGCCGGTGTCCAGCTTTGTGAAGTCGATTTTCGTAATCGACTCGGCCATCAGAAAGCCGACGACGATCAGTGCCGGCGCCGTTGCCGCCGCGGGCAGCGTCGCCGCCAGCGGAGCCGCGAAGACGCACAACAGAAACAGAACCCCGACGACGACCGAGTGCAGTCCTGTTCGTGCTCCTTCTGAAACACCGGACGCGGATTCGACGTAACTCGTCACTGAACTGACTCCGAAGAAACCGCCAATCGCTGCGCTAGCGGAATCGACCGCCAGAATTCTTCGTAAACCGATAATCCGGTTCCGGTCGTCTTTCAGATCAGCCTGGTCGCCGATCGCCGTCACCGTTCCCAGTGTGTCGAAAAAGTCGACCATCAGAAGAGTCAGCAGCAACGGCAAAAACCTGAACTGCACAGCCGCGATGACATCCGCCTGGCCAATCAGTTGCATCACGTCACTCAGAGTCGGTACGGAAAACAGTGGTACTGACTCCGCGGCATCTGACGGGGTGATTTCTGAACCTGTGACAAAGTGCAAAGCCACGCCGCAAACGGCGATTCCAATGAGGATGGCTCCGGGAATTCTTCGAGCTAACAAAACTCCCGTCAGCACGACACCGCCGAGTGTGATCAGAACAGTCGGATCACTGAACGATCCAGGTTTGATCGGCGGAACAGGCATCCCCGAAGAAGTCACAATGCCTGCGTTGACGCACCCGATCAACGCAACGAACAGTCCAATGCCGGCGGCCATCGCGCGGCGAAGATCGATCGGAATGGCATCCAGCATTGCTTCACGCAGACCCGCCGCGACAAGCGCGAGAATGATCAGACCGTCAAGCACGACCAGCCCCATCGCTGCCTGCCAGGAGCCCATCGCCGGAACTGCCGTGAACGCAATGAAAGCGTTAAGCCCCATGCCGCTGGCTAAAGCCAACGGGAAGTTGGCAACCAGCCCCATGACGATGCAGCAGATGCCGGCAGCCAGTGCCGTACAGATAATTGCTGGCTGAGTTGGAACTCCTGCGGCACTCAGAATCGCCGGGTTGGCGACCACGATGTAGGCCATCGTCAGGAAAGTCGCAACGCCGCCGCGAAGTTCCGTCGAAACGGAGGTGCCTCGTGCTTCAATCTGGAAGAGCTGATTGAGTCGCTTCATGTGGTTCTTTGTCAGATCAGAATTCGTCGAGGCCGATTACTGGTGGTCTACCAGGTGAAGGTGTTTCCCTGGTAAAAACAGCCATCAATTTCTCACCGTCTTTTACCATCGGGGCGATCAGCTGGCCGAACCCCACCCGCATCAAATCGTTGACGGTTCGGCGCGATGCCAGTGCCTTGCCCGATGGGCGGTCTGTTCAACAACCTCTCGAACAGACTTGAGAGTTTAGAAAGACTGTCTGCCGCATCAGGAGAGAGTTTTCTGGTCACCCACATCTGTTGCAGGTATCGGTTTCCGATTTCTTCTGGTAAATCGCCAATAAACTTTCGGCGTGTTTCCGGAAGATTCCGAAGGACTCGCTCCAGGTCATCGTCAGTGGGGTTAAGCGACTGCGCAACCCGGTTCGTCTCATCAAACAGGCCGCGAGCAAGCAGCATCATTGCCATCATATTCTGTGTTGCCTGAGGCCGCGATTGAATCACCCGCTTCATGTTGGGATCGGTCAATTGCTCCAGCAGGACCAGACGCAATTCATCCGGGAATAAAGGACGCGTCCGATTTCCCGATCGACTCGCAGCCATTCTCCAGCCGGGAAGGACTTTGTCCATGATCGAGGCCAGCACGAACGAATGATGTTCGAGCAGCCCCAGTTGCGACTTTGCTGTTGGAGAGGCTTCAAGTTCTGACCACTCCGCCGCAGCCCGCATCATCCGCTCGTAGTCACGTGGGGGGACGCGCAGATTCGTCAATTGATTTCTCGTTGCGTTATCGAACGAGGGCTTGAATTCCTTATTAATGGAAGGAGCCGAGGCTTCCACTTTCAAGCGGCGAATGGCTTGCAAACGGTCTTCGACATTGGATGTTGCGAGCAGTTCTTCGCGCTCAGTCAGCGATAATGTCGCGAGCCACGAATGGAACTCAGAGATCGTTCTGTCAAACTGAGAATCTTTCTGCGCGACGTCGTGAATCGTTCTCACGCGTTCCAACTGCTGGCGTGACAACTTTTGATACTGCTCGTGGTTGTACCGCAAACGGTCACGCTCAACGCGGGACATTTCTTCGATTGACTTCCGGTTACGCTGCATCGCTGGCGTTTCTGACCACTTCGCTTCGGAGCGGGCCAGGATTAACACCAGCAACGTCGCCACGAGGTACCAGCGGTTGCCGCTGAACCAGCTGAGCAGTCGATCTGGTTGTTTCGAGACCGCATCGCCATTGCTGGAAGGCGAATCAGTCTTGAGGAGCTTTGTCCCGCTCATCGAACAGTCCGCTTTCGCTAAGAGATTTCAGAAACTCAACGTCGCCAATTTCCTGGTACTCATCCAACCGTTGAAGGATTGGCAACTCGGTAAGAATTTCATCGATCGGTTCGCTGTTCTGCCTGAACGCGCCGTTGAAACCGACGATTGCCACCAACATCAAACCAGAGAATGCTGCTGCGCGGATCCCCCACACAATTGCCAGTCGTGAATAGCTGAACGGAGACTTCCCGGAAAACGCGGCGGTCTCCGTTGATTCAGCTTTTGGCTCGCTGAATTGAGTTCGGATGGCGGTGAGCGTTTTCGCAGCAAAACCGTCCGATGCCTGTGACGTCGGCAGCAGGTCGAGCAGGTCGAATGTCTTCGTCAGTTGTTCGACATCGCGCCGTACAGACGCATCTTCGACAAGTGACTTTTCGATACGCGAAGCCGCTTCGTCCGGCAATTCACCGTCGAGGTAAGCAACGAGTTCTTCTTTTTCTTTGTCAGACGACACAGGCGATTTCCAATACACAGTCCCACAAGGTGGGCACCGCCCACCAAAGTCATCAGTGATGGTGAGCAGTGCTCGCCAACGGGACAGATTCTGGTGGCCATGCCCACCCTAAATGTTTTTTTTCGATTCCTGATCGGTCGAGCCGGTGAGATAAGGTTCAAGCTGCACTCTCAGATTCTCACGGGCGCGAGTCAGCAGCGACTTGACGGCCTGAACGGAAAGGTCCATTGATGCAGCAATGTCTGAGTAACTCATGTGCTCAAACTTGTTGAGCAACAGCGCCATCCGCTGCCGATCATTAAGCGTGTCCAGAGACTGCCGCACGACCTCGCGCATCTCTTCCTTGTCGAGTTGGCGAGTCGGCATCAGCGCAGACTTGTCTGTGGCAAGATTCTCTTCAGGCCGAGCCCCCAGCGGACCGGAGTCGGATCCTCTCAAAGAAACTTCTTTGCGACGCGACACCGATCGCTGACGATTCGTTGCCAGATTATTCGCGATGCGAAACAGCCATGTCGCAAACTTCGCCGTCGGCTGGTAGCGATGCCTCGCGCGATAGACTCGCAGGAATGCTTCCTGGGCCAGATCCTCGGCCGACGCGCTGTCGTGCAGGACGTGTGTGAAAATTCCGATCAGACGATTCTGGTACGCCTCGACAAGTTCACCGAACGCAGCCTCATCGTCATCCCGCACCCGCAACATGCGCTGCACGTCCGGGTCGCGAAGCCAGGCGTTCTGATCGATCTGGTGAGTCGCCGAAGACATTCCGGTCCAGATGAGGAAATGGTGATGGGAGAATTTGCTGACCGACTTAACTCTTAAGCGGAGAGTCTCGCAGAATTCTACGCCAGGATCGATCGATTCCTCTCGCTCTCCGATCAACAGCGGCAAGTCAGAAACAATCCAACGTCCTGAATTGCCAGGACGGTCAACTGTCTGGCGCCTCAGAATTTCAAACCCCATCGACGGCAGAAGGTTTCGAAATCCGATTCAGTCTGTCTCGAAAACCATCAGCGCAGCAGAAAAGCCGGCAGGGAATGACATGCCTGCCGGCTGGTGGTCGCATCGCCAGACCAGTGTGTCCTGAAAGTTTCAGAACGAGCACTGCTCAGCGGTAGGTTGGCAGAGAATCCATCGCGATGGTCGGCTGCATCATCTGCGGGTATGCAACCTGCTGCGTGTATGGTGAATAGGCGACCGGTCCCTGTGGATATCCGGTTTGAATTGTGCCGACGCCCTGGTTGTAACCAATCCCCGGAGGACATCCGGCAGGTCCGCAACCGCCGGTGGCACAACCGCCTCCACAGCCTCCGAACGGGGTCCACAGCGGCGCGCAACAGCCACTCAAGAGTGAAACAGCACAAACACTCGCCATCGATAGAACAAGGCGTTTCATAGGAATCCTTTCCGCAAGATTCTGGACGGGACCGCATTGTCGACAGCCGAATTGCGAAACTGATTCGCCGACGGTGTCGGTCGCAGTTAGAGAAGCTGTAGAAGCGACTCGGAGGGAAAATCAGAGAGATGTGAGTGAAGCCAGAACGACCCCACCGACAGGTTGAGCGCGGAAATTACGCAGATCGCCAGAACGGGTCAAGATGAGCTTTTTCGATTCAGATCGAGAAAATAAGCAGGAATTCTCAACTTCAGACAGTCGGCAGGACGGGGCTCCCTGAAAACAATTTCCGTGCACCTACTTCCCCGGAGGCGATCGGTGGAAATGGATGTGCTTCCATTTGCCGTTCTGTTTTTCCCAGATGCGGGTTTCCTCGTAAGCCGCCGAAGGAACTCCGCCATCGGCGTTGAGGCGCTGGCAGACTCGGATGTAAGTGATCACGGCGCAATCGCCGATGATCCGAATCAGTGGCGAGCTGATGTTTGACTGCTTTGGCAGACCACTTGATTCCAGGTCGAAGTAGAACTTGTGGAAGGCCATCCCCTTGATGACGTTGCCGACGCCTTCGGGTTCGAAGGCCGTCAGTTCCGGATCGCACAGCCGCGTGTACGCGTCCCAGTCCTGCTGATCGATTGAGTTCAGCAGTTGTTGCGAGAGGTCGAGCAGTTCTTTTTCCGTTGCGTCCACGGTGTCATTCTCCGACGGAAGATGGGGAGTTGTTTTTCGAGTGGGCAGCACGAGTTGTTCATACCCAACGGGTGCGAAATCTGTGGTGATGATTGTGAGTTGTCAACGGTCGACAGCGCGGCTGAAACCGCAAGGAGGCTTTGGAATGTCGAAGTTCAAGCGACTTCGTCAGTCGCAGTCTGGTTTGCAGATGTTGGCCTTTCGGGCGGCAGGCAGAACATCACAAGCCGTAATATCGTTAAAGCCGGAACCCGGTCCCGGTCGATGGGACATAGCTGGACGGCGTCTCGCTGAGACGCTGTCGGTGTGTCATTTTCGGTCACCGCTTCCGGGGGGTACGGTGTGAGACTTCAGCGAAACAGCCGACAGGCGATGATTGGCAGACCTGCTGACGTACGGGACTTCTCATTAGCCCGGCTGAGGATCCCGGTGATGTTCGCCTGCCTTGTGGCGATGCTGGCCGCCGGGTGTTCGCGCGAGTGGTACCGCGACCAGGCGGACGAAGAGGTCGCCTGTCTGATTGAAGAAAAGGCGACTCCAGAATGGGACGTCCCGTTTCAGAGCGTCGAGATGGACCCTCGCAGCCGCTTCCACGACGCGTATGACAAAGTCAATCCGCCGATGCCGCCGGACGATCCGGCATCACACGAGCTGATGCACTACGTCGATGGCAAGAATGGCTGGGACAAATGGCACAAAAACGGCGACATCACCGACCTGGAGAATCCCGACTGGAAACAGCAGCTCAACCAGTACGTCCCGGTCGATGAACAGGGGCAGGTGATCCTGGATCTTGAAGGCGCGGTCCGGCTGGCGAAAATTCACTCAACAACGTGGCAGGATTCGGTGGAAACGCTGTACCTCTCCGCGCTTGACGTCAGCACCGAGCGATTCCGCCTCGACACTCAGTTCTTCGGCGGCGCGGGAACCGGGTCGGGAGGACGCTCGTTCTTCAACAACTCGACTGCCACCATTGCCGGCAGTGAATCGTCGAGCGGAAGTGCGTTCAACGTGGGCACCCAGACAAATATTCAACTGCGCCGTCGGATGGCGACGGCTGGCGAGCTGGTTGTCGGATTTGCGAACTCGTTTGTCTGGACCTTCTCCGGGGGCGATACCAACTTTGCGTCGTCAGCAATCAACTTCTCGCTCGTGCAACCGCTGTTGCGAGCGGGCGGGCGACAGATCGCGTTAGAAACGCTCACGATTGCCGAGCGAACATTGCTGGCCAACATGCGAGCGTTCGAGCACTTCCGGCAGGGTTTCTATACACAAATCGCGATTGGCGAAAACGGAACGACTCGCCCTTCTCGTCGTGGTGGTTTTTCGGGCGGATCGGGGCTGTCAGGCTTCAGCGGTCAGGGAGCCGGTGGCTTCGGTGGAGTCGGCGACGCCACCGGCTTTGGTGGAGGCAACGGAGGCGGCGGCAGCGGAGCGGGCGGAGCAGGTGTCACCGGCTCGGGTTTTGCGGGCGGTGGTGCCGGTCAGGTCGGAGGCTTCATCGGCCTGCTTCAGGCCAACCAGCAGATTCGCAATACCGAGTCCAGCCTCGCCGCGCAGCAGCAAACGTTGCAGCTTCTGGAAGCGCATCTGGATGCCGGGCTGATCGACATCGCCCAGGTCGACCAGTTTCGACAAAGCATTGAGACCGAACGCGCCAACCTGCTGCAGGCTCGCAACGGACTTCAGAATCAACTTGACGGATTCAAAACCGGCACGCTGGGCCTGCCTCCGGACCTGCCGATCGTGCTGGACGAATCGTTGATCACACCGTTTCAGTTTCTGAACCGCGAAATCGCGAACATCCAGTTGGACCTTTCAACTCTGGTCGACCGGTTTGGAGAGCTGGAAACTCTGCCGACCGTGGCCGAGTTGCAGACAACCTTACAGCAACAGCAAACGCTGCGAGCCCGCATTGATCAGCGGCTGATCGACACGCAGGCCAATATTGACAGCCTCGAAGAAACAAACTCCGCTCGCCTTGAGACATTGACGCCGACGGAACAACGACTTCTGAAACGCGACGTCGAACAACTCCAGAACAATCGAAATCGTCTGGCCGAACAGTTCAACCAGACTGCCGCTTCGTTGCAGGCACTTCAGGATGGACTGAGTGAAGAGAACCGTGCCGAGACCGTTTCAGCCATCATCTCGCTCAACGTTGACATGACGAATCTGCTCAGCGAGCTGACGCTGATTGAAGCTCGCGCGCGGCTGGAATCGATTTCGATCGAAACGATTGAGCTATCGCCAGCCGAAGCGCTGGAAATCGCCCGCTCCAACCGCCTTGACTGGATGAACAACCGAGCCGCGCTGGTCGACACGTGGCGGCTGATCGAATTCAACGGAAACCGTCTCGAATCGAATCTCGACGTCGTGTTGAGCGGCGAAATGGGAACGGTCGGAGACAACTCGGTGAAGTTTCAGGCTCGCGACACGACAGTCTCGGCCGGCCTGAGATTCGACACGCCATTCAACCGACGAGTTGAACGGAACGACTTTCGGCAACAGTTGATTTTTTACCAGCAGGCTCGCCGGCAGATGATCCAGTACGAAGACGGCGTGAACCGTGGATTGCGAACCTTGCTGCGAGAGCTGGAGCAATTGCGGGTCAATCTGGAAATCCAGCGTCGGGCCGTCGCGATTTCGATCCGTCGAGTTGATCAGACGCGAGAGAACTTCAACAAACCGACGCCGCCGGCACAGCCTGGCCAACCGGTTACGCAGTTCGGACCGACGGCGGCACTCAACCTGTTGACCGCACTTTCCGACCTGCGAAGTTCGCAGAATAACTTCATGAGCGTCTGGTTGAACTATCACGCCGGTCGAATGAGGCTGCTGCGAGATCTCGGCATCATCCGCATCGACGACGACGGACTCTGGATCGAAGAATCCGTTCAGGACGCACTTAATGCGGCAATGGCCGGAGTCCCCGTCGAAATGCCGCCGGATGTGCCGGCCCTGTGGTACGAAACGCTGGATAACCTGCCTGAACCGGAAGATGCTGAACCAGGCAACGGCGGAGCCAACATCGTCCCACACATTCCTGATACCGACCGCCGAGGAAAGCTGCAGGAACCCGTCGCAAGCCCCGGTACCGATGTCGCGCAGAACATCGACGCCGATCTGGAAACGGCCGACGCTGGACTGGTCGAGCGATTACTGGGTGCGAGATTCGCAAACCTCTTCGCCGGTCGACGCAGGGCAGATCGGCAGCCGGAAGTCGCCCGGAACAACTTCCCGACTGCAAATGCGACGGTGGCAAGCGCGAAGACAGCAAGTGCGACAGCTGTCCCGCCCGACGTCTCGGCCAGTAGAGCAACCTCAGAGGCGTCGCCGGAAAGCGAACTCAGTAGCGTCGAACCCGCTCGCACAGCACGCGGTGAGACCGTCCGAATCCCGTTACCCGACAGGCAGGTTCGTCCGGCGTCGTTCTCAATACTCAACCCGTTGAGTAAATCCGCTCCGACGACGAAGGCAGCAACGACCGCTCCAGAATCTGCAGGCAAGCAGCCTGTGGAAATTCAACGAGGAGTCGGACGATGGCGTCCCACATCAAAGCAACGCTGACATTCCGTGGCGACGACGGTGAAACGGTGAATTTGAAACCACGAAACAGCGTGCAACGCCACGAAGCGGTTTAAACGGTTGAAACCGCGTTAGTGCCGGAACCGTCGTCGATGGGGGCATTGTTGTCTGTGGCTGAGGTGGCCCACACGGACTGCTGAGTCAACTGAACGAGGCCAGTGATCGTGGCAACAGAGACGTCGGCCGCGTCGCGACCAGTGCCGACCCGGACAAGCCCCAGGGTTGATGTCAGTCGAGTCGGGTCGAACAGGTACCATTTTCCATCCAGGAATGCTTCCATGAATCCGTGGAAATCCGGAGGGTGCAGGTTCAGCGCATAGCCGGCAACATATCTAGCGGGGATCCCGATTCCTCGACACAACGCGATCGCCAGATGAGCGTAGTCGCGACACACTCCGGTTCTTTGCAGCAGCACGTCGGCAGCGGTTGTCGTCGCAATGGTGCTGCCCGGCGTGTAGTCCAGTTGCTCGAAGACCCAATTGCAGATGGCCTGAACCCGGCTGAAACCTGGATAGAGGTGGCCGAATTCTTCGAAGGCAAATCGGGACAGTAGATCGCTTTCGCAATAGCGACTGGGATTCAGATAGGTCAGAACTTCCGCAGGCGTCTGAGAAACGAGCGACTCGCCAATGTCATTCGAGTTTTGTGTCCGAGGCGTCAGTTCGACCGTCGCGCGATACGACACCTGAAACTCGCAGGAACTGACGACGACCCGTTGCAGTTGATTACCGTCGATCCCGATCTGACATCGCTCCACTTTTGACGGCGGAGTCAAACGCAATTCTTCGGCGTGGATCTGCTGGTGTTCGTTGCGGGCGGCAACGATCTGAAACAGAAAGACCGAGTCGGAACGAACCCGGTAAGTCAGGTCGCAGCCGACATCAACGCGTACCATGATGAAGCCTTTTCCGTCGAAGCAGGTGGGAAGTTAATCGTGTGTATGACACCCGAACCGCGATTTGAACAGGAACAAGACGACTGTCGGCATAAAACCGCTGGATTCTTCTGCCCTCGCAAACGCTTTCGGCAATGAAGGCTGGGTGAACAGGACCGTGATTTCCGACATGTTCCTGCTCGCGGCTCTTTATTTCCGGCAGGCACATACAATCCTGCAACTATCTCCTTCCCCTTTCATTGCGCGGTGGTCATTGTGTGGTGGTGAGATTCATCGCTCAGGCGAGGTTGATTCACGCTGAGAGGGGTCAGCAGCTCATCACACGTTCACAAATGTCTTTTTATCGAAATTGATTCAATGCCCGTTCTTTCGGATGCCGGAACTCAACTTGTCCAGACCCTGTCGCAGCGACATGCCGTGTCGACTGACGCGGTGACTCACATGCTCTTCGCCATTCAGCATGGCAACGGGTCGATGGCGCAGTTCAATCATCCTGAATTTGGAGGCTGCGGACAGTGGATGCGCGGCGGCATGACAATGGTCAGCGACCTGTTCAACAATCAGCTGAAGTACCGGGTGGACAGTATCTGCAGCGAGCTGGCCAACGAACTCGCCAATCATCAGTTGACGTCCTTCAGCGGCTCGTTCCAGTCGCAAAGTCAGAACGGAGCAAATTCCCAGACGCAGGCAGGCGGCGCGATGGGATCCAGCAACAGCCTCTTTGTACCTGATCCCGAAGCCAACTGGTGGCCTCAGGACATCGGAGTGCCCAACGCGGTGGGGTCACAGAATCACGTACGCTATGCCTGGTTCGCAAACAGCCGACGACTGGCCGTGAAAACCGGGAGCGACATCTGGGTTTACGACACGCAGGACCACCAGATCGGAGGCTTCTCGCAGCAGCAGGGGATGGGCGGTTCCATCACCTTCACCAGTCAGTATGGAATCGTGAATCTGTCAACGTTGCCGGTGATTTCTCGCAACGGCGTTGTTCAGCCGGTTGCTCCGGTTCCCGGTCCACAGAATCCCGTGCCTGCTGTCGACAACTCGACCGCCACGACGGTGGTTCGGAATCCGGAGCCACTTTCTGAATCCTGCGTCCCCGCCTCCCTGACTCCCACCGCCAATCAGACGCCGTCATCGCCAAAGAGTGATGGCATCATTGAAACACTGGAACGACTCGGCGGACTTCGTGACAAGGGGTATGTGACCGACGAAGAATTCGCGACCAAGAAGGCCGAACTGCTGAGCCGTCTGTAGAGTATCAAGCAATCTTTTCTTCGTGTCTCTCTGTAAAATGGTCGCAACCGTCAGGTACTCGCAGCCTCTTCGTATCTCGGTAGCGTGGAATTCGTTTTTCATTTTCCTACCTGCTGTAAATGCCGAACCTGCCATCAACAACGAGACACTGAGTCCGAACGCGACGCATCCTTCAGCTTCAGCCTTGCGTGTGAACCTCAAAAAACGGCAAGATAGCGGTCCTCTAAACGTCCTCCTCGATCCTTCCGGCCTCCCCTGCCTGGCCACCAAACAGCGAGAATTCATGTTTGTGATTTCCTCCACACATTCGCGGATCGCTGCGCTGGCTGTCGGTGCTTTCCTGATGACAGCGCTGGCGTGCCATGCAGACGACTCCGATCCTCCTGACTTCGCAACAAGCGGTGCTGGCTTTCTTCAGACTTACTGCAACGACTGTCACGGTTCAGACGAACCGGAAGCTGATCTGTCGCTGACAGCGTTTAAAAATTCAAAGTCGTTAATCAGCCAGCGAAAGACCTGGGACTCTGTTCTGCGAGCACTATCGGGCGGAGTCATGCCACCTCCTGACGAGAAGCAACCAACACCAGACGAAGTGTCGGCGTTCCGGAATCTGGTCGAGGCTGTTTTCGATCATCACGACCGAACGGCTCCGCCCGATCCGGGGCGAGTCACTATGCGACGGCTCAACCGCAATGAGTACAACAACACGATTCGTGATCTGGTGGGCGTCGACTTTGACCCGGCCGAAGATTTTCCCTCAGATGACATTGGTCACGGGTTCGACAATATCGGTGATGTGCTGACGCTCCCGCCAGTTCTGATGGAACGTTATCTGGCTGCCGCAGAAGGTATTGTTGAGCGGGCGATCATTCCCAATCCTCCTCCGCCGCCGCGTCGAGTCATCAGCGCTCGTTACTGCGAGCCCGCCGGCAAAGACGTCCCAACAACTCGGTACCGACCGATTTCAACGAAGGCAGACGGAAGCCCGATCGAAACCGGGCCGCTGTTTACTCGCTACAAAATTCCATCTGGCGAGTACATCTTTCGCACCAAAGTCTTCGCCGAAGCGGCTGACGGGCAGGTCGTCAAACTGGCGGTTCTGGCCTGCACCGCCGATGTCACTGACCAGTCTGTAAGCGACGAAATCGCCGCGACGATCAGCGGCAAAGCGGTTGACTCATGCCGACCGTTCGTTCTGATCGATACGATCGAAGTGACCGCTCGCAACGAGAAGGAACCACAGTCGATCGAAGTTCAGATCCCCCGCATTGATGGATTCAACCGCGTCGCTGTCGGGATCGTTAGACCGTCGAACGAGGCGTCCGACAGCAGGCTTCACGTCGAATTCCTGGCACTCGAAGGTCCGAAAGACACTCGACCGGATTCACACCGCAACCTGCTGGCGTGTCGCTCGGACGCGGTGCCAGATGAAAAATCGCGAGAGGTTCTGACTCGCTTTGCAACGCGAGCTTATCGCCGCCCCGTGACAGAAGCTGAAGTAGAGCGACTGCTGGCGTTCGCCCGATCGGTCGAAGAAGACGGAGCAAACTGGGAAGAGGCAATGCAGTTTGCCATCCAGGCGGTCCTCGTTTCACCGAAGTTTCTGTTCCGCGTCGAGCAGGATCAGAACTCGACAGGTGATGCCGTCACGCCGCTGGACGATTTTCAACTGGCATCGAGGCTGTCGTATTTTCTCTGGAGTTCGATGCCAGACGAGCAACTGTTTGAACTCGCTCGTGAGAACAAGTTGCGGGCTGCCCTCGGTGAGCAGGTTCGACGGATGCTACAGGATCCTAAAGCCGACGCACTTGTCGAAAACTTTGCACTTCAGTGGTTGCAGGTGAAACGGCTGGAAACATTCGCTCCTGATCCTGAGAAGTTTTCGTATTTCAATTCCAGGCTCCAGCAAGCCATGCTTGAAGAAACGCGACTGTTCTTTGCGGCTGTCATGCGTAAAAACCGCAGCGTCATGGATTTGCTGGCGGGCGACTTCACGTTCCTGAATCAGGACTTGTCGCGTCACTACAACATTGGCGATACCAACGGAAATCCACTTTACGGAAAGCCGGCACGAGAAAAGGGCACCCCGATTCGTGACCGGGAATTTGTCCGAGTCAGCCTTCCTGCCGATTCGGTTCGCGGCGGACTGCTGACTCAGTCCAGCATTCTGGCCGTGACGTCAAACCCAACTCGAACATCACCAGTAAAGCGAGGAAAGTGGGTGCTGGAGCAGTTGCTCGGAACTCCGCCTCCTCCGCCACCACCGAACGTTCCCGAGCTGGAAGATGCCGGAGCGGAACTCAAAGGTTCGCTTCGAGAACGCATGGAACAGCACCGGGCGAATCCCGCTTGTGCCGCGTGTCATCGAAGCATGGACTCAATGGGGTTCGCGCTGGAAAACTTCGATCCACTGGGACGGTGGCGGGACAAGGACGGCGAGCATTCCATTGACCCGTCGGGCAAGTTGCCGGGTGGCGAAATTTTTACCGGGCCGGTGGAGCTGAAAAGAATTCTGCTATCGAAGCGTAACCTGTTTGCTCAATGCCTCACGGAAAAGATGCTGACCTATGCTCTGGGGCGAGGACTGGAATATTACGACCGTCCGGCGGTCAATCGTATCGTGAAGTCCATTGAGAAGGACGAGTACCGATTCTCGGCACTGGTTGAAGGAATCATCACCAGCGAGCCCTTCGTGAATCGCCGAGGAAAGTAGCTGGTGGTTAAAAGGTTGGTTTGAAGTGTGCTACTGGTTTTGCCAGTGTGGATCAGAACGAAGGCCCGATTCGGGAAACTCTGGCAAAGCCAGTGACATACCTTGCAATGCGATGTTCAAAGCGGGAGCGAAACTATGTTTGGTCGAGAACTCTCACGGCGGCAGACACTTCGTGGACTTGGCGTAGCGATCGGGCTGCCCTGGCTGGAGGCAATGGGGCCAGTCAGCAGCTGGGCGAAAGATACAAAGCCTGGCCAGGAGGCTCCAAACCGGATGGCTCTGCTGTACGTGCCCAACGGCAAGAACATGGTCGACTGGACGCCGGATACGGAAGGCCGCGACTACGAGTTGAAATCGATCATGCAGCCACTGGCAGCGCACAAGGACAAGATGCTTGTGTTGACCGGGCTGGCCGCCGACGGAGCGAATTCACACGGCGATGGAGGCGGTGATCACGCTCGTGCCCTGGCGGCATTCCTGACCGGAGCCCACCCTCGAAAGACGGACGGAACCGATATCCGCAATGGAATTTCCGTCGACCAGATCGCCGCGTCGGTGGCAGGTAGTCAGACTCGACTGGCGTCGCTGGAAATTGGCTGCGAGGGCGGGGCGATGTCTGGCAATTGTGACTCGGGATACTCCTGCGTCTATTCGTCAACCATGTCCTGGAAGTCGGCAACTCAGCCGCTGCCCAAGGAAGTCAATCCGAAAGTCGTCTTCGAGCGAATGTTCTCGACGCTTCCGAATTCGAAGCGGGAGAAACGCGACGCAAAGCGGAAAAGCATCCTGGATTTCGTTCGCGAAGATTCGAAAGATCTGACCGGAAAGCTGGGCGTCAACGACGTGCGAAAGCTGGATGAATACTTCACCGCTTTGCGCGATATCGAATTAAGGATTGACCGGGCTGCAAAGTTGTCCCCAGTTGAAACGCCGGACTATCCAGTGCCTGCAGGAATTCCGCCAACCTATGAAGAGCACATTCGTCTTTTGTGTGACCTGATGGTGCTGGCATTTCAGACGGACTCAACTCGAGTTTGTTCGTTCGTCCTGGCGAACGAAGGGTCAAACAAGTCGTACTCGTTCATCGACGTGAAGGAAGGACACCACGAACTGTCGCACCACGGCAACAATGAGGACAAGAAGGCAAAGATTGCAAAGATCAATACGTTCCACACCACGCAACTCGCCTACCTGCTCGAAAGACTGAGCTCCGTGCAGGAGGGCGATGGGACGCTGCTGGATCATTGCATGCTGGCTTACGGCAGCGGTAACTCCGACGGCAACCGCCATAACCACGACGATCTGCCGATTATCCTGGCTGGCGGAGGCTGCGGGACCATTTCAACAGGGCGACACATCAAGTATCGAAACGGGACGCCGCTCAGCAATCTCTGGGTGTCGATGCTCAACCGAATGGAAGTCGACATGGACCGGGTCGGCGACAGCAACGGAGCCTTGCCGGGACTTATGGACGGTTAACGCCCCATCCGGCAATGCACATTCTCGCAGGGTGTGCCCAGCGAGCCGATACTTCAGATTGACGTTGCGTCCCGACGAACTCATCAAGCAAGCAGCCGGCGGAACCTCGATTCGTCAGAGCTCGATGACTGCGCCGTTGTCTCGCGACGAAGTGACCAGAGCGTCAAGAACCTGCTGTGTCTGCAACGCGATGTTGCCCCAGTGCGGATCGGTCGTACCACTGAGCACCTGGGCTGAGAAGTTTCGGAACAGGTTTGTTTCCTGCGCGGTCGGATGATTGTTGGCGTACTCACTGACGGCCACACGACTGGTGTGTCGCTCCATGTTGAAGTGGCAGTCAGAAATACTGAAGTGGTGATTCGAAACATCAAAGGCAAGTTCCGGCCCCATAAACGGGAGCACAAAGTCGCTGACCTGAAAATGCCCTTTCGAGCCGCTGACATGAGCCCACTGTTGATGTTCAGTCAAAAACGAGCAGTAAAAACTGGCGGAAACGCCGCCATCAAAGAATAGCTCGCCGGAAAATTCTGTGGGAGTTGGCGCGGCACTGCCGGAACTTCTGATGCTTGAAAGAAGTCGACCACTGACGGCTTTCGGCATCGCATAATTCATCACCCAGAGCGTGAACCTGACGTTGTACCAGCCGAGGTCTCCCAGGCAGCCCATGGGCTCGAGTTGGCTGCTGACTCGAATGTTGCCTTCCAGAAACTCATCCGGTGCACAGAAGCTGAATCCGGTAGCGATGCGGCGGAGATCACCAACGCTGGTACCGTCGTCCAGAACTTCGCGCATCGCGAGCAGCCGATGGCTATGCATGAACATGACGCCGTCCATGAACTGGACATTGTTCCGGCGGCACGCGTCGAGAATCTTCTGGACTTCGGCGGCGTCCAGACCACAGGGTTTTTCGCAGACGACATGCTTGCCAGCTTCCGCGGCTCTGATCACCCACTCGGCTCGCATGCCTGTCGGCAGCGGAATATAAACGGCGTCGATGTCGTCTGCCGTGAGCATCTCTTCGTACGAACCGATCGCTCGCGGAACTGGCGAATACGAAACGTCGCTCTGACATTCATCAATGTACTGCCGGGCTCGCTCAGCGGTTCTGCTGGCGACGGCGACCAGAGTGGCGTTTTCGCAGTTACGAATCGAGTGCCAGTTCTTGCGGGCAATTCCGGCGGTTCCAAGGATGCCCCAGCGGCAGATCGGGTCGCTCATCAAAGTTGGTCCTGTGCGAAGAATGAGTTGCCTGGCGTTCAAAACGTCTCATTAACGCGTCGACCGGTCATGTTTCAAGCGATCTGCTGCCGTTACTGCTGCGCTGCTTGTTTCTGAGCTGCCTTCTGCTTAGCTGCCTGAATCGCTGCGGCCAGGCGATTGGGGTTGCTGTCCAGGCTGGAGATGTAGTCTCGATACTGCTGGCTGAGCGTGGCGTAAGAAACTCCGGTGAAGTGATCCATACCTCCGACTCGAAAGCCGGGGTCGATCGGTCGATACAACGCCGCAAAGTGGTCAATCATCGCGTCGCGGTAGCGACCATTGTCATAGTGCATGTAAAAGTGGACGAGTCCCGATGCCTGACTGTATCGCTGGCTGATCTGCGCAGGATCCTGATAGGCATTTTTGCCCAGACTGGCGAACCGATCGAGCGGAACAAAGAAATCATCCTTCGTGAGAACTTCTTTCGCAAAGTAGAAGCGAACATAGTCAGGATTGCCGATCGAAACGCCGTTGCTCAACGGGCGGAACGATTCGGTGTAACAGGCAAAACCTTCCACAATCCAGAAATGCTCGTTATCCGCGATCCGCCGCGGCCTCGGATCCAGTTCGTACAGAATCTGGTGAGTCGCCTCGTGGTAAATGGTTGATTCGATGTCACTGTTCGGATCGACGAAAAAGTGAGCAATCCGTTCGTCCGGTGTGTAGATGCCGTTCGAGATGGCGATCTGCGGATTCTTCGCAATCAACCGTCGAACGTATTCGTCTTTGTTGTGGTAGTAGTGGACGGTAAAGGGCGTACGCAGAGCACGACGTCGACGGGTGGTGGATCCGAACAACACTTTGAGCTGCTCGGGCGTGTTGAAGAATGCGGGATACGCTCGCTGAAACCACTCGTGGAAAACCTCGAGCTTCTTTGCCAGAGCGACTCCCTGCTCAAGGCCGACATTCGTTTTCAGCAGATAGTTGTCGGTGTCGATTTCCCAGGCATGAACCCACTCGCGACGAAGTTGCGATTCTTTCTGGGCGGTGTACCAGCGATTCCGAAAAAAACGCTCGCCGTTTTCGTAGCGTTCGACATGGGCCGCCGGCAGCCAGCCGAAACGATCATGCCAGACGAACCGGTCTCGCATCTTCTTAGCAGCAAACGGCGTCACCCATTGATCACCGTATTGCTCGTAACCGAGTAAGGTGCGTGCGCGCTCATAGTCAGAGTCGTACCACAGCACTTCGTGAATCAGTCGCCATGCGGCATGCGGGTTTCCGGCATTGAGGACGCGTCTCGACAACAGGTAAAGATTCTTTGCCATGTCCTGTCGGATCGCCCGGAATTCTGTTCGCCAGAGACGTTCGTCCTGGGGCAACGAGAGCTGTATTTCCGGCTGAACGAATGGCGGCAGCTTTCGGTCGCTCAGAGCTGCCACATCGACTGGAGTCTGCCAGGGAAGCAACTCGTCGACTGCGTTCCGCAGGTTTCTGGCCTGACAGTCGGCAATCAATCTTGCCAGTGATTCCTGAAAAGCAGCCACGTATCCATCGTGCTGAGACTGGTACCGCTCGGCGCTAAGGCTTGCGGGCTGAGCGAAAACTCTGCTGCTGTCGCTCAACCTGGCGGCAACCGTCAGACAGGCGAAAACGAGAAACGCTTGCTTTGAAATCGTGGAATTTGCGATCAAGTCTGCGTTCCCAATGAGGCTGCCAGTTTCAAGTAGCCGCCGTGGAAAATCGAAACGGACGAGAATTCACCGATTTGATATTCAAACAGGCATCTCATGATTCTACGCCGGACACCGCCTCGTCGGAAGACGATGTCCTTGTCGAAGGATTTGAGGTTGTCTAAACATGCTCTGAGGTTCTTATTAGACTCAGACCGGTCAATAATCCGAATCATCGGGTGTCTCTGACATCTGGCCACTTTAGAGCGAATCGAGCAGGTACAACGTGGAACTTATCAAGCAAACGTTCTCTCACGACAGCACTTGTATCCTCGACGTTGCCGCAAACGGGGTTGACGATCTGATTCCGAAGATTGTTGACCGCCTGGTCGCTGGTGGGCAGATCGAGCAGCAGCACGGTAACGCGGTCGCTTCGGCGTTCCTCGAACGGGAACGGATCGTTTCCACGGCAATCGGAAACGCAGTGGCAGTCCCGCACTGTTACCTTGATGTGCTTACTGAGCCACAGATAATTTTCGTCCGACTGAAACATGCCATCAATCTGCGAGCCCCGGATGGGATTCCAACGCGGTTTTTCTTTTTTCTGCTGGGACCGACAGGGCGAGCAGCGGAGCATCTCGACACACTGGCGATGATCGCTCGGCTGATGTCGGACAACGAGTTTCGGTTTGAACTCGGCTGGGCGAAGGAACGCGACGATCTCGCACAGGCACTCGATCGAGCGACCGTCAGATCATCACATCCAGCCGAGACGGCAGTCGCAGAATCGGATGGTTTGGCCTGGAGTGGCCGATTCTGCGGCGGCGTGATCAACGATATTAAACGGCGCATGCCGCATTACGCGGCTGATATCAAGGACGGGCTGCATCCAAAAACAATTGCTTCAGTGATGTTTCTGTTCTTCGCGTGTCTGGCTCCGGCGGTCACCTTCGGTGGTGTGATGTCGATTCAGACCGGCGGGGCAATCGGAGCCGTCGAGATGATTGCCGCGTCGGCGATTTGCGGCATCGTCTACGCGATGGTGTCTGGACAGCCGCTGATTATCCTCGGCGGCACTGGCCCCGTGCTGATCTTTACTGCGCTGCTGTATCAGAACTGCGTCGATCTGCAGCTACCGTTTCTACCGACTTACGCATGGGTCGGTTTCTGGACATCGCTACTGGTCGTGATCATGTCAGTGACCGATTCCAGCTGCCTGATGCGATACTTCACTCGCTTCACTGATGAAATTTTCGCGGCACTGATTTCGCTGCTTTTTATTTACGAAGCCGTGCGGGCGCTCGCACTGATCTTCAAAGACGAAACCAACGATCACGACACCGCGCTGCTTTCGATCCTGCTCGCCCTGGGAACGTTTTACGTCGCCAACCAGTTACAGCGAATCCGCAAGAGTCGTTACCTGCTTCCGTGGATGCGTGAATTCATTTCTGACTTTGGGCCAACGATCGCGCTGGCCACAATGACAATCGTCGCATTTCAGTTTCCGGACGTGATACTCGATGTGCTGCCGGCTCCGGATACCTTCGGGACGACGACCGGCCGTTCGTGGTTCGTCGATCCGTTCGAGGCTCCCATGTGGGTACGCTTTGCAGCGATCGGCCCCGCGATCTTTTCAGCGTTGCTGGTATTTCTTGAGCAGAACATCACGGCCCGCATCGTCAACAGTCCGGACCACAAGATGCAGCGTGGCGAGACGTACCATCTCGATCTGGGTATTGTCGGAATCCTGATTGGAGCCTGTTCGCTGTTTGGCTTACCCTGGTTGAGAGCGGCGACTGTTCGATCTCTGAATCATGTGCGAAGTCTGGCAACTTCTGAGGAAGCTGTCAGCGGGGACGGCGAGCGACACGACCGGATCATCCATATCCGCGAAAATCGAATCAGCGCGTTGGCAATCCACGTCATGCTGGGCCTGTCGCTGCTTCTGCTTGGCGTGTTGAAAATGGTGCCGATGGCTGTGCTGTACGGGCTGTTCCTCTTCATGGGCGTTGTTTCAATGAAGGGAAATCAACTGTTCGAACGGCTCAGTCTGTGGGCCATGGACTCTGATCTTTACCCGCCAACTCACTACATTCGCCGAGTCCCGAATCGAAAGATTCACATTTTCACGGCAATTCAGTTGCTCTGCCTGGTCATCCTGTGGGTAACCAAAGCCAGCGCGATTGGCATTCTGTTTCCGCTGTTCATCGCGCTGCTTGTCCCCGTTCGATTTCTTCTGAACCGTTTCTTTGAACAAAGACACCTGCTTGCACTGGACGCCGACGAGATTCCTGAAGACGAAGCAACTCATTGGACATAAGTTTGTTCCCCGTGGCAAATACTCGGAATTGATTCGCGAATGCTGGCGCGGCTTTTCGTTAAGCTGGTTAAACGGTCGCAGTTTCACTGCGACCTGTTGAAAAATGTCGGACTCAACAATTCAAAGTGTGCCTCGGAATCTGCCCGCACGGAAGTTCGCACCAGTGTCGATTACAGAACGCACTGACAGAACTGATGGGCACACTTTTTCAACGGACAGACAGTTGCCGATTCCCAGCCTCGCCACATGAATGATCAGCCCGACGACGACGCCTACGAACCCGAACTTGACGGGTTTCCCACGGATCTTGATCCGCGGCGAGTGCGGTCACGCGTGCAGATCGAGGTACTGGTTAGCGAGTACGCTGAGAAAGCTCGGCAGGGGCTGAATCCATCGATCGAGAGCTACGTCGAACGCTACCCCGAGATGGCCGCTGAAATTCGAGAGCTGTTTCCGATGGTGGCGGCCCTCGAACAGTGGAAGTCAGATCGTGAGTCTGAAGTTCTGCGGGCTCAGCTTCCCGATCAGTTCAAGCTGAAGCAACTCGGCGATTGCCGACTCGTGCGAGAAATCGGTCGGGGCGGAATGGGAGTTGTTTTCGAGGCGGTCGAGGGCAGCATCGAACGTCGCGTGGCGGTTAAGTTGCTGCCCTGGCGGATTTCGATGGTGCCGCATCGTCAGGAGCGATTTGAACGCGAAGCTCAAACCATCGCCAGGCTCCGCCATGCCAACATCGTCCCGATATTTCGATTCGGTCGACACGACGATTATGCCTACTACGTCATGCAGTACGTCGAGAGCGTCAACCTGGGCCACATCATCGCTGCCCTGAATGAAAAACATCAGGTCTCACCGGCGCACGAAATTCGCAAGCAGACTGATTCCGACGACGAGCACGCCGACGACTCAGTTGGTCCGGCTGAACGAAGAGGTCTGAAGCACGACTCCTGGAAGGCGTTTGCCAGGATCGGTCTGCAGGTTGCACAGGCACTTCGGCATGCTCACCGAAAAGGCGTACTGCATAACGATGTAAAACCAGGAAACCTGCTGATCGACTCCGCTGGTAAAGTTTTCGTGACCGACTTCGGTCTTGCAGAACCGCTTAACGCCGAGTCTTCGGAAGTTGACGAATCCGTCAACGGCACCCTGAGATACATGGCCCCCGAGCGGTTTCAAGGAATCTGCGACGAAACCAGTGACATTTATTCGCTCGGAATCACGCTGTTCGAGCTGGTCACACAGCAGTCGGCCTTCGAAACAGAGAGCCGCGTAGGCCTGATCAATGCCATTACACAGGGGGAGGTCCGGCAGCCTGCGGAACTCAGTCGAGACATCCCGCCGGATCTGGCAGCCGTCATCTCGAAGGCAATTTCGCGGGAACCCGACAACCGCTATCAGTCTGCTGGAGAATTCGCGTCAGACCTGCTGCGATATATCAACGGCGAACGAGTTGTTGCCCGGTCGCGTGGCGGCATTCTGAGATGGCTGCGGAGACCGGGCAGGTAGTTGTTGCCAGGCGAGCCCCTACGCTGATTTCCGGATCGAAATACTGGCCATCAGGGCTTCGTAGAGATCAGCGGGAATCTGCACGTCATCGTTCGCGAAGTCCTCGATAAAGGTTCGCCGCGAATGGAAGGCTTCGGCGAGCGGTTCAAGAATCTCGCCCAGTCTCAGCGTGACATTCGCCGGAGCGTGGCTCTGAACTGACTCATCAGCTGGGAAAATTCGCAGACGATTTCGCATCCTGAAGTCCTTCCATGGGGAGACTGACAGTTGGCTGTCAGCTGAGTCTCAAAGTGCGTCGCTTACGCAATTCAAGATCGGCTGGAAGGTTGTGCGGGCTTCAGTAAAAACTTTGAAGTTTTCAGGATTGGTGACCGAGCAGGCTGCGCATCGCCCCGTCGGGGATGATGAGCGGAATGAACTCTGGAAATGGCGCATCGGCACGGGCAACCGACGTCGTTTGCAGCCGTCAGAATTGCCCGCAGATCTTTGCGGCGGCATCACCACATACGATGCTCGGCCCGCTGGGCCATGGTCCCGCGACCAGAAAATGCAGCCTCGATGTGCTGGCCGCCAGCCTGCTAAAGATACTCAGGCTTCAGTCAACCGTGATTGATAGAGCCGCTGAATATCTTCGACGGTGACCGTGATTTCGCGGGCAAACCCCGTGTGAGCACGCTGGTACTCAATCTTTGTAGCCAGCTCCGGGGCCTGGTGAATCGCCTTTGAAAGCCACGTCCGGTCGGCATCTTCGAGCTTTCCCACGCTCGGATCCCACAAAGTTCGAGTCTCAATAACCAGTTGGTCCACCCGCGCGTCGTATTTGTTAAGTCCAGCCATCCAGTCATCCGCCTTGTGAAAAGTTCGACCCAGTTTCGCACCCGAAATCGTCTAAGAGACGGCATCCCGATGCAAGGCTGCGACGTATGCCAGCCTTAGACATAATCCTCGCGAATCATAGCGGCAGCTCACAAAAGCGGTAGCGCTTCAGCTGAAGCACAGCACCGGGATTTACGGTAGAACAACACCTCTTCTGCAACTTCGATCAGTACATCCAGAAGGCGAATCAGGAGTCTGTCGCGAGAACCGTTCAGAGCCTGTTCAAGGAATGCAAGCGGTATTTCATTCAGGGTTCCCATTCGTCGCTGACTTCGACGAGAGTGGCGGTGACGGAAACCGGTTCGCCGTGAGGCCGGACTCGATATCTAAACACAAGCTACTGGAACGTTGCTCGGATTACTGCCCCAACTCACTGAGCAGGCGATTGTCTGACGGATAGGGATGACCTTTGTGCTGGCGGAATGCTTCTCCGAATTTGACGCCGAGTTCCTCGCCGCGGTGGGAGCTCCAGCGTTCGCAACTGTTGAGGTACTCGTCGATGCCATGCTGTTTAAGCAGCCAGTCGCGCTGGCTGGCGTGACAGGCGAGCATCTGCCGTTTCAGCTCGAACGTCGCCGAAATGTCGATGATGAATTCCGGCTCGACTCGCTGACCGAACCAGTCGGTCCCTTCGATCGGATCGACATAGTAGAGGTGCGGAATCTTTTCCAGCGGCGGCGCGTGGGCCGCATCGTGAGTCAGGTAGTTGGGGATCGGAGCGTTGAAGCACGCATCGCGAACCAGCAGGCTCGTGAATTCATGATCGGGCATGTAATCGACCGGCGGAGCGGTCAGCACGATGTCCGGTCGACTCTTGCGTAATGCTTCGGTGACTCGCCGGCGCGATTCATTGTCGAAACAGATGCTGAGATCTCGAAACTCCAGACAGTCGTAATCGGCACCAAGCAGATTGGCGGCTTCCAACGATTCCTCGCGCCGGATCTGAGCGATCTCTTCGCACGCCAGTTCCGCACTGCCGCAGTCTCCAGGCGTCATCGTCATGATGCTGACGTGCCACCCTTTCTGCTTCAGTAGAGCGAGCACCCCGGCACACTGAAACTCGACATCGTCGGGGTGGGCATGAATGGCGAGAACTCGTTTTTGATCAGTCATCGAAACAAGCCTTGTGAAGGTGTCACTGAAGCTGGAAAGAAGCCGGTACCAGAGTGCTCACAGCGTTCATACTCTCGCCATGACTGTCAACTGTCAGACGCTCAACCGAACCAGGCCCCCAATTCAGCTCGCCAGTGGCACGCTACTCAGTCAACTGAGATTGAGGTTGTTGTTGCGTGAGTTCTTGCGCGACGTTGATTTGTTGCGTCGAGGCAGGTGCGAGTTGCGGGGCGCCAAGCGTTTCTTTTTGCGAGGAAAGTTACCGTTCGCTCTTGAACGCGTTCGCTGGTTGTTGTCGATCATGACGGTCCGTAGTTTTTCCCACAATCATAGGCACTGGTTAGAAAACGTAGCATTGGGCGTGCGGGCTTTATGCGTTTGTCAACGGTATTCGGGCGGTTACGCCAGTAGTCCAGAAGGGCTCGGCAACCATCTTCGTCCAACTGAGAGAGCGGGATGTCTGGGTGTCGAGCCTTGAGCGTCGTGACATTGGCTTCTACCGCAGCGGCGAAGCTCGTTGGCTTTGGGCCATCCGGTGTGGGTTCTGTGTATTCGAGCCGAACGGCTTTCACGTATGAATCCAACGCCTCGTGAAATGACCTCGTGACTTCGGGCAGCACGTTCGGCGAAAGGCGGCGGACTTCATTGAGTCGGAACGTTGCGGCCTCGTCCCAGAAAGTTGCACCCTTGGCGTGAGCCTCTTGGTCTTTCGGGACAAAAACAATGAACGGGTATCGCTGTGCAAGCTCGTGAATCTGTGCTGCGTATGATTCCGGGGTTTGCGTCCAGCCACTATCGACGACGATTTGCACCTTTCCGGCTGAAAGCTGCCGTGCAATCAGGAGGCTCTCCGCTGTCCAGAGCGGGTCAGGTTCGACTGGATCAAGGTCCGTAGGCAAGGGAGGGAATCGGACTGGCTTGGACTGTCTGCTTAGCTCCTCAACATGAGCCCAAAGTTCCCGGACCCGAGCCAGCCGTGCTTTGGCCTTGTTGAGATTGTCGCCAAAGCTGAAGCGATACTGTTCTCGCCTGCCATTTTTGGTTACCCAAAAACCGACCTTTCGGCGGTAACGGCCTCGGCTGTCAGGGAGCCATTCGTCGTCAGTCTTTTTCGGCATGGTTCAGAACAGGATATGGAAATGCGGGTGCCTTTTTGTCGCATTTTATCCCGGAAAGGGCCCCAAGCAAGCCGATAAAGGGCCCCAGAAACCACTGAAAAAGGGCCCCAAAGCGAAAAACGGCCCAATACACGCCCTCTGATAATTGACGTAAAGCCAATAAAAATAACCGCTTGCGAAATCGCAAGCGGTTATTAACGATGGAGGCGGCGGGAATCGTGCTTTTGGGGCCATCGGCGGACACATCTTGGCTCCGAAACCACGTCCATACAACGAGATACGCCATCAGCCGGTTCGTCCCGTGTGGAGGTGCAGTGTTGCTTATCCGACCACTTCACCCAGCCTTATCCGACCGCATTTGCCCGAGACTTCTGAGAGTTCAGAATACCGGGAATCGACTGAACAATGCGAGAATGTTGTCGTACAATGCTCTTAACAAAGTATGCGATAAGCGTGTGGCCGTTGAAAGTGGCGACGAGTAGCCGGAAGAACCACACGTGGCGCACGCCCTGCTGGGCACTGCCTGCGATCTCGCCGTCGCACCAAGGGTAGTCGCAAAAAGCCGAGAACCGGAAAGCAGGGGGCAGAGCTTGTAGTAAGCCCACTCTGCCTGAAACACACGGGGCCTCACCCGAGGTGCGCTGTGTTTCAGAGGAGGAGGGCTTTTTTCATGCTCCCATCAATCATTCAGGAAATCGAAGCTGTAGAACACGGACTTGAGGCCATTGAAAAGTCGTTGGCGGTGGTCAAGTCGCCGCCACAATCTGTCCAGAAATCGCTCATAACACTCTCAGCAACGATTCAACGAATCCGGCGACGGCATGTCGTCACGAAGTCGCCGCCGAGGCCGACAAAACAGAAGGTTGACGACCCGGCACTGGATGAACTCAATGACACCCTTTCCATTGTTCGGGATCGAGTCAAAGGAGTGGCCCTGCATGGCCACGCAGGGTTCTATCTGTACGGTCGAGCCGGAACGTCAAAAACCTTCACAGTAAGAACGACGCTTCAAAAGCTCGGAACCCAGTTCGTCTACCAGAATGGTCATATCACACCAATCGGCCTTTTTGAGACGTTTGCGAACAATCGTGATGGCATCATCGTTCTGGATGATGTTTCAGCCGTTTTCCAGCAACCAACGGCGAAGAGTATCTTGTTAGCTGCGCTCGGATGTTTGCCGGATGGAAGTCGTGAGATCAGATACACGAACAACAAGGGCACGACTCGCATCCGATTCCGGGGAGGTGTCATCGCCATATCCAACCTCGAACTCCACGGTGACGAGGTGATGGCGGCTCTGAAGAGTCGAGTTCAGACGTTGAACTACAATCCTTCGGACGAACAGATCATTGCTCTGATGCGGAGCATCGCACGGCACGGGCATGTTCATGATGCAGGGCGCATGACCCCAAGAGAATGCGGCCTTGTCACGGACTACGTTGTCGAACAAGCACGACGGCTTGAGATGAAGCCAGATGTGCGCATGCTCGTTGATAAGGCGTTCAGGGACTACGTGCTCTGGAAGTCGCAGGATTCCGAAACGCATTGGAAAGACCTGATAAGAAGTGCGATGGAAGATCAGCTTGTGAAGCTGGAGGCCACGGCTCGGCAACTGGTTCCGACAAAACAGGAAGAGGCCGCATCAGAACTGGAGTTGGTAAAGACGCTCACCTCTCAGTTTGCCTCGATGGACGATGTGATCGCTGAGTTTGTGAAGCAGACGGGCAAGAGCAAACGCACATGCCAACGCCGGATTCGGGAGGCTCGCTTCTCCAAGGACAGCAGTTAATGCTGACGCAGTGACGTTTTGTCGTTCTGGCACACGCCAGAACGACAAAACGACACAATGCCACCATCAGGCCACTGGCACTGCAAATCCAGAAGTGCCTTATTCTACGGGGAATTGGCTGCAACTCGGCAAATGCGCTGGGACAGCGCTCGGCGAACCTGAAGCAAGTCCCTGCCTTGCATTGGTTCCACTCCGACGAATCCAAGATGATGCCAGTACGGTTCAGTCACATCACCGTCATGACGCAATCACAGAATGATTTGCCGGTTGACTACGTGCGTTTGTCGCCTCGCTGGACATGACACCTTCAACCGCCGCAGGCGGAAATCCTCGTCGCCGTTACGAGGTTTCTTTCTGAGGGTTTTCTTTTGACTGCTTCTCCTTTCTTAATGCGACACCTTCTTCACCACATCTTTGAAGAAAGACATCACCCAGCGGAAATACTGCGTCATATTCAGCAGGAAAAAACTCTCGCCAATTTGGAAAAAATGCACGCTACGTACTTATCTACTTGTGAGTGTACGTTTCACATTGAAAGGAGACCTATGGATGCTCACAAGTTATCAACGAAGGTGAAGTTTCTGAAAGTGCTGACGCCAGCAAGAAGTGGCGAGTTTCATAATCACCTGAAATCTGCCGGGAAGAAATCACTCCATGAGCTTCTCGTGTTCAGTTTCATGGCCTACCGGTCACGGCTGGGCGCTGGAGCCACAACAAGATCAATTGCTATCAGCACCGGATTGTCACCTCGCACGGTGGTCGCCGTTCTCAATAACCTCGGTGATCTCGTCATCAAGAGCGGGCGTGAGCACGTTCTGAATGAGCCAAGGCCAGAGTGTTTCATGCCGCTGAGCCAGCACGACGGCGAACATTGGACTGATGGCTGTTGCTATACACGGCTGCTCCTGCCTCGCAAGGGAGCCACAATCAGCTACCAGAAAGTCAATCGTCGCTTTGGCTTGAATCACTCTTGTATCTACTCGCTGTTGATCGGCCTGTCCCGGAAAAATGACTACACGCTGACGACCGAGGCCGGATTATCAACTCTGATGAACGGCGTTCATCGCAAGACGATTGGGGCAGCATTGAACGACCTCGATCATCTTGGATTGATAACCCGAGAGAAACAGGGTGATCGTCTGCGTGTGACGCTTCTGGATGTAAAGGAGCAACATTTGGAACTGTTCCGACCACAACCAGAAAAGGTGAAGATCACCGTCCGGGAACCGCAACCTCCGGCAGACCCAAATTGTTACGTCAAACGAAATGATGGTTATGACCAGTGGAGAGAGTGCTGTGTAGGCGTGATGCCGCAGAGTACGGCTGACAAGGCCATCGAAATGGCCGTCACACTGGGAGATGACGAGATGGAGTTTCGAGGAGTCGTCTCAGAGATAAAGAGAATCGATCTGGAGAATCGAGAAAGTGGAAAACGCTCGAAATCCAATCCGGGAGGATTTCTTTTATACCGATACCGGGAACGAATGAATGCGAGAGAACAAGCTCTCGCTGAACTCGAACGGTCGGAATGGTTTCAGAGTGATGAATTCTGGAGATAGGCGTTTAAAACGGACCCACTTCGGCGTTGAAATCA
>TARA_R110002072_G_scaffold104540_3_pt1 | contig 36004 bp, 31 predicted proteins | sample TARA_R110002072 | Tara Oceans TARA_R110002072 (sample SAMEA4397118) | marine metagenome | biome: Polar Biome; feature: [SRF] surface water layer (ENVO:00010504); material: water (ENVO:00002006), including particulate matter (ENVO:01000060) such as... | depth 5 m
AATTTATGGCTTTCGCTTCGCGAAAACATAAACTTACTCGCACTACCCGACTGCCAATATATGGCTCCGTAGAGGCCGGGGCGCCGGTTCGATCAACTCCTATCCTCGGCACCAAGTTCCTGGCTTTCGATTCGCACCATCACAAATTAGATCCCGGGCACGCCGATTGTAAGACTTGAGGCTCTGGAGGCTTATATACGTCAGCGCTAAAGCCTGTAGATCCTACCGGGCTGGTTGCGATCTTGATCACTTCTGCTATCGCTTGCAAGTAAACCTACAATGTATCGCCGTTGTGAGGTGGCGCATCAACACCCAGATTGACCTATTAGGGGCTTTTTCCTACAAAGCAGCAGCAAAATAAGTAGGCAACAACCTGTTCTTTTTGCTTAAATGAAAAAAAGAGGGCGGATCGTAATGAGTATTGATAGAAGCTATCAGGGCTTTACGCTTATAGAGCTTATGATTGTCGTCGCAATTATTGGGATTCTCGCCGCGGTCGCTCTGCCTGCCTACCAGGATTACATCAAGACCGCGAACATGAGTAAAGTGCTCGCCCACTACGAAGAAGCTAAACGCCTTACGGATACAACTCTGGTGAAAGGCCATGTACAAAACGCACTGAACCAATCCGTGACGGTTCCAACCGATACTTCTTCCTGGATTGATATATTTGATTCAACCGGTGTACTGGCCCCTGGCGGCGGAGCCGCTTTTCAAGCCAGTGCAAATGCAGCAACCGGCGCGATTGGGGTCAATTCGACCGGGACATTCCCAACCATGACAATCGTGTTGAGCTTACCCGCCTACGCTGACCTGACCGCCGCCAGCCAAACCATTTTGGCAAATAGTTCTCACTAGGCTTCAGCCAGGTCGAAAGGATTGCGCAGCTGAATGGTGTCTTCTCGATCTGGTCCGGTAGAAACAAAGTCGATCACCACGTCACAGGATGTTTGGATTTTCTCAAGATAATCCAATGCATTTTTAGGTAGGTCTTCCATTCGTTTCACGCCTACGGTGGACTCACTCCAGCCAGGAACGTGCTCGTAGATTGGCGTTGGATTTGGGCTATCCTCGTTCTCATAGCCGACACAAATCGAGATGGACTCAAGACCATCCAGCACATCAAGTTTAGTGATGCACAATCCTGAAATACTATTAATTTGCACAACGCGTCGGAGTGCAAAGGCATCAAACCATCCGCAACGTCGGGGACGACCCGTCGTCGAACCAAATTCATTGCCTTGCTTCGCTAAATGACTACCAACAGCATCAAACAATTCCGTTGGGAATGGGCCTGAACCCACCCGTGTTGTATAGGCCTTGGTAATACCCAGCACATAGTCTAGATCCCGTGGCCCAACTCCACAGCCGCCGCTAATGGCACCTGCAGTTGTGTTTGAAGACGTAACAAAGGGATAGGTGCCCTGATCGATGTCTAATAAGGCGCCCTGCGCCCCCTCAAACAAAATGTTGGCTCCGGATTTTTGAAGTTCGGCTAGTCGACTCACAACATCGCCAACCATCGGCTTTAGTTCTTCTGCGAATTTCAAGCTGGCATCAAGAGTCTCTTCCAATCCAACTTTGGTTGTCTTGAAATAGTGCTCCAGGACAAAATTGTGATAATCCATAATCTCTTCGAGGGAAGTTTTGAATTGCGCTTCATCATATAGATCCGCCACCCGAAGTCCGCGACGGGCGACCTTATCTTCATAAGCAGGCCCAATACCCCGTCCGGTTGTACCAATTTTCTGATTGCCTCGGACGTTTTCTCGCATCACATCCAGAGCAATATGATGGGGTAAGATCAATGGGCAGTTCTTACTGACCATCAGACGTTCGCGAACGTTGATGCCAGCATCTTCTAACTTCACAATCTCCTTGAACAGGTCAGGCACGGATAACACAACACCGTTTCCGATCAGGCAAGCAACATGCTCATTGAGAATGCCAGAGGGGATCAGATGCAGGACAGTTTTCTCACCCTTAACCACCAGAGTATGTCCAGCATTGTGTCCACCTTGAAACCGAACAACGGCCTGGGCCTGTCTGGTCAAAAGATCAACAACCTTACCCTTTCCTTCATCACCCCAGTGGGTGCCGACAATTACTACGTTACTGCCCATTAATTTCTCTTTTTAAATTCGATTGAATTATTGAATATCGACTAATTGCCATGAACCACCTTGATAAACTAGCCGCTTCGACGCTGCATCGGATTGACCTTCGATTACGATGTAACCTGCCTTGCGCAATCCAACAATTTCCTGCCACTGCTCATTCGCTTTTGGCTCATCCATTGGCAAAGCTTCAACGATAGTTCTTTTAGTCAGAGCAACTGAGCTTTCTCTGGCCAGAAGCTTCAGATCAATATCAAAGCCCGTTGCACTTCTTGCTCGACCAAACACCCGGCCCACATCATCATAGCGGCCACCTTTTGCAACACGGACGCCGGATTGGCCAAGGTAAGTCGCGAACACGATGCCAGTATGATAGTTATAGCCCCGCAACTCACTTAGATCATAATTTAATTGTACAGCCGGGAAACGGGCTCGTAGGTTGCGGGCAATCAGGCTCAAATTTTCAATTCGGTCGAGTATGTCGGCATCATTCTTAAAGATCTTCTTTCCCTGATCTATTACAGCCTCCCCACCACAAAGTGTCGGTAGCGCGATCAACTGCTCAGCCAAAATTGGGTCAATATTCAATTCTGATAGCAGGGTCGCCAGATCCGGTAATGCTTTGCCCTGAATTTTGTCGAACAACATTTGTTCGTCATTGGGATCAAGGCCAGCACCAGCAACCAGGCTCCGATAAATGCCCACATCGCCTAGCTCTACATGGAGCGGTTGGCCAGAGACAGAACCAACTGAATCCAACATCAAACTGACAATTTCCAGGTCGCCCCCGGCGGCCGGGTCACCAAAAAGCTCAGCGCCAATACTAACCGGCGTCCGTGAGGTCAACATATTGTCTGCTTTTGCGTGTAATACGGTTCCCACATAACAAAGCCGGCTTTCACCTTCTCGACGCAAACTATGGGCATCCATTCGCGCTACCTGGGGAGTGATATCTGCGCGAATCCCCATGGTTCTGCCGGACACCTGGTCCGTGACTTTGAATGTTTTTAGATCCAGATCTGAACCGGTGCCGGTTAAAAGCGAATCTAAAAATTCAACCATAGGCGTCTCGACCAGTTCGTAGCCCCAGGCTTCAAACTTGTCCAGCAACTTGCGCCTTGTGCTCTCGAGCTCTGTAGCTTGAGGAGGCAATAGCTCCTCAATACCATCAGGCAGTAGCCATCGATCTTCCTTACCCATGTTTCCTGCCGATCATTTAGTTTGATTAACCTCGGATGAGATATAGCAAGGCTGTGCCTAAAACCATACTGCCGAACCCTACAATTCGCATGGTCCGATCATCCACCTCTGCCGCCATCGCCACCAGCTCTTTCCATCTATCGGGATATAGAAACGGCACAATACCTTCGATGACTAGTACGAGACTTAAAGCGACGCCTAAATCTTGCCACACTCGAATCATATCTCCGCAAAAAAAAACCGGGGTTACCCCCGGTTCGTTCTGTATTTTAACCCGACGGGTTACTTTTGACTATTGTTCAGGTACTTGAAGAAGTCGCTATCAGGCTGAATCAACAGAATGTCGCCCTTATTGGAAAAGGTATTCCGATAGGCTGTCATACTGCGATAAAACTTATAGAACTCCTTGTCCTTAGTGAACGCATCCGCATAAATCTTGGCCGATTCAGCGTCTCCGTTACCGCGAACCTGCTCAGCACTCGCATAGGCTTCCGCAAGAATAATTTCCCGCCGCTTTGCAGCGTCCGCTCGAACACCGGCGGCCAGTTCTTGACCCTGTGCCCTGTGTTCTCTGGCCTCAATATCCCGCTCGGTATTCATTCTGTTATATACGGACTGACTCACCTCGGGCGGTAGATCAATCTTTTTGACTCGAACATCAACCACTTCGATACCAAATTCCGTTTTAGCGACACCATTTATGCGCTTGGTTAAGACCGACATTAACTGGTCTCGCTCACCTGAGACCACTTCGTGCAGACTACGGTTTGCAATCTCGTTACGTAAGCCATTATTGATTTGTTGGCGAAGCAGATCTTCTGCCCGACGAACATCACCGGATGTGGCTGTATAAAACAATTGCGCGTCGTTGACCTTGAACTTGGCAAATGAATCGACAATCACTGCCTTCTTCTCAAGGGTTAAAAAGCGCTCTGCTGGAGCATCCAGGGTCAGGACCCTGCCATCAAACTTTCTGACGCTATTCACAAACGGTTTCTTCGGGTGCAAACCCGGTTCAATATCCGCGCGAATCACTTTACCGAATTCAAGCAGAACCGCACGCTCGAGCTCTGTCACAACAAACAGGGAGTTTGCCCCAAGCACTACGAGCACAACGGCGACAAAGCCTAATACCAATCCTTTAGTAGACATTAGTTACGCTCCCTTCGAGTACCACGACTGCCGATATCATTATCCTGAGTCAAGCTACTTGAGTTGCTGCCACCGAAGTTTGTTTGCCGACCAGAATTGTTGTTCTGGTTACTCTCCATGATCTTGTCGAGGGGCAGATACAAAATATTGTTACCACCATCAACATCAACCAGAACTTTGGTGCTGTTTGACATAACGGATTCCATTGTGTCGATATATATTCTTTCGCGAGTCACATCCGGCGCAGCTTTGTACTCCGCATAAAGCTGATTAAATCGAGATGCCTCACCCTTTGCCTGGGAGATGACCCGTTGTTTATAACCCTCAGCTTCCTCAAGCAAACGTTGAGCTTCACCTCGAGCTTCAGGCACAACCTGGTTTGCATAGGCATCCGCTTCATTGCGGAATCGAACCTCGTCTTCCTTGGCCTTAATCACATCATCAAAGGCAGCACGAACAGCGTCCGGTGGTGCCGTTTCATCAATATTGACCTTGGTGACCGTAATCCCTGTACCGTAGTTATCCATATAACCCTGGATTCGTGCCTGCACTAACGTACCTAGAGCAACACGACCTTCGGTGAGCACATCGTTCATCACCGCACTACCAACTTCATGGCGCAACGCACTTTCAGTTGCTTGAATAAGACTCACATCGGGGTTCTTAACCTTAAGCAGATATAGCTTCACGTCACCGATGACATATTGGACCGTCATATTGACCACTTTGACAATATTCTCGTCCTGGGTCAGCATTTCCGAGTCAATACGAATATCTCTAACCCGGGTAACATTCTCCATTAATACACGATCGATTAATGGCGGATTCCAGTGCAGACCAGGCAATACAACTTCGTCTAGTTGCTTACCAAATCTAAGCACCACACCGCGCTCTTGCTGGTCTATCTGATAGACGCCCATCACCGCCCAGCCAAGAAATAGCACAAGGGCAATTGCCCCTAGCATGCCAGCACTAAAACCCTTGCCGGCGCTAGCTCCGCCGCCGGAACCGGAAGATTTTTTACCACCAAACATTTCCGACAGATTGTTCTGTAGTTTACGAAACGCCTCATCAAGATCGGGAGGTCCCTGATCATTGTTGTTACCCCAGGGATCTTTCCCTCCCTGGTTTCCGCCACCGGGCTCATTCCACGCCATTCATACTCTCCACTGATATCACCTCTTGCCGACGACAAGGGGGTCTTATTTTCCCACTAATTGATGTTTCAATCATAGCCCGCTGACCACCGAACCTTCGGTTGCCAGGGTTCTTCGACAAAAAATTCCGCCACACCCAATTGTTCCATGGTCAGACCGGACCTCTGGGCAAGGCGCTTCAAACTATTCGGCTCTATTCGCACATGTAAATCAATGCCGCCATCTTCTACTACGGTTTCGTCGATGACAGCTCCCTGGGCAAACAATAGGGACCGAAGCTGACCCTGACTCGGCTTCAAATGTAGCGTTGTATCAATGATCTCCTCCGCTAGCACTTTTGATATTGCCGAAAGTAGCAGATCCATTCCAGAACCCTTTAGCGCGGAAACCCAAACACGATTCGGCAGACCATCCTCTCCAAAGTCTATCCGCGGCGTCTCCTCAAGCAAGTCAATTTTGTTGTAAACCGTCAACTGCGGTACATCAAGGGCATCAATCTCATTCAATACAGCATTAACCTCAACCATATGCTGGGCTCGATCATTTGCCGATGCATCAACAATATGCAGCAATAGGTCTGCTTGCTTCACCTCCTCGAGGGTCGCGCGAAAGGCATCCACCAATCCATGCGGCAGTTTACGTATAAAACCTACAGTGTCAGTCAGAATCGACTGCCCTAACACCGGCAGCTCAATTTGCCGAAGCGTCGGATCCAGAGTCGCAAACAATCGATCCGCAGCATGTACATTGGCATCGCAGAGCATATTAAACAGCGTCGATTTCCCGGCATTGGTGTAACCCACCAAGGAGATCGTTCTGACATCCGCTTTCTTTCGAGCCCGCCTGTTCTGATTGCGCTGTTTTCGTACCTTCTGCAAACGTTGGTTAATATTCTTGATTCGGGCGCCGATCATTCGCTGGTCCGACTCCAACTGAGTTTCACCCGTTCCTGAAATACCCATAGCCGCACCCGAACCACGTCCGGAGCCGCCTCGCTGTCTATCCAGGTGCGTCCAGCCTCGTACCAATCGCGTTGATGCGTGCCGTAGCTGAGCAAGTTCAACCTGCAACTTACCCTCGTGGGTCCGCGCCCTTTGAGCAAAAATATGAAGTATTAGCCCGGTACGACCCAGAACCCGTCGCTCGAGTGCTTCCTCCAGATTTCTTTCCTGGGTGGGCGAAAGCTCTTCATCAAATAAAATGAGCTCAACGCCCGCCTCATCGGCCATTTGATGAACTTCTTCTAGCTTGCCACTGCCGATAAAGGTGCGTGGGTCCGGCGACCGTCGCCGGGCGGTGATTTCAACAACCGGTGTTAAACCAGCGGACAGCGCCAACTCCCGCAATTCTTCAGCGGTTGAGTTGTCGTTTTCAATATGAACGAGAAGTGTTTGAGTACCGGCGTCTGGTCTTTCGAAAAACAAGTTACATACCCTGGCCGAATATTCGGCCCTATTCCGCCTCGTCGTCTCCTGCCATTGCTGGCATCTTGACGTTTCGGGACGGCACTACGGTTGAAATTGCAGACTTATAGATCATCTGACTGACTGTATTTCGCAGTAAGATGACAAACTGGTCAAATGATTCAATCTGCCCTTGAAGTTTGATCCCGCTCACAAGATAGATGGATACGGGGATGCGATCTTTCCTAAGCTGATTCAAGAAAGGGTCTTGTAAGGATTGCCCTTTTGACATGATGTGTTCTCCTTTGAGCCCGGAATTCCGGGGTGGTGTCGCAAAAAGTCCGACAAATACACCTCGTCGCTCCTGTGACAGGTGGCCTGCACTGAATTGATCCGGCTCTGACGCTCCTGAACAAATTAATGCTGCTTAGCTAATATGCTGCCTTACCCTACGATTTTCAAGGCCTCGGAACACAATGGACTTTCTAACAACTTCAGGTCCCGCCAACTTCGAAGCCAGGTGAATTGACGTTTAGCTAGTTGCCGGGTGGCGATTATTGCTTTGTCCACCATTGCGTCATAGGTTAATTGACCCTCTAAATACGACCATACCTGCCTGTAACCCACTGATTTAATAGAAGGTAACTCCCAATGTAGGTCACCACGACGGTATAGTGAATCAACCTCATCTATCAGGCCCTGTTGTAGCATTTGATGGAATCGAGCTTCAATTTTGCGGTGAAGCTCCCGGCGGTCTGGTGGAAGAATAGCCAGCTCCGTAAGCTCAAAAGGGCACTCGGGCATCGCATGCTCCTGCCATTTTGTCAGCGATTTGCCACTTATCAGATAAACCTCAAGGGCCCGCTGCAGTCGCTGGGGGTCATTCGGATTGATACGCGCCGCTGCTTTCTCGTCGATCCTGGCGAGTTCAGCATGAATGGCGGGCCAACCCTGCTCCTCCGCCCGAGCACTAATGCTGTTCCGAATTTCCTGGTCCGCTGCGGGCATTTCAGCCAATCCATCTTTCAATGCTTTGAAATAGAGCATCGTGCCGCCGGTTAAAATAGGCAGTCGTCGACGTTCGCTAATTTGTAAAATTAGTTCCACTGCATCACGACGAAAATCTGCCGCTGAATAAGGATCTGAAGGATCTCGAATATTAACCAGGTGGTGGGGGACCCCGGACATCTCTTCTATCGAAGGCGTCGCCGTACCAATATCCATGCCCTTATACACAATCGCGGAATCCACACTGATAATTTCCGCATCCAGTTTCTGGGCAAGCTCGATAGCAAGACTGGTTTTCCCGCTCGCCGTAGGACCCATGACACAAATAGCCCTGGGCTTGGATAGTCCAAAAGACATCCTATCGCCCGCGTAGAAACAGACTGTCTAATTCGGTAATAGACTGTTGGGTCCAGGTAGGACGACCATGATTACATTGGCCGCTGCGCTCGGTTTCTTCCATATCACGCAGTAACGCATTCATCTCGGGAATAGACAGCCGGCGATTAGCCCGAACGGAACCATGGCAGGCCATGGTCGATAACAGTTCGTCTCGATGCTGTTGCAGCCGCGCTGTGGATCCGTATTCCACCAGATCCGACAATACATCTCTGACCAGCGCTTCAGCACCATCACCCCTGAGCATCACGGGTATCGCCCGCACCATAAGAGATTCGTTGGATGAACATCTGATGTCCATTCCGAGTTCAAGCAATTCATCCTGAAAACGCTCAACCGCATCGCACTCCTTCTCACTTACTGCGAGGGCAATAGGCACAAGTAAAGGCTGCATTTTGATGCCCTCATCGTCCGTTGCTTTTTTCATGCGCTCATAGGTAATTCGCTCGTGGGCTGCATGCATATCAACAATGACGAGGCCATGTTGGTTTTGCGACAGAATATAAATACCGTGCAATTGTGCAAGGGCATACCCAAGGGGCGGAATTTCTTCTTCATCGGACTCCGGCAACATCGGCGGGCTCTCAAGCAGCTTTCCGTAGAGAGCAGTTTGTTCGCCAATTTGCGCAGCACCGCTGCTACTACCGAAACCTGGACCGGCACTACGACCGAAGCCCATAAAACCTTGAGTAGGTGCAGAAAACGCATGCTCCCCCGCGCTAGACCCCATGGCCGCGTCGGGAGCAGGCCTGACATCTGCCAGGGCACGATGAATGGCTCGGAACAAAAAGTCGTGTACCTGTCGACTTTCTCGAAATCTGACTTCATGTTTTGTCGGATGTACATTGACGTCCACCAGCCGAGGATCAATCGACAGAAAGAGTGCATAAACAGGATGGCGACCGTGGTAAAGCACATCTTGATAACCTTGCCTGACCGCATGGGTCACAACTTTGTCTTTGATAATGCGACCGTTCACATAAAAATATTGTTGATCCGCCTGGCTCCGGGAATAATTTGGCAGGCCTATCCAACCACTGAGCTTGAGTCCGTTATTTTCACTTTCGACAAAAATGGCATTTTCAATAAAGGTCTTACCAAAAACCGTGGCAACCCGACGATTCAGCTCTTCCTCGCTGACGGCTTGTGGATACTGGCGTTGCACCTTGCCATTATGACTGACAGTCAGCGAGACGCCTGGATGGCTCAAGCTCACCTTTCGAACCACATCCTCAATTTTTTGGAGTTCAGTTTTCTCAGTCCGTAAAAATTTACGTCTCGCAGGTGTGTTAAAAAAGAGATCTTTGACTTCAACGGTTGTACCCCTGGGATGGGGAGCCGGGCTGACTTCAGCCGCCATATTCTCGCCCCTGGTTACCGCAGAAAACCCCTCTGCGGGATCACCAGTTGTATTACTGGTAATGGCAAGCCTGGTCACAGAAGCAATTGAAGCTAGCGCCTCACCGCGAAAACCTAATGTACTTACGGACTCCAGGTCATCAATTTCTTGGATTTTGCTGGTTGCATGGCGGCTTAGTGAAAGCGTTAGATCATTGGGATGAATGCCAACGCCGTTGTCGCGCACTCGAATTAGACGGGTTCCACCCTGCTCAAGATCAAGACTGATCGAAGTTGCTCCTGCATCAAGACTATTCTCGAGTAGCTCTTTGACTACCGAGGCAGGACGCTCAACAACTTCACCAGCGGCAATTTGGTTCGCTAATCGGTTATTTAATTGTTGGATTCTAGGGTTCATTTACTCGTTGGAATCTTGATAACCTGCCCGGCACGAATGGAGTCGCCCCGCAGGCCGTTGAATTTTTTTAGCGCCTCAGCGGAAACACGATGTTTGACCGCAATTGCAGACAGTGTATCACCACTTTCAATTTTGTAGGTGGCCAGTTCAGTGACATCACCCTGTTTCTTCCAGGCTAAATATGAGCCCGCCGGTGGATTATTTTCGAGGTAGTCCCGAACCCCCTTAAAGATAGCCTGGGCCATTTTTTCCTGATGATTGCCCGTGTTCAGGCGAGCCGCTTCTTTTGGATTTGAAATGTAACCGGTCTCGATTAGCAATGACGGGATGTCAGGAGACTTTAAGACGGCGAAGGCGGCCTGCTCAACTCGTTTCTTGTGGAGGCGATTAATGGGCTTGATGTGTTTAATCACCTGGGCGCCCATCTCCAGACTTGAGGACAGACTCGCAGTCATTGAAAGGTCTAAAAGCACGCCCGCCAGCAAATCGTCTTTATCATCTAAACTAACGCCGCCGACCCCACCAATCAGATCCGCCCGATTTTCTTTCTCCGCTAACCAGCGGGCTGTTTCACTGGTCGCACCTCGCTGGGATATGGCATAGACCGACGCACCGCTTGCATCGGCTGTTTTAAACGCATCAGCATGGATCGATAAAAAAACATCTACCAGATTATCCCGGGCTATCTGGGTTCGCTTACGAAGCCCAACATAGTAGTCACCCTCCCGAACGAGCAGCGCCTTAAAGCCTGGCTCGTTCTGAAATAATCGCGCAAGCCGCTTGGATATGGCGAGCACAACGTCCTTTTCATATAGATTACCCTTTCCAATTGCACCCGGGTCTTCACCCCCGTGGCCAGCATCGATAGCAACCACAATATCGCGCATTTGTTGAGCGATCAGATCCGCTTTTTGCACAACCGGTGCAATCTGTTGATCGGCGGTATAAAGGTCAATGACCAGTCGATCCCCATATTGCAAAATGGGTTTCAGTATAAAGCTGCGTGGTTTCACCTTATCGTTGAGGTCCAACACAACCCGCAAATCGTCGCCTTCTCTGACGGCGGACCGCATCGAATCAATAGGTGTTGAGCGAAGATCTAGCTTTGAAAAATCTGCGTTCATTGACGCACTGGAAATATCGATCACTAGCCGGCGGGGATTAGTGAGGGCAAAAACCTTGTGGTCAACGGGCTGGCTCACATCAAACACAATTCGAGTTCGCTCCGGAGACTGTCGAACTCGAACACTATCGACAGTCGCTGTGTCCGCGAGGGCCAACTCAGGCATCAGCATCCACAGGAACAGAATTGATGAAGCCGACCACCGCCCCGCAAATTGCCTGGCTCGGCTGATCACATTCACAAATCATCACCCGATGAAGTCGCACTCAATTTTTCGCTGTTATTTTTGGTCAAGCGTTTAGCCATGTGTTCACATATTAAGTTGCCCCGCTCGGAACAACCGATCAATTTTATATGTCGACCCTTACCGGCTAAGGTCAACTCAAGTTCGATGTCCGGAAGTGGTAAAAACCCTTCACCACGCTCCGGCCACTCGATTAGGCATAAGTGCCCTTCAGCCAGATAATCATCAATTCCCAGGTACTCTAGTTCCTCAGGGTCGGCAATCCTATATAGATCAAAATGATAGACCTGACCCCATTGTAAGTCATAGGGCTCAACAATCGTAAATGTTGGACTTTTGACCGCGCCGTCGTAACCATAAGAACGTAAAATTCCCCGACTAAAAGTAGTTTTCCCAGCACCCAGGGTACCCTTTAAGTAGACCACCCCCGTGCACTCAAGCAGGCTGCCTAAGGTTTCGGCAAATGCCAGGGTGCCAGCTTCGTCTGGCACAGAATGCTCAAATACCATTGAGTAACTCGCGCATCACCGGAATGATGTCGGTGGCTAAAATTCCTCGCTGACCCGCCCTGGCCGCACAGCGATCTCCAGCTGCGGAATGTAGTGACACGCCCAATTTTACAGCCTGTAAAGCATCCGGTAGCTGAGCCCACAGACCACCAATAGCGCCACAGAGCACATCGCCCATGCCCGCCGTGGACATTCCGGGATTACCATAGGGGCAAAGCGTGATTTCTGCATTAGCAACAACAATAGAGCCCGCTCCTTTAAGCACCACGACACCACCATATTGGTCCTGCAGTTCTTTCGCCGCTTTAAATCTATCTTGCCCGACAGAATCAATATCGAGCAATCGCGCGGCTTCCCCGGGATGTGGTGTCAGAACCCAATTACCCCTTTTGACAGGCTTCGAGGCCAAAAGGTTCAGGCCGTCAGCATCCACAACCAACGGAAGATCCGTCGCCATTACTTCGCTATAGAGCATCTGTCCCCATTTATCCCGACCCAGGCCAGGTCCAAGCACCACAATGTCCGCCTGTAAAAGCAGTGGTTTTAGCTCATTGGGGCTTGATACGCCTCGAATCATCAATTCTGGCTGATGGGCCATCAGTATCGACGCGTGTTCGGGTCGTGTTGCGAGACTCACCAAACCGGCACCAAGTCGCATCGCAGCAAGGGCAGACATCAACGGGGCACCCCCCATACCAAGATCGCCGCCCACAATTAGGACATGTCCAAATTGGAATTTGTGGGCGTTCTTCGGCCGGGTTGGGATATCTTCCAGAAGATTGGCTAAGTTCAATACCCGAACCTGCTCACCTGGAGGCACAGGTTTGGGGGTAGCGCCGAGGGCCGCAAATTTTAACTTACCGGTCACATCAACGCCCTGCCCAGTAAACAGGCCACGTTTATATGCAATAAAAGTGACGGTCAGATCGGCAATAACCGCAACCTCTGGAACCGCACCGGTATCAACATCCAGGCCAGAAGGCACGTCGACAGCCAATACAGGAATGTCACTCGAATTAATTGAATCAATGGTGGACTTGTATGCGGCCCGCAGACCGCCTTTGAACCCAGTACCCAATAGTGCGTCTACAATCACCGTTGCGGTTGTGCAGCCTTGATCTGAATCGAGTATTTTTGCTCCGGACTGTTTACAGAATTTCAGCGCCGCACGTCCATCTGCGCTGAGCTTGGCTACATCCCCAACCAGGATCACGTCCGTCGCAATCCCCTTTTCGGCGAGAATTCCTGCAACAATGTAGCCATCCGCTGCATTGTTGCCACTACCGCAATAGACGCGAATACGTCTGGGCTCGGGCCATTCCGCAAGTAACTCAGCCACGCAAGCCAGCGCGGCTCGCCGCATCAAGGTCAAGCCCGGAATGCCGCGCTCTTCAATGAGTATTCGATCCAGCTCCCGTACCTGCTCCGCGAGATAGAGCACATCCGGAGATGGCTCACTGGTCGAAGACTTCACATTCTTTTCCATCGGTTTGAGGTAAACCCAGATGATCGTGGCATCATTATACTTAAAGTCGACGCTTCGGCCTTGCATCATCGATCAAACACTTTTTTGATATGACAATTGAAACAAAATTGAAACAGAGAGCTGTACCAGCATGAGCGAACACCTCTATCAAGAGTTGTCCCGACTAATTCATGTCTGGGCAAAGGACGAGGGTTTCCAGCAGACAGGTATTACCGATACCAACCTTGAATCCCATGAAGCGCATCTCAACAGCTGGCTCGACAAGGGTTACGCCGGGGAAATGGGCTATCTCTCTGCCCACGGTATTAAGCGCTCACGACCTTCGGAATTGATTCCCGGTACCGAGCGAGTTATCTGCTTTCGTCTCGACTACTTAACGGACAGCGCCGAGCCGGAGGATATTATTGCAACGGATCAAAAAGCCTATATTGCCCGCTACAGCCTCGGTCGGGATTACCATAAAGTCATTCGACAAAAACTGAAACGCGTCTGGAAAAAAGTTGAAGTGTTTCTAGACAATCAGAATCTGCCAGCCGCCCAGGGACGCGTGTTTACCGATAGCGCCCCGGTACTAGAGAAAGCGCTGGCACAAAAAGCAGGCCTCGGCTGGATCGGTAAAAATACGCTGTTAATGAATCAAAACGCTGGATCGTGGTTTTTTCTCGGTGAGATCTACACCAACTTACCTTTAGTGATGGATAGCCCTGTTGTTCAACAACACTGTGGTACCTGTACTGCGTGTATAGACGTTTGTCCGACCCATGCAATCATCTCGCCGTCGGAGCTAGACGCTAGAAAGTGTATTTCCTATTTAACAATTGAACACCGGGGAAGCATTGACCCAGCGCTGCGCAGGGCGGTAGGGAATCGAATTTTCGGCTGTGATGATTGCCAGGTATTTTGCCCCTGGAACAAGTTTGTTCAATTCACAGCGGAGCCAGACTTTGCCCCAAGGCACCAACTCGATGATATTGGCCTGCTCGAGTTATTTTCCTGGACGGAACAGGAATTTCTCACTCGGACTGAGGGGTCTGCGATTCGCCGAACAGGTTACGAGGGCTGGCAACGTAATATTGCCGTTGCTCTGGGAAACGCTGACTATGATGCTGGAATTGTGAAGGTGCTGATCGCGGCTCTGGAAGGGGCATCAGATCTTGTTGCGGAGCACATTAACTGGGCTATCGAGCAACAGCACCTCAAGCAGGCTACCCAGGCGTAACGCTTACTTAAAGAAATGCTCTCGGTAGTGACGAAGTTCAGCGATGGATTCGCGAATATCATCAACGGCCCTGTGGGCACCCTGTTTTTGTACACCATCAGCGACTTCAGGACGCCAGCGAAAGGCTAGCTCCTTCACGGTGCTCACGTCGATATTGCGATAGTGGAGGTGAGCTTCGAGTTTTGGCATTTGCTTGACCAGAAACCGTCGATCCTGGCCTATCGAATTTCCACAAAGCGGCGCTTGCCCGGGCTCAACAAAACGCTTCACAAATTCGAGGGTTTTCTGTTCCGCCTCTGCTTCACTAATGCCACTTTCTGCTATTCGATCCAATAGACCCGACGCGGTGTGATGGGTTGTGTTCCACTCATCCATGCCATCCAATAAGGCTTGGCTTTGGCGAATCACAAACACCGGACCCTCTTCTAAAATTTTCAGTTCAGAGTCCGTAACAATGGTGGCGATTTCTATGATTCTGTCCACTTCAGGATCGAGACCTGTCATCTCAAGATCCATCCACACCAGATTTTCAGAGTAATTCAAATCATTGTCGCCACATAAAAGAGGGGGGATTTTAGCGAATTTACCTGCTCTGGTCGCCCCAGATTGTAATTAACTCGTAATGAATGACGCCTGTCGCGTAAAATGCCCACCTCATCCTCATTTCCTGACCCTATGCTGCCCCTAATTGTTGAGCCCGAGGCCCTGCTGCCCCACCTAAATGACGTCCTAATTATTGATCTCTGCCGTGAGGACACCTATCTGCAGGCCCATTTGCCGGGTGCTGTGCATGTTAAACCCCAGGACCTGGTATCCGGAGAAAGGCCTGCGGTCGGCAAGCTGCCCGCGCTGGATCAGCTTGAGGATCTATTTGGAAACATTGGTTATGCCCCGGATAAACACATTGTTGTCTATGACGATGAAGGTGGTGGATGGGCCGGTAGAATGGTTTGGACCCTGGATGTGATCGGACATCAACATACGAGTTACTTAAATGGTGGTATACATGCCTGGTTGGCGGCTGGCTTAACCACAACCACGGATACCAACTACCCTACGCCAACCAATCCTTCGCTTTCGATTGATAAGACTTTTATTGCATCAAAGCAGGACATCCTGGACAGCCTATCGGCTCAGAGCCTCCAAATTTGGGATGCCCGGGGAGCAGATGAATACGCCGGTACCCGACTCGTATCCCAACGGGGAGGCAGAATTCCAGGAGCGGTGAATTTTGAATGGACCCGCGCCATGGACCCAGAACGCCAGCTCAGAATTCGCGAGGATATACGCGAACGCCTTGCGGTAGCCGGAATAGACGGCCAAAAAAGAATCGCCACCCACTGCCAAACCCATCATCGTTCTGGCTTCACCTACCTTGTGGGTAAAAGCCTTGGTTTTGATATGCAGGCCTATGACGGCTCCTGGTCAGAATGGGGAAACGACCCCAACACTCCAGTCGAGGTTGGCTGATACCTTGTTCATTTTCCTGCAGAAAATATTGCCACAACACCTACTCTCGCGGCTGGTGGGTTGGGTTGCTGAAAGCGAGATCACATGGATCAAGCGGAGTTTCATCAATTGGGCGATAGGTCGCTACAAGATTGACCTTTCTGATGCGCTTGAACCCAATCCCGAGACCTATGCCTCCTTCAATGCCTTCTTCACCCGGGCGCTGAAGCCGGACGCTAGGCCCATCGAAGGCGAATTTTGTTGTCCCGCTGATGGGGCAATCTCTGAATGCGGTGATATTTGTACTGGTCAGCTTCTACAGGCTAAGGGAATAAATTACAGTCTTGAGCAATTAATGGCAGGCGGAAAACCTGACGTTTACGCCGAGGGCTCCTTTGCGACTGTGTACCTTGCTCCTCGAGACTATCATCGAGTTCACAGCCCTGTTAGTGGCAAACTTATTGCTGCGCGTTATGTTCCAGGCAAGCTGTTTTCTGTAAATCAACAAACCGCTGACGCTATTCCGGATCTATTTGCCATTAATGAACGCCTCGTCATGGAATTCGAAACCCCATCGGGACCCGTTGGACTGGTGATGGTTGGCGCAATGATTGTTGCGGGTATACAGCCTATCTGGAGAGACACACCTTACCCCGCTCGTCAGATTTTGGCAGAAGACATCAACAACAAATTTCAGAATACGACATTTTCTGCAGGTGATGAGCTTGGCCGTTTTCTGATGGGCTCAACCGCTATTGTCGTAACCGCACACAGGCATGGTCTAAAGCATAAAGCCGGGGATATTGTGCGAATGGGGGAGTCTTTAATTTAGGGCCTGGGATTTATAGTACGTCTGACAATTCGTTTTTGCCCAGCAACAACATTAACAGCCGATCTATACCCAGCGCTATTCCCGCACAATTCGGCATTTTGGGCAGGGCCTCAAGCAAATCAGCATCTGGATCTATAACCGGTAAGCCACGGCCAAGACGTATCCGATTATCTCGCTCCATACGCTGGCTAAGCTCAATTCCATCTCTTAACTCGTCGTATCCATTTGCGAGTTCAAATCCTTGCCAATAAAACTCTGCCCGGAGTGCCACCTGAGCTTCGTTAATCTGCGCAACACGGGCCAGTGAAGCCTGGCTAGCGGGGAAATCGATGACAAAACAAGGTGCAATCAGCTCTGGTTCTATATCAAAGGAAAATAGTAAATCCAGTAGATCATCCCGCTCACCTTCATCTCGATCCTGCAGATGATACAACTGATCTGGACACTCACGCTCAGCCAGCAGACGTAACTCACCAGTGCTCGACAGATGTGGGTTCACACCATATCGCGCCTCGAATAGTCCCTGATAAGTCCGCGTCGTGGGCTCAATAACTTCCAGACCAAACGTCTTTTGCAGCCCGCAGAATAGCGCTCGGACCTCCGCCAGCAATTGGGAGAGATCAAATTCGGGCCGATACCACTCGAGCATTGTGAATTCAGGATTGTGTTTTTGACCAGACTCACCACGACGGAAAACCGGTCCAAGGCTATAGATTGCGCCCGACCCATTCGCCAACAGCTTTTTCATGGCGAACTCAGGGGACGTTTGTAAGTAACGAACACCTCCAGCTAACGAATCATCTATAGAAAAACTCGCAATATGAGGGTCTGTAACTGTGTGGCATGCGAGCAGCGGTGTGCTGACTTCAAGGACATCCCGCTCAAAAAAAAACTCTCTTATTGAGCGGTATAGTTTTGCTCGATTAAGCAGTACTGATTGGTCGGTGCTCAGCTCTTGGCCCGGCCTTGATATTCGCCGGTACGAGTATCAACCTTAATCACATCACCCTGATTCAAAAAGAGCGGCACTTTAACCACAGCACCGGTGCTCAGAGTTGCGGGTTTCGAGCCGCCCTGGGCAGTATCACCTTTCAAACCCGGATCAGTTTCAGTCACTTCAAGTTCGATAAAGTTAGGCGCTGCAACGTTGATTGGATTTTCGTTCCACAAGACAACCGTGTACTTCTCGGTTTCCTTTAGCCATTGTTTGCATTCAGCCACCGCAGCCTCGTCAGCGGCAAGCTGCTCAAACGTGCCGTCGGTTTTCATAAAATGCCAGTAGTCGCCATCCGAATAGACGTACTCCATTTCGTAATCCATCACATCCGCGCCTTCGAGGGACTCACCGGATTTGAAGGTGCGCTCCCAGACTCGACCATTAATCAGATTTCGCAATCGAACCCGGCTAAATGCTTGACCCTTGCCGGGTTTAACAAATTCGTTCTCAAGAATCGAACAGGGGTCCCCGTCCAACATGACTTTGAGACCCGACTTGAATTCGTTGGTAGAATAGGTCGCCATTAACTTTCTCTTATCAATTTCAGCAGTCGCGTATGATACCTATAACTGATCTAAGTTGGCAGGGCCTTTCCTGGCAGAGCCTGGTCGCAGGCGCCATTCGTACGAGTTCCGAGCTTGCATCCGCCCTTAACCTTGACCTCGAAGCCGTTGATACAAACTTTCCACTAAACGTGCCGTTGCCCTTCCTATCGCGAATCGAAACAGGCAACTCCAGGGATCCCTTGCTGCTACAGGTGTTAGCGACGACTCAAGAGTTGGCGCCCTCCGAAACAAGCCAGATATCTCCGCTGCAGGAGGAGCAGTTCACCCGCGGCTTTGGTCTCATTCAAAAATACGCCGGTAGGGTTCTCGTCATCACCACTGGAAGCTGCGCCATTCACTGCAGATATTGCTTCAGACGCCACTTTCCCTACGCTGAGACCCAGGCCAGCACCGAGGATTGGACCAATTTACTCGCCAACCTGGCAAAGGATCAGAGTGTTTCAGAGGTTATTCTCAGCGGTGGCGATCCATTGATGCTAAATGACCGACGATTAAAGTGGATTGCAGAGCGATTGGCTAAGATCCCCCATATCACAACATTACGGCTGCACACTAGATTACCGGTTGTCATCCCCCAGAGGGTGACCGCATCCCTTATTGATTGGATGAAAAACTCCTCCCTCGACATTGTCATGGTCACCCACGTAAACCATGCCAACGAGATTGACGCTGATGTTCAACTCTCGATGAGACGACTCCAAGCGGCGGGAGTTACCCTGTTAAACCAGAGCGTGTTACTCAAGCACATCAACGACACAACACCCGATTTGGACCGCCTCTCCCGAACACTAATGGGGGCCGGGATTGTGCCCTACTACCTCCATCTCATGGACCCGGTCCTCGGCGCGTCACACTTTGATGTAGATGAAGCAACCGGCGTCCAGTTGATTTCAGAATTGCGCCAACGCGTACCTGGTTATATGGTGCCCCGACTGTCTCGGGAGGTGCCTTTTGAGTCAGCCAAACGGGTTATCGCCTGAATCACTACCTCACCTGCTAATTTGCTATAGTATCCCGTTGATGAGGTCACATTTCCGTACATGAGCAACAATCCACCAGTAAGATTACTGATTCTTGAAGAATCCCAGAATCGTGCCGAAGAGCTCATTGTGCTGCTCCGAAATGCCGGTCGTGCAACTCGGGCCCAGCAGATCGAATCGACTACAGATTTTGCCGAAATGCTCAAGAACCAGACCTGGGACCTTCTGCTCGGTAGCGCCGAGGCAAATGGCGTAAAAATGATTGATGCTTTGAATGCCATTCGAGAGCTCGAAAAAGATATCCCCGTAGTCATGATTGCCGCAGATCGAAATCCCGAAAGTATCACTGACGGTCTTCGCTGGGGCGCAAGAGATGTTGCCCTACAGGATGACGACGAACGCTTGATATTAATTATTGAGCGCGAACTGGAAAACCTCGAAAACCGCAGACAACGAAGACGAGCAGAAGTTGAAGTCAGGGAAATTGATCGCCGCAACCAGCTATTGTTAGCCAGCTCCGCCGCTGCAATCGCATACGTCCATGAAGGTATGCACATTTACACCAATAGTACCTATGCAGATCTTTTTGGCTATGAAGACCCTGACGATTTTGCCGGCATCCCCATTATTGATTTGATTGCCGGTGAGGACCAGGACAAGTTCAAGACGTTTCTTAAATCCTTTAACGAAAATGAAACCGTTACCGGCGAATTCTCCTGCGTCAGTACCGATGGCTCTACCATTCCAAGTACCATGTCCCTATCTCCGGCAAGCTACGATGGCGAATCCTGTACGCAGGTGATCATTAAGACCCTCGCAAGTGACAACGACAACAGTGAAATGGCAAATCGAATCAAAGAGATTTCGAGCCAGGATTTGCTAACGGGTTTATTCAATCGCAACTACTTTATGGAGCAATTGGATTCCGCCGTGGACGAGGCGACGGAGGGTGGAAAGGCACGTATATTGATGTACATCAATATCGATGAGTTTTCTCGAACCCGAACCGACGCAGGTATATCAAACACAGACCTTATTCTTGGCGATCTGTCCGCGCTGCTAAGAAAGAATATCCCAGATGAACACACCCTCGCTCGATTCGGCGATGACGTCTTAACACTCCTATTTGATGACAGTGACAAAGATGTTGCATCCCAGTTAGCGGAACTGCTTCGGTCAACCGTCGAGGCACACGTTTCCGAGATCTCAGGTAAGTCTTATCAGCAAACAGTTAGTATTGGTCTGGCCCTGATATCCGAAAATGCGCCGTCAGCAGAAGAAATTGTCTCCCGTGCCCATCGGGCTCAAACCGGCGTGGCGAATGGCAACGGTGTCAATTTCTACCAGGCAGAACAGGTCCAGGTAGGTGAAGATGGGAAGTCGCTAACCAGCGAAAACATCAAACACATGGTGCGAACCGCAATTGAAAACAATTCATTCAAATTGATGTTCCAACCTATCATTAGTTTGCACGGTGATGACGACGAGCAATTTGAAGTCCTGCTCAGACTCCTCGACGAGGATGGAAACGAAATTTATCCAGGCCAATTTCTGGGCCCGGCCGAGGATGCTGGTTTACTAGAGAAGTTAGATCGCTGGGTTATTTTACAATCGATAAAATTGTTGTCCCAGCATCGTGCGAATGGCAGCAAAGTACGGTTGTTTATCAATTTGACCCACCGCTCCATGTCAGATGAGACCTTTCTTCCCTGGATGAGTGTTGCACTTAAGGCAGCACGACTCACAAGTGATGCCATTATCTTTCAGATACACGAAAGTGATGCGACCTCCTACATAAAACAAGCCACAAAGTTTGCAAAGGGTGCAGCAGAGCTGCATTGCAAGACCTCGATCAACCACTACGGTTGTTCGCTGAATCCTCTAAATTTGCTAAAGCATCTTACGCCAGACTATGTAAAGTTAGACGGGTCCTTCGCTCAAGAAATCGAAAATAATGAGGAAAAGAAGGAAGAGCTTCTCGAAATGGTGAAGTCTCTGCAATCCGCCGGAGTACTCACGGCAATATCAGGTGTAGAAAGTCCAAACGTGTTACAAACTCTATGGATGACTGGCATGAACTTTATTCAGGGCTTTTATATTTCCCCACCCCTGGAAAATATGGACTACGACTTTGCCAGCGAAGACCTTTAGTTTTACCCCGAGAACTTGTTGGTATCTCGATCACGTATCCCCATCAAATAAAGAATACTGTCTAAGCCTAAATTCGAAATCGATTGTTCTGCATTTTCCTTAACAATAGGTTTCGCATGAAACGCAATTCCAAGGCCGGCAGCGGCTAACATATCCAGGTCGTTAGCTCCGTCACCCACCGCGATCACCTGCTCCAATGAAATATTCTCCCGGGTCGCCAGCTCTCTCAACAAACTGGCCTTTCGTTCAGCATCTACAATCGGGGCCAGAACTTTACCCGTTAGCTTGCCATCGGCAATTTCAAGCACATTGGCAAAGACATAATCGACTCCTAATTTTTGCTGCAAGCCTTCAGCGAAGTAACTAAAGCCACCAGACAGGATCGCTGTCTTATATCCGAGACCGTTTAAGGTCTGAAACAGGTGTTCCACCCCCTCGGTCAGGGGTAGGGATTTTGCCACGTCCGCCAGGGTCGATTCCGGCAGACCTTTTAGGCATGCAACCCTTTCGATCAGGCTATCGCGGAAATCAATTTCACCGCGCATGGCGCGCTCCGTGATTGCAACAACCTTTGCTTCTACACCGGCGGCTCTCGCCAGTTCATCAATGACCTCGGTTTTGATCAAAGTTGAATCCATATCAAAGGCGACCAGTCGACGATTACGACGATAAAGCGTGTCTTCCTGAACCGCGACATCAATATCCAACTCACTGCAAACCACCATGAGTTCTGAGCGAAAACGCAGAACGTCCTCGGGTTGCCCTTTCAACGAAAACTCAACGCAGGCTTTTGACATTTTGTTATCCTGCTGCAGCGGCACTCGACCGGATAATCTGACAATCGTGTCAATATTTAGGCCGTTATTTGCAACCACTTCACTCACCTTCGCAATGTGGTTGGCTTTTATGCGCCGGGCGAGTAGCGTCAGTATAAATCGAGACCGACCCTGTAAACCTACCCACTCATCGTAACTCGCTTCGGAGACGGGACTAAACTTGATACTAACTCCTAGCTCGTGAGCGCGGAACAAAACCTCCTTCTCAATGGAACTGGAATCATTGGGAATGTTTATCAATATCCCAAGCGACAGGTGGTTATGAATGACGGCTTGTCCGATATCGAGTATGTCGATATCAAAATCGCCCAACAAGCGTGTTATGGCTGCCGTCAGGCCCGGCTTGTCTTCACCGGAGATATTTAGAAGTACTAGCTCAGTCACAAAAAAGGCCAGGCTGGAATTGAGGGGTCATTATCCTTGAATCGAGGCGTAAAATCCTTCAATCGAAGGGCAAAAAAAGTCTAAAGCGCCTGATATAATATCAACATTCAATCTCCCCTAGAGCGCTATGTTACGTACGCCGCGAATTCGCTTACTCTTCCTTGCGAGCCTGCCCCTGGTATTCAGCGCTATTGTAATGTCCGTTGTTGTCAGCGAAGTGACCGAACGCCGACTCCAAGCCCAAAGTGATCACTTTTCCAAGACCCAGGCCTCTTATCTTGCGATGACAATTGCCGAGCACCTGGTCAATCATGACCTGCTAGGTATCAACGTCCTGCTGAGCCGAATGCTGGAAGACTCAGCTCTTGAATTCGCCTCGGTGTACGACGCAAAAGATCAACTCATTGCCCAGGTAGGCCGACGCACGAACAACCAATCGACCGCTTTTAGCTCCGAGGTCACATTCCAAAATACAACAGCCGGATATGTACAGGTCGGGTTTAACACAGAGGACATCACGGCTCAAAGTCACTTTGCTGTTGTGCTCGTACTCGGGTTCCATCTGGCGCTATTTCTGTTTGTTTGTGGTTTTGTGCTTTTTGTAGGTGACTTTGCAGCTATTTGGATTTTAGGTCCCGCCTCGCAAAACAACGAGCCAAGCGGGGAGTTGGAGGAACCGGAAGCTGGGCTCTCCCCCGCTGAACCCCGCTTAGCTGAAGATCATGCAGCGACCATTTTGGTAGTAAAGCTTCGACCGGCTCGTCTAATGGAGCGCTACCGTGATCAATTCAAACAGGGCATCAACCTGTATAACGGCAAGACAATTGAGCATGAAGGTGAAGACTTGCTCGTCTGTTTCTATGGAGAATCAGGTCGCTTTCAATCGGTTTGTGCGGCACTGCTATTGCTCAAGTTAGTTGAACAGGTTGGACCGCCATTGAAGCTAAAAATCGGCATGCATTGGATAGCAGACACCCAGGAGCAGCTCGCCTTTGAGAAAGCGACAAAACATGCAAGCTATTTAGCTTCCATTGATGAGCAGACAGTGCTGGTCAGCCGTACCTTCGAACGAGAGCTAGCCACTATTGCTGACATTGAATATGACAGTTTTCATAGTTCACTTACCCCGGATGGTGAAGTTTTTCAGGTGCGTCGTGTCAAGAACCAGGCCCTAATAGAAAGTCAGGCGCTGCAGCTACTCAATGCCTAAGGTTTGAACTCTTAGCGCCTACCTATTAGCGTCTACCTATTAGCGACTAACTACCACGCTCTAACTTGACATCATCTACCTTCTGGAACCCGCGGGGTAATTTTAATCCACGTCTGGCGCGCTCGCCTCGATAATGCAGTAACTCATCAATTTTGAGTTTTAGCGTTCGCTTCCCAGAACTGACAATTATTGTATCCACCTCGGAGAAAACCAGAAGATGAGACATCATTTCCAGCCGGTCTTTGACCCTGGCTGGTGGGATACTCATGATCTTAACCCCTTTGCCGCGCGCCATTACCGGAAGTTCAGATAGCGCAAAAATCAATAATCGACCTTCATTGCTAAAGGCAGCAACAAACTCGTGTTTAATGTCGGTGACTCGAGAAGGCTGAATCACAACACCACCTTTAGGCACACTGATCTGGGACTTTCCTGCTTTATTCTTCGTCACCATATCGCCTACAGAAGTGATATAGCCGTATCCCGCATCGCTCGCGAGGAGGAACTGTTGTTCCTTTTCTCCCGTTACAAGGCCGGTGAAAAAAGCTCCACTAGGAGGATTGGTTCTACCCGTGAGAGGTTCTCCCTGGCCCCTGGCTGAGGGTAAGGTATGACAGGGAATTGAATAGGCTCTGCCGGTTGAGTCGAGAAACACTGCATCCTGATTCGATTTTGCAATGCCCGATATTAGAAAACTATCTCCGGATCGGTAACTGAGCTCGGTCGGATCAATGTCATGGCCCTTTGCTGCGCGAATCCAACCTTTCTCTGAAAGCACAACGGTCACGGGCTCCGAGGAAATCAAATCTTTCTCTTTAAAAGCCTGGGCTTCATCTCGCTGTACAACAGGGGACACGCGGTCGTCGCCGTACTCCTTAGCGTCGGCAGTAATTTCTTTCTTCACCAGGGTTTTTAGACGTGCTTTTGAGTTGATCGTCTTCTCAATATCCGCGCGTTCCGCATCGAGTTCCGCCTGCTCCCCTCTAATCTTTTGCTCTTCCAGTTTCGCAAGCTGTCGCAGTCGGAGATCGAGAATTGCATCAGCTTGAATCGCTGTAAGCTTAAAGGACTTCATCAAGACTTCTTTCGGCTTATCTTCAGTTCGAATGATGCGAATAACTTCATCCAGGTTGAGGTAAGCGATTAATAGGCCTTCTAGTATGTGCAGCCGATCAACAATCTTATCCAAACGAAACTGGAGGCGCCGAAGGACAGTGTTGGTTCGAAATCCAAGCCATTCCGAGAGGATTTCCGACAGATCTTTTACCCGCGGTTTACCATCCACTCCAATCATATTGAAATTGACCCGATGGGTTCTCTCAAGATCGGTGGAAGCAAAAAGGTGACTCATTAACGCTGGCACATCAATCCGATTTGAACGGGGCACAATCACAATTCGAGTTGGATTCTCATGATCAGATTCGTCTCGCAGATCCACAACCATGGGTAATTTCTTGGCGTTCATCTGTTGCGCTATTTGCTCCAGAATCTTCGAGCCAGAGACCTGAAAAGGCAGCGCGGTGATGACAATGTCGCCATCTTCTTCATGAAAAATTGCCCGGGTTCTAACCGCGCCTTTACCGGTTTCGTATATCGATAGGATGTCTTCTTTGCTCGAAATGATTTCCGCACCGGTAGGAAAATCAGGTCCTTTGACGTGGGTCAGTAGATCTCGAACCGTAGCTTTTGGGTTGTCCAATAAATGCAGGCAAGCACTCGCGACTTCTTTAATGTTATGGGGCGGAATATCCGTTGCCATACCTACCGCAATTCCAGAGCCACCATTTAACAAAATATTTGGCAGCCTGGCGGGCAGAATTAGGGGCTCATCCCGGGTGCCATCAAAATTCGTCACCCAATCCGCCGTACCCTGCTTCAACTCTTGAAGCATCACGCCAGCATAGCGGGTAAGTTTGGATTCCGTGTAGCGCATGGCGGCAAAGGACTTCGGATCATCCTGGGAACCCCAGTTACCCTGGCCATCGACGAGGGGATAGCGATAGCTAAAGGCTTGCGCCATCAGCACCATCGCCTCGTAACTTGCTGAATCTCCATGGGGGTGGAATTTACCAATGACGTCACCGACGGTCCGGGCGGACTTGGCGTATTTGGCATCAGCCGTTAATCCAAGTTCCGACATCGCATAGATAATTCGGCGCTGGACCGGTTTGAGACCATCACCGATATGGGGTAGCGCACGATCGTTGATCACGTACATCGCGTAATTCAGATAGGCGCTTTCGGTATATTGGCTAAGAGAAATTTTCTCGTGACCGTTCGGGTCAACCGTTTCGCTCATGTGTACCTCAAAAAATACAGATTAATTAGTTCGGCTTGGATCAAACCAGATCGGCTAAATCACCTTTCTTTTCTAGCCAGATTTTACGATCACCACTTCTTTTCTTCGCCAGTAGCATGTCGAGCAAATCAGAATCCGTTTGCCCCTCTCCTACAGTCAGTTGAACGAGCCTCCGGGTATCTTCTGCCATTGCGGTTTCACGTAACTGGAGTGGATTCATTTCACCTAGTCCTTTGAAGCGCTGTACGACGACCTTGCCTTTCTTTTTCTCGGCTTCAATTAAATCGAGAATCCCCTGCCGCTCGGACTCATCAAGCGCGTAGAAAACTTCTTTACCCACATCGATACGATACAAAGGCGGCATTGCGACGAAAACATGACCGTGATTCACCAGGGCCGGAAAGTGTCGAACAAATAGCGCAATCAGTAGAGAGGCAATGTGCAAACCATCACTGTCGGCATCCGCCAGAATACAAACCTTTCCGTAACGTAAACCGGACAAGTCATCGGACCCTGGGTCAATCCCCAGGGCAACTGAAATATCATGGACCTCTTGAGATGCCAATATTTCTGCGGAATCAACTTCCCAGGTATTTAGAATCTTTCCCCGCAGCGGCATGATCGCCTGGGTTTCCCGACTGCGAGCTTGTTTGGCGGATCCGCCAGCTGAATCCCCCTCGACTAAAAACAACTCACCTTGCATCGCATCGGAACAGGAGCAGTCCGCCAGTTTTCCGGGAAGCGCTGGACCCGAGGTGACTTTCTTTCGAGCAACCTTCTTTCCTGCTCGCAATCGTGCCTGGGCATTCGAGATAGCCAATTCAGCTAGAGCTTCCGCATCCGCAACATGCTGATTGAGCCACAGGCTAAAAGAATCTTTTACCACACCACTAATAAAGGTCGCTGCCTGACGGGAATTCAACCGCTCTTTGGTTTGTCCAGAAAACTGCGGATCCATCATTTTTGCAGAAACAACATAACTACACTTGTCCCAGAGATCATCCGCAGTGATTTTGACGCCCCTCGGAATTAGATTTCTAAATTCACAGAACTCTCTTAGCGCCTCTAGGAGCCCCGAACGCAAACCATTCACATGGGTACCGCCCTGGGTAGTTGGAATGAGGTTTACATAGCTCTCAGCGACAATTTCCCCGCCTTCCGGCAACCATTGAACCGCCCAATCAACCGCCTCTTCACTGGCCGCAATGCTGCCAACAAAAGGTTCAGCCGGCAGCACCTCAAACCCCTCAAGAGCACCAACAAGATAATCTTTGACCCCGTCTTCGAAATACCACTCGTAGGACTGCTCTTCCTTTTTTGACGCAGTTTCATCGGTAAAAAACACCCGTAGCCCGGGACATAGGACCGCTTTTGCTCGGAGTAGATGCTTCATTCTTGAAACGGAAAATTTTGCCGAATCAAAGTACTTGGGATTCGGCAAAAAATGAATCAACGTACCGGTGTTACGTTTGCCCACTTCGTCTTTGACCGTGAGATTCTTAGTCTTCTCTCCGTCCGTAAACGCCATGTGGTGAAGCTTTCCCTCTCGCTTGATATAGACTTCAAAGCTACTCGAGAGGGCATTTACGACGGAGATACCAACCCCGTGTAGACCACCGGAAAATTTGTAGTTATCACTATTAAATTTGGCCCCGGAATGGAGTCGGGTCAAAATCAATTCTACACCTGGAACTTTTTCTTTTTTATGTAGGTCCACGGGCATACCACGACCGTTATCCCCAACGGACATAGAGCCATCTTTCCGTAACGTGACACGAATTTCATTGGCGTGGCCTTCTAGTGCCTCATCAACACTATTATCAATAACTTCCTGGGCGAGATGATTCGGACGTGTTGTATCGGTATACATCCCCGGCCGCTTTCGGACTGGGTCTAGCCCTTCAAGGACCTCAATAGAATCTGCTTGATAGCTTTTATTGGCCATAAACTGCCTGACTTTTGGAGTAAACAAAACCTAATGTAAGTCAGTTCGACAGGACGACGAACGGATACAAAAAGGACTGGGTTAATCGTTGTTATTCGGTCCGGATAAGACGATAAAAACAACTGGAATTATAACCAGTATGACGGGGATTTGTATTGTCTAAATTTCAGCTTTGTCCCATTTGGACAGATTCAAGGCTATGACCGTGTTTATAGCAAAAGGTCAGTAGCTCACCAAAAAACCGATTGATCTGGGACTTCTCATCGGGCTGAAACAATTGCTGGTTCGGTGTGTAATAACGAAACTTAAAATTCCGATGGCGCTCGAAGCTAATGACTTCAGCAGACTTAATATCGTGATAAACGCGAACATCCAAGGTTGGCCACTTGACCCAGGGCTTATCCTCTTCATTCGTGACCTTAACGGTCATCATGGTCGTATAGGGACAACGCTCTAGAATACTAATCGTAACAATCGCGCCGTCTTCAGTCCTGCCCTGCAAAGCGTTTGGTGCAGTCTCGTTTCCGGAGTCTACACCAAATTCCAATGAGTCCGATTCCGACATTCCAGGGAAGAGCCGTAACAACCGAATGTAGTTCGCATCGCACTCAGCCATATCGGCGATGAGGTCTGGAACATAACGTCGTCTACGGGTCATTTTAGTTAAGCAACTTTTCCATTTGTCTTCTCATTAGTATTTCCGGCGATTTTTATCAGCCTCTGATCAACTCAACCGCCCGTCTCTATCTAGCGGTTTTTGCCCCCTACATTCCCACGGGCTATTGCATCAGAGCTCTGTAAAAAGAAAGCGTACCACAATCATGCCTTATTTTGAGTATAGACGTTCAGTTGATTGCAGACGCAATATCCGTTCCAAAAACACTATTTTTTACGTCGATTCATCAACTTCAAGAGTTGACAAAATTGAGTTCATCACTACCGCTAATGCTCCACGGTTACGCGCCATAACATCAAGGGCAGCTGCAGACATCCGCTTCATTTCCTGCGGATGATGCAGTAAATTTTCTAATACCTTTCTAGCTTCCTCTGCTGACGCGATCGTTAGCAATGCACCCTCCTCTATAAATTGATCAGCTATATCTGAGATATTCCTGCGATAGGGCCCCATTAAAACCGGCTTACCCAATCCTGCTGGCTCCATAGGGTTGTGACCACCAATGTCGACTAAACTACCGCCCACAAACGCAACATCACATATCGCAAAAAAGTAGATCAGCTCTCCCATGGTGTCCAACAAATAAAGTCTGGTGCGAGATTCAATCTCCGCGGCTTTACTGTGTTGTTGATAAGGGATCCCAGTTTTTTCCAGTTGCTCAACAACCACCGATGTTCTATGGACATGTCGTGGCGCAATAATCAGTATTGTTTGCTCGTTATCCAGTGACAGGAACGCCTCCAGTAACATCGCCTCTTCGCCCTCATGGGTGCTTGCCGCCAGTATTATTTGTTTACCTTCAAAGCGCGGCCGAAGTGCTTCAACTCGCTCTGGAAAGTCAGGGGGCAAGGTTGAATCAAATTTCACACTCCCCGACGCTATAACTTTTGCTGCGCCCAGGGCTCGAAAACGAGCAGCCTGGGACTCAGACTGGGCAAATACCTGATTAATCGACTCGAACATCGGCGTGGCCAATTTTGCTATGCGCTTATATCCCCGGGCTGAACGTTCCGAGAGCCTGCCGTTGACCAGATAGACAGGTATCCCATTTTGACGTGCAAGAATTATCGTATTGGGCCAAAGCTCAGTATCAATAATGATAAGAGCGCGGGGTTGAACTCGACGCAGCATTCGGTGAATTGCATGGGGAACATCGTAGGGTGCATACACATTAGTCACCCGTTGGCCAAACAATGCTTCAGCGCGATCCCGGCCGGCTGGGGTCATATTAGTTAACAAAACCTGATGGCCAGCTTCTAATAAGCCCTCAATCAGTCCTTTTGCTGCGATCGTTTCACCGGCGGAAACGGCATGAATCCAGACAAGTCCAGATGCCCCTACGTCGATGTGCCCCATCCTCTGGGCTAAATCCTGACGATAGCGAGGCTCCTTCCGGGAGCGCCAAAAGAGCCGAATATAGATCCCCGGAAGGATCAGGTAGAACATCAGACTGTATATGGATCTGATCAATTAAGTCCTCATAATGACTGTTATACTGCCTCGCAATCGCGATTCTAATGTATTTACATGACCCACTATTCTACTGAAATAGCTATTGTCGGCGGTGGCATCTGCGGCCTTTGGCTTCTCAACCTGCTTCGTGCTGCCGGCTATGAAGCTTGTCTATTTGAGCAAGGCCAGCTCGGCCAGGAACAAACCCTTGCTTCACAGGGCATGATCCATGGCGGAATCAAATATGCACTTGGCGGGTTTACCACGCCAGCATCTGAAACCATTGCCAGTATGCCAGCGAAGTGGCGAGACTGCATTGCTGGAAACGGACCCTTAGATTTGACCGGCCTCGGAGTACTTTCTGATGACTACTATCTGTTTTCCGATGGCGCACTAACCGCAAAGGTGACGGCTTTTTTCGCTAGCAAAAGTCTTCGGGGCAGAGTGACCGCTCTAGCACGCAAAGATTTTCCGGAAGCATTCCGATCTCCGGAATTCAAAGGCAACCTTTATCAGTTACAGGATATTGTGATTGATACGCAAGCTTTGTTAAGGCTGCTTCGAACAAAACATTCGAATCACATTTATCAGGCCCGCGTAAAAGCCAACAGCAATGGAGATAAGATCACCTCGCTACAGCTGAATCAATTGGATTCGATTACTGCAGATGAATATATTTTTGCTGCAGGTGCAGGCAATGGAGAACTACTATCCGAACTCAACTTTGTTCCTACAAAAATGCAGCTTCGCCCCTTGAAACAAGTGTTAGTAAAAGGCCAACTGCCTAAGGTCTTTGCCCACGCCGTCAGCTTACGTGATGCAAATAAACCAAGACTCACCATCACCACCCATAGTCATCCCGATGGTGACGAGGTCTGGTATCTGGGCGGTAATCTAGCGGAGCAGGGGGTTGGCATGACGGACGACACACTGATTGCAAAAACCAAACAAGAACTCGCCAGTTTGTTCCCCTGGATTGATCAGCAGCACCTAGCTTTTAGAACACTCAACGTTAATCGCGCAGAGCCAGCCACCCAGGATCAGAGTCGACCAGACTTTCCATTTATAAAGCATATTGCAAATACAACGATTTGCTGGCCAACCAAACTGACCCTAACCCCACTACTGGGTGACGAAGTTCTTAATCTCCTACCTGCACCCAGACATGGCGATTGGCACACACCACAACTACCCCTGGCGAGATTAAGCCCATCACCCTGGGAGCTGGCTTTTGCCTAAGAATTTGCCCCATCGTCAACTTGGCAGCACAGGCCTCAAGGTTTCTTGTCTCGGTCTTGGCACCGTAAAGTTCGGCCGAAATACTGGCGTCAAGTACCCAGAAAGTTTTTCCCTTCCCGATGATCAGGCTCTCGAAGCGCTACTTAGCACAGCAAAAAATCTGGGTATCAATTATCTAGATACCGCACCAGCCTACGGTGAAAGCGAAGCTCGACTTGGGAAACTGATACAACCGAATCGTCAAGACTGGGTGATCTCAACTAAAGTCGGTGAATATTTTTCCAATGGGAAATCTCACTATGACTTTACAGAATCGACCAGCATTGCCAGTGTGGAACTGAGTCTCAAGCGATTTGGAACTGATCAACTTGATATTGTGTTTGTTCATTCCAATGGTGATGATCAAGAGATCATTCAATCTAGCCCAGTCCTTGAATGCTTATCCAGACTTAGGGACAAGGGCTGGATTCGTGCCATTGGTTTTTCTGGCAAAGACGCCGCAGCAAGTAGTCTTGCAATCGATCTGGTTGACGTATTTATGGTGACACTGAATCAATCGGATACCAGTCAAGCAAGCCTACTTAAATTATGCAAACAACGGGGTAAAGGGGTAGTGATCAAAAAAGCCCTTGCAAGCGGCCACGCATCCAGCCCGAATGCAGCACTAAAATTCGCAATCGATTACGAGGGGGTTTCCAGCGTAATTGTTGGCACTATAAATCCCAACCATCTGGCGCAAAATGTTTCCGTGGCAATAAAACGCTAAAGTCGCTTAATCTTCTCCGCTAGGGAAGTAGTCGACAGGCCGTCAACAAGCTTTAGAACGCTGACTTCCCCACCGTAAGCAGCAACAATATCCGCGCCAACTACTTGATCTACTGTGTAATCTCCCCCCTTTACCAACACATCCGGTTTTAGCAATTTCAACAGGTTCTCCGGCGTGTCTTCAGAGAATGCGACAACCCAATCCACAGCTTCGAGCCCCGCTAACATTGTCTGCCTGCGGTCAAGATTATTGATCGGTCGACCCTCACCTTTTAATCTTTTTACGCCTGCATCATCATTTATTGCAACTACAAGCCGATGACCCTTTTGGCGTGCTTCAGTAAGATACTCCACGTGACCCGCATGAAGGATGTCAAAACAGCCATTTGTGAACACTACCTTTTGTCCGTCAGCCCGAGCTTCAGATATCGCAGAGGATAATTGCTCGGGGGTCATAATGCCTTTTGCTGTTGCCCGCTGTTCTGCAATTTCCAGTCGCAACTCTGGACCACTCACGCTCGCGGTCCCCATTTTGGTCACCACAATACCAGCAGCCAAGTTACACATGTGGACCGCATCACTCAGGGTCTCACCCGAAGCCATGGCCGTCGCAAGCGTGGCAATTACGGTATCACCGGCGCCGCTGACATCAAAAACTTCTCGACTTCTCGCAGGAAGGTGGAGTTCGGGCTGATCTTTCTGCACCAGTGTCATGCCACTTGCACCGCGGGTAATTAGCATCGAGTTAAAGCCAAGATTACCCATCATCACCCGGGCTTTCTGCACCATTTCCTGCTCGCTCGACCAAACACCAATAGCCCGGCTAAATTCGTTTTCATTAGGCTTAACGAGCGTGGCTCCCGCATAGGCAGAGAAGTCTTTGAATTTGGGGTCAACCAATATTGGCTTACCCAATTTTGCGGCTAACGCAATTGCTTCTAGTGGCTCCGCCAGAACACCCTTGTCGTAATCGGACAAAACTAAGACGTTGTAATATTCCATTTTGCTTTTAAGCATGGACTCAAACACGTTAGCGGCTAAAGGATCGGTAGATTCAAAGTCTGCTCGTACGAGTTGCTGCTTGCGGCTGACAATTCTATATTTGGTAATTGTTGGACGTCCGTCCACCGCAACAAGACCGTCTTCGATACCCGCGGTAGCAAGTTTAGTGCGAAGAATAGCGCCGGACTCATCATCACCAATTGCGCCTACAAGGCCTGCAAACCCGCCGAGGGATGCCACATTAAGCGCAACGTTTGCCGCACCCCCGAGTCGATCTTCGATGGTTTGAATGTCCACCACAGGAATCGGGGCTTCCGCTGAAATTCGATCCGTTGAACCATGCCAGTATCGATCTAGCATGACATCACCGAAAACCAGTATGCGACTGTTATCAAATCTTGGTAGCTTCATGGCAAGTCTCGTAAATACAGCTGACATCATAACATTCCACTGTGTACGATATTAGCGTCAAAAGGTACACTGCCCTGCTCTTTTGTAGCGACCGGCTCAACTACGTGAGCGAGACCAAACAACCCACCTCTAAGCATCCAACAGGGTATCCAGGATATTGGCGGCCTAAATATTGGGTAAATTGGCTCGGCATTGGATTGCTACGGCTCATCGCCCGACTACCATTTGACTGGCAGCTAGGCCTGGGGACAACTCTGGGACAACTCGCCTATTGGCTCGCCGCGGACCGGAAACACATCGCCGAGACGAATATCCGGCTTTGTTTTCCTAATCTGACAGCAGCACAACAGAAAAACCTGGTGCAACAGATTTTCCGAAATAATGGTCGCGGCATTATCGAGACTGGTTTCGCCTGGACCGGCAGAGTTGCGCAACTGCAGGGCCGTATTCAATTTTCTGGATTAGAGCATCTTCAGCAAGCGGTTGCCGAGGGTAACGGCGTTATGCTGTTGGGCATGCATTTTTCCACTCTCGATCTGTGTGGCGCCGCCCTCGCTCGCGAGGTTCCCTTTGATGTAATGTATCGTCGCAACAAAAATGCCCTACTTGAATCCGTCATGCGCGAGGGGCGAATTCGCAATTTTCCCAGTGCAATTGAGCGCTCCGACGTGCGAACTGTCGTCCGGTCTCTCAAAGCTGGGCATGTTGTGTGGTACGGGCCAGACCAGGACTACGGGCGAAAGCATTCAGTATTCGCCACATTTTTTGGCATCGAAGCAGCCAGCATCACTGCCACAGCGCGGATTGTACAGATGACATCCGCTGCCGTGATCCTCTTCAGCCACCGACGCACCGACGACAACCAATACGTCATAGAGCTTTCGGAACCATTAAAAGATTTCCCAACCGGCAATGAGGTCAGCGATGCCACCAGAATTAATCAGTTGGTAGAGGAAGCCATTCGTAAGGCACCGGATCAATATTGGTGGGTACATCGTCGTTTCAAAACACGCCCTGAAGGTGAAACTCGCCCCTACTAACAGGATCCTGATAGCTTGACTTTATTGCGACGAGCTAAACAACGGCAACGCATCAAGGCGGGAACAGAATTTCTCATGGGTATATTCCATTTGCACCCGTTGATAACCCTCTTCTCCGAGGACGTCACGCTCGCGGGGGGTTAGCTCAAGTATAGTCTGGATATTTTTACTCAGATCTATGGGGTCGCCGGTCGTGAATAATCTTCCACTCTCACCCAGCACCTGTTTGGGACCAGGGGCGTCACTACTGAGGACCGGGACTTTAGCCATCATCGCTTCAAGTAACACAATGCCAAAAGCCTCCTCAACACCCGAGGATAAAACAAACAAATCGAAAGCCGCTACAAGAAGACCTGCGCTCGAAACGTGCCCAAGAAAACGCACACGACCAACCAGACCCAAAGTCCGGGCTAAAGCCTCTAGAAACGCTCTTTTTGGCCCGTCACCCACAATCACGAGAATCGAGTTTGTAGACTCAAGTTTGCTAAACGCTTCAATCAGTGTATGCAGAGACTTCTTTTCAACCAATCGGCCAATTGTACCGACAACTACAGCATGCTCATCTATGCCTAATTTCTCGCGGGCTTGTACTCTCGTTAGAATTTTAGCCTCATAGTCCCTTGGCAAGGCATTAGGTAGAGAGAAAAGCCTTTTTTCAGCGATGAGTGAAGGGCAATATTCACTAATATTCTTCGTCACTGAATCCGATACTCCTGCGATCAGATAGCGGCGTCGCCAAAAAGTCACAAACAGTTTCCGGGTAATTCGTCGAAACACATTGTGTTCATGGGCTATGCCCAGCAAGACCGGGAGTGGCAAGAAATAACTCATGATTCCAGCGAGATAAATCGCTTTGTATCGATGGGCAATAACCAATTCAAAGGGCTGGTGCTGAATTAGAGCGTACAGTCGGAAAATTTGTCCGAACTTAATACCCCTAAGATTCTCTCCTGGCTCTTCAAGATATATAACCCTGTGCCCACCGACAGCATCGGTGATG